>Ga0153917_1000025_pt1 | contig 180707 bp, 161 predicted proteins | sample TSFL001MetaG_FD_104695 | JGI IMG/M metagenome (GOLD analysis project Ga0153917, IMG submission 104695) | Attine ant fungus gardens microbial communities from Florida, USA - TSFL001 MetaG | ecosystem: Host-associated > Fungi > Mycelium > Unclassified | place: USA: Florida, Paynes Creek Historic... | reverse complement strand
GGCCACCCCGACCGAGTCCACCGGTCCCACGGACACCCCGGAGCCTTCGGAGACGGCCACCCCGACCGAGTCCACCGGTCCCACGGACACCCCGGAGCCTTCGGAGACGGCCACCCCGACCGACTCCACGAAGCCAGTGAATACTCCAGTGGCAAGTAACTCCACTACGCCAAGATCTTCGGCGAGCGATGAGCCGCTAAGGTCCACCGAGTCGTCGTCCCGCTCTGGCTCGGCTGTCGTCACGGCTGCGCCGACTTCAACTAGGGACGCCGGTTCTCTTGCCTCGACCGGTGTCAACGGCGCAGTTCTGCTTGTTGGAGGCGTCGGTCTGGTGCTGATCGTGGCGGGTGTGCTTGCCGTCCGTGCGACTCGCCGCCGGCACTGACCACCTGAAGTCTGTGGGCTAGTGCCCACGCACCAAGAGGGGTCCCATCTTGGGGCCCCTCTTGGTGCATCGCCTCGTCCGCGAGTTGCTGATCTGGGGATAGGACTCTAACTAGAAAATGAGAGGACCTGCCTCGGCGCCTCGTACCGGCAGGTTTCTGAGCCCCGTCCTTAAATGAATGCCGTGCCTGACAGTGTGATTTGTTCGATAAGCACTCTGGTCGGCGGGCACTGCGTCCATCATGGTTTGTGCGTTGTCAAAGTGAATCTTTGTAATTAAGGGTGTAGGTGAGATCTGAAGCCTCCGGCCTCCAGCAAGGATCTCGACGTCTTTCTGCCCGTGGACACGCCGCCCCCGGCGGGGATCTGAAGCTCACGCCGTCACGCCATCAACGATCCAGCGCGATCCACACGCCCAATTACGAAGAGCCTCATAGAGGCGAGCTTGGTACCCCAAGTATTGATTTGGTCTCTTTGTGATCTAGGTGTTTAATGAGTGAGCTTCCGATTTAGACGAGCTACTTCGCATGATTGCAGAATTTGTCACATTAAACAATGAAGATTGGGCGCTTGTTATTCTACGGCAATCTGTAAGTATTCAGGGGTTGAAGTTCGTTATCTCTTCCGTCATAATCCGGCGTCAACCGGGAGAAAGGTTTGGTCTTGGATTTTTATCATAACAGATTTGACATTCTGTCTTCAGGGCGGATCGAACGCCTTGCGGCGCATTGCGAAGAGCATCCGAATGCCGTGGTCGCTATATTGGGTGCTATGGTCGCGCTTCCTCATAAAGTGGTTGAGGATGCAGTGCAGTTGCTATGGGCAAAGGCCGCTTCGGGGGTAAGTTTCTTTCCGCACCTGGTCCTGCCCTCCACGCGATCTGTGGACGAAGGAAACTTCTGTCGTCGCTTTGTCGATCTAGGCGGGCAGGCCACGCCGGCCGAGGCTGCTTCCCGTATCGTTCGAGACGGCACAGCCCATCCACGAAACCGGGTTATCGTTTATGTTCAGGATTTCGCCTGGTTAGACGAAGAATCGCTGCTGGTTGTCGACGAAATGATCAGAACTGGGCTAGCGACAGTTATTATTGGCGATACAAGCCTTCCTGCACGATATATCGATGTGCTCCACTCAAAGCGTGGTTTTGTCTTAGAAAATGGCCCACTAACACGGTTTGATGCTGCTGCCTTCGTCGCTGGGATGACTGGTTCCTACCCCGGGCGGTCCGCCGTGGATTATCTCCTCCACCTGTCCGGGCACGCACGCGCCTGGATGCCTTGGGCGATCCGTCTTGGCACACAGGAGGGGTGGCTGGCGCGTCAGGGCGGTCGTGCCGTGATTGTGAAGGCTCCCGCGCGGGCACATCGAGGCTGGGCTCGTGCTGTCGCAGATGCTCTGAAGCCGGTGATGAGCGTTCAAATGCGAAGGGTCATGGAACGACTGGCCCTCTTCGGAGAAGCGCCGGTGCATCGAATAGCCTCGGACGAGGTTAGCAGTGCCGCCGTGTTGTCATTAGAACGTTCTGGGCTGGTGAAGACTGTGAACGGTCGCTGCTCCTTGGCTGCGCCGGTACTCCGCGATGCTCTTGTCGTCGCTTCGCATTTTGCCTCTGAGGTCGCAGATTGGTGGGAAGAATCCACTCAGGCTGGTGACGAAGACCGGTCCGTGCGTATGGCGTTGTTCGCTGGTGTTGAGGTCGCAGCAGATGAGCTTCTTCGAGGAGCCCGCGCAGAGGCGGCGGTAGGTCTATACGCGCGGGGCCAGGACCTGATCAAGCAAGCCCGAAAACTGGGGTACCTCACTTCCGCCACGAATGTCTCCAGCACCGACGACGCTCTCGACAACCCAACGGCCGCGGTCATGAGCGATGCGTTTCGGGCAGTCTTGTTTGGGAGCAAGACCGAGATCGCACTAGCGATGAAGAGCCTGGAATCCGTCGACTGGCGTGCTTTGCCCGAATCTCGGGCGGTACGGTGTCTAGAACAGGCAGGGCTTGCGCGCCTCATTGCAGACTGCGAGCTTGAGCCCGTCCCCTATGGCGCTATTGGCGCGGGCGAACGGGCTCTACAGCAGCTGTTTGTGAAGGAAGTCCTGGAAATCTTGCGTGCAGTAGTGCTCGGAGACAGAAGCGAGGACATCCTGTTTAGGCTTTCGCAACTCCGGCTTGAGTACGACAGCAGCTTCCCCGCAGGAGACACACCAGCGGCCGTCATGGACTCGTTGTTCATGGCTGCCGCCGGTCCGCGATCATTCCCACTTTGCAACTTGGCCGAGATAGATAACACCAGAGAAATTCCTACATCGGTGAATACTGATTCCATAATGGCATGGGTCGTTTCCTTCCTGGCACGTGTCTTGTCTAGCCCAGACGAGCAGGTTGTGGCGGAAGTTATGAACGGAGGCAATGAGATTGGCGAGGCGCCCGGTATCATCCGGTTCGTGCTGCGTGCTCTCATCCTCAACCGCGCGTCAACCCTGCCAGGGCGAGTCTGCGACGATCTCTTACCCCTAGCACGGGCAGTGGGCGTCGAGGAAAAATTCTGCAGACTACTCGAGCAGCGTTCCCTGGACGCTGCGCTCTTATATCCGGGCGCAGCAGAACGAACCCAACGTCCGCGTCCTCATGACCAAACAAGCTTGGCAAGGCCGACGGCCCAAGGGGCGCTCCACGCCCTACTCGCTCTGAATGAGGGGGTGCTAAGCCTTCTGTCTAAGCGCGAAAGGACTGTCATATTGGGAATATTGGCCGGTAAGACCGCGGCCCAGGTAGGAGCTTCCCTCGGCATAAGTCGGCGTACCGTGGAATCCCACGTGGGTCACGCCTATGCGAAGATTAAAGTTCACAATCGCAAACAGCTGCGCGACGCAGTGATGCAATAGTCGCAGGTCGGCACTTCATGTAGTCGTGGGCAACGTCGCATCTCTCCTAGCCCCAGTAAAAAGGACGCATCTTCCCCGCAGGGCGCGACAATGTTGCAACTCGTTGCTTTCCTTTGCACTGCCCACGACTCTTCGAATGCATTAGAGTTTCTGCTCTTTGCCAGACTTTGATGGCTCTTCGTAATTGGGTGTGTGGATCGCGCTGGATCGTTGATGGCGTGACGGTGTGAGCTTCAGATCCCCCTTCGCCCTGGGCCGGCCTTTGCGCGGCGCAAGGAAGCCTGACGGCATGTTCCACGCGATGGATTCGTTGAGGATCTGCACGCCCAGCATCGCGTTCGCCTCGGCCGACGTCAGCCGGTTCGCATCCGCCGTCTCCGCCCAGGTCGCCCGGATCGTCATGACAATCTGTTCCACCTTCGCCAGAGCCGCTCCGCGGCTCAACCCGTACCGACCCGCCTCGCGAATCAAGGCGGCCAAGTCCGCCTCTCGGTGCCCGCCCCCGTAGTCGAGGCTTTGCCTGGCCTGGCTTCCGGAACCCGGCTGGGGTGCGAGGTCATAGGCGGGAGTGAGCTTCAGGTGTTCCCCGTCCCAGAACGCAGCGTGGTTGCGTAGGTGGTCATCCGTGTTTCGCACGCACATGTTGAACGCGACACGGGATAACACCTCAACGCCTGCTGCCTCTGCTTCCCCGGAGCGCGCGTGATCGGCCACCACCCGCAGGAAGTCCGGATACCCGGCGCCGGGACTGTCAAGTTTTCGGTGTAACTCATGTCAGTGGTTGTGGGCGGACAGCCGGCCGTTGAAGGTGATGTCGAAGGTGTTGAGGGTGCCTTTCCATCGTTGGGTCTATCGTGCCCGGCTCTTCCTTGTCGGGTCGAGTGCCATCACGGCGAGGTGGACGCATTTGGGCGCGGTTTGCTCGTTCGGGAAGTGTCCGCGGGCGCGGACCGCTTTCCGGATCCGGGCGTTCATGGACTCGATCGCGTTCGTAGTGCACACGATCCGGCGGATCTCCCGGTCGAACTGCAGGAATGGGACGAACTCGGTCCACGCGTTCTCCCACAGCTTCACCACCGCGGGGTACTTATCGCCCCATTGCTCGCAGAACTCGAGGAAGCGTTCCTCGGCCTCGGCAAGGGTCGCGGCCTGGTAGACCGGCTTGAGCGCGCGGCTGGCTGGCGTCCCAGTCCTGCCGGGCCGAGTACTTGAAGCTGTTCCGCATCAAGTGCACGATGCACGTCTGCACGATCGTGTCGGCCCAGACGGTGTTCACCGACTCGGGCAGGCCCTTCAACCCGTCGCACACCACCATGAGCACGTCTTGCACGCCACGGTTCTTGATCTCGGTGAGGACCTGCAGCCAGTACTTCGTGCCTTCCCTGCCGTCCCCGGCCCACAGGCCGAGGATGTCCCGGTTCCCCTCCGCCGTGACAGCGAGGGCGACGTAGATGGGCCGGTTCGCGAGCTGCCCGTCGCGGATCTTCACGTGGATCGCGTCGATGAACACCACTGGGTACACCGAATCCAGGGGGCGGTTCTGCCACTTCGTCATCCCGTCCAAGACCTTGTCGGTGATCGTGGAGATCGTCGTCTTCGACACCTCGCTGCCGTACACGTCGGCCAGGTGCGCCGCGATGTCCCCGTGCCTCATCCCGCGCGCGGACAGCGACAGCACGACGTCCTCGATCGATCCCAGCCGACGCTGCTGCTCCGCGACCACCGCCGGCGCGAACGTGCCTGCCCGATCCCTGGGCACGTCGATCTGAACCGGGCCGGCCTTGGTCAGCACGGTCTTGGGCCGGGTCCCGTTGCGCGCGTTCCCACTGCCCTCGCCGCGCTCGTGCTTCTCGTACCCAAGGTGCGCGGTCATCTCACCCCGAGAGCGGACTCGACCACGAGCTTGGTCAGCTGCGCGAGCAGTCCGCCCTCCCCATCGATCGCGACGCCCTGAGCCCTCGCGTTCCCGACCAGCTGCGCGATCAGCCTCTGATCCACCACCGGCGACGTCTGCGTCGTCGACACCTGCACCTCTTCCACAGCCGCCTCAGCAACCGCCTCGACCTGCGTACTCATCGTGTTCCTCCAGAACCGGAGTTACACCGTTGAACGTACAGTCCCCCACCCACGCGTCCGGCACCAGGGTGAAGCGCTGCGTGAAGCGCGCCAGCACCTTGTAACGGAACGCCTCCGACGGACTGCGGCTCGCACAGCAGCGTGCCCGGCAGCTCCGCGCCCACGCCCTGCAAGCGCACATCTACCTCCGGGGCCTGCACGCCCTGCTCCGAGAAGGCACGGATGAGCTGGTTGCGCAGCAGGTGCGCTGAGGCCACGCCGGAGGAGGTGCGGGGGGCAGGAAGGAAACGAGGTGCGGCCCGTGCGCTGCAGCAGGTCCGCGAACCAGCCCGGCGTCGGCGGGGCCACCGGCTGTGTGCCCTCCGCGAGGGAGGCGGGGTGAAAAGGGAGGACAGGCGCGCCCACGCGCTGCGAACCACGGATCTGCAGGGAGGACGTGTCCGTGTCCAGGTCCAGGGAGATCTCCGGCAGGCCCGTGCGGCCCGGGCCCAGCTCCACGGGGCGGGAGAGCTCGTCCCGCAGAGCACCCAGCGCCAGACCCAGGGCGCCCGTGTACCCCAACGGCTCGTCCGGCACGCCCATGCCCCACGTCACGCTGATGACGGCGGGTGCGTTCTCCTCCTCATCCTCGAGAAGTTGCCAATCCTGGTGCACCCAGCGCGCTCATCTGGTCCTGTTCCGTCTTCCGTCATGTTCGTTGCGGGCCGCGAATGGCCCCGGACGAGCGTAGTTCCCGGGGTTCGGGCGGGCGAAGGTGGGGTAGGGCGGAGGGGCGATGGGGCGCGGGAGGAGAGCACGGAGGAGCCTGTGAACCGCTGCCGTTCTCCTGGCTGGACGACATGCCCCCGGCATACGCTGGAGGCATGTCGATGAACCCTGCTGAGGTCGAGCAGGCGATGCTCGCGTTGGATCGGCGTGACCTCGCCGCGTTGATCCATCGCGGCATTCAGGTGCTCGATGAGAGCGAGACGCAAGCGCCACAATCGGAAGTTGATGCGGCGTGGAACGCGGAGTTCCGCCGTCGCATCGACGACGTTGAGTCGGGGCGGGTCGAACTCTTGACCGCTGACGATGTTGACGCGTGCGTGGATGGGGTCCTGGCGAAGTTCCGGAGCTGATCGCGCTGCTCCGAGTGCATCCTGAGGCGGCAGAAGAACTTCTCGACGCGATCCAGCACTTTGAAGAGCGGGCTGGGTCTGGGGCGGCGTTCGCTGCCGCGGCGAAGAAAGCTCGCAACGAGGCCGCTGAGTCGCCGAATGCCTGGCCGCCGGTCGCGAACTGGGAGCCGCCGCCGTTAGTGCGGAGCCGTCGAATCGGCAACTTCCCCTATCGCGTCGTCTATTACTCGCGCGGAGCTGCGGTGACGGTGATCGCGTACGCACACGAGAAGCGCCGCCCCGGCTATTGGGGGCTCCGAACAGCTCGGTATCGATAGGGGGGCGCGTGGCGCCGAAGGCGGCCGTGCGGCGTCGTGCATCAAACGCTGCCGGGATGAGGCGGCAGGCGCGCCGCGCCGGCCCGCCCTACGCGGTCTGCGCCAGTTGCTCGATCACGCTGTCCAGGTGCGCCTTCACCGCGGCCTCTGCTGCATCGGGGTCGCGGTTGAGGACGCCGTCGATGATGGCCAGGTGCTGGGGGAGTGAGACCTGTGGGCGGCCGGGCCTGCGGGCCAGGCGGAACTGGAAGCGCACCGTCTGACCGTTGAGGCGCGCCAGCTGCTGGGCCGCCACCTCCTGCCCGCTCATGTCGATCACCAGGGCGTGCAGCTGCCGGTTGAGCGCCGAATACGTCTCCACGTCGCCGTTCGCCACGGCCGTCTGCATCTGGTTGGCGATGGTGTTCAGCACCGCCCGGTCGGCCTCCGAACCGTGCTCGGCCGCCTTGCGCGCGCACAAGCGCTCCAGGGCCGCACGGCACTCGGTGATCTGGATGGCTTCCTCCACCGACACCACGCGGATGCGCGCGCCGCGGTTCGGCACCAGCTCCACGAGCTGGTCCGACTGCAGGTCGATCAAGGCCTCCCGCACCGCGCTGCGCGTCACGCCGAACTGCTCCGAGAGATCCTGCTCGATCAGGCGCTGCCCCGGGACCAGATCACCCACGCGCAGAGCCGAGCGAACGCCGTCGGCCACCATCTGACGGCCCTCGCGGCCCTTGAGCGGCGTGCTGGTCATCCGTCCTCCATCCCCAAAGATCTGGCGTCAGTCTATGCGTCCGCGGCAGGACTTCAGAAAATCTCGTCGATCAAGTTGTCAACAATCTTGGCGACGACTACGATGGAGCCTGTTACTCAGCTCACGGGCACGTTGCCCGCGTCACAGAACGCGCGCAGCGCCCAGCGGCTCAGCAGGAAGAGGAAAGACCTTGATCATCGATTGCCACGGCCACTACACGACGGCCCCGCCGGCACTGGCCGACTGGCGCGAGCGCCAGACCCGTGCCTTCGAGCAGGGAACCGAGGCCCCCGACCCGGCCGAGCTGGTCATCACGGACGACGAGATCCGCGAGAGCATCGAGGCCAACCAGCTGCGGCTCATGGACGAGCGCGGCATCGACCTCACGATCTTCTCCCCGCGGGCCTCCTTCATGGCCCACCACATCGGCGACTTCGCGGTTTCCGAGACCTGGGCCCGCCTCTGCAACGACCTGTGCCTGCGCGTGGCTCAGATGTTCCCCGATCGCTTCGCCGCCGGGGCCATGCTCCCGCAGTCCCCGGGCGTGGACCCGGCCACCTGCCTCCCCGAGCTGGAGCGTGCCGTTGCCGCCGGTGCCGTGGTCGTCAACCTCAACCCCGACCCGTCGGGCGGGCTGTGGAATTCCCCGCCGCTCACGGACAGGCACTGGTACCCGCTCTACGAGAAGATCGTGGAGCTGGACGTCCCCGTCATGGTGCACGTCTCCACGACCATCAACCCGGCCTTCCACACCACGGGCTCGCACTACCTCAATGCGGACACGACGGCGTTCATGCAGCTGCTCACGGGCGACCTCTTCAAAGACTTCCCCACGCTGCGCCTGGTCATCCCGCACGGAGGCGGCGCGGTGCCCTTCCACTGGGGTCGCTTCCGCGGCCTGGCCCAGGCCTTGGGCAAGCCTGATGTGGAGCAGCACCTGCTGGACAACGTCTTCTTCGACACCTGCGTCTACCACCAGCCCGGCATCGACCTGCTGCTGGACGTGGTCCCGTCCAAGAACGTGCTCTTCGGCTCCGAGATGATCGGCGCCGTCCGTGGCGTGGACCCCCGCACGGGCCACTTCTTCGACGACACCCGCCGGTACGTGGAGAACGCCGGTCTGCCCGGCGAGGTCCTGGCTGCCGTGGAACACGGCAACGCCCTGCGCGTGTACCCGGCCCTCGCCGCGCGCCTGGAGGCGCGCGCCGCGTCGCAGGACACCGCCCGCCCCCTGCCCGACGCCGCTTCCGCCGGCACCGCGACCACCGCCGCCTGAGCGGCACGGAAGGATCCCATCATGAACGAACTCGGAGTGGTTTACCGGACCATCCAGCGCGCAGATCCGGCCGCCGTCGAGCGCCTCGCCGCGCTGGACGTGCCCACGGTGCACGAGGCCATGGGCCGCGTGGGCCTCATGCGCCCCTACCTCCGCCCCGCCTACAAGGGTGCCCGGCTGTGCGGCACCGCCGTCACCGTGCTGCTGCAACCCGGCGACAACTGGATGCTCCACGTGGCCGCGGAGCAGATCCGCGAGGGCGACGTTGTCGTCGCCGCCTGCACCACGGAGAGCGAGGACGGGTTCTTCGGCGACCTGCTGGCGACCTCCATGAAGGCCCGCGGTGCCCGCGGCATCGTGATCGACGGCGGTGTCCGCGACGTGGACACGTTGGAGGAGATGGGCTTCCCGGCGTTCAGCCGTGCCATCAGCTCCAAGGGCTGCGTCAAGGCGACGCTCGGCTCCGTCAACGTCCCCGTCATCGTCGCCAACGCCCAGGTCTTCCCGGGTGACGTGATCCTGGCCGACACCGACGGCGTCGTCGTGGTTCCCGCCGCCAGGGCCGCCGAGGTGGCCGACGCCGCGGAGGCACGCCGCGACAACGAGGTGGCCAAGCGCCAGAAGTTCGCCGACGGCGTCCTTGGACTTGACCTCTATGGCATGCGTGAGCCGCTGGCCGCCAAGGGCCTGCGCTACATCGACTAGTTCCCTACCTCTTCAGGAGAAACCCCGTGAGCAAGCTGATCGACGCACACACCCACGTCATCGCGACGGACTTCGAGAAGTACCCTTCCAACCCCATCGGCGGCAAGCAGTCGACCTGGTCTCGGGAGCACCCGGTCGACGCCGCCGGTCTCATCGACGCGCTCGACGACGCCGGCATGGACCACGCCGTCGCCGTCCAGGCGTCCACCATCTTCGGGCACGACAACTCCTACGTCGCCGACTCGGTCGCCGAGCACCCCGACCGCCTCATCGGCGTCTACTCGATCGACGCCATGGCGGAGGACGCCGTGGAGAAGATCAAGCACTGGCAGTCCCGCGGCCTCAACGGCTTCCGCCTCTTCACCACGGGCACCACCATGCCTGGCCAGGCCTCGTGGCTGGGCCACCCGGATTCCTACGCGGCGTGGGAATACGCCGAGCAGGAGCAGATCCCGGTCTGCCTGCAGATGACCATCGCCGGCATTCCCGCCCTGGTCTCCACCCTGGAGCGCTTCCCCGGTTCCCGCGTGGTCCTGGACCACTGCGCCCGCCCCGATCTTTCCGACGGAGCCCCGTTCGCCAAGGCACAGGGCCTTTTCGACCTCGCCGCCTTCCAGGGCGTGCACCTGAAGCTCACCCACCGCGCGCTGCACGCGGCCACCGAGGGCGAATCCACGCTGGAGTCCTTCCTGGACGCCCTGGTGGAGAGCTACGGCTCGGGGCGCCTCATGTGGGGCTCCAACTTCCCGGCCGCGGACGGGCGCCTGGCCGATCTGGTGGCCGAGGCCCGCACGCAGCTGGCCAGCCTCTCCGAGGCCGACGCCGCCAACGTCTTCGGCAACACCGTGGCCCGCTTCTACGGCAAGGAGGAGTGGCTTGCCTGAGCAGATCAGCCTTTCCGCGGCCTTCGGCAAGCACGCCATCGGCCAGATCCTGCGCTCCGGCGAGGTCTCCGACCCACGGGTGAGCCTTGACATGGTTCAGGTGGATCCCATCCACAAGGCCTTCGCCCCCATGGTCAAGGAGCAGACGTTCGACGTCTCCGAGATGGCGATCGTGACGGCCCTGCAGGCCATCGCGTTCGGCCACCCCGTGGCCCTGTTGCCCGTCGTCGTGGCCGGGCGCTTCCAGCGCGGTTGCATCGTGGCGCCGGCGGACCGCCCCATCACGGATCCCGCCACGCAGCTGCGTGGCGCCAAGGTGGGAGTGCGGTCCTACACGCAGACCACCGGCCTGTGGGTGCGCACGCACCTCACCGAGGACTTCGGCCTCGCCGCCCAGGACATGCGATGGTTCACCCAGAATCCCGCGCACGTCCCGGAGTACGTGGAGCCGGACTACGTCTCCCGCACGCTGGAGGGTTCCCTCGTGGACGCCCTGCGCAACGGCGACATCGACGCCGCCATCTTCGGCAACGACCTGCCGCAGGGCGACGAATTCGTTCCCGTCATTGACCACGCCGCCGAGCGCGATCAAGCCTGGTACGACTCGCACGGCTACGTGCCGGTGAACCACCTGGTCACCGTGAAGTCGGAGCTGCTGGAGACGAAGCCCGACGCCGTCCGTCGCGTCTGGGACATGCTCGTCGCCGCCGAGTCCCTGGCCGGCGAGCGCGCCACTGGGATCTCCGTGACCATGGCCGGGCTAGAGAAGGTGTCCGCGGCGATCGCCGACATCGCCGCCTCCAGCCATGACCAGGGCATGCTGCCCCGCCCGCTCTCAGCGGACGAGATCTTCGGGCCCGTGGCCCGCCTCCTCGCGTAAGTCGCGAAACCCGTCAGATCACACCCCCGCCAGCGGCGCCTGCCCTGGTCTCAGCAGCACCGCGACGGCGTGGTGCGGAGATGAGTCAACAGATGTCTCGTAGCAAAACCCGGCCCCCGGTCGAGAAAGCCGCATCCGGCGGCTTCACGTGGAGCTCGCTGAACCCCTTCGGCAAGCCCCTGCGCAAGGATCTCACCTTCCAGGTGCTGATCGGCATGGTCGTCGGCGTCCTGATCGGCGCCTTCCTGCCGTCCGTGGGCGTCAATCTGAACTTCATCAGCCAGATGTTCATCCACCTCATCCAGATGATCGTGGGGTTGCTGGTCTTCTGCACCGTCACGCTGGGCATCGCCAAGGTGCGTGACTTCGGCAAGGTGGGGCGCATCGCCCTGAAGGCCATCCTCTACTTCGAGGTGATCACGACGTTCGCCCTGGTGATCGGCTTGCTCGTCGTGAACCTGACGAAGCCGGGTGTGGGCATGCACGTGGACCCCGCTACCATCAGCGGCGGCGACTCGGTCAAGGCGGCGGAAGAGCTGACCTTCACGACGTTCCTGACGGGTCTCATCCCCGAGAGCGCCGTGGGCGCCTTCGCCGAGGGCAACGTGCTGCAGATCCTCATCTTCTCCGCGTTCTTCGGCTGCGGTGTTGCAGCGATCGGTGCCAAGGCCCAGCCGGTGGTGAACGTGATCGAGTCCGTGCAGGGTGCCGTGTTCTGGATGATCGCCAAGATCATGCGTTTGGCCCCGCTCGCCGCGGCGGCCGCGATCGCGTTCTCGATCTCCAGCTTCGGCCTGCACACCCTGCTCTCCCTCATGCAGCTGGTACTCGTGTTCCTGCTCACCGTGGTCATCTTCTTCCTGGTGATCCTGTGGCCCGTCACCCTCATGGCCCGCGTGAAGATGTGGCAGGTGCTGCGCTACTTCCGTGAGGAGCTCCTCCTCGTGATCGGCACCAGTTCCTCCGAGAGCGTGTTCCCCGCGCTCGTGGTGAAGCTGAAGCGCCTGGGCATCCAGGACGAGGTCGTGGGCTTGGTGCTCCCCACCGCGTACAGCTTCAATCACGACGGTACGTGCCTGTACTGGGCCGCGACGAGCGTGTTCCTGGCGCAGGCGACCGACACTCACCTGGGCATCGGCGGGCAGGTGGGCCTCATGGCGGTCCTGTTGCTGACCTCGAAGGGCGGCGCCGGTGTGGCCGGTTCGGCCCTCCCGATGCTGGCCATGACCCTCGCGGCGACCGGCACCATCCCGGTGGCGGCCGTGGGCCTCATCCTGGGCGTGCACAAGATCCTGTCCGCCATGTTCGTGTTCACCAACATCGCCGGCAACTGCATCGCCACGATCATCGTGGCGAAGTGGGAGAAGGCCATCGACTGGACGCGGATGAAGGCCGAGCTCGCCTCCGGCGGGCTCCCCGTCCGGGCAGCCACGCTCGACGAAGCCACGAGCCTGGCTGGCTGATCGGAAGACTGTTCGGCGTACGACGGCGGCCCGGGAGCGCAAGCTCCCGGGCCGCCGTTTCACGGGAACGTCGCTCCAGCTGACCCCGGCCCATGCGGTGGCGGGCCCGAAATACTCGGTGTTACCGACTGTCGGTCCTCAATGAGACTCTAGGAAGAACTGGCGGCGAATCCCTGTCGCCAACTCTGTGGTTGTGCCACGGCAAGAGGGAGATGACTGAGGTACTCGTGGCCTTTGCCGATGAGTCGGAACCGAGACAGGACAAGTTCCCGGGAACCTACATCATCTTGTCGTGAGAACGGGCGGCCAGGAGGTCCGTTCAGAGCGGCGACGACGCGCATGCATGGGTGCACTTTCGTATGAGTTGTCAGCGCTGGGGGTCACGCGGTTGGTGATCGAATCTCGAGGCCCAGCAGATGACAAGCGCGACATGGATCATCTGCAGGGCCTTCGAGCGTCGCACACGATCGACAGTCGCCTACGACTCGAGCATGTTCCCGGCCCTCTTGAACCGGCCTTGTGGGTGCCCGACATCGTGTGTGGCACCTTCGCGCAGGCCGAACTCGGGCATGGGCAGTGGCTGCACCCCTTGAAGGCCAAGGTTGTTCAGCATCAGGCCTGGGGATAGAAAGCGCGAAGCCCCGGGCCTCGTTGACGAGAACTCCCAGGGCTCACTTCCGTACTCACCTCAATGAGTGGACTCCTCAATCTTTCCATATTCCGTCTGCGGCGGCAATTGGTGGTGGGTAACGGGACCACGGAGCAACGCGACGGTGCTCGTTGCGGTGCAGCCCACCCACCCGCCGTCGGGCAGTGGCGGTCGGTCCTTGGCTTGGCGGTAGGGGCCCGGGCGAACGCTGCGGGTGGTTGAGGACATCGCCGGGATGATTCCGGATGCCGCCAAGCCGCTGTGGGATCGTCATGCTCTCGTCCGCGGTGGCGGGCAGGAGGAGGCGAAGGAGTGCATGGAAAACTCGTGTAACTAAACCGTTGACACGAAGGTCAAACGTCTAGTTACATAGCCGTTGTGCCTGTGAGGCACAACACACTTCACCCTCACCGGAGCGGCTGCGGCTTGCTCCTTGCCGAAAGTAGGAGCGATGACTGCAGAGCCACAGGCCGGCACCGCACAAGCTGGGCAACGGCCATCCATCGGAGACGTGATCGAAAAACTTCCTTTCTCGCGTACTCACTTCTGGGCGCTGTTCGCGACCGTGTTCGGGTTCTTCTTCGACGCCGTCGACACCACGATCCTGTCGCTCGCCTTGCCGTCGATCGTCAAGGAGTGGGGACTCGATGGGGCCACAGCCGGCTTCATCGGAGGTTCCATTTTCTGGGGCATGATGATCGGTGCCGCTTGCCTCGGTTTCGTGGCGGACATGATTGGCCGGCGCTGGACGATGGTCATCACGGTTGCGGGCATGGCGGTCTTCACTGCGTTGTGCGGACTCGCGTGGAACGTTGAGTCCTTCGTGACCTTCCGCATCATCACGGGCGTTTTTGCCGGTGCCATGATTCCGCTGGACTTGTCCTACCTGGCTGAGGTGGCGCCGAAGAAGAACCGCGGCATGATCATGGGTTCGATCGGTGTGAGCTGGCCCGTGGGGGCGCTTGCTGCGACTCTCTTGTCGGGCGCGATGCTGTCTACCATCGGCTGGCGCTGGATGTTCATCATCATGTTGGTCCCTGCCGTCGTGGCGCTTTTGGTTCGGGCGCTCGTTCCCGAGTCGCCCCGCTGGCTTGCCAAGAAGGGCAGGTGGGACGAGGCCGTCGCTGCGGTGAATCGTCTGGGTGCCAAGGTCGGTTCCGTTGGCGAGCTGGACACCTCGCATGATGACGAGGGGTCGGAGAAGATCAGCTTCTTCACGGGAATTCGGCAGATTTTCCAGCCGCGATACCTCAAGCGTGTCATCGGTGGAATCATCCACTACTTCCTGGCCTACGGACTCATGTACGGATGGTCAGTTTTCCTTCCGACGATCCTGCTGACTGCTCTTGGATACCCTCTGAACAAGACCATCGGGGCGGTTGTTGCGACCAATATCGCCTCCATCCTGGGGCGTTTGACCGTCATGTTTACGGCCAACAAATTGTCAAGGTTCTGGACGCTCGTCGTTTCGCTGACCTTGTACATGGTTGCTGCGCTGGGTATGTCGGTGGCCATCGGTTTCGGCCCCGAGCTCACTTGGCTGTTCATGGCCATTATGGTGCTTTTCCAGTACACCAACGATGTGAGCACCGTTTTCCAGCAGTGGATGCCAGAGGTTTTTCCGTCCGAGATTCGGGCTTTTGCTGCCTCCTTCACCAGTGCCTTTGGGCGCCTGGCGGCTGCCATCATGCCGATCATCGTGGGCGCCATGATCGCTGGTCACAACGTCAAGTCGGTGTTTTACATGATCGCGATCATCGCCGCACTGCTCATCATCAATGTGTCGGTCTTCCTGCGGAAGTCCGACACCGCTGGCAAGTCCTTGTCAGACATCAAGGCCGACTAGCCGTTCGCGGGAAGCGGCGTACTCCGTCGCTTTTTCTCCATCCTGAGCGAAGTCCGGCCCGTGAGTCGGAGAAGAACGAAAGAGTAGGTAACGGACAATGTCCTCTGTTAATAGCGTCCTCGGCCCCGTCGACGTCGAGAATTTGGGTCGCGTGCTGATGCATGAGCACGTGTTCACGCTGAATGCCGAGCTACGAGACGAGTATCCCTGGGACGAAGATGCGGTGGTGGCTAGTGCTGTTGCGGAACTGAGTGACCTCAAGGCACACGGCATCGATACCATCGTGGACCTCACCGTGTTTGGTCTTGGGCGGAATATCCGGCGGATCCGCAGGATCGCCGAGCAAGTGGATCTGCAGATCATCCCGGCCACGGGGATATACACCTACCACGATCTTCCGAGTTTCTTTGCCCTGAACGAACAGCGTAAGCCCGGGTTCATTACCGACTTCTTAGTGAGGGAGATTGAAGGAGGTGTCGATGACACGGGCATCCGTCCGGCGATTCTCAAGGTCGCGGTGGATCACCACGGGGTGACGCCCGATCTTGACTTCCTACTGAGGGCGACTGCTCGCGCTCATCGTCGCACGGGTGCACCGATCAAGACCCACGCCGATGCTCATAGCAAGCAGGGGCTCGCGCAGCAGCGCATCTTCTCCGAAGAAGGTGTGGATCTGTCGCGGGTGATCATCGGTCATGTGGGAGACGCGAAGGATCTCAGCTACGCGGAGGAACTGATCGCTGCAGGCTCCACCGTCGGACTCGATCGTCTCGGTGCCGCATCCATTGGAGCCAACGCCATCACGCCCGATGAACGCGTCGACGTGATCATTGAGTTGGTTCGCCGCGGCTATGCCGATCGAATCCTCTTGAGCCATGACACCCACGTGCGATCCGACAGCATCGATCGCCGTCTTCGGGAGAGCAACACTCCCGACTGGCGCTACACCCACATCCCGGACGTGGTTGTCCCCAGGCTGCTCGAAGCGGGCATCTCCCAGGAGGACATCGACCAGATGCTGGTGAAGAACCCCCAGCGGATTTTCTCTGAGACCTCGTCTTACTGAGCTGGGAAGGCGGATAGGAAAGCGCACATGAAACAGAACGAAACCAATGAAGAAGGTAAGACTCCGCTCTTGCAGGGGCTGAGGGTCATCGAACTTGCCGACGTCTCCGGGGAGTACGTCGGCCTGCAACTGGCCGGTCTCGGTGCCGAGGTGATCAAGGTGGAGCCGCCACTGGGCGAGTCCACTCGCGGCGTGGCGCCCCACGTCGACGACATCCCGGGTAAGGATTCTTCCCTGCATTTCTGGCACTACAACCGCGGTAAGAAATCTGTGGTCCTGGACCTTGGGAGCCCCGCCGGGCTCAAGAGCCTCCACGACTTGCTCGACACGGCTGACATTCTGGTTCAGGTCGTTTCGGGCGACCGACCGGATGAACTGCGACTGACCCAAGACGAAATCCGGGAGCGTTGGCCCCGCCTCATTCACGCGCGGGTGACGCCGTTCGGCGACGACGGCCCCTGGGCCGACTACAAGGGGTCGGACCTGGTCCACATGGCCTTGGGCGGCATTGCGATGTGCTGCGGCTACGATCCACAGCCCGGCCTGCGCTACGACCTGCCCCCTGTCGTTCCGCAGCTTCTCCAGGCCTACCACATCGCGGGGGACCAGCTCGTGTACGGTATCGAGGCCGCTCTGATTCACCGGGTGAGAAGCGGTGAAGGACAGACCGTTTCCGTGGCGATCCATGAAGCGGTGGCGAAGAACACCGAGATCGATGTCATGGAATGGGCTATGCGACGTACGCCGATTCATCGCCAGACATGCCGACATGCCGCAGCCCTCCCGGATTATCGAAAATCGATCGCGCAGACCAAGGACGGGCGATGGGTCGCCACGTTCTCCGTCAATCCGAAGGACGCCGACAGCACGATCGCCCTTGCCGAGGAATTGGGCATGCCGACGCAACCGCTGCCCGAAACCGAGGGCTCGGAACGAACGCTCTCCGCCGGCCGCCCGATTCCTGGATCATCCGCCTTGGATCCGAAGGCCATTGCCGCGGCAGATGCGGCAAGGAGGATGGTGGAGGCTTTCACCTACGACGATGTGCCCTGGCGCGAGGCGCAGGCCAAGGGTTTGATGTGGGTTCCTCTCCGCCGGCCACACGAAAATGCCTATGACGAGCACTGGATCAAGCGTGGGACTTTTCAGACGGTCGAGCACCCCGAACGCGAAGAGCCCTTGCTCTATCCGGTGAGTAGGTGGCGCTCCAGCGAGAACAACTGGGTTGCCGGCACCCGCGCTCCCACATTGGGTGAACATTCCGCAGAGGTTCTCGGTGGCGAACGGGAACCGTGGGAGCCCAAGGCCCGCACCAGCCCCGTCTTGCTCGAGTCCACCCTGGGTAAACCCTTTGCACTTAGCGACGTTCGCATCCTGGACTTTTCGTGGTTCCTTGCCTCTGCAGGGGGTACGAGGATCGTGACCTCATTCGGGGCGGAGACGCTGAAGGTTGAATGGCACGCCCATCCCGATACGCGGCTCGGCGCCATGGCTCCCGTCGGGGGACGGACCGCCCGGGACCTGGCCACGTCGCCTTTGCCGCCGGTCTCGGATCCCGACATGGGCGGTCAATTCAACAACAAGAACCCCGGCAAGATGGGCTTGTCACTCAATATTCGCACCCCGCAGGGTCTGGAAATCGCCCGCGAGCTCGTGCGCCAGAGTGATGTGGTCACGGAGGGCTTCTCCCCAGGAGTCATGGACAAGTGGGGGCTCGGATACGAGCAGATGCGCGAGTTGAATGATGACATCATCTACGTGCAGCAGTCCGGAATGGGCAGCTACGGCACCTATGGCCGCTTCCGCACAGTGGGCCCGGTTGCAGCGGCATTCGCCGGCATGTCGGAGATGAGTGGACTGCCCGAGCCATTCGCGCCGGCAGGGTGGGGTTACTCGTTCCTTGACTGGATTGGTGCCTATGGGTTCGCCCAGGCAGTTCTCTCGGGCCTGCTCCACCGCGAGCTCACGGGCAGGGGGCAGCACATCGATTCGTCCCAGGTTGAGGCCGGCATCGCCCTCATCGGTCCGACACTGCTGGATTGGCAGGTCAACGGCCGCGAATTCACCAGGGCAGGGAACGTGTCGCCTTACCTTCAAGCCGGTCCCCATGGCTTGTACCCGGCTCGGGGCGACGACCGATGGATTGCACTCGCGGTGTTCACTCAGGAGGAGTGGGAGGCGCTGGCGGAATTCGCCGAGCATCCGGAGTGGATCGACGATCCGCGTTTCGCTTCTTCGGCCCTTCGCGCGACGCACCGAAGGGAACTGGACGCACTGATCGGTGCGTGGACGGTGACACATGATCGCTTCGAGTTGATGCATCGCCTGCAGGCCGCTGGGCTGCGCGCGGGTGCCGTCCAGACGGCCGAGGACCGATACGACTCCGATCCCCAATTGGCACATCTGAACTGGTTGACCGAGCTGGAGGGGACCAAGATCGGCCGCTGGCCGGTCTACGAGTCGCCGGTGCGCATGAGCGCCACTCCGCCCTATGCGGGTGGGCGAACCAACCGGGGTGCTCCGGGATACGGCGAGGACAACGACAAGATCTTGAGCGAGGTCCTTGGGTTCTCGGAGAAGGAAATTCGGAAGTTGCGAACTGAGGGAGTGATCTGATGACGGCACCAGGGAAACGGCTCGCCATCGTAGCGACGGGACACACGGCGCAAGGGGAACACCCGGGCCGTTCGGCCGGCAGCCTCCAGGCAGAAGCAATCAAGATTGCTCTCGGTAATGCCAAGTTGCGCAAGGAACAGATCGATGGGCTGATCACGTGCAAGCAACTGCACGGAGACGGTAGCGATGATCAGGTGGTTCCTCGCGTGGGGATGCACAACCTCCGCTACACGCAGACCCTCGACTATGGGACGTGCAATTTTTCGCTCCACCAAGCTCAGATGGCACTTGAGGCGGGCGTGGCCGACCTCATTGCGATCAGCTACGGCACCAATCAGAGGACGAACAGGTACCAGTTCGGTGCCGGGGCGAATTCCGGTCCTGCGGCCTTCACCACGCCATACGGGTGGACGCACATCGCCGGACAGGCCGCCATGGCCCTGCGTCGGTGGCAACACGTCTACGGCCTGACCGAGGAGCAATTCGGGCATATCGCCGTCTCGCAGAGGGCGTGGGCGCAACGCAACCCCCAGGCGATTTTCAAGCAATCCCTGACGATGGAGGAGTATCTCGCCCAGCCGATGATGGTGGACCCAATGCGCCGGGCGGACGTCACCATGATTTCCGACGGAGGCGTCTCGTACATCGTGACGACGGAGGAGAAGGCATACGACTATACGGACAAGCCCATCATCATGGCGGGCTGGGCAGAGGCCGGGGCGAGCTCCAGCTTCTACGGAGAAAATTTCATGCGGCCTTGGCTGAAGCGTCCCGGCCAGGAAATCTGGGAGCGCTCGGGAATCGACCGCGCGGATGTCGACGTCGTCTACGTTCAGGACCCCACGGCTGTTTGGCCGCTACAGATGCTGTCCTACTACGGGTTTGCGGAACCGGGTGATATCGGGGCCTGGCTCGCTGAAGGCCACACTTATCCCGGGGGTGATGTTCCGGTCAACACCAACGGCGGGCAGTTGTCGGAGGCGTACATGTGGGGTTGGCTGCACGTGGTTGAGGCCGTGCGTCAGCTGCGTGGCGAGGCGGACGCGGAGCGACAGGTGAAGGACGCAAAGATTGCGCTGTACGCCTCGACGATGGCATGGAACAAGGGCGGCGCTTCGGTGCTGGTGAGGGGCGAATGATGAGTAACGCACAAGTTCTTCCTGACCTGAACGACGTGGTCACCCGCCCGTATTGGGATGCGGCAAAGCAGGGGAAGCTCGTGATGCAAAGGTGCAGTGAGTGCGGACATCTCCGGTGGACTCCCCAAGAGGAGTGCCCGGAATGCCTCACCTTGGGAGGGGAGTGGACTGAACTCAGCGGCCGCGGAACCATCTGGAGCTTTGTGGTCTACCGAAGGGCTCTGAACGCGGACTTCCCCGATGTTCCGTACACGGTGGTTCAGGTGGAACTGGAGGAGGGACCCGTCATGGCCGCTCGGCTTCTGAACGAACCGGAGAAGGCTCGCATCGATGCGCCGGTCCATGTGGTTTTCACCAAGGTCACCGATGACGTGACGTTACCCAATTTTCAATTGGGCTGACACGGCATTCAACAGCCCGGTTCGTGCCCCACGGCGCGAACCGGGCCTTTCTTTACTTGGGGTTGATGCTGGAAACGAACTCGTGCACGAAATCGAACCACTCTTCCACGTCGCCTGGCTCTACGGACTCCTTGCCCAACGCGGCTGCAAAGGCTGACGGGGTACCAAACGGCAGGTGGTCTGCGGCGAGGAGTAGGGCGAAGACCATGCGCCGCGGAAAGCGAGAGAGCGCCGCTTCGGCATCCGGATCTTCCGTGAGTTCCGCAATGTAGCGTTCGTAGTTCGCGCGGATGAACTTCAGTGAGGCGTCGGTACTGGAGACAGGCTGAAGGCTTTCCCAGGACAGGATTCGAGTCCAGCTCTCACGGATGGCAGCGTCCTCCCGGAGTTGTTCCGGGGTCGGCGCCATGCGACGTATGCCGCGGCCCGGGGTTCTCGCGTTGGTCTGTTGGAGCACGTCGATCAGGTGGTTCACGACTGCGTCGTAGAGGCCTTGCTTGTCCTTGAAATATCGATAAACTAGTTGTTTATTTGCATTCGCCGCGTCGGCAATGCGGTCGACGCGAGCTCCTGCGAATCCGTATTTTTCAAATTCTATACGGGCTGCTTGAAGAATACGTTCGCCGCTGGCTGGCATCGCAGTTTCATTCTTGCCCATGCGGTCATGGTACAAGCCGCCCTGTCTTGGCGACGAAGGCTTCGCCATTTCGCGCCACGTCGTTGTGCTGGCCGGGGAAGGGGCGAGGTCGCGGACGGGAGCGCTTCGGAGGCATACTCCGGCAACCCAACCACCCGCCGTCGGGCAGCTTGCTGGACGGCCCTGGCCAGGACCGCACCCACGTGCCAGGGTGGAGGGGCATTCACCGTCAGCAATAGTGCGCCGGCCGCGGTCGGCGCGCCCCCGAGCAGAACGAGGTATCGGCATGTCCAACGTCAACCTGAATCAGCGCGGGCAGCGGCTCATGGACCTGCACGCCAGCGGCGAAATGCTGGTGTTGCCCACCGTCTGGGACGCGTGGAGCGCGCGGCTCGCCGAGGAAGCGGGCTTCAAGGGGATCACGGTGGGTTCTCACCCGGTTGCCGAGGCGTTCGGCGAGGCCGACGGTGAGCACCAACCGTTCGACGAGTACCTGCGGCAGGTGGAACGGATCGCCGAGTCGGTGGACATTCCGGTGTCGGTGGACGTGGAGTCGGGCTACGGGCTGCCGCCGGGGGTGCTCGTCACGCGCGTGCTGGAGGCCGGGGCCGTCGGCGTGAACATCGAGGACACCGTGCACGGCGACGACGGGCGCGTGCGCGGGCGTCAGGAGCACGCCGACTACATCGCCACCGCCGTCGAGGCCGCGCGCGAGGCCGGCGTCCCGTTCGTGGTGAACGGGCGCACCGACGCGCTCATCCACGGGACCTCGGTGTTCGAGGACCCGTTGGGCGAGGCGATCGCCCGGTGCCAGGCCATGGTGGAGGGCGGCGCGTTGAGCGTCTATCCCGTGCACCTGCCCTCGGCCGACGCGGTGAAGGCCGTGGTTGCGGCGGTCTCGGTGCCCGTCAACGTCACCGTTATGCCATCCACGGGTGTGCCCGGCGGGATCCTGACGGGAACGGCCGCGGGCGACGTCGCCCGCTTGCGCGAGCTGGGCGTGCGGCGCGTGAGCTTTGGGCCGCTGTGGCAGGTGGCGCTGGAGGACGCCGCGACCGCGATGCTGAAGGAGTGGGTGTAGGCGCGGTGGAGCGCCGATGGGTTTGCATCGACGCACTCTCAGCGGAGCCGGCGCCCCGCCTCCAGGGGGCTGGTGGGCACGCCGTTGCGTCTATAAAATGATTTTATGACGCTTCAGATGGAATACGAGCTCTCTCTCAGGGAGGCGGAGCAGGCGCGCTTGCACCGGGTCATGGCGCTGCGGGCGATGATCGCCGATGGGCAGAGCCAGGGGGAGATCGCGCGTCGTCTAGGAGTGACGCAACCTGCCGTGAGCTACCAAGTTTCCCCAGTGCGCACGGATGGCGTGCGCCCCAGTCAGCTCCTTGCTGCTGGCGGTTCTGTGCTCCGACGGGTGGCCGAAGGTAGGGGGTTCACGCGGCTGGCAGTGTTCGGCTCGGGCGCTCGGGGCGACGACAGGGCGGACTCCGATGTGGATCTTTTGGTCCAGCCGCCGACGGGCGCGGATGCGTTCGACATGGTGCACCTGGAGGACGCCCTCGAAATTGTCTTGGGGCGGAAGGTCGACCTGGTGAGCTATCGAGGGCTCGACCCCCGGGTGGACGGAGACATCCTGCGTGACGCGGTGGAGCTGTGATGGAAACGCGGGTTGCCAAGGAGCTGTTGCACATCCAGCGGTGGCTTGCCGTGGCCGCCACCATTGTGGCGCGCGGCCGAGCCGACTACGACGCCGATGAAGTGGCCCAGGAAGCGGGAGACTCCGTCATGATCAAGTTGGGCGAAGCGGCCAAGACGCTGGCACTTCGAGGGGTCGAGGCCCCGCTGGGAGTGAGTTGGAGTGACGCCGCGAAGAATCGCGAAAAGCTGGCCCACCACTATTCGGTGATTGACCGGGACGTCACCTGGCAGACGCTAGCGATGTCGTTGCCGGCCTGGGCGTTGGCGTTGGGTCCGCTCTTCGCTGAGGTAGAAACCACCGTCGGAAAGCCATAACGTTCGCTGTGTAAAACGGTAATCACATCATCGTTACGTGGGGCTAACATCAGAGCATGGTTGGGTGGGGCGACGATCCCGAGACGGGGCGGAATGTGGGGCAGCGCCTCAAACAGTGGCGACTCATCCTAGGGCTGAGCCAGGAACTGGTGGCCGCCCGCGCACGGACCACGCGGCAGACCCTGGCTCGCCTGGAGAACGGCGACGAGACCGTGGGCACCGGAGTGCTCTGGGCGGTGATCGACGTGCTGGGTCTTTCGCAACGCGTGATGGACGCGGTCGAGCCGCTCAACACCGATCTGGGTCGGGCTCGTGCCGACAAATTGGGCCGACAGCGCGCCCCGAAAACGGAAAAGTGGTGACACCACCGGAAGGCGACGTCACCGCCCACCAACCCACGCGGCGTCGGGCAGCAGAAGGGCGCGCTATGCGCCGTACTGCAGCGAATAGACGACCAAGAGCAGCGAGATCGCCAGGAACGGCAGGCAGGCCACCGCGTTGAGCACCTTATGCTCGGCCAGGACGGCGACGAACTCGCGCAGGAACGCGCTGGGCCGGTAGTAGCGCGCGGTCCTGGCGCCCACGACGTCGGCCTCGAAGCCGAGCCTTCGCGTCAGCAGGGCGCTGCGCAGCACGTGGTAGTCGTTGGTGACCGCGACGAGCGGGCCCAGCCGCCCGGCCTCCAGCTGGAGGTCGCGGGCGAAACGCAGGTTCTCCCGCGTGTTTTCGGCCTGCGGTTCCACGATCAGGTCCTGCTCCGGCAGCCCCTGCTCCAGAAGGTACGCGGCCATGGCCTGCCCCTCCGAGACGGACTCGTCGCCGCCCTGCCCGCCGGACGGAATGACGAGCGGCCTCGGCTCCGTGGCGAGGTAGAGCTCCAGCGCTGTGTCCAGTCGCGCCTTGAGCAGCGGTGGGACCCTGCCATGGATGATCCGGGACCCGAGCACGACGACGGCGGCCGGGGTGATGCGCGGGCGCATCCTCGCGTAGGCGACGGCGTAGGCGAGGAAGACCACGAACACGCCGCCGGCGTAGGAGCTGAGGAAGAAGAGCAGCACCGCGATGCCCAGGGCCACGGCGTTCTGCGTCCACACGAGGACGACGGCGAGGGCGGGCAGGACGAAGATCGCGACGCCGGCCACGAGCGAGAGCAAGTTGCCAAGGCTGCGGCCCTCGAGCCGCCACATGGTGATGCCGTTGGCGACGAGGTACCCGCCCAGCACCATGACGGCCAGCGGTGCCAGCAGGACGAGCGCGAGCCAGAGGTAGGCGGTCCACGGCCACACGTCGGAGAGGACGTCGGCCGCGCCCAGCAGGAGGAAGAGGCTGGCCGCGGCCATGACGAAGCCGTTGAGGAGCCGCCTGCGGTCATGGAGGTACAGCAGGGCGAAGGTCCCGGCCAGGATGAGGCCGACGATAAGGGAGACCACGGGGCGATTCTCTTTCGGTGGGCGGAGCCGGTTCGAACATTCTGCCGGAACGGCACGGGGCCGCCGCGAGGTGGCTGAGGGGGAGGACGCGATCGTAAGGGCACATCCGAGCAGGCCTAATGCCCATCTTAATGCGCATAACTAGGCGCTATGAGCATCTTGATGATCATAATGCTGATGACAGTCATTGGCGTCATGGAGGAAGATGGGTGCATGGCCGGATACAAGATCGAGCGTCAGCTCTCCCAACTCGGTGAGAACCTTCACGGGTGGCGGATGGTCCTGGGGCTGACCGCTCAACAAGTGTCGGAACGTGCTGGGATCAGCCGCAACACCCTGCGCAAGATCGAGGCGGGCGATCCCACGGTGGGCTTCGGCCACGTAGCCCAGGTCCTTCGCGCCGTGGGTGTGCTTGACCACCTGGTCGAGTCCACCGACCCCCTGAACAGCGACCTTGGTCGCCTGCGTGCAGCCAACCTCACCAGGAAGCGTGCCCGATGAGCACCGTCGACGTTTTCATGGACCGGGGAGGGCACACCACGCGCGTGGGCCAGGCGCACTTCACCCGCACCCGCGATCAGCTCTCCACCACCTTCCTTTACGACACCGATTGGCTGGCCGACGGGGGCATCAGCATCGATCCGGAACTCCCACTCGTCTCCGGAGCACAGCATCAGCGAGGCTTGATCCGCGCCTTCTCTGACGGCGCTCCCGACCGCTGGGGCCGCGGGATCATCACCAAAGCAGAACGCTCTCGGGCCCGGGAGGAAGGCCGTGCCCCTCGTCGTCTGGATGATCTCGACTTTCTTCTCGAGGTCAGCGACGACACCCGTCAAGGCGCCCTCCGCTACCAGGTGCCCGGCGGCACCGCGTTCCTGGGGGCCCCGTCGCGCGTGCCAAGGCTCATCTCCTTGCCCGAGCTCCTGCGGGCCTCCGATGAGCTCTCCTCCACCGATGACCCCACTCCCGCCGTGAAGCAACTTCTCGGCACCGGCACCACCGGCTTGGGCGGAGCCCGCCCCAAGGCCTCCGTGCTTCTTGAAGACGGCTCCCTCGCGATGGCCAAGTTCCCACACGGTTCCGACGAGTGGGACGTCATGGCATGGGAAGCCACGACGCTGGACCTGTTGGAATTTGCGGGGATCAACGTTCCGCAGCACCGCCTCACGCGCGTCGGCGAGAGCAGCGTGCTGATCCTGCGCCGGTTTGACCGGGATGATGCCGGTCGGCGCATCGGATACATCAGTGCGATGACGGCCACGGGATCCACGGATGGAGAACGGCGGGACTATGCGGACCTCGCGGAGTCCATACGCGACCTCTCGCTGTCTCCGCGGAAGGACCACCACGAGCTCTTCGATCGTGTCGTCGCCAGCGTGGCCCTGGGCAACACGGACGACCACCTTCGCAATCACGGCCTCTTGGAGACGAGGGGGTCGTGGGAACTCAGCCCCGCCTTCGACGTCAATCCCAGCCCGGACCGGTGGCGGGCGCGGTCAACCTCGATCATGGGCGCCGATGATCCTCAGGATGAAGTGGAGGGCTTGATCGCGCTCGCCGAGGAATGCAGCCTGACACCGGGCCAGGCGCGCGAGCGGATGGCGCGCGTTGGCAACGCTGTGGTGCCATGGCGCGATCGGGCCCGTTCACACCGCATTCCGGAGACGCAGATCTCGATGATGGCGGAATCGATCGAGCCGCGGCTGGAATCCGTGCTGCAGGCGACCTGAGGGGTGCCGGGGAGAGGGAAATTACTCGGACTCCGAGAGCCCGGTCTTCCCGCCCATGAACGGACCCGACGCGCCGAACGAGGACGAGGCCGACGACCCGGATCTGGAGGACCGCCTGGCGGACTACTCGATCGGCGCGCACCTGATCTACGCGGCGGCGGCCTGGGAGCAGGCGCCGCAGGCCGTGGACGTGTTCACGAGCCTGGGCCAAACGCACGGCGCGGCCGTGGCGCTCGTGAGCGACGACGGCCGAATCGTCAGGCCGCGCTGACCCCGCCCTCAGGCGCCTCGCCGGCCACGACGACCTCGAGCCCGCGCTCGCGCAGCCCCGCGACCGCCGCATCGGGTGCGGAGGCGTCCGTGATGATCCCCCACGTGCGCGGCAGCGGCAGGGTCGCGACACCCACGCGCGTGCCCAGTTTGGCGCCGTGCGCCAGGACGTAGGTGCGATCCGCGCGGCGTCCCATGATCTCCTTGAGCCGCGTCTGTTCCAGGTCCATCTCGCAGAGCTCGCCGTAGGGGGTGATGGCGTCGGTCCCCAGGAATGCCACATCGGCGTGTACGCGCTCCAGCACGGCCTCCGCGAGCGGGCCGACGAAGCCCTGGCTGGGGCGGCGCAGGCGCCCGGCGACGCCGATCACCTCCACGGGGCACGCGTCGTCGGACAGCTCGGTGATGACCGCCAGGTTGGTGGTCACGACCCGCAGCCCGTCCGAGCCGCTCACGAACGGGGCCACGGCGGAGACCGTGGAACCGGCGTCGAGGATGACGGTGGACGCCCCAGCGAGGCGGGAGTAGGCCTCGGAAGCGATGGCGCGCTTGGCCTCCATGGCCTCCGAGCTGCGCTGGGGGAGCGAGGACTCGCCCCCGCCCAGCGGGATGACCCCGCCGTAGGTGCGGGCCAGCAGGCCCTGCTCGCCCAGCTGGGCCAGGTCGCGCCGGATGGTGGACGGCGTGACGTCGTAGCGCGCGGCGAGTGCCTCCACCGTGGAGGGGCCGCCGGCCGTGGTGCGGAGCAGGATGTCCTCGCGGCGGGCGCGGGCGGTCAGGCGGCTGGCTGTCATGGACCGAGTCTAGGAGCCGGGACGCGGATCAAGCGGCCGGCGTCGGCGCCAGCTCGATCGCCTGGCGCATGGCCTCCACCATGGAGCGCGTGTCCACGATGCCCTTGCCGGCGATGTCGAACGCCGTGCCGTGGTCCACCGAGGTGCGCGGAACGGGCAGGCCCACCGTGATGTTCACGCCGGCCTCGATTCCCAGGACCTTGATGGGGCCGTGCCCCTGGTCGTGGTACATGGCCACGACGAGGTCGTAGTCCCCGCGCCCGGCCAGGAAGAACAGCGTGTCGGCGGGCAGGGGACCCTCGACATTGACGCCGGCGGCGCGGGCGGCCTCGACGCCGGGCGCGATCTTCTGGGCCTCCTCGTCGTAGCCGAAGAGGCCGTTCTCGCCGGCGTGCGGGTTGATGGCGCACACGCCGATGCGCGGGTTCTCGATCCCGCCGCCGCGCAGGGCGGCGTCGCCGCGGCGGATGGTGCGTTCCACGAGCCCCGGCTCGATCTTCGCAATGGCGTCGATGAGCCCGATGTGCGTGGTCACATGGATGACCTTGAGCTTGGGGGTGGAGAGCATCATCGAGACCTCTTCGGTCCCGGTGAGCTCGGCCAGCATCTCCGTGTGGCCGGGGTACTTGTGCCCGCCGGCGTGCAGCGCCGCCTTGTTCAGCGGGGCGGTGCAGATGGCCTGGATGGCGCCGGCCCGCGCCAGCTCGCACGCCACGCGGATGTACTGGAACGCGGCGTCGCCCGCCACGGCGGAGAGCTCGCCGAACGGCAGCTCCTCGGGGATGAGCCCCAGGTCGATCACGTTGATGACGCCGTCCTTGCGGACGGCCTCGGACGGATGCCCGACGACGTTGATCTCGGCTTCCAGCCCCAGGATGCCCGCCGCCGTGCGCAGGCGGGCGGCGTCGCCGATCACGACGGGGTGGCAGGCCGCGGTGATCTCCGGGGCGAGCAGGGCGGCGACGGTCACCTCGGGGCCGACGCCGGCGGCGTCGCCCATCGTGACTGCGATGGTGGGAAGCGACATGTCTGTCCTCTCGGGCTGTGCACCGGAGGTCCGGCGCAAGGCGAGGTGTGCCCCCAAGGTACTCACCCGCCGTCGTGCAGCGAACGACTCGCTGTCTTTGCGTGTTGTGAGCATCCTTGCGCAGATCGCGCCGTCAAATCAAGCGCGGTTTCGTCTCTTCTGCGCGCATTGCGCCAAAAACGTTGCGCGGAGCGCGCAAGTTCTGGCATGGTGATGCGAGCCACATTCACCGCGCACCCGCGGCGAACCCCTTGATTTCATGAGGAGCTGCGATGACTCGCACACCAACGGGCACCGGCCCCACCCGACGGGCGGTGCTCGGGGGCGCCGGATTGCTGGGCCTGGGACTGGCCCTGACGGCCTGCGCCGGCCCCACGGGGAAACGGGACACCGCCAACACGGTGACCCTTGCGCTCAACCGTTCCCTGGTCAGCCTTGACAACAAGCTCAACCAGTTCGACGCCGCCGTGACCGTGCAACGCGCCGTGCGGCAGGCGCTGACCGCGATCGACGAGAAGCTGCAGCCGGCGCTCGTGCTGGCCTCGGCGTTCGACCAGACCTCTCCCACCGAGTGGACCGTCCAGATCAACCCGAAGGCCGTGTACTCCGACGGGCGTCGGGTCACCGTGGAGGATGTCAAGGTCGCCATGGAGCTCTACCAGAAGGTGGAGGGCTCCTTCGTGGCCCCGCAGTTCCCGGAGTTCCCGGAGGTCATCGACCAGGGAAGCGGCAAGTTCATCCTGCGTTCGCAGGAGCCCATCGTGGCGCTGCCGTGGCTCATGTCCAACATCCTCATCACCCCCGCCGCGGACAACAAGGCGGCCGAGCTGAACTCCGGAGTGGGCTCCGGCCCCTACGTGGTCGCGGAGGCGGACACCGGCACGGGCAACTACACGTTCAAGATCAACGAGAAGTACTGGGCCGAGCCCAAGCCCACCGTGGAGACCGTGTACGTGCGCTTCATGCCGGAGGAATCCAGCCGCGTGACCTCGCTGCGCACGGCGGACGTGGACGTCATCGACTCCATCGCAGCGGACTCCGCGACGCAGCTGCAGGGCTGGCGCGACGTGGTCGTCGAGTCCGTGGTCGGCACCCGCTTCGATCACTTCTTCTTCAATTTCCGCAAGCCCAAGAACCACCCGCTCTCCGACCCGGAGGTGCGCCGCGCGCTCAGCTATGCGGTGGACGGCAACGCGATCGCCAACGGCATCATGTCCGGTTCCGTCACCCCCGCCACCGGCGTGGTCCCGCAGACCCTCATCGGCTGGGCGGAGACGGGCAAGTTCGAGTTCGACCCTGGCAAGGCCAGGTCGGAGCTGGAGCGCCTGGGCGTGAGCAATCTGGACCTCACCTTCATCTGGGAGAGCGGCGAGTTCCCGCAGGACGCCGCGACCATGGAGGCCATGGTGGAGTTCTTCAAGCCCGTGGGCGTCAACGTCAAGCTCAAGCAGTTCGAGCCGGGCGGCGACATCTCCAAGTGGCGCCGCGGCGAGGCGGGGGACTGGGACGTCCTCGGCAACGGCTACGGCAACCAGACGGGCCTGGCCCTGACCACGCTGCAGGGCATGTACGCCTCAACGGCGGAGCAGGCCAAGACGCATGACGATTACCACGGCTTCATCTTCCCCGACATCGCCTCCCTGGTCCGCCGGGCCAGCGCGGAGTCGGACGAGGCCAAGCGCAACGGGCTCATGGCCCAGGCGCAGAAGAAGGCCTGGGACCAGACGCCCTCGCTCTGGGCGTTCGTGCCGAACGCGGTGCTGGCCCACCGCACCTCGGTGCAGGGCCTGTCCCTGACCCCCATCAATTCCTACGACCTGGCCAAGGTCACCAGGGCCTGAAAGGAGGCGATCGTGTTCAGATACCTCGCCCTGCGCATCGCCCAGGCGATCCTCACGATCTTCGTGACCGTGACCATCGTCTTCCTGCTCATCCGCCTGGCCCCAGGCGACCCGGCGTACGCCTACGCCGGACCCCTGGCCACCGCCGAGCAGCTGGACGCCGTCCGTCGGCAGTTCGGCCTGGACCAGCCGCTCATCGTGCAGTACTTCCACTTCTTGGGAGGCATCTTCCAAGGGGACACGGGAACGTCGTACTCGTTCCGCCAGCCGGCGCTCTCCGTGGTCATGGACCGCCTGCCGTACACGATCACGCTGGCCATCGCGGCGATCGTGATCGCGATCATCATCTCCATCCCGCTGGGCGTGTGGATGGCCCGTCGCCAGAACACGGGTCGCGAGGCCACGGCCTCCATCCTGACGATCGCGGGGCAGTCCATGCCTGACTTCTGGATCGGCATCATGCTGGTCACGCTCTTCTCCGTGCTGCTGCCATGGTTCCCGTCCTCCGGATTCGAGACGTGGGGCGGCCTGGTGCTCCCTGCGCTCACCGTGGCGATCCTGCAGGTGGCGGTCCTCTCGAGGATCGTGCGCCGCGAGGTGGCCCAGACCCTGCAGGCCCCGTTCATCACGGTCGCCCGCTCCCGCGGCGTGGCCGGTGCGGGGCTCGTGTGGGGCTACGGCGTGCGCAACTCGCTCGTCCCCGTCGTCACCGCCCTCGGCACCCGCTTCGCCGGCCTGCTCAACGGCGTGGTCGTCGTGGAGGTCGTGTTCGGCTGGCCGGGCATCGGCTCGCTCGTGGTGCGTGCGCTCGAGACCCGCGACTACCCGCTCATCCAGTCCACCGTCGTCGTCACCGCCATCCTCGCCGTGCTCGTCCAGCTCGTCGTGGACCTCGTCTACCCGCTCCTGGATCCCCGGGTCCGCCTCGGTCGAAAGGTTGTCTCATGAGCGCCGTCACCGACTCCGTCTTCAAGAAGTCCGCGGTGGTGCGGGCCGCCCGCGCCACCCGCGTCAAGATCATCGTGGGCGCCGTGCTCACCCTGATCGTGGTGGTCCCCATCGTCCTGGCCCGCGTGCTGCCCGTGCCGGACCCGAACGCGCAGGACGTCTTCCTGCGCCTCGCGGCCCCCGGCACGGAGGGGCACCTGTTTGGCACCGACCAGCTGGGGCGCGACCTCTTCTCCAGGATCCTCTACGGCGGGCAGGTCTCGCTGCTGATCGGCGTCATGGCCGTGCTCGTCTCCGGCGTCCTCGGCGTGGTCCTTGGCAGCCTTGCCGGTTACTACGGCGGCAAGGTGGACGCCGTGATCTCCCGCCTCATCGAGGCCCAGCTCTCCCTCCCGCTCCTCATGATGCTGCTGCTGGTCGTGGCGCTCTTCGGCTCCTCCATCCCGGTCATCGCCTTCGTCATCGCGATCGCCAACTGGCCCGAGCCGGCGCGCCTCACCCGCGCCATGGTGCTCGTGGAGCGGGAGAAGCCCTACGTCGCCGCGGCCGTGGTGCTGGGCGTCAAGCGCTTCGCGATCCTGCTCAAGCACGTCATCCCCAACGTCATCTCGCAGGCCGTGGTGCTGGCGCTGCTGCTGCTGGCCCAGGCCGTGCTGCTCGAGTCCGCGCTCAGCTTCCTCGGCGCCGGCCCGCAGCGCCCGTTCGCCACGTGGGGCCGCATCATCTCCGACGGCCAGGACTTCATCGGCTCCGCCTGGTGGATCGTGACCATCCCCGGCCTCGTCATCGCCTTCCTCGTGATCGGCGTGAACCTCATCGGCGACGGCCTACAGCAGGGCAGCGTGGGGGCGGCCTTCCGCCGCCTGGCCCGCTCCGTGACCGCCATGCCCGGAAGGAAGTGACCATGAGCGTCATCGACCTCAACGATTACTCGGTGGAACTCATGACCGCCGCCGGCGTGCTCAAGGCCGTGGACTCCGTGGCCCTCACGCTGGAGGCCGGGAAGACCGTCACCATCATCGGCGAGTCCGGCTCCGGGAAGTCAACGACCGCCATGTCCCTGCTCGGCCTGCTGGACCACGGCCTGGCCGTCTCCTCCGGCAAGGCCTCGCTGCTGGGCGTGGACGCGGTCAAGGACCGCCGCGGCGTCGACGCGCTGCGCGGCCGCCGCGTCGGCCTCATTCCGCAGGACCCCATGACCGCGCTCTCCCCGGTCCACACGGTCGGCGCGCAGCTGCGCCAGGCCGTCCGCCGCGGCCGCCCGGGCACGTCGAAGGCCGACGCCGCCCGGGTCGCCGTGGAGCTGCTGGGCTCCGTGCGCATCCCGGAGCCGGAGACGCAGGTGAAGAAGTACCCGCACCAGTTCTCCGGCGGCATGCTCCAGCGCGTGCTCATCGCGATCGCGCTGGCGGCGGAGCCGGAGATCCTCGTCGCCGACGAACCGACCTCCGCGCTGGACGTCACCGTCCAGGCCTCCGTGCTGGACCTGCTGCTGGAGCTGCAGGAGCGCACGGGCGTGGCGATCCTGCTTATCACGCACGACCTGGGGGTGGCCCGGCTCATGTCGGACACGATCCACGTGATGCGCAGGGGCCGCTTCGTGGAATCCGGCCCCGCGGACCGGCTCGTGAACGATCCGCAGGAGGAGTACACGCGCAAGCTGCTGGCGGCCGTGCCGAGCATGACGGACGCTCCCGCCGTGGCGGGTGCCAAGGGCCCGACGGCGTCCGGTCGCCGCCGCGCCGATGCCGGGCACGCGGAGTCCGACACCGATTCCGCGGCCCCGGCCGCGGCCAACGAAGGGGAGGCGCGATGAGCGCGCTGCTGCAGGTGCAGGACCTCGAGGTCACGTATCCAGGACCCGGCGGCGGTTTTCGCGCCGTCCAGGGCGTGAGCTTCGAGGTCGAGAAGGGCACCACGCTGGCACTAGTCGGCGAGTCCGGTTGCGGCAAGTCCACGGTCGCCAAGACGCTCGTGAAGCTGCTGGAGCCCACCGGCGGCCGCGTGCTGCTGGACGGCACCGATATCGTCGGGCTCAAGGGCGCCGAGCTGCAGAGGTACCGCTCGCGCATCCAGATGGTGTTTCAGGACCCGTACGGTTCCCTGGATCCGCGGCTCACGGCCGGCGCGCTCGTGGCCGAGGCCATCGCCCTGCGCTCGCCGGGGCTCTCCAAGGCCGAGCGATTGGCGGAGGCCGAGGGCTTCCTCGACCGTGTCGGCCTGCCGGCGGGGTCCGTGACCAAGAAGGCGCCAGAATTCTCCGGCGGCCAGCGCCAGCGCATCGGCATCGCCCGCGCGCTCGCGGTCAGGCCGGAGATCGTGGTGTTGGACGAGGCGACGTCCGCCCTGGACGTGTCCGTGCAGGCCGAGATCCTGGAGCTGCTCGCGGACATCCAGGAGGAGACCGGCACCACCTACGTCATGATCAGCCACAACTTGGGTGTGGTGCGCTCGGTGGCCGACTCCGTGGTGGTCATGCGCCGCGGGCGCGTGGAGGAATCGGGCGGGGCCAAGGCCGTGCTCGGTGCTCCGCAGTCCGAGTACACGCAGCTGTTGCGTTCGGCCGCGCTGGATCCGGCGGCCATGAGCGGGATCAAGCCGCGCGAGGTGGTGCGGCGCTTCGGGGCCGTGCCCGTCGCGGCGAAATGAACGGGGGAGGGCCCTCCGGCGGGCGTGCCTGGCCGCCCGCCGCCGCCTTGCCCGCCGTGGGCGGTCGTCTCCGGACGGCCGCCCACGGCGGGCGCAAGATCCTGGGCTACTGGGCGTGCATGGGCACGCCCGTGGCCATGGAGCGCGTGGCCCGGCTGGGCTACGACTACGTGTGCTTCGACGCCCAGCACGGGCTCATGGGGTACTCGCAGATCCGCGACGGCCTGATGGCGGTCGACGCCGGGGCCGGGCTGGGTCCGGGGCCCCGGACCGAGGGGATCGTGCGTGTGGCGGAGAACTCTCCCACGGCGATCGGCCGCGCGCTGGACGCCGGGGCCTCCGGCGTGATCGTGCCGCTGATCGACACGGCGGGGCAGGCCGCCGCCGCCGTCTCCGCCGTGAAGTACCCGCCGCTGGGGCGGCGCTCCTACGGGCCCATGCGCTCGCAGCTGCGGGTGGGTCCGGTGCCGGAGGAGGCCAACGCGGCCACGTGGCTCGCGGCGATGATCGAGACCCCGCTCGGGCTTCGGAACGTCGAGGCGATCGCCGCGACGCCCGGACTCGACGCGCTCTACGTGGGGCCGAGCGACCTGGCGATCTCCTTGGGTGCCCGTTTCCCCGGCGACCCCGAGGCGGTCCAGGCGTTCGATGCTGCACTGAGCCGCGTCCTGGCTGCTGCGCGTGGTGCGGGGATCGCGGCGGGCATCCACACGGCGTCGGGCGAGGAGGCCTCGCGGATGCTGGGGCGGGGTTTCGACTTTGCCAGCGTCTCCTCCGACCTGGTCCACCTGGAGCAGGCGGCGGCGGGGCACCTGGAGGCCGCACGGGGCTGAGTGTTTTTGCCCCGCACGTTCACTTTGTTGTTTTCTTGCGGAGGGAAAGTGTTTCATCGAGGTCCTTAGCGTCGTCGCCCGTGATCACCTCTTCCTCGCACCGCCCGCTCGTCCTCTCCGCGCTCACGGCCGCCGTGGCCGCTTGCCTCGCCGTGGGGGCCGCCGTCCCCGCGCAGGCCGCCGCCAACGCCGACCCGAGCTACCAGATCAAGCTGCAGCTCAAGGGCGCCCTGGTGGTGGACCCGTCCACGGGCAAGCCGACCGCGGCCGCGACCAAGGCCCTGCACCTCGTCGATGCCGACGACGTCCAGTACACGCAGTACATCGACGACGCCGCGCACGACCTCGATGGCGCCGGCTGGAGCGTTCGCGTCCGCCACGACGCCGGGGACGACCAGCTGAAGCTGACCTACAAGGCTCGCTTCGACATCGACGGCGTGATGACCGACAAGGACAACATCGAGGACGCGCTGGATGATGCGAACGACCACAACCTGGATTCGAGCGACACCAACTACGACGCTCAGGTGAACATGAGCTACAACCGGGCCACCCTCGACTTCTCCGTCGACAAGAAGGAGGACACGAGCCTTGCCGAGGGCGAGCTGCCCGACGCCGCCGCCTCGGCCTCGGTTCTCAACGCCAACCTTCCCGGCAAGATGGAGGACCTGGGCGACTCCAAGCACTGGGCCTCCGACGTGGTCTCCCACGGCCACGTTTACGGCCCGCTGAAGCAGACGGCCTACACCGCCAAGGTGGGCGGCGTGGATGCCGAGCTGCAGATCACACCCATGGTGGGAGGAACCGACGGCAGCGGGTACTACGTGGAGGTCTCCGCCGACGCCGACGGCTTCAAGGATGCGATCGCCGCTCGCTCCGCGCTGCTCTCCGAGCTCACGGCGGACGGCTACCTGCGCCCCGTCGACGCCTTCAAGACGGACCTGGCGCTCGCGAACTACTGATCCGCGGCCTCGACGTCTTCACCCCGCTCCTCCTTCAAAACCCTTGCAGTCCTGCGGGGGGTTTGAAGGAGGAGCGGGGTCGAGTGCTTTGCCCCAGGGCTCAGCTCCGCAGGGCCGCCCCGGCATAGCGCAGCCAGACGTCGGCGAGGAGCCGGTGCCCCGCCGCGTTAGGGTGCACCCCGTCCGGCGCGTATCCCGCGGCGTCGCCCGCCGCGTTGAGCTCCGCGTTCATGGGCACCAGCGTGGCGCCGAACTCTTGGGCCAGGGCGTGCACCACGGCGATCTTGCCCGCGTGCTCCTGGGCCCAGCCGCGCTGCTCCTCGTCCTTGGGTAGCAGCACCGGCTCCACGAGCACCACCCGCACCCCGTCGAGGGTCTCTAGGAGGGCGCGCAGGCCTGCCTCGTAGGCCGCGTCGCTCGTGGGGTCGTTCTCGTCGAAGCGTCGCCAGACCTCGTTGATGCCGATGAAGACGCTCACCACGTCCGGGCGCGCGGAGAGCACGTCCTCCCGCCACCGCGCGGCGAGGTCCTTGACGCGGTTGCCGGAGACACCGGCGTTGACGACGCGCCAGCCTGCCAACTCGGGGCGTCCGGCCAGCTCGCGGACGTAGCCGTCGCCGAGGCCGTCCGCCGTGCTCATGCGCCCGCAATCGGTGACGCTGTCACCGGCGAAGACGATGGTGCTGGTGCTCATGATGTCCTTTCGAGTTCGATCAGCATGGCCTGCTGGGGGTTCAACGTGGGAAGCGGGACGCCTGTTCCGCCGAGGACGGCGCCGGAGAGCTCCACGGGGCCACCGACGGCGCGGGCCAGCCACGCGGGGTCCCCGCCGTGACGCCGGGACGCGCCAAGGTCCTCGCGCACCCGCACACGGTAGCGGGCCCGGGGGTCCAAGCCGGGGAACCGCACCCTGCCCGCTTGCCCCTCCGGCGCCGTCGCCAGGCGGATCCAGGCGAAGAGTGCGCAGGAACCGTCCGCCGCGATGACGCCCTGCAGCATCGCGTCGTCGTCCGCGAGCTCGGCGTTGACAACGCGCCCGGTGTGGAGGACCCCGCGCCAGGACGTGTAGATCCCCGCCCACCGGGCCACGATGTCCCGCACCTCGGGGGACACCCGCGTCAGGTCCATCTCGATCCCGGCGTGCGAGAAGAGCGCCGCGGCCAGGCGGAAGGACAGGTCCGTGCGCCGACCCGTGGTGTGCGAGGTCTCGTCCCCCAGGTGGGAGCCGATCAGCTCCGGCGGGACCAGCAGGCGCGTGGCGCGCTCGATCCGCAAGCGCTCCACCGGGTCGTTGCAGTCCGAGGGCCAGAGCCGGTCCGTGTGCTCCAGGATCCCCAGGTCGACGCGACCGCCGCCGCCCGAGCAGGTCTCGATCTCCAGTCCCGGATGGCGGGCCTTGAGCTCGTCCAGCATGCGGTACAGGGCCAGGGTCTGCGCGTGGACGGCCGGGCGCTCGCCGCCGGGTGATCGGGTCACGGCCTCGAGCAGGTCACGGTTGTGGTCCCACTTGATGAAGTCGATCCCGTACTCGAGCACCAGGGCATCGACCTCGCCGAGCACGTGCTCGTAGGCGTCCGGGCGCGAGATGTCCAGGACGTACTGGTTGCGGGACGAGGGGCCCAGCCCCGCGGAGGGCCCCAGGATCCACTCGGGGTGCGCGCGCGCCAGCTCGGAGTCCAGGTTCACCATCTCCGGCTCGAACCACAGCCCGAACTGCATGCCCTTGGCCCGCACGGCCTCCACGAAGGGATGCAATCCCTGGGGCCACACGCCGCGGTCCACGCTCCAGTCCCCGAGCCCGGCGTCGTCCGCCCGGCGGCCGCGGAACCACCCGTCGTCGAGCACCATGCGTTCCACGCCGGCGGCCGCCGCCGCCTCGATGAGCGGGCCCAACCGATCCATGTCGTGCTCGAAGTACACGGCCTCCCAGGTGTTCAGCACCAGCGGACGCGGGGAACGCGGGTGCGAGGTGCGGGCCCGCAGCCGTGAATGGAAGCGCGCGGAGAGGGCGTCAAGGCCCGCGTCCGAGTAGGCGAAAAGCGCTTCCGGTGCGGAGTACCCCTCGCCGGGGGCGAGGATGATCTCGCCCGGATGGAGGGCTTCTCCCGCGCCGAGGACGGCGGAGTGCACCCCCGGGCTCTCCGGCAGCTTCTCGGCGAGATACTCGGCCTCGCCGCTCCACGCCAGGTGAACGGCCCACACCTCGCCGGAGCGATACCCGAAACCGGGCTCGCCCAGGGCGAGCAGGTACGGCGAATCGTGGCCGGGCTTTCCCCGGCGGGTCAGCCGCCGGTGCGTTCCGAAGGCCAGTTCGCGGCGCTGGGGGGCGCGCTCCCGTACCCATTTGCCGCCGAAGTCGAGGCTTTCCCTGGCGCGCTCCGGGACCGGGAGCAGCGCCAGCACCCCGTCGAGGGTGTAGGGCGCCGGCGCGTCGGCGGCGAGGGTGAGCTCGCTGGACACCGACAGGATCCCGAAGCGGTCCATCGCGAAGGTCTGGCGGATGTCCAGCCGGGTGACCTCGTCGGTGTAATGCACGACGACGCTGCCGCCGCCGAGCGGGTCCGTCACCGTGTCCACGGAGCGGGTCCCGAGCCGCGGAGTCGTGGCGCGGCCGGCCGCATGGCCGCGCTGGGCGGGGGTGCCGGACCAGCCGTCCGCCTCCGAGGGCCAGGTCGTGAAGATCCGTGGAACGTCGGGGGAGTTGTTCAGAACTGCGGGATCCGCCGTGGCCAGGAGGTCCTCGATCCGGGACTCGATGGCCTCGCTCCGGGCGCGGGCCGCCGCCCCCGGAGGGCCGACGGCGGCGCCGTCCGCGTCGTCGTCGGGCACCGCGAGATCGGCACCCCAGTGCAGGACGCGCGGCACCCGGGAGCTGGTATCGAGCACGAAACAGACCCCGTCCGCCCTCAGGACGGACGGGGACTCGTTGCGGTGGACCATCGAGGTTCCTCCCGGAAGCTAATTACTTGACGTCGTCAATTATGCATGTCTACTCTTGCCGAGCAAGCCACCGCAGTGACCCGGCTAACAGTCGGGACGGACCGAGCGGGGCCGCTCCACCCCCGCCAGGAAACGCGGAAGAGGAAGACCGATGACGCTCTCGAAAGCCGGTGCCACCGTGGCACCGAGGCCACGGCGCAGTCCGCGCCGCGGCAACGCCAACAGGCTGATGCAGGCCAACATCAACGCCCCGTCGCATCGCGGCGACGCACGGCTGGCCTGGATCCTGATCGTGCCGGCCCTGGCCGGGTTCCTGGTGTTCGCCGCGTACCCGACCCTGCGCGGCATCTACCTGAGCTTCACGGACTTCAGGGTGCTGAGCGCACCCAAGTGGGTGGGGCTGAAGAACTTCGTGGCCCTGGGCCAGGACGAGGTCTTCTGGCACGCGCTCGTCGTCACGCTGTACTTCGTCGTCATCGCCGTGGCGCTCACCCTGGTGTTCTCCGTGCTCACCGCGGCGGTGCTGCACCGGCTCACGAAGTCCACGGTGATGCGGGGCCTGATCATCCTGCCGTTCCTCATCTCGGGCGTCGTCGCGGCGACGGTGTGGTCGTGGATGCTCGATCCGCAGCTGGGCATCGTCAACATCGTGATCGAGCACCTGGGCGGGCAGTCCCAGCTGTTCCTCAAGTCCCAGGAATGGGCCATCCCCTCGCTGGCGATGATCCACGTCTGGAAGAACCTCGGCTACACCTCGATCATCATCTTCGCCGGCATGCAGACCATCCCCGCGTCCATCTACGAGGCGGGCCGGATCGACGGGGCGAGCGAGACGCAGATGTTCTTCCGCCTCACGCTTCCGCTCCTGCGCCCCATCGTGGCGCTCGTGCTGGTGCTCAACGTCATCGGGGCGTTCCAGGTCTTCGACATCGTCTCCGTCGCGACCAAGGGCGGCCCGGCGAACGCCTCCAACGTGCTCCAGATGTACATCTACGACAAGGCCTTCGGGCAGTTCAACTTCGGCTACGCCTCGGCGATGTCGCTGGTCCTCTTCGCGATCCTCATCATCATCACCTTCCTGCAGACGCGATTGCTGCGGGCGAACGAATCGGACAACTGATGCTCACTCGACGCCGCTTCTCGTTCGGCAGGACCGTCGCCTGGCTGTACCTGTGGATCATCGTGCTGATCACGGTCTTCCCGTTCTACTGGATCCTGCGCACCGCGCTGTCCAGCAACTATTCGCTGCTGGCCCACCCCGCCTCGGTCCTCCCGACCGGCTTCTCATGGGGCGCCTTCCGCCGGGTGCTCGGCCTGGCGAACTCGGCCGAGGCCATCGCCGACGGCGGCTCCGGAACCTCCGTCAACCTGGCGCCGTACATCCTCAACTCGGTCATCTATGCCGGCATCACCACCATCCTGGTGGTCTTCTTCTCCTACATCGCGGCCTACGCGTTCTCGCGGCTGCAATGGAAGGGCAGGGAGACGATGTTCTCCCTGTTGCTGACGGCGCTCATGGTGCCGGGCATCCTGACCCTGCTGCCCAACTTCGTTCTCGTCAAGAACCTGGGCCTGCTCAACACCTACGCCGGCATGATCCTTCCCGGGGCCCTCTTCAGCGCCTTCAACATCTTCTTCCTGCGCCAGTTCATGCTTGGTCTCTCCGAGGAGACGGAGGAGGCCGCGCTTCTGGACGGCGCCGGTCGTCTCCGGGTCATGTTCTCCATCACCCTGCCCATGACCAACGGCCCCGTGACCACGTTGTCCATCCTCGGATTCATCGGCCTGTGGAACGACTACTTCTGGCCCCTGCTCTCCACGACGGACGCCAAGGTCCAGCCGCTGACCCTGGCGCTGGCCGTCTTCAAGCAGTCCTCACCGCAATCGCAGCCCGACTGGGCCGGGCTCATGGCCGCCACGCTCGTCGCGGCCCTGCCGATGCTGGCCCTGTTCATGGTCTTCGGCAAGCGCATCGTGAACTCCATCGGCTTCTCGGGGCTCAAGTGAGCGGCGCGCCGGGGCGCGGTGCGCCTCCTCGGGAGACGCTGCGCCTGACCTGGGCGGAACCGGCGGACGGATGGCACGCCGCGACGCCGATCGGCAACGGACGCCTCGGGGCCATGGTGTTCGGCGGCGCCGAGGCACGCTACGCGCTCAACGATGCCTTCGTGTGGTCCGGCCACCCGGGCATTGCCGGGCAGGAACTGGACCGCGTGCTGGGAGCCGGTGCCGGTCCCGAGCGCCTCGCCTCCGTGCGCGCCGCGCTCGACGCGGGCGACGTGCGCCGCGCCGAGGACTTGCTCATGGCCTTCGAGGGACGCTACTCGCAGGAGTTCCTGCCGCTCGGGGACCTGACGGTGCGGATCGACGGGGCGTCCCCTGCCCGTGGGGTGCCCGCCCGCGTCCTCGACCTGGACCTCGGCGTCGTCGAGGAGGAGCTGGAGCTGGGTGGGGCCCGCGTGACGCGGCGCTCCTGGGCATCGTTCCCCGACCGGGCGCTGTACGTCGAGCTGACCAGTGCGGTTCCCCTCGCCGAGGCGGCGTTTGTTTTGTCCTCGCCGCTGCCCGTCACCGGCGCCTGGGCCACCGGGAATGAGGCCGGACTGGACCTCGAGCTCCCCGTCGATGGGGCACCCCTGCATGAGGCGGAGGTCCCCGCCCACACCTGGGCGCACGACGCCGCCTCCTCGCCCGCCGCACTCGCGTTCGCCTCGGGCGCCTCGATGGCGCTCGCGGTCACCACCGACGGTGACGTCGAGGCCTCCGCGGACTCGAGCGCGGCTCGGCTGAGCGTGCGCGGCGCCCGCCGCGTGCTCGTGGCGCTGTCCTCCGCCTCCACCGGCGAGGTGTGGTGGGACGAAGCCTCCGGCGAGAAGCGTCGCGATGGAGACCCGGAGACCGAGGCGACGCCGGGCACCCGGGCCGCGGACGCCGTCGGGCACCGGGATACTGCGCTGGCACGCATGCGCGCCGCGCTCGCCTCCGTCGATCCGTGGGGGCGGCACGTCGAGGACCTGCGCTCCCTGGCCCCGGCGAGCTTCGCGATCGGGGGCCGGCGGAACGGAACTTGGGACGTCCTGGCCGAGGTGCTGCACGGCGCCGACGAGGCGCTCGCGGCGACGATCATGGCCGAGTACGGGCGCTACCTCATCGCCGCCTCCTCGCGCAGGGGAGGCCCCGCCGCGAATCTGCAGGGGATCTGGAACGAGCAGATGCGCCCGGTCTGGTCCTGTAACTACACGGTCAACATCAACACCGAGATGAACTACTGGGGCGCCCCGCTGGTGGGCCTCGACGACCCGGCCGAGCCGCTCGTGTCCCTCGTCGAACGGATGGCGGCGACCGGCGCCGAGGTGGCCCGGCGCCTCTACGGCGCGCGGGGCTGGGTGGCACACCACAACAGCGACCTCTGGGGCTGGAGCCTGCCCGTCGGCAACGGCCACGGCGCCGCCAGCTGGGCCCAGTGGGCCATGGGTGGCGTGTGGCTGTGCCACAACCTGTGGGACCAGTACACGTTGTCCATGGACGGCGCGTACCTGGAGCGCATCGCCCCGCTCCTGCGCGGCGCGGCGGAGTTCTGCCTCGATTGGCTCGTGGAGGGGCCCGACGGCGCGCTGGTCACCAGCCCGTCCACCTCGCCGGAGAACATGTACCTCGCCGCGGATTCACACCCCACGGCGCTCGGCGACATGGCCACCATGGACGCGGCCTTGATCGGCTCTCTCTTCGAGCGGGTTCTGGAAGCCGGGCGCGTCCTGGGCGTCGAGGATGCCCTCGGGGCGGAGATCCGGGCCGCGCTGCCGTGCCTGCCCTCCGAGAGCGTGGGGTCCGACGGTCGCCTGCGCGAGTGGTCGCGGGAGCACGACGAGCACGAGCCGGCCCACCGGCACCTCTCTCCGCTCGTGGGCCTATACCCGTTGGACCGCATCACGCCCGGGGAAACACCGGAGCTGGCGGACGGGGCGGCCCTTTTCCTGGACGCGCGCGGCGGCGGGGCCATGGGCTGGTCCTGGGCCTGGAAGACCGCGCTGCGCGCCCGACTGGGCCAGGGCGAGGCTGCCGCGGGGTTGCTCCGCGAGGCCTTCACGCCCTACACCAAGGACTCGGCGCATCACGCGCCGGTGGACGGATCGGAATGGGGAGGGCTCCTGCCCAACCTCTTCTCCACGCATCCGCCCTTCCAGATCGACGGCAACTACGGATTCACCGCCGCGATCGTCGAGATGCTCCTCCAATCCCACCGCGGCGAGCTCGCCGTGCTGCCGGCGTTGCCGGCGGGCTGGGACGTCGGCACCGTGAGCGGGCTGCGTGCCCGGGGCGGGTGGAGCGTCGACCTGGACTGGAGCGCGGGGGAAGTCCGCGTCGTCGTGCACGAACGCACGGCGACCGACCGCGACCTGACCATCACCCACTCCGGCGAGGCACGCACCCTTCGGGTGTCGGCCTCGTCGTCCGGAAGCGTCGTCTTCGAGCGGCGTCCCGGAACCACCACGAGGGGCCGCACGGCTCCCCAACCCCAAGTGAGGAACTCATGATGAAGAAGCGGATCTTGGCCGCGACCGCCGTGTTCGGCGTCGTGGCGGCATCCCTCGCCGGTTGCTCGTCCGGCTCCGGCAACAGCGACGACGGCGCCAAGGGCGGAGACGTCACCGTGAATTGGTGGACCTGGGACGACCGCCAGGCGGCCGCCTACAAGGAGTGCGTGCCGGACTTCGAGGCCGCCAACCCCGGGATCAAGGTGAACATCTCCCAGTACAACGTGGACGACTACTTCACCAAGCTCACCACCGGATTCGTGGCCGGAACGGCACCGGACGCCTTCCAGAACAGCGTGCCACTGCTGGGCGAATATGCCGGGCAGGGGCAGATCATGCCCCTGGATGATCTGATCAAGAAGACGAATTACGATCTGGGCGTCTTCAACATCGGCGTGGACTCCTGGAAGTACACGGACGGCAAGCAGTACGGCATTCCGCTGGACTGGGCCGCCGCCGCCATGTACTTCAACAAGGACATGGTCAAGAAGGCCGGGCTGAAGGACTCCGACATCCAGAGCATGACGTGGAACCCGGAGGACGGCGGCACGTTCGACAAGATCGTGGCCCACCTGAGCGTGGACAAGAACGGCAAGCGCGGCGACGAGGCCGGCTTCGACAAGAAGAACGTCAAGACCTACGGCATCAACTCGCTGACGGCGGGCGACTTCAACGGCCAAACCACGTGGAACTCCTTCGTCTCGACCCTGGGCTGGCGCCTGGGCGGGGACAAGGCGGCCTGGCCCACCAAGCTGCCGTACGACGACCCGAACTTCGTGAAGACCATGGACTACATCCGTTCGCTCGCGGACCGCGGCTTCATGCCCGGTTTCGGTCAGTTCACGGTCTCCGGCGCAGAACAGATGGGTTCGGGTTCCGTGGCCATGGTGCAGGGAGGCACCTGGGACGTCACGTCGATCACCAAGATTCCCGACGTGCCCGTCGGGGTGGCCCCGACCGTCGAGGGCCCCGAGGGACGCATGATGATCTCCAATTCCAACGCGAACAACATCTTCGCCGGCACCAAGCACGTCGACGAGACGTGGAAGTGGGTCACCTACATGGGCTCGAGCAAGTGCCAGTCCGTGGCGGGCAAGACGGCCTCCTTCCTGCCGTCGATCGCCGAGTCGATGGACGCCACGGTCGCCGCTCAGAAGGCCGAGGGCCTGGACCTGAGCAGCTTCATGGACGCGCTGAAGAACAAGGAGCTGTACCCGGCGCCGCCCATGGCCAACGGTCAGGAAATCACGGACACCATCCAGCCCATGTTCGAGTCCTTCTTCATGGGGAAGACGGATGACTCGACCTTCGCAGACATGGCGAAGAAGAGCGAGGAAATTCTCGCGAAGTAATGCGTGGGGGAGGGGCGTTGTCTCGGCGCCCCTCCCCCGCCGTATAGTCGTTTCGGTGAGGAGCTAAATCGAGCATGAATGCCAGCACCGCTGAGAAGGTATCGCTGTTGCGGGACGCCGCGGAGGCCGCGACCCGGGTGTTCATGACGCTCGTGACCCATGGCCCGATCAGCCGCATCGATGTCTCCCGGGCGACGGAGCTGTCCCAGGCGGCCGTCACGAAGGCCGTGGCGCCCATGGTGGCGGCGGGCTTGGTGACCGATCGGGTGGACGCTCCCCGTCCCGCCGGTCGCGGGAGGCCGGCCAACCCCCTGGCCGTCGTCCCCGACGCCCTCCTGCTCGTGGGGCTCAAGGTGAATTCCGACGAGGTCGTCGGTGTCGTCACCGATCTGGCCAACGACGTGGTGGCGTCGGCCCGCTTGAGCCTGCCGAGCCCCGACGTGGACACCACGGTGGAAACCCTCCGGGCGGCCCACGCCGCGCTGATCGGGGACCTGGGTGAGAACGCGGAACGGGTCACCGGCGTCGGCATCGGCATTTCGGGGGACGTGGACGCCGAGGCCGGCGTGGTGCGGGAGTCGGCACTCATGCAGTGGGCAGAGCCCGTGCCGATCGCCGCGCTCCTGAGTGACCTCGCCGTGCCGATCACCCTGTCGAACGACGTCCACGCCCTGACCACGGGTGAGCACTGGTTCGGGGTGGGGGTGGGCACCGAGTCCTTCGCCATCGTCACGATCGGTCGGGGCATCGGTGCCGGGCTCCATCTCAATGGGGAGGTCGTGGAAGGGGCCCAAGGCGTCGCCGGGGAAATCGGTCACCTGCCCCTCAGCTCACCGGATCGTGTGTGTGCCTGCGGCCGCCGCGGCTGCGTCGAGGCCGTGGCGAGCATCTCCGCCATCCTGGCCGACGTTGAAGCCGTTGTGGGCGCGCCCGTGGACGTCGACGCCGCGGTCGCGCTGGCCCGCGGGGGAAACGCCGCCGTCGCCTCCGTCTTCGCCGCAGCCGGTGCGGCGGTCGGAAAGGCGATCGCGAGCCTCGTGAATCTGACCGGGCCGGAGGTCGTCCTCATCGGAGGCGAGGGCGTGGCGCACTTCGACCTCCTGGAGGCCGAACTGCTGAAGGCTTTTCGCGAGCACGCCTTCGGCGCGGCGGTGACCTGTCGCATCGAGGTACGCTCGCACACCTTCGAGGATTGGGCCAGGGGCGCCGCCGTGGCGGCGCTGCAGCGGAGCATCCGCTGAAGCCAGGCCTGGCGGGCTACGGCGCCGCGCTCGTCCCCGGCGAAGTGGCGGCGCGGGCGGCGACCGCCCGGGCCGCCAGGAGGAGGGCCTCCGGTCCGCCGAAACTGCCGGGCTTCGTCGCGACGATGCGGCCGCCGTCGGCCAGTGCGCTCACCGTCCCGGCGACCGGCCCGCCGTCGGCGTCCAGGACCGGGGCCGGAGCGCTCAGCCGCCGCAGCCCCAGGCCCTCCAACATCCAGCCCGCGGTCTCGCCGCCCGTCAGGACCAGGTGATCGCGTTCCACGGCTGGGCGCACGGCCCCGGCCAGGAGCCTTGCGAAGCCGGGGCGGTCCTCGATGGGAGAACGCGGCTCGCAGACGATCGCGACGATGCTCTCCTCCGCCCCGAGTGGCTCGGTGGAGGTCCTCTCGAGGGCGGCCAGAAGCCCGACGACGTCGTCCACCCGGGGATCGACGCGCACCACGGGTACGCCCGCCTCCGCCAGGCGCTCGACCTGCGCGGCCGCCGCGGGTTCCGGTGTGCCGACGACCACGGCCACGCGGCGTCGGGCGGCGGGGGCCGCGCCGGCGAGCGTGGCGCCGCCGCCCGGGTCCCCGGCGCCTGACATCGCCGCGGCGAGGGAGTCAAGCGCCTCCGCCGTTCCCGTCAGCAGGACCTCGGGACCCAGCACCGCGCACGCGGCACCGATCAGCCGCAGGTCATCGCCCGTCGCGGCGTCAGCCGTCACGGCTCTCACCGTGGCGGACAGCTCCCGCAGCCGGGCCGCCAGCGCCGCCGGCGTCCCCAGGGAGCGCAATTCCCGGAGCGGCAGCTCGGCGGAACTCAGCCCGCCCAGCACCTCGGCCAAGCGCCCCGGGGCGCCGCCGCCCTCCCGCGCCCACGCTGGCGAGTGCGCCAGCGGTGCGCCGTCGATCAGGGGACGGCCGCCCTCGACGGTCCGCCCCAGCCCCGGGGCCGCCGAGGTCAGCACCACGAGCGGCGCCCCTCCCCTCGGGCGCTCGTCCCCGGAAGGCGCATCCGCCGCGAGCCCGCCCGGGCCCACCGTCGCCCTCAGCTCGGCGGCGATGTTCCCGCGCAGCTGCGAGTCGATCTTCTTGGCGAACACCCCGCCGCGCCCGCGCAACACCGCCAGCGCCTCCCGCACCCTCGCCGCCGCCGCCTCGGGCGTCAGCGAGCGCGAGTCGGTGTCCACCACGAGCGTCCCGACCGCGGCGTCAGGCGCGGCAGCCCCGGGACGCAGCACCACGGCGTCGGGCGACAAGCGGGCGGCCGTCTCCAGGGCTCCGGAGAGGTCGTCCGCCAGGACGGTGAGGCGGGGCACCGGGCTCAGGCCAGGCCGCGGGCCAGGTCGGCCTCGACGGTGGTGCGCACGGCCTCGACGGCCTGGGCGGAAAGCTGGTTGAACGGCGCACGGGCGGGGCCAAGACCGGCGCCCCGGACGTTGGCGGCGTGCTTGACGATCGAATTCGGGTTGCCGAGCGCCAGGCAATTGCGGATGGCGCGGACGCTGTCCTGCGCACGCCGCGCCTCGTCCCACTTGCCTGCCATGAAAAGGTCGTAGATGGACGCCATGGTCGCGGGGTAGACGTTCGCGATGCCGCTGATGCCGCCCGTGCCGCCGGCCTGCAGAGCCCAGAGGTTCAGGGAGTCATTGCCGGAGAGCACGGAGAAGGAGGCGCGGTCGGTGCGCTCCAGGTATTGCAGGATCGTGTCGAAGTTTCCGCTCGAATCCTTGACGGCCACGATGTTCTCGACGGACTCGGCCAGCGTGGCCACCGTGGCGGGGGCGATGCTCACGCCCGTGCGTGCGGGGATGTTGTAGAGGACCACGGGGACGGTGACGGCGTTCGCGACCGCGGTGAAGTGGGCGATCAGCTCGTCCTGGCTCGCGAGCGCGAAGTACGGCGCGATGATGGAGAGCGCGTCCGCGCCGGCGGCCTCCGCGTCCTGAGCCACCCGGATGGTCTCCCGCGTGGTGATGGCGCCGGCGCCGATGATGACGGGCACGCGGCCGGCGGCCTGCTCGACGACGACGCGGGCCACGCGGGCGCGCTCCTGCGGGGTCTGGACGAAGAACTCGCCGTTGGTGCCAAGGGCGAAGATGCCGTGGATGCCGGAGGAGATCTGGAAGTCCACGTGCGCGCGCAGGGCGGCCTCGTTGAGGGACTCGTCTTCGTTGAAGGGGGTGGCGATGGCGCCGTAGATGCCATGGAGCAGGGGCATGGTTTTCCTTCCGGGAAGGGGAGCGGGATGTCAGCGGTTGTAGAGCGGCTGGACGCCGCGGACCGGGGCGGTGGCCGCATCGATCGCGTCCATCACGTCCTGCGGCAGCGGGCCGCGGGAGACGGCCCCCACGTTGGCGAGCAACTGGGAGGGGCGCGAGGCGCCGAGCAGGATGGCGTCGGTGAGGTCCGCGTGGGCGGCCCAGCGCAGGGAGAGCTCCGCCTGGGGGATGCCGGCCTGATCCGCGATGTCCGCCAGCGCCTCCGCGGCGTTCGTGACCGTGTCGGAGAGATAGCGCTGGCGGTACATGTCCGCGAGCACCGAGCCCGTGAAGCGCTCGGGGGTGCCGGCCGTGGAGGGACGGCGGGCCAGGAGGCCCCCGGCCAGGGGGTTGTAGACCATCGTCGCGACGCCGTGGGTGCGGGCGGCCTCCGCCCATTCGTCCTCCACGCGGCGGGCCAGGATGCTGTAGACGTTCTGCGCCACGGCGGGGCGCGGGGCGCCAACGGCTTCCGCCGCCGCGAGGAGGTCCACGAGCTGCCAGGCGGCGAAATTGGAGACGCCGAGGGCCGCGATCTTGCCCTCGGCGTGCAGTTCTCCGACGGTGCGCAGGGTCTCCTCGACGGGGGTGGCGCGGTCCGGCTGGTGCAGGTAGAAGAGGTCGATGCTGTCCACGCCGAGGCGGCGCAGGGATCCCTCGACGCTGGTGCGCAGGCCCTGCGCCGAGAGCGGCGCGTGCCCCTCGGCGTCGGGGTGGGGGATGCCCGCCTTCGTGGCCAGGACGATCTCCTCGCGGTGCCTCTGGACCAGGGGGCCGATCAGGGTTTCGGTGGTGCCCTTCGCGTAGCCGTTGGCGGTGTCGATCGCGGTGATTCCGGCGGCGAGGGCCGCCTCGAAGACCTCCGCGGTGGTGCTCGCATTCACCGTGTCTCCGAAGGTCATGGTGCCGAGGACGAGCGGGGAGAGTGGACGGTCGACGCCCGTGAGGGCGAGCGGCTGCACGGCGGGCATGAGGATCCTCCTGGTTCGGGTGCACCCAGTCTGACAGTTATGCGCGATCTGAGCAATTGCCTGCGCGAAACGCGCACTTTTGCTCAGCCGTGGGCGGCGGCCTTGCTGGTGGCGCCCGAGGCGTCGCAGTAGCTGATCACGGCGTCGCCGGGCGAGATCGGCTCCATGCGGGCCTCCGCCATTCCCCGCGAATCGAGGACTCCCCGGGTGCCGGGGCTCCCGCCTGAACCAGTGGCGACGCAGAAGCGGGCGGAGGGAATGCCCCGCAGGGAAAAGGAGGTGTAGCTACGGTTCGTGTAGGTCGAGGTGAAGCGGGGGACGATCGGCAGCGGTTCGGAGTCGCTGGAGGCGAACGGACCGGCCACGGTGCGGGCGTGGAGATACTGCGAGGCCAGGGGATTGAACTGGGCGATGGAGAGGGTCCAATCGCCCGAAGCGCCGCTGGTGGCCTCGGCGATGAGGACTCCACGCTGGTCCCGGACCTCGACGCGCTGCCCTGGTGTGGTGTGGCCGCCGATCTGGATGGAGGAGGGGGAGCTGAAGGCGAGGGTGGGCTTCGCCAGGCTGGGGCGGGACAGCGTCCGGGAAAAGGTGGCGATCCCCGACATGGCGCCGTCCCGGGGACGCACCGTTCGCGCGGAGAAGAGGATCTTCCCTGCCCGCGGAGCCGGTAGCGAGGTGGACCAATATCCGGCCGAGTCCACCGGGGTGCTCACGGCCGAGCGCGCGGGAACGTCCGTGGACCAGAGGAGGAGCGTGGTGTTCGGCACCCCGCGTCCGCTGACGTGCTGCGACTCGAAGTCCGGGCGCCATGCGGTCGTCAGCTCGCTGGGTTCGTCCACGGGGAGCTCCGCCTCGCCGCCGGGACTCGTCCGGCCGCCGGTACCCGTCGGGAGGGGGGCCGCTCCGCTCTCTCGGGGCGAGGAGGGCGACGCGGGCGGTTTCGCCGAGGGGGACGTCGATGGTACGGACGGGGTCTCGAGAGGATGATCCGGAGCGGGGGAGACCCTGTTCGCTTTCTGCTGGGGGGAGTCGCCGCGGTGAGGAAGGGCGGAGGGGGTGGGTGGCGAACCGGCGGCGGCCTGCGATGGGCCGGTGCCGGGGCCCTGGAGGAGCGTGGTGCGGGGCCACAGGAGGGCCGTGACCAGGGCGGCCGCGAGCAGGGCGGCTGCGGCGCCGGCGACGTAGAGCTTGCCGGCGCGGGGCGAAGAGGCCGGCGAGGCGGGTGTGATGCCGGAATCCCATCTCTGGGCCAGCTGTTCGAATGTGGTCGCTGAGGCGAGAGGAAGAAGGACGGCTCCGAGGCTTTTCCAGGAGGAGAGGGCTTCCTTGACGGAGGAGGAACAATCCGTGCACGTTTCAACGTGCTTCAGGTGGGAGTCGTCGCGTGCGTTGATTTCTCCGTAGCTTAGGTGGGCCGCGTAACTTGACAGGGCGAGTCGGCATTCTTTGTTCAACGCCGGGCGATGAAGATGCGCCTCCAGCCAGTTGACCTGCAATTGTCGCCTGGCTCTGTGCGCCGCGACGGAGACGGCATTGGGCTTCATGCCCACGAGAGGGGCGACATGGCGGGGAGACATGCCCTCGACGTCCAGGTACCAGAGGATCTCCCGATGCCTTTCCGAGAGGGCGGAAAAGGCCTTGTGGAGAGTCAGGTGGCTCGCGATATGAGGCTGTCGAGACGGGGGAAACTTCGCCTCGTCCAGGATGTCTCCGATGTCACCGCTGAGGAAATGATCGACATTCTTTGATGTCTCCATCGCGCGGTTTCTTGCGCTGCGATAGAGATAGGCGCGGAAATTGGAGCTGGGGCCGTTTCCCGCGCGAAGTGCGGCCAGGGTGTCCGTGAAAGCCTGGGCCGCGACATCCTCTTCGTCGACTCGGGGGAACTCCCGGCGCACGAAGGCGGCGATGGCCCGGTAGTGCCGAGTCCACAGCAGGCCGTAAGCGTCCATGTCACCCTGGCGGGTTCGTTCGAGAAGGTCGGCGTCCGAGGCAGGTTCTTCTGATGTCAAGGGTGCTCCTGGCGGGGTGAACGAAGGCGAGGGGCCCGCCGGCCGGAGGGCGGCGGAGGGCGGTGGAGCAGATCATATCCACGGCTTTGGCGGGCTCGGGTCCACGAGGAGGGGGCAGGTTCGTGCTCCCGCTCTGGGCGCACCACTCTCTCTCATGATGTGACGCAGATCACATTCGATGTACTGTAACGATCCGCGGATGGGCGGCTCTTGAAGGGTGGAGCCGGTTCCGGTGATGCGCCGGTGCTCCCGTCATTGGAGCTTGTGGTTGAAGTTCCGACCCTTGAGAGAAAGAAGTTCAAACGTGACCATGTTAGGAATTCGTGGCTGGACCACGGGCGTGGGCGTATTCGCCTTGGGGGCGGCCGCGCTGTTGGCCGGAACCGCCTCGGCAGTCGCCGCCCCGGCTACCTACGGGAACATCGAACCCGACCGTGCGGCGTCGCTGACGGTGCACAAGTACCTGCACCAGAACGGAAGCTTCACCGGCGATCCCAGCCAGCAGCCCGCTGATGGCGACTTCAGCGACCCGGTGGCGGGGGTGACCTTCACCGCCTATCCGCTGATCAAGAACGGTTCTGCCGTTGACCTCACCGACTCGGCGGTGTGGCCCACGCTGAAGGACATCACGCCTGGCGCCGGCTGTACCGCACCGGCCGGCTACACCCTGGGCACCCCGGTCGCCTTGCCCAAGACGGACGCGACGGGCACCGCCACGGCCGCGCTCTCGCAGACCGTCTACCAGGTGTGCGAGACCGACGCGCCGGCCAACATCGTCGACATGGCTCTGCCGTTCATCGTGACACTGCCCATGCCGTATGAGAACGGGTGGGTGTATGACGTGCAGGCCTACCCGAAGAACGGGGCAGGTGAGATCGTGAAGACGGTCTCGCCGCAGCAGGACATGGGCCTGGGGTCCGTGGTGACCTTCCCCGTGACCTCCCCGATCCCCACGATGCAGGACGTCTGGAAGTCGTGGGCCATCACCGATGTGTTGGACGCTCGCCTCACCCCCGAGGGAACGGGCGTCGGCGCAGTGACCGTTGACGGTAGCCCGCTCGATCCGTCGTACTACACCGCCTCGGTCCAGGGGCAGAAGGTCATCGTGGAGTTCACGAACGCCGGCGTGGCCTGGTTGAACGAGGGCCACGCTGGCGCGAAGGTCACGATCGACTTCCAGGGCAAGATCACCGCCGTCGGGGACGGGACCATCGAGAACCAGGCCGATCTGTGGGTGAACAACCCGGACCGTGATCCGAGCGTTCGTCCTCCCCTGCCCTCGAACGAGGTGGCCACGCACTGGGGAAGTCTCCAGGTGCTCAAGCGCGCGGCCGGGACCACACCTCCAGTAGGCGCACGCGGCGATCTTCGCGGGCTCGAGGTGCTCAAGCGCGCGGCCGGGACCACCGGCGAACCCGGCCGCCTGCTCGAGGGTGCGGTCTTCAACGTCTACCAGGCAGCGGACCCCTATGCCACGGATTGCTCCGCGGCCACCAAGACGGGTGCGCCCGTGTCCGTGAACGGTGTTACCGACTTCGTCTCCGGCGGGGACGGCGTGATTTCGGTGAAGGGCCTGTTCGTCTCCGACTCGGAGAACGATCCCGTGGACGCGCCGCAGCGTTGTTACGTTCTCGTCGAGGTCAAGGCCCCGGCCGGCTACGTCCTGCCCGCCAACCCGGATTCCCCGGTCACCGTGAAGATCGGCGCGACGCCCGTCACGGCCAACGTGGCGATCCTGAACACCCAGGCCGAGGTTCCCGAGCTGCCGCTCACCGGTGCCAAGGGGGAGCTGCTCCTGATTTCCTTCGGGGCCGCCGCCGTGATCCTGGCCATCGTGCTGATCGCGTTCAATCGCCGCCGCAAGGTCCTCCGGGACTGACGCAACATCCCGTGGTCCCTGACGCGCAAGCGGCAGGGACCACGGGTCCCGTGAAGGACAGGAGCAAAGGAAAGACATGCCCCGGCGCCGCGCCACCCGCTGGAAGCCCAGCGTCCTGACCGTGCTCATCGCTCTTCTCATCTTGGGCGGGAGCGCGGCGGGTGCGTATCCCATGACGGCTTCGTGGTTCTCCTCGTACAACCAATCCAAGGTCATCGGAAACTATGAAGGCGAACTGAAGAACGTTGTCCCGACGGTCAGGGCACAGCTCAAGGAGGCCCGGGAGTACAACCAGGTTCTGACTGCCGGTGTGCAGCTGAACAAGAACGCGAACGTTCCGCGGGGAACCGGCGTGAGCAAAAAACCCAAACTGGATTACGACAAGATTCTGTCCACCGGGGCCGCCGGGATGATGGGCCGCATCAAAATCCCGGCGGCCCAGGTGGACCTTCCCATCTATCACGGGACCAGCGATGCCGTACTCGAACGCGGAGCCGGTCACCTGGAGGGGACGAGTTTGCCCATCGGTGGCGCCGGAACGCGCTCCGTCATCACGGCTCACCGCGGCCTGGCGAACGCGACCATGTTCACGCACCTGGACCGGGTCAAGAAGGGCGACACGTTCACCCTGGAGATCTTCGGCGAGGTGCTGAGCTACAAGGTCGTGACGACGCAGGTGATCGACCCGGAGGACACGGCGACGCTCCGAGCCGAGCCGGGTAAGGATCTGGTCTCCTTGATCACCTGCACCCCGCTGGGCATCAACACCCAGCGCATCGTGGTCACCGGGGCGCGCGTGACGCCGACACCACCGGAGAACATCAGGACGGCGGGCAAGAGACCCGAAATTCCCGGTTTTCCCTGGTGGGCGGTGGTGCTTTCGCTGGGACTGGCAACCTCGGTGACTTATTTCGTGGCGAGGGGCTACACGGATGCCAGGATTCGTCATCGCAAGGCAGTTAAGACATGTAAGGCAGTGGATCCAGAATGAAAATCGCTACGGCTCGGATGGTTTCCGTCGGAATGGCTCGGGCCGTTCCGGATGGCGCAGGGGAAATGGACGCATGGTGAAGATATTCAAGAGAAAAGGTCGCGGGCCCGTCGCGGGGGCGCGTCGGAGGCTGAGGCGCCTGACCGCCGCGGCGGGCGCCGCGGCCATCGCGCTGGTGGGTGTGGGGGTGCCGGTGGCCGGCGCCGCGACGGTGTCGTACGAGCTGACGGGGTCGTGGGAGAGCCAGCCGGTGTCGGTGCAGTCGGGGAAGGACCCGCTGTCGGCGACGTGGCGCTTTGACATCAATGATGGTTCCCCGGCACCGTCGAACGATCCGGTGGACAACAACACGGTGACGTTCGTGGCGCAGAATGCGGTCTTCACGAGGCTGCCCTCCGAATGTTTGACCACGGGCGTGGATCCGGTCTCGTCATTGTCCGCGGACGGCAAGACCATGGTGTGCAATATCGGCACACGCGATCAGGGCACGGCCCAGATCGCCTTCACCGGTCTGGTCCCGCAGGGCAAGTCCGGGGACGAGGTCACGGTGGCGGGGACGTTCATGGGCAAGACGGTGGATTTGCCCAAGATTCCCATCATGAATGCTTTCGCCATGGACGCAAAATTCAATGCCGCGTCCTCTCTGGGCTACGACGGGCCTCGGCAGGACGTGACGTTCGGATGGTCGCTTTCGCATTCCTCCGGCTCTTTGGACGGGCCGAGCTCGGTGAGTTATGACCTCACCATCGGCGTCTCCAACGGGGAGGCCGTGAGCGTCGACAATCCGGGGTGCAGCGCCATCTCGGACACGATGTCTGGCTACCCTTATTCCGATGGCGCGCACGCGGCGACTCGGAGCACCGATTTCCCCGGATGTACCTTGACCTCTTTGGGCGGGGGGAAGTATCGCTTGACATTGACGGGGCTCAGTTACACGGGACCGTTCCCGTCCCAGGATTCGGCGGGGAATCCGCTTCCGGGTGGTATGGACGTGATCGCCTCGGGCAAGATCGCGTTCACCTTCCCCTACGTGGCTGGGGGAACCATGACGCTTTCGGCCTCCGCGCCCACCTACGTCGCCGCCGCGGATCCCGCCGTGACCTCAAAAGACGACACCGCCAACAACACCAATAGCCTATCCTACATACGCGGCAATTGGTCTCACGGGTTCTTGCCGACCGGTGTTCTGGCCCAAGGAACGCCCTGGCAGGACACCTATCGGGCGCCGATCGGTTCCAGCGTTCTTTCGGTGGTCGGCGCGGCCGGAGCCGTCGGAAACGGGATGTGCGATGTCCTCGACACGAAGTATGTGACGTTTGAATCGGCCCAGGTCTCGGCGCTCGGGGTGCAAGCTCCGTATTCGGGTGTGACGCTGTGGTACTACACGGGGACGGGGGGAGGCCTGCTTGATCCTGCGAGCGCCAGCTACAACCCCAACGCCTGGACCGGGTGCCACACGGACTCGCCGGGACTCAACGGATGGACGAACGTCCTTCCCTCTGACCTGTCTACCGTGAAGGCCGTTTACGTCGTCCAAACGCAAGCGATGATCAACCAGGGCCTTAGCGCTACCGGGCTGTTGAACCTGTACGTTTCTCAGAAGCTCAAGCCCAGCGCGGCGGTGGGCCAGGACGTCTGGAACTGGGGTTCCGTCAAATTGAATGGTTCCTGGTGGAGCTACAACCGCGGTTCTACCACGGCAACGATGACTGGGCCGGGCACGGCGACCCCGGGGAGCCGCTATGCGTACGCGGCCGTGGGGCGTGATGTGTTGCGGGTGATCGGCTCCATGCCCGTGGTGGAGAAGGAAGTGGCTCAGAAGGAGGCGGGGCCCGGAACCCAGGTCGACTACACCGTGAGGTACGGGCTGTCGGCGCCTCCGGGGACGAGCACTCCGGCACAGGTGGTGGTGACGGACACGCTGCCGGCCGGTTTGGCCTATGTGGCAGGCAGCGCCGTACCCGCTCCCGTCGTGACCGGAACGGCGGCCTCGGGGCAGACGCTGAGCTGGACCATCAACAACGTTGCCGTGAACAAGTCGCCCCTGGACGCCTTGACGTTCAAGGCGGAGGTTCCGGCGAGTGCGGTTCCCGGAACGACGTACAAGAACACGGTGACCGCGAGAAGCCAGGGCCAAAGCGCCACCGCTTCGGCCGATTTCACGGTACCCAAGGGCGGCTACACCACGCTGAAGAAGACGGCAGCGCAGGCAAGTGTCCCGTCGGTGGACGGCGTGGCCAAGGATTCGTGGACCGTGACCATGAAGTCCTTCGATCCCGTGACGAACGCCAAGACCGATGTCATCGACATCCTCCCGTATCTGGGAGACGGGCGGGGCACCGACTTCAACGGGAGCTATGTCCTTGACGGTCCGGTGAGCGCAGCGGCCGGAACCACCGTGTATTACACGACGGCGGACCCGGCCACGTTGAAGGAAGACCCCAAGGACGCCAGCAACGGCGGCTTCGCCTCCGTCGCCGGCAACACGGTGGGATGGAGCACCACGTACACCGCGAACGCGAGCGGCGTCCGGGTCATCGGCCCGTCCCTGGCATATGGTGCCTCCCAATCCTTCACGGTGAAGGTGGTCACCTCCGGGAGCAAGGGCGGGGACTCCTTCGTGAACCTGGCCGTGGGCCGGGCGACGGACAGCCAATTGCGGATGCGGACCTCGTCCGAATTCGCCGTGACTTCTGACTCCGGGTTCGAGCTGAAGAAAGAGGTCCAGGACGCCGACGGCGTCTGGCACGACGCGCAGGATGCCTCCGACTATCCCTCCTTCGCGCTGGCGGACAGCCCGCGCTACCGGGTGATCGTGAAGAACACCGGAAACGCCGACCTCGCTCACCTGCCCGTGAGCGATGACAAGGCCGAGCTGGGCAAGCTTTTCTCCGAGGGAAAGCTCGTCAGTTCCTCGGAGCTGGAGGGCGACGCCTCGGGCGTATTCATCAAGGCTTTGCCCGCGAAGGGCACCGTCACGATCGAATACACCCTTCCCCTGGCCGGACTCGCCACCGAAGGCGAGAACCTGGTCAACACCGCCTGCGTGTACCCCCCGAGCGGTGAGGACGCCCCCGCCAAGGCCTGCGATCCGGCCGGCGTGAAATTGCTCTCGAGCCTGGCTTGGAACAAGATCGGCCCGCATTCCACCACCGACTTCCTCAAGGAATCGGAGTGGTCGCTGGTGCGGGTGGACGCCGACACCCACACCCCGCTTGCCGGGGCCATCGAGGTCGCCGTCACCGACTGCGTCGCCGACGCGGCGACCGACTGCACCGGGACCGACACCGATCACCGCGGCGGTCGCTTCCACGTGACGGGCCTGATCACGGGCTCCTGGTACCGGCTCACGGAAACGCGAGCCCCCGTGGGATACCAACTATCCGCAGAACCGCAGTACGTCTTCGTTGACGGAGCCACCACCGCAGGTGGCTACGGCATCGTGAACCAACTGGCGGAGGTCCCCCACATCCCCCTGACCGGAGGAACGGGCTCGCTCACCTTCTGGTCCGCCTCCGGGCTGACCGGGCTGTTCATCATCGCCGGGCTGATCTGGCAACGGCGCCGCACCACACGCGCCTGAACGCCGGAGCAGCACACCGGTGAGGGGCATGCCGCGGTCCACGACCGCGACATGCCCCTCGCCCTTACCAGGCCTTGCAAGAACCGGGGGAGGGCAGGAAGGAGAAAGATGTTTGATTTGCGAGACGAGGTACTGCCGGAGCGGCAGGTCTTTGCCACGGAGCTCGCTCGGGTGACGGCGGCCTTGGCGGTCTCCCGGACCGTTCTGATCACGGGTGGGCCGCTCGATGGCCTGGAGAAGCTGGAACGCCTCCTCCAGGGCAGCCTGCCCTGGAATCGAGTGGTGAGCGGGGCGGGACGGGACCACGAGGAGGCCTTGACCGCTTGCCTTGCCGAACCGTCGCCGGCTCCATTAATCGTGGCGCACGCTGAATCCCTTTGCGACGTGAGCGCGGAAACGGTCCTCGCTGCGGCCGAGGAACGCCGCCTCCCGATCGTGTTGTTCGCCGAGACGGAGGGGTTCGCTCCCGGTGCCTTCTCGGAAGCCTTGCGAAGGGGTGCCCTGGAGTGGGTCGAGTTGGGGCGACGGCCGTGGGCGGAACTGCGGCACACGGCAAGGCGGGCCGCGGGCGGCCGATTGGACGGGGCGGCGCTGGAGGAAGCGCTCTGGCTGTCCGACGGCCGGCTCGCCCTCGTCGAATCGCTCGTGAGCGATGCCCTGGAGGCCGGGGAATGGCTTCCGTCATACCGCCCTTGGCACGAACCCGTGCCGCCGACGTTCGGCAAGCGAACCCTCGCGTTGGCCGACACGTGGTGTGAGCGCTTGCCGCGGGACGTGGGCGAGGGGCTCACGACGCTCGCGGGTTTGGGGGCGCTCCCTCTGACGGTCCTGCCCGCTTGGTTGGGAAGTCGAACGACGTCACGATTGCTCGGCAGTGGATCGCTCAGGCGCTTCTTCGAAGGCGGCGAGGAACACGTGGCCGTCTCGCCGGTCTTCGCCTCCGCTTTGCATCATCGCTTCGGCTCCTTGCGGGACGACGCGGGGGCGAGAGACGTGGACAGACTCGTCGAGCTGTGGCGGCGCGGATATGCGGTCGGGGACGCCGCGTCGCTTGTTCTGACGCGGCGCTTGACCTTGGGCACCACGGCCCCTGACCCGCAAGACGCATCGCGCGTCATCCGTGCCGCGCGACTCTTGAATCAGCTGGGGCGGCCCCGCGAGGCGCTCGTCTTCGCGGACGCCGTCGACGGTGGCGAAGCGGCAGAACCCGCGACGAACACCGGGGCGGTATCTGTGCGGTTGGCGGCCTTGGTGGCCCTGGGAAGGCACCGCGAAGCGTTGGCTTTGGCGCGGGAAACCGCCGGCGAACACCCCGAGTGTCTCGGGGAGGCGGCCTTTCTCTATGCGACAGCCATCGCCGTCTCTCGAGTTCCCGAGGCCGGTGATTGGTGGCGAAGCGTGACCGGCGCCGGGACGGGTGGACACGGGCCGACGAGGGCGCCTGTTACCTTGGGCCTTCTGGGCGGATGCCTTGGGACGGAACGGGGCACCTTGGCGGCGCTCGAGGCGGAGGCTCACGACGGCGACGCAGACGTGTGCCTGAGGCTCTTGGCGGCGGTGCTCTACACCGTCGAGTGCCTGCTCCGCTCCGACACGGAGTCGCTTCCGGCTGTCCTGGTGACGGGCCGACGCCTGGCCAAGACGCTGTCTCAGCTCGGACCCGAAGAGTCTCCCCTCCTCGCCGAGGTATGTCTCAGCCTGTTCTACGGTGTGGCGTCCATTGCGTCCGCATTGACCGGCCCGAAAGATCGGAACGGCGAGGAGTTCGAGCGGCTGCTTTTCGAAGTGGTGACTGGGCCACACGTCCGGGGCACCTGGGAAGGTGGCGTGCTGGCCGCGGTGAACGGACAACTACGACGTCGTCTCTCAGCGCCGCGGGGGCGCACGATGCGCGTTGGACGGGCCGTCAAGGAACTGGCAGTGGCCTCGCTCCCCCTTTCGCTTGGCGGCTTGCTGGCCTTCGCCCTGGGGCTTTCCACCCAACGCCCCGCATGGGCCACGAGTGTTGGCGGGGCGGTGGAGGAACCCTCGTGGTGCGCCGTGATGCGCGCTTACCAGTGCTACTTGAACGGTGAGGAAAGGGCGGTCGAGGCCGTGAGGTCGTTGCCCGCCGTGTCGGGCGCCCCCTTTGCTCACGAGGTCCTCATGCGTGACCACCTGCGCGCTTCCGCCGAGTCGAATCCGAAGAAGCTGCTTTCGCTTGCGCCTCGCCTGGGGGCGATGTCGATGGCCGAGGCGCAGCGCCTGGCCCTTGAGGAGGCTCTCACCCTCTTCATCGAGGCACGAAACGTTCACGGTGCCCGCGCTGCGCGGGATCTGCTGTGGGGTGGCGACGCCGGGCCGTTCCCGGACGCCGCCCTCGCCCCCGAGAGGGGCCCCCTGCTCGGAGCGCTGACCCGGCGCGAACGCGAGGTCGTGGGTCTCATCGGTGAGTCGCTGACGGGCAGGCAGATTGCCGAAAGGATGGGGATCTCCGTGAGAACCGTGGAATCCCACATCTATGCGGCACGCCGGAAACTTGGCGCGCGTCACAAGAACGATCTTCCCGGGCTGGTCATCGGAAATCATCATCGATGAACGCGGGGCGCATGAAGGCGGGATCAAAATGCCCGCAAATCCGGCAACGCGAACCGTTCCCCGGCCCCGTGCCGCGGCGACAAGCGTCGATCCTCCCGGGCCCGCCGTCGTTGTGACAGGCATCTCACTCGGCAAGCGTGGGGCGTCCCATTACCCTTGGGGAGTCGATGCGCACCCTCAGGCGCAGCGAACCTCCACCCCCAGGGAGACGAACGTGCCCCCTCGCACCCACGGCACCGACGGTGCCGCCCGCCCGGCGCGGACGGCCGGCACCCGCCCGGCCACACGCCGTCGGGCACTCGACGGCGCCCCCGCCGTCCCGGAACAAGCCGCACCGGCGGCGTCGTTCGCCGCGGCCCCCAGCCGCCGCGCGGTCCTGGGCCTGGGCCTCGCCGCCGTCGGCACCTTGGCGCTCGCCGCGTGCGACGCCGGCTACACGGCCCGCGACGCCCGGGCCGGCGCCCCACAGGGCGCGGTGACCATCGCGCTCACCGCTCCGCCTGCCAACCTGGACTTCACCACCACCTCCGGCGCCGCCATCCCGCAGGCCCTCATGGGCAACGTCTACGAGGGCCTCGTGGCCTTGAGCGACGACGGCGAGCTGGTGCCCCAGCTGGCCCGGTCCTGGGAGGTGGACCGGGGCGGCACGGTCTACACCTTCGATCTTCAGCGCGGTGTGGCCTTCTCCAACGGGGACGCGTTCACCGCGGACACCGTGGTCTTCTCGATCGAGCGCGTCCTCTCCGAGGCCTGGACCAACGGGCTCAAGGCCGGCATGGCCGTCGTGAAGACGGTGGAGGCCGTGGACCCGACCACGGTCCGGATCACCCTGCAGCGCCCCTCGCAGGCGTGGCTTCGATCCATGGCCACGCTGATCGGCGCCATGTTCACCCCGAACGGCGTGCACGCCCTGCAGACCTCGGCGATCGGCACCGGGCCGTTCGCGGTGACGAGCTGGAAGTCGGGGCAATCGCTCACGTTGACGCGCCGCGACGACTACTGGGGCGAACCCGCCGCCGCACCCCAGGTCACCCTGCGCTACTTCGCGGACGGCACCACCGCGGCCAACGCCCTGCGCGGCGGGGCCGTGGACGCCGTCGCCGGGGTGTCCCAGCCGGAGCTGCTCCCGCCGTTCGAGAAGGACCCCGCCTACCGCGTCACCGAGGGCACCTCCACGGGCGAGGTGGTCATGTCCATGAACAACAAGGCGGCCCCGTTCGACGACGTGCGCGTGCGCAAGGCCGTCATGTACGGCGTGAATCGCAAGGGCGTCATGGACTCGGCCTACGACGGCCGCGGCACGCTCATCGGCGCGCCCGTCCCGCCCACCGCTCCCTACTACGAGGACCTCAACGGGGCCTACCCCTACGAGCCGGCCAAGGCCACGGCCCTGCTCAAGGAGGCCGGGGTCTTCGGCTCCACCGTGACCTTCTCCGTCCCGGACCTGCCGTACGCCGTCGCCTCCGCCCAGGCCGTGGTCTCCGACCTGAAGAAGGTGGGCCTGAACGTGAAGATCGACGTGCAGGAGTTCCCCGCCGTCTGGCTGCAGAAGGTCCTCACGGACCACGCCTACCAGATGTCGGTCATCGCCCACGTGGAGCCGGACGACCTGCTGACCTTGCTCGGCGAGGGCTATTACCTGGGCTACGACTACTCCCGCATCGCGGATCTGGCCGCCTCCGCCGACGCCGGCGACACCGCCACCTACGTGCGGGACATGAAGGCCCTGGTCCGCCGCGCTGTGGTGGACGACGCCGTGGCCGACACCCTCTTCTTGCTCCCCGCCCTGAGCCTGTCCCGCGCCACCCTGCACGGGCTGCCCGTCAACGCGCCCACCACGGCGCTGGACCTGAGGAGGGTGAGCAAGGCGTGAACCCCACCCTGCGCACCGTGCTGCTTGCCGTGGCGAGGACCCTCGTCACGCTGATCCTGGCCTCGATCCTCATCTTCGCGCTCCTGCGCCTGGTCCCCGGTGATCCGGCCCAGGTGGCCCTCGGCGTGGATGCGACACCGGACGCCGTCGAGGCCACCCGTCACCGCTTCGGCCTGGACCGCCCCGTCCTGACGCAATACGGCGAATGGATCGGCGGGCTGCTCTCAGGGCACTTCGGCACCAGCTTCGTCACGGGCCAGGACATGAGCGCCATCATCCTGGACCGCACCAACGTAACGCTGTGGATCGTGCTGCCCTCCCTGATCCTTGCGCTGCTGCTGGCCACGGCCCTGGGCACATGGTCCGCGTTGAGGCGCCGCCGCCCGGAGGGGTGGGTGATCTCCGTGGGATCGCAGCTGCTCATGGCCGTCCCGGGTTTCCTGGCGGGCGTGCTGCTCGTGATGGCGTTCTCGCTGGGACTGGGCTGGTTCCCGCCGTCGGGCTGGGTGGTGCCGTCCGACTCCTTCGGTGATTTCCTCTCCCACCTGGTGCTGCCCATCGTGGCCCTGACCCTGGTGCAGGCCGCCGTGCTGACGCGCTTCGTCCGCTCCGCCGTCCTGGACGTCTCCGGGGCGGACTTCCTCGTGGAGGCCCGATCCAAGGGCCTCTCCCGCTCCGGCGCCATGCTGCGCCACGGCCTGCGCAACGCGGCCGTGCCCGTCCTGACGGTCACGGGCGTGCAGCTCTCCTCGCTGCTCGTGGGCGCCGTGGTCATCGAGACCGTGTTCGACGTCCCCGGCGTCGGCTCCCTCCTGGTGGACGCCGTGGGGCAGCGCGACATGGTCACCATCCAGGGCATCGTCATGGTCCTCGTGGCCCTGACCGTGCTCATCAACCTCGCCGTGGACCTGGTGCACACCATCGTGGATCCGCGGCTCCGGACGGCGGGTGCCCACGCATGAGCCAGCTTCCTTCCCTGCCCGACGACGCGTCCGTCGCCTTCCCGCCCGAGGCGAGTGGGCGGCGTCGGGCATCCTTCGGCACCACCTTCTGGATCGGCGCCGTCGTCACGGGGCTCGTGGTGCTCACGGCCCTCGTCTCGTTGCTCTGGACCCCGTTCGACCCGGTCGCGGCGGACGCCTCGCGGCGCCTGCTCGGCCCGGGCGGCGGCCACGTGCTCGGCACGGACAAGTTCGGGCGCGACGTCTTCTCCCAGCTCATGGCCGGCTCCCGCGTGACGCTCGTGGTGGGGCTCGTCTCGGTGGGGATCGCTCTCGTGATCGGCACGCCGCTCGGCATCGTGGCGGGCGTGCGGCGCGGCTGGGTCGAGGAGATCGTCCTGCGGTTCTCCGACTTGCTGCTGGCGTTCCCCGCGCTGCTGCTGGCGATCGTGTTCGCCGCCGTGTTCGGCGCGGGAACGGTCTCGGCGATGGTCGCGATCGGTCTGGGCTCGGTGCCCGGCTTCGCCCGCGTGGCCCGCGCGACGACGCTGCAGATCATGCAGCGCGACTTCGTCGTGGCCGCGCGCTCTTCGGGGCGCTCCGCGTGGGGCGTGGGCGTGCTGCACGTGCTGCCGAACCTGGCTGGGCTGCTGCTGGTGCAGTGCACCGTCACGTTCTCGCTGGCCGTGTTGGCGGAGGCGGCGCTGAGCTACCTGGGCCTGGGCACGCCGCCGCCGGACCCCTCGTGGGGGCGCATGCTGCATGAGGCGCAGTCGTTCCTCTCCGTGCAGCCGCTGCTGACGGTATGGCCCGGCGTGGCGATCGCGCTCACGGTGCTGGGCCTGAACCTGCTGGGCGACGGCCTGCGGGACCGCCTCTCCGCGGGCCGCGACCGCGCCTGACGGGGCGCTGGGCGCCGGGGCCTCGGGGATGGTGTGTGCACTGGTCACCGTCAGACGGTGAATCTAGACTTGCTGCATGACTCCGGGGCTGGCGGACTACATCGAGGCGGGCAAGGCGTTCGACGAGGACGAGCGCCTGGAGGCCGCACGCCAACTTCTGATGAGTGTGGATCGCGATCCGCAGCTCGGTTCCGATGTGCTGGAAGCGGAGTGGGACGCCGAGATTGATCGGCGGGTCCGCGAGATCGTCGCCGGTGAGGACGTTATGGTGGATGGTCCCTCGTCGTTTCGCACCATTCGTGAGTCCTTAAAGAAGCACCGCGCGTGAAGCGGGGGTGGCGCCAGCACCGTGAAGCCAAGGCCGAGCTGAGCGCCGCCGCCCACTGGTATGAGGAACAACGCCTGGGCTTGGGCGAGCGATTCATGGACGCGGTCGAGGGGACCGTGGCTGTCATTCGCGATCCGGCGTATGGCTGGGGGTTCTACCGGTAGAAACGTCGGATTCCCCAGGTGTACTCCCGAGGTGTCCCAGGATTTCCCTACGCGGTGATCTACCTCACTGTGGATGATGAGATCTTCATCGTGGCTTTCGCCCACGAACGTCGGCGTCCCGGGTACTGGGAAGGGCGCGTACCGGGAACGGAATAGAGTCGCCTATATTGGTGGCTGTTCTTGCCCCGATAGAGGAACTATTCATGACGCAGTCACCATTCACGAACGACCTTCCGACCGGCGGAGAATCGCAATCTCTCGCCCTGCATGGCGGCGCTCCCGCGCCGGCTCCGGCTGGCCGGTCCGAGCGCCGTTGGTTGTCTTGGGTGCTCGGTGCAATCGGTGGTCTTGTACTTGGTGCGGCCGTGACAGGGCTGATCTTCGGCCTCGTGGTCACTCCAACGGCGCGTACCGATGCCGCGGCGGCCTCATTCGCTGAAGGACAAAAGCAGGGATTTGACGACGGGCAGAAGCAGGGCCTCGTCGATGGCAAGAAAGCGGCCCTCGACGAGATCCACTCCGAACAACAGGCCGAGCAAGCGGCGGCCGATGCGGAGGTTCAAGATGCCATGGACGCTCTCGGATCCGCCGCCAAAATTTGCGGTGACGGTCTGAAGACGTTAACGCTATCCAATGACAAAGCCTCGGTCATGGTCGACTCGAAGAACCAAGACGACGACAAATCGACGACCGCCATCATCTGTATGAACATGCTGCTCGGTGCACCGGATAGCTTGGCCTCGAAGATGTCTGACACCACCGCGATGGCGGGAGCGCAGGACATGAGTTGGGACCACTACTCTGCACGTTGGACCTTTCACCCCGACAACGGCCTCGACGTGATTTACGAATTCACTGGCTGAACCTGCTGGGCGACGGCCTGCGGGACCGCCTCTCCGCGGGCCGCGACCGCGCCTGACGGCGGCGCGCCGGGTCATCACGCCCGGTCCGGTCGGCGCTCAGACGAACGCGGAGACCCCCGTCAGCGCGCGCGCCACGATGAGCGAGTTGATCGAATACGTGCCCTCGTAGGTATAGATGATCTCCGCATCGGCGAAGAGCTTCGCGGCCAGGTGGCCCGGCTCGGTGACGAGGCCATTGCCGCCGTGCAGATCCCGGTTCATGGCCACGGCCTCGCGCGTGAGCCGGGTGGCCGTCGCCTTGGCCATGGCGGCCTGCGCCATCTTGAGGCGCCCGTCGTCCTGCAGCCTGGCCATCTGGATCATCATGCCCATGGCGGCCGTCGCGTTCCCGGCGATGTCGGCGATCTGCTGCTGCACCAGCTGGAAGCGTGCCAGCTCCCGCTCGAACTGGCGGCGCTGCGCGGCGTACGTCCTCGCGTCGTCCAGCGCCGCGTGCGCCAGCCCCACGGCCTGCCATCCCACCCACGCGCGCGAATCCAGCAGCAGCTCATTGGCCTTGTCGAAGCCGTCGCCCCCGGGGAGCCGATCGGACTCGGGGACCCGGACGTCGTCGAACACGATGTTCGCGTTCTGCATGATCCGCAGGCCCAGCTTGTTCTCGATCTTGCTCGCGGAGAAACCGGGGGAGGCGGACCGCACCAGGAAGGCCTTGATGACGCCGTCGGCCTCGTCGCGGGCCCACGTGAGCACCACGTCCGCGATGGTGCCGGCGCCGATCCAGCGCTTGGCACCGTTGATGACCCAGGCGTCGCCGTCCCACCGCGCCGTCGTCGACAAGCCGCCGGCCACGTCGGAGCCGTGATCGGGCTCGGTGAGAGCGAAGGATCCGAGCGCGTCGAAGACCCCCAGCCGCGGCAGCCATTCGGCGCGTTGTTCGTCCGAGCCCAGGCGGTCGATCATGCCCACGATGAGCTCGTTGTGGATTCCCACCAGGGCGCACAGCGAGACGTCCGCCCGGCCCACCGAGGCGTACACGAGCCCCTTGAAGAGCCGCGAGGTGCCGTCGGTCTGGATGCGCCCGAGCCCCAGTTCGCCCAGCCTCTTCAGCCAGTGTCGCGGGAACTCCTCGCGGTTCCAGTACTGAAGCGATTGCGCCGTGACGTGCTCGCGCAGGTAGTCGTCGATCTCGATGAGGCGGGCCCGCTCGGGCTCCGGCAGGATCTCCGCCGCACCGAGCAGATCGCGGCTCCCCAGCGCGATGTTCCAGCTCTTGGGCGAGTCGCCCGCGCCGGCGATGCCGGTCTGACGGCTGCCCGGCGCAGGGGCGGTGCCGACGGGGGCAACGGGGGGCCGGGGGGAGGTGGTGGTCATGACGTGGTCCTTCCGGGATCGCCGAAATGTAGGATTCCCCCAGTGCCCGGCCGCGTGGATGTGCGCCGGTCGGGGACCCCGTGGGACCCGCGCCCGGGCCCGCGACGAGTGAATGGATCGGAGGAGCCCCCGTGCCGGAACCCCTGCCGCGCGACCCGATCGCCGAGGCCGCCCGCAATTGGGAACGCCACGGCTGGGGCGAGTACGCCGAGCCGATGGCGGCCGTCACCTCGATCATGCGGGCGCAGCAGATCCTCATCGGCCGCGCCGAGGCGATCATGAAGACCTTCGGCCTGACCTTCGCCCGCTTCGAGATGCTGCAGCTGCTCAGCTTCGCCCGCGGTACGCAGATGCCCATGAACCGCGCCTCGCGCCTGCTGCAAGTGCACCCGACCTCCGTGACGAGCGCCGTGGACCGCCTCGAGAAGGACGGCTTGGTTAAACGGACGGCCCATCCCACGGACGGTCGCACCGTGCTCCTGGTCCTCACCGAGGAGGGCCGCGAGCTGGCCCGCGGCGCCGCCGTGGCCCTCAACGAGCAACTCTTCGCCAACACGGGCCTCACGGCGCGCGATATCTCCGCGCTCAACCGCATCCTGGAGCGTTTCCGGCAGAAGGCCGGGGACTTCGCCGCGCCCCTGGACTGAGCTACGCACCCCCGCCGCCGGAGCGCTCGCGGATGACGTTGATGATGCCGGAGAAATCCCGCCCGGCGCCGCCGTCCTCGTCGCGGAAGCGGCGGTAGATCTCCTCCGCATGGCGCCCCATCTCCGCGTGGGTCCCCGTGTGCTCGATCGCCGTGAGCGCGAGGCCCAGGTCCTTGGCCATGAGCGCGCCCGCGAAGCCCGGTCGGTAGTCGCGGTTGGCCGGGGAGGTGGGCACGGGGCCGGGGACGGGGCAATTGGTGGTGAGCGCCCAGCACTGCCCGGAGGCGTGGGCGGCCACGTCGAAGAGGGCGTCGTGCGAGAGGCCCAGTCCCTCGCCGAGGACGAAGGCCTCCGCCACGGCGATCTGCGTGACGCCCAGGATCATGTTGTTGCAGACCTTGGCGGCCTGGCCCAGTCCGTTGCCTCCGCAGTGCACGATGCGCCCGCCCATGACCTCGAGGAGGGGGAGCACATCGGCGAAGACGTCGTCGGGCCCGCCAACCATGAAGGCGAGCGTCCCTGCCTCGGCGCCGACGACTCCGCCCGAGACGGGTGCGTCCGCCGCGCGGTGACCTGCGGCGTGGGCCAGCTCGGCCGCTACGCGGGCCTCCTCGACCGAGATGGTGGAGCAGTCCAGCAGGATGGAGCCCTCTCGCGCGGCGGAGAGCAGGCCGGGGGAGCCGTCCGCGCCGTCCTGGTAGGCGGCCACGACGTGCGTGCCGGAAGGCAGCATCGTCAGCACGACGTCCGCCCGGGCCGCGGCCTCCGCCCCGTCGGTGGTGACGGGGATGCCGGCCTCCTTGGCTGCGGCGATCGCGGCCGGGACCACGTCGAAGCCCAGGACCGTGACGCCCGCCCTGACGAGGTTGACGGCCATGGGAAGGCCCATGTGTCCCAGGCCGATGAACGCGACGGTCGTGGTGGCGAGGGTCCTGGGTGTCGAAGCGTTGCTGCTCATGATGACCTCCGGTGAACGGTGTTGTGGAGTGCTCCAGGGGGTGAGGGGCTAAGGGGTGGTGTCGAGGGGAGCGAGGTCGAGGTCCAGCGGGAGTCCGGGCAGGGGAGCGAGGTACGCCTCGGCGACCCCGGGAACCACCTCCTCCAGGCGGGCAGGCCGCCAGTCCGGCGCGCGGTCCTTGTCGATGAGCTGGGCCCGGATGCCCTCGGCGAAGTCGTGGTCGCCCAGGAAACGGTGGCCGACGCGCCACTCGTTCTGCAGCGCGCCGCTCAGGTCGGCGTCAGCGCCGGCCCGCACGGCGGCCAGGGCCACCGTCACGGCGGTGGGGGACTTGGAGCGGATCACGGCCGCGGCCTCGCGGGCCGCCGGCTCGGCGGAGGCCTCGAGGGCGAGCACCACGTCCAGCGCGGTGTCCCCTCGGTAGGCGGCATCGATCCAGGCGGAACCCGACGCCAGCGCCGAGGCGGGGGCGTCCCCGCTCAGGCGCGACAGAACGGCGTCGGGCTCCTGGTCTTCGAGGGCGGCGAGCAGCTCGCCCAGGCGTGAGGAGGGGACGAAGGCGTCCGCCAGGCCCAGGTGCAGCGCGTCTCCCGCGTCCAGGTGCGCCCCGGTGAGCGCGGCGTGCGCCCCGGCGGATCCCGGCGCGTGGCCCAGGAGGTAGGTGCCGCCCACGTCCGGGCTGAAGCCGATCTGCGTCTCCGGCAGGCCGGAACGCGTGCGCTCCGTGACGATCCGGTGGCTGCCGTGCGCGCTCACCCCGATGCCGCCGCCCAGGACAAGGCCGTCCATGATCGCCACGTACGGCTTGGGATAGCGCGAGATGAGCAGATTGAGGCGGTACTCCTCGCGCCAGAACTCGCTCGTGGCGAAGCGTTCGCGCGTGAGGTCCGCCTCGCGGTCCCCGCTGCGCACGCGGTCGGGACGCGTGATGTCGGCATGGATGGCCACGACGTCCCCGCCCGCGCAGAGCCCGCGTTCGCCCGCGCCCTGGATCGCGACGGTGGCGACGCGCGGGTCGTCGGCCCAGGCCAGCAGAGCCTCCCGCACCAGCAGGACCATGTCACGCGTGAGCGCGTTGACGGAGCGCGGGCGGTTGAGCGTGATGAGCCCCAGCCGACCCCGCACCTCGGTGAGGACCGGCGGCTCGGCGGCCAGGGCGGCGTCGGGCAGGGGCGACGGCGCCATCACGAACCCTGCGGCATGACGAAGGACGCGCCCTCGGAGACGCCTTCCGGCCAGCGCGTGGTGACCGTCTTGGTGCGCGTGTAGAAGCGGAACGCGTCCGGCCCGTGCTGGTTCAGGTCGCCGAAGCCGGAGGCCTTCCACCCGCCGAAGGTGTAGTAGGCGATCGGCACGGGGATGGGCACGTTGATGCCCACCATGCCCACCTCCACGCGCGTGGCGAACTCGCGGCCGGCGGCGCCGTCGCGCGTGAAGATCGAGACGCCGTTGCCGTACGGGTTCGAGTTGACCACGTCGAGGGCGTCCTCGAAGTGGGCGGCGCGGACCACGCAGAGCACGGGGCCGAAGATCTCCTCGGTGTAGATCGACATGTCCGGCGTGACCCGGTCGAAGAGGGAAGCCCCCACGAAGAAGCCGTCCTCGTGGCCGGGCACCGTGAGCCCCCGGCCGTCCAGCACCAGCTCGGCGCCGGCGTCGACGCCCTCCTGGATGAGGGACTCGATGCGGGCCTTGGCCTGCGGCGTCACCACCGGGCCGAAGTCGCTGCCCGGCTCCAGCGACGGACCGGGCCTCAGGCCCGCGGCCTTGGTCCTGAGCAGCGCCACGAGCCTCTCCGCGGTCTCCTCCCCGACGGGGACGGCCACGGAGATGGCCATGCAACGCTCGCCGGCCGAGCCGTAGGCGGCACCGATGAGGGCGTCGGCGACGACGCCGAGGTCGGCGTCCGGCATCACCACGAGGTGGTTCTTGGCGCCGCCGAAGCACTGCGCGCGCTTGCCTGCGGCGGCCGCCCCCGCGTAGATGGATTGCGCGATGGGCGTGGAGCCGACGAAGCCGATCGCCTTCACGTCGGGGTGGTTGACGAGGGCGTCCACCGCCTCCTTGTCGCCGTTGATCACCTGGAAGACGCCGTCCGGGACGCCGGCCTCCGCGTACAACTCGGCCAGGCGCAGCGGCACACCCGGGTCCCGCTCGGAGGGTTTGAGGATGAACGCATTGCCGGCCGCGAGGGCCGGGCCGGATTTCCATAGCGGGATCATGGCCGGGAAATTGAAGGGCGTGATGCCGGCGACGACGCCGAGCGGCTGGCGCAGGGAGTGGGTGTCGATGCCGGAACCGACCTCCGTGGAGAACTCGCCCTTGAGCAGCTGGGCCGCGCCGCCGCCGGCGAACTCGACGACCTCGATGCCGCGCTGCACGTCCCCCTTGGCGTCCTCGAAGGTCTTGCCGTGTTCGCTCGCCAGCAGGGTGGCAAGCTCGTCCATGTTCTGCCGGACCAGCTCCACAAAGCGCAACAGGATGCGGCCGCGGCGCTGCGGATTGAGGGCGGCCCAGGCGGGCTGGGCGGCCTTGGCCAGCCCGACGGCGGACGCGACCTCCGCGGTGTCGGCCAGATCCACCGTGGCCTGGACCTCGCCGGTGCTGGGGTTGAAGACGTCCGCCGTGCGGCCCGAGGTTCCGGGCGTCTGTTGGCCGTCGATCCAGTGGGTCAGGTGGCGCACGGTGCGGCTCCTTTGCTCGTTCGCGTCGGGGACGCCGTCGTGGGCGCACCCGCGATGCGCTGTGGTGATCGCGGTCACGGTCACCTCCCACGGTAGTCCCTTCAGCGGCTCAGAAAAACCTTGGACGTCCTAGTATTTTCTGCGTGGCGTCCGGACGTGGCGCCGCAGCCCCCGACGCGTGGCCGGGCGCCGGCTTCCGCCGCGGACCGGGTGCCGAAGAGTGCAACGAGGCCGAGGGTGCCGATCCCGATGGCACTCCTGCGGGTCATGCCCGGCCCGGCTGGCCGGTCCTTCTGATCGTTCATGTCTCTCCCTCGAAGGAGCTTCCCGAGAAGTCGAACGAAAACCATTTGCGTGTCGAGTATCACGCGCATGCGCGGCTTGCGCCACGTAGTCGCGCCATACAGCGCAAGTTGTTTGCGTCTTGCGCTGTACTCGCAAATGAGTTTTCATGTGGCTATGACTTCTGACACATCAACGCCCGTGGTGGGAGAGACCTGCTCGGGCTCAGTCTTGGGGACCGAGGACAGAAATCCTCGGACAGCCAACATCGATCGTCTGCCTCCCCTCGACGCCCTGCGTCTGATCAACGACGAGGACCAACATGCCGTCGCCGTGGTGCGCGCGGCGCTGCCGCAACTGGCCAAGGCCGTCGAACTGATCGTTCCCCTCTACAGGGACGGCGGGTCCATCCACTACTTCGGGGCCGGGACCAGCGGCCGACTCTCGGTGCTGGACGCCGCCGAGGTCCCGCCAACCTACGGGATCGCCCCGGGACGCTTTGTGGCGCACATCGCCGGCGGCGCGGAGGCGATGACTCAAGCCGTGGAGGATGCGGAGGACGCGGAAGCGCCCGCCGCGGAACTCGTCGGTGAGCAACTCGTGCCAGGCGACATCGTCGTGGGCATCGCCGCAAGCGGCAACACGCCCTATGCGGTCGGCGCGCTCCGAGAAGCCAAGCGCCGGGGCATCGCAACGGTGGGGATCGTGTGCAGCACTGGCAGCAAGATCGAGGCCATGGCCGACGTGACGATCGTTCTGCCGACCGGTCCCGAAGCCATCACGGGATCCACCCGCATGAAGGCGGCGACGGCCCAGAAGATCGTGCTGCATTCCCTCTCCACCGAGGTGATGGTGAGGACGGGGCACACCTTCTCCAACGTGATGATCGGGGTGGTCCCCAGCAACGCGAAGCTGCGCAGGCGTGTCACGTTGATGTTGCAGCAGGTCACGGGGTGCGATCGCGAGCAGGCCAAGCAGGCCTTGGGGGACGCCCAAGGTGATCCCCGCGTCGCCATCGATCTTCTGCGCGAGCGGCTGCACCCGGTGGAACAGAGGGTCCAGGGCTACTTGGGCTTGGACTGCGGCGGAACGGGCATGCGTCTGGTTTTCGCCCCGCTTGACCCCATGGCGAGGTCGAGCCGGGCCTTCGCGTCGTGGCAGGGACACTTCACGGCACTTCCCCTGGCCCGTCACGGCGGACAAGAGCTGCTGGATGGTGTCGCCGGGTTCTTGAAAGAGCACCCAGCTCTTGACGTTCTCGGGATCGGAGTGGGCCTGGCCGGCGCAGGCGCCCACCCCGACGCCGCCAAGACCGTGGCGGACGCGCTCGCGGCCCAGCAGGGGGTACCCGTGCATGTCTTCCCGGACGGGTTGACGCAGTACTACGCGGCCCACGGCGAGGGCATCGGCGGAGTGCTCGCGGTCGGCACCGGAGCGGTGGCCTACGGCATCACCGCGGATCGTCGTCTCCATCGATGCGACGGTTTGGGCTTTCTCGTCGGCGACTTCGGCTCGGGATCCCGCATCGGGGCCGACGGCGCCCGTGCTGCCGTGCGTTCGCTGACCGGTCGCGTTCCCCGGGACCCCGAACTGGAGGAGTGCTTCCTGGCCCATTTCGGCTCTCTCGAAAACTACGCCGCACTCTTGGCGGGGAACGAGCCACCCGCGACCGTCTACGCGCGGTTCGCAGCTCCCTTTCTCGCCCTCACCGAGACGGCTCACGTCGTCGCGGAAGAGGTCTGCGCCAACGCCTGCGACGACCTCATCCACACCCTCGACTCGGTGACGGAGTCCGCCCTCACCCCCGTCACGCTTATCGGTGGCGTCCTGGGCGAGCACTCACCCGTGGGACGGGAAGTACGTCGCCGTCTGGCGGACCGCGGCACCCCCGTGACCGCTCCGCAGAGCACGGCCGAGGAAGCCGCCGCGGTCCTGGCGCGTCAGGCCGATGCGGGAGATCTGAACGAACCCTTCACCCAACAACTCGCAGCGAGCGCATCGCTCATCGCGGCCCGAACAGGAGAATGACATGACAGCCCTTCCACGTACCAGGACCGGCCTACCGATCCCCTGGAGGTACATCGTCCCCACCTCCGCCATCGGGGTCATCTACGGCTATGACGTGGGTTCATCGGCCGCCGCCTCGCTGTACCTGCCCGGCGACTGGGGGCTGAGTCCGGAACAGTTTGCCACCATCAACTCGGTCTTGGGACTGGGCATGCTGGCCGGTGCCCTGCTGGGATCCCGAGTGGCGAACGCTCTGGGGCGCCGTGGGGCCCTCGTCATGGTCACGGCGATCTTCACGGTCTTCGCCCTGTGCTCCGGTCTGGCTCCAAACATGCCGGTGCTGTTGAGCTGCCGTTTCATGCTCGGAGTAGGCATTGGCCTCTCCACCGTCGCGGCCCCTATTTTCGTCGGCGAGACCTCGCCGACGAACCGCCGCGGTGGCCTCATCGCGATGTATCAGATCTCCAATTCCGTTGGCATCATCCTTGCCTACCTCATCGGCTACGCCCTCTCCACGACGGAAAGCTGGCGGCTCATGCTGGGCCTGGGTGCCATCCCGGCCGCCGCCGTCCTGTTCGCCCTGCTCGCCCTGCGCTCGGACACCCCCACCTGGTACGTCATGAAGTCGCGCGACAGCCAGGCGCTCAGCACGCTGGAGAGCCTGGGATGGTCCGGAGCGGACGCCATCGGCGAGGTCGAGCGGCTCAAGGACACGCTGCTTCGCAAGAGCAGCACGGCGCGCCGCGGTCTCGATGCGATCCGATTGCTCTTCCGCCCCCCATACCGCAGGGCATTCTTCTTCGTCGTGGGCTTCGGCGCACTCGCCAAGCTCACCGGCATCAATGCCCTCGTCTACTACCAGCCCCTGATCTTCGAGCAGCTGGGCTTGAAGGGCATCGCGGCCAAGCTCCTCCTGCCCGGAATCGTGACCATCTTCTCCTCTCTGGCCACCCTGCTGGCCATCATGCTGGTGGACAAGATCGGTCGAAAGCCCATGCTGGTCACGGGCCTGTGCCTCATGCTGCTCGCGGACATCGTCATCGCCACCATCTTTGCCACCGGCACGGACAACCAGCTCCTCGTGGTCATCGGCTTCGCCGGATTTGCGCTTTTCCAATTTGGCTTCGGCATGAGCTTCGGAGCGCTGATCTGGGTCTATTCCGCGGAGTCCCTTCCCGGCCGATTGCGTGCAACGGGTGCTTCCATCGCACTCACGAGCGACTTCCTCATCAACGTGATCATCGCCCAGGTGTTCCTCTCGATCATGACGGCCGTGGGCGGCAGCTGGACCTTCCTCGGATTGGGTTTCATGGCGCTGCTGGCCATCGTTTTCTCCGTCAAGCTGGCCCCCGAAACCAAGGGGCACGCATTGGACGAGATCGCCGGGTACTGGGAGAACGGCGGCGCCTGGCCCGCAGCCGCCGGGACTGAGGCGTCGGCGCGGCCGACGAAGTAGTCTGCGGTGTCCCCGGGCGAGAAGAGCACTTCTCGCCCGGGGACACCGACGCGGAAGGTGTCCTGGGTAGGATCGGGAACACCATGCAAACTTCGAACGCTCTCGACGCTCTGGCCGAATATCGCGCGAGCGCCGGAACGCGCGAGCGCAAGGTCATCGACGCCGTTCTCGACGCCCCGCACCTGGTGCCCCAGCTGACCATCACCCAGCTGGCGGAACGCGTCGGGGTGTCCGGATCTACTCTGACGCGTCTCGTCAGGAAGGCCGGCTTTAAGGATTTCCCCGAGTTCCGCATGCAAATCACGCTGGAACTCGAGCGCCAGTCACACGTCGACGACGGCCTGGGTTCTGCGTTGGAACTTCTTGACGGAAAGACATCCCTGGACCAGGCGATCCAGAGGCTGATGCGCAACGAGGTCCATTCGATCACCACCACCCTCGCAGGGCTGAGGAACGCCGACCTGGAACATTGGGCCGACGCCCTCGTCGCGGCGGGCAGGGCGGTGGTCTACGGGTTCGGCTCCTCGGCCATCGCCGCCGCCGACCTCTCACGGAAACTCCGTCTCCTCGGCATCGACGCCACGAGCTGCACGACCCTGGACGACGCCGTCATGGACCTCGCGGCCCACCGCAGCTCCGTCCTGGTGATCTTCTCCTTCTCCGGGGAATCTCCCGAGGCGATCAACCTGGCCAACGCCGCCCGAACCCTCAACCGAACGGTCTCCTCCGTGGTGGGGAGACGGGAGAGCACGCTGGGAGGCATCAGCGACATCGTCATGCACAGCGTCGCCGAAGAAGGACAGATCCGAGGATTGGGCACGGTGACGCGCCTGGCCCAATGCGTGATCGTCGACGCGCTGATGGCCGCCGTGGCTTCGCGCGATCCCTCACGCATCACGAGCGCGGTGTTCGAACTTCATGATGCGGTCAGGGGTGTTCACCCTGGCCGTCCGGGGACGCCGGGGGAAGCAGTCTAGACAGGTGAAAATCGAGGAACGGGTGTCCGTGACTTCGTCGAGCTGGGGGAGCAGCCATGGATGACAACGATGCCCGCGAGTCGCGCGAGGAAGGGATTCACGTGGCCCCGCCCCGCGATGCCCTCGGCCGCCGGATCTTCCCCGACGGGGACGAGCCAGACGCCCGCTTCACGCTGGCCAACGAGCGCACCTTCCTGGCCTGGATCCGCACCTCCCTCGCCTTTGTCGCGGCCGGCGTGGCGCTCGAGGCATTCACCCTGGGCGGCCTGCCCGCCGGGCTCCGCAAGGTCTTCGCGGTGGGTGTCATCCTCATCGGCGTCGTGATCGCCCTGGGCGCGGGGGTCCGGTGGTGGCGCGTCGAGACCGCCATGCGCCACGCGCGCCCGCTGCCCGTGCCGGCCATCGTCCCGCTCCTGGGCCTGGTCGCCGCGGCGGGTGCCGTGGTCGCCGCCGTCCTGGTCCTGACTTCGTGAGAAGGCCCGACGCCGCGGGCCCGCCCGGCGCCGGGCGGCGTGGGGACCGTCCGTCCGCGTTCCCGGCCCCGGTGGACGCCGGGCTGCAACCGGAACGTACCTTCCTGGCCTGGACGCGGACCGCCTGCTCGCTGGCCGTCGTCGGGCTCCTGGGCCTGCGCTGGGCCGGCGGGCTGGGGGCGGCCCTGCTGCTCGTCGCCGTGCTCGGTGCGGCGGGGATGCTCGGGCTCCTGGCGACCACGCGGCGCAGGGCACGGCGTCTGGGCGGGGCCCTCACCGGGGCCGGACGGGGGACGCCCCCGGCCGCCGCCCAGGTGCTCGGCCTGACGGCCGTGGTGGCGGTCCTCGGGCTCACGTGCGCCGTCGTCGTCGTGCTTGTGTGAGCCGGGGCCCAGCGCCGGAGCGTCCCCCACAGAGGCGCCGCTGGTGCGTGTCGTCCACAGCCGGGCATGCGCCCGCGGACGGGCGTCGGCTTCCCGAGGGAGAATGAACCCGTGAGCGACTTCGAGCTTCCGACACCGGCCGACCTCGGCGCCTTCTTCGACTCCGGCGCCATTATGAGGGGCCGTCGCATCACGCGCGACGTCTACGACGTGAGGGTTCTCGAGGAGGACGAGGAGATCACGGTCGACGCGTTCGTCGAGGGTACCGACACCTACGACACCACCGTGACGCTGGTGCGGACCCGGTACGGCACGGCCATCACCTCGAACTGTTCCTGCCCTGTCGGTGTGCGGTGCAAGCACGGCGTGGCCGTTTACCTGCTCTTCCTGGCGCAGCTGCAGGCCTCCCAGGTCTCGGCGGACTCGGACGTTGTCGAGGCGGACGGCGTCTTCGTCATCCCTCCCAGCAAGGAGCCGGAGCCCGACGACGCATGGAGGCGTTGGCTGGGCGCGGTGACCCAGGCGCTACAGCCGGAGGAGGCCGGGGCCCGCATCCCCCTGGCCCTGCGCTTCGGGATCACCGTGCCGCAGCCGTCCCCGTGGCGGAAGCACCCGGGGCCTGAGCTGGCGATCACGCCCCTCAAACCGGGCAAACGCGGCTGGATCAAGACGGGGGTGGGCTGGAACGTCTACACGCAACCATGGCGGCGCAACGAGTTCGCCGAGGGCCAGTTCGAGGCCATGCAGCGCCTCGGCGACGCCCTGAACGTCTACTCCGCCTCCCCTGCAGGCAACACCGAGATCTACCACTCCACGCCCAGGTTGTGGGCCGCCCTGGCCCAGGCGAAGGAGTCGGGCATCGAGTTCCACACCGAGGGGCTGCTCACCGGCGTGCGCGTGTTGGAGAACCCTCTCGGGGTCGCCATGGACGTGCGCTTGGTGGGCGCGGGCGAGGCCGCGGCGGCCCGCGAGGCCTTCGAGGAGGAGGAACGCCGCCTCGCCACCCTGCCCCCGTGGCAGCGGAGGGCGTACGGACGAGAGCGTGTCCCGATGGAGGGCGACGCCGTGGCGCGGCTGGCGGTGGGCCTCGACGCCGACGGCGGCGGCCATGCCGCGGCGGGCCGGGAGCTGTTGCCGGTCGGAACCAGCGCGCACGGGGTGCTCATCTGGCCCTGCGAGGCCACGGGGGACGAACTCGTCCTGGCGCCCCTGGACCGCCGACTCCCGGAGGACATCACCACGGCGCTCGCGCAGGGCGGCAGCACGCTGATTCCCCGGGAGGCGCGCCACGACCTGGTCCGCGACGTCCTTCCCGTCCTGGCGGAGACCGTGCCCGTCGTGACCACGCAGGAGGAACTCCGGCCGGTTCCGCCCCGTCCACCGGTCCTGGCCGCGACGATCCGATGGCAGGGCGTGGAGCGGGCCTCGCTCGGGCTGGTGTTCCGCTATACGGTGGGGGAGCGCACCGTGAACGTCCCGGCCGGAATCGTGCGCCAGGGGACCGCGACGCACCCGGCGTCCGTGCCGCGTCGGCACCGGACCGAGCGCGAGGTCCTTGCCGCGTGGGCGCCCGGCCCCGCGGCGCGGGAGCTGCTGGAGTTCACGGACGGTGTGCCCGTCTCCCCGCAGTGGTACCAGGGGCACCGCCTGCTGCGCCTCGTGGACGAGCTGTTGCCGGAGCTGGAACGGACCATGGAGGTCATCCACGAGAGCGGGGAGGTCCCCACGTTCCGGGAGCTGGAGGGCGATCCGGAGATCGGCTTCGAGGCGGTCGGCGCGGACGGCGCCCAGTCGGAAAGCATCGACTGGCTGGACCTGCGCGTGACGATCGAGGTGGACGGCGAGAAGGTGGGGCTCCCGGAGGTGCTCACCGCCCTCTCGCTCAACGAACCCGTGCTCCTGCTTCCCTCCGGTTCCTGGGTTTCCCTCGATCATCCCGTGTTCGAGCGGCTGCGAAACCTGGTCCAGGACGCGGATGCCCTGGGCACCCGGCGCCCGGACGAGCTGCGCCTGGCGGCGGGCGACGCCGCGGCGTGGGCGGAGGCGGAGGAACTCGGTACCCTGCCGGAATCGGCCGGCCGCTGGATCGACGCGGCCAAGGCCGTGTCCCGCGCGGTCGACGGCGCGGCCCTGGAGCCGGTCGAACCGCGCGGCCTGTCCACGCAGCTGCGCGGCTACCAGCGCGACGGACTGAACTGGCTGCACTCCCTCTTCACGCACGGGCTGGGCGGCATCCTGGCGGACGACATGGGCCTGGGCAAGACGCTGCAGACCCTCGCGTTGATCGCGCTCGCCCGCCAGCAGCGGCCCGACGCCGCCCCGTTCCTCATCGTGGCCCCCACCAGCGTGGTGCCCGCCTGGGCGCACCAGGCCGCCCAACACGCGCCCGGCCTGCGCGTGGAGGCCATCACGGAGACCAGCAAGAAGGCCGGCTTCTCCGTCGGTGAGCGGGGGCTCGGGGCCGATGTCGTCGTCACGTCCTACACGCTGCTGCGCCTGGACGCCGGCGAGTACGCGCAGGAGGCGTGGTCCGGCCTGGTGCTGGACGAGGCCCAGAACATCAAGAACGCCACGAGCAAGGCGTTCAAGGCGGCCCGGGCGGTCAGGGCTCCCTTCGCGCTCGCCGTGACGGGCACCCCCTTCGAGAACCGGCTCTCGGAGCTCTGGCCGCTCCTGGCCATCGTGGCCCCGGGCCTGTACCCCCGCCTCGACGACTTCAAGAAGGCCGTGGCCACGCCGGTGGAGAAGCACTCGGACACGGAGGCCCTGGGCCGCCTCAGGCGGAAGCTGCGCCCCTTCATGCTGCGCCGCACCAAGGAGATGGTGGCTCAGGACCTGCCTCCCAAGCAGGAGGAAACCCTCCCGGTGACTCTGGCCGCTGCACACCAGCGCTTCTACGACACGCTGCTGCAGCGCGAGCGCAAACAGGCCCTGGGGCTCCTGGAGGATCCGGATGGCAACCGCGTGGCGATCTTCGCCGCGCTCACGCGCCTGCGTCGCGCGGCCCTGCACCCGGGACTCGTGGAGGGCGGGCCGGCGGGAGCGCCGTCCGCCAAGGTGACCGAGCTGGTGGAGCGCGTGAGCGAGGTGGCGCAGGAGGGGCACCGAGCGCTCGTCTTCAGCCAGTTCACCTCGTTCCTGGGGCTCATCCGCGAGGAGCTCACGGCGGCCGGGATCGAGTCCGTGTACCTGGACGGCAGCACGCGCGATCGCGGCGAGGTCCTGGAGCGCTTCCGCGAGGGGGAGGCCCCGGTCTTCCTCATCTCGCTCAAGGCGGGCGGTGCAGGCATCACTCTGACGGAGGCCGACTACGTCTTCGTCATGGATCCCTGGTGGAACCCGGCGGTGGAGGCCCAGGCCGTGGACCGGGCCCACCGCATTGGCCAGACGCGCACGGTCATGGTCTACCGCATGGTCTCCGAGGGGACGATCGAGCATAAGGTCATGGAGCTCAAGGAGAAGAAGGCCGCGCTCTTCGAGCAGGTCATCGGGGGAGGGGACGGCACGCCGCACGCCCTGACGGCGGAGGACGTGAGGGGCCTCTTCGAGGCCTGACCCGGTGCCCGACGACGCGGGGTGACCCCGCGTCGTCGGGCACCGGGTCGTGGGGCCCTCCGCTCAGCCGGCCGCGGTCACCCGCAGCATCCCGGTGCGGCCGTGGCAGCCGATGTAGACGAAGCGCTGTTCCCCCGCGGCCGGCACGGTGACCTCGTGGTAGAGCCGTAGCCTGGCGTCGGGGCCCATTCCTCCCAGGTGGCGCATGGCGGCACCGAAGATGGCCACGTGCGTGGGATGCGAAGCGGCCCATTCCTCGAGGTGGGCCATGGACCGCCACCAGCTCATGCCGAAGGTGCGATCGGTGGGCCTGCCCTCCTCATCCACGATCACCATGTACCGGTTGTCGTGGCAACCGATCCCGCCGCCGTCGTCGCGCAGGAAGTCCATGCCGGCGCGCAGGGCCGGTTCCACGTCGGCCATGTACATGGCACGTTCGCGCTGCTCGGTGTCGGTGATGTCCTGCCCCGAGCGGATGAGGCACGCGTTGTGAGGCAGCACCACGGTCCGGGTTTCGCCGGAGGCCTCGTGAAGCGTCTCGCCGGAGGGCCACAACTCGTCGTCCTGGCCGAAGGGCAGGCGGTCCCTCATGGATCCCCAATAGCCGTGCTCCTCGATCTGGCCGCTGAGGCCGACGCCCACGTTCGCGACGCCCTCCGGCTCCAGGACGGAGGAGAAGATGGTCTCCACCCGTTCCAACGAGGGCGTCACCAGCTCCAGGAAGCGGCCGTGTCCCGGTCCGGTGTGCGCCGGATCCAGCCAGGAGCGTCCCGTCGCGTCCAACCAGCGTCGGAAGGCGGCCGGATCCGCCCAGTACGCGATGTGCAGCTCGGTGGCATACCCAGCGGCGTCGACGAAGCGGGAACGATCGCGGTGCCCCGGTCCGTCCGGGGCCGAGGCCAGCCCGGCGAACTCCTCGGCGTCCCCCTGAAGGGAGGCCAGGATCTCGGCGGGGGTGTCCTCGCCCAGGCCCGGTACACCCCCGTCGGCGCGCTGCACGCCGAACATCGCCATGACCACACTGTCCGCCTCGCCGCCAAAACGCGCGGAGAAGGAGGGATACGGGGGTGTGTACGTTCCCGGCCGGTGCTTGGGGTGGCGGTCCTCGCGCAGCAGATGGGCGGGGATCGAGGACTCCAGAGCGGGAGCCAGCCCCGCGGCGTCGGGCGTTTCCTGCGTGGTGCTCACGCGGCTCAGAGCTCCTGCACCGCAGCGAGCTCGGGCTCCTCCGGCTCCACCACGAGCACGGGGCGGGACGTGGAGACCTTCGGCAGCCGACTCGCCGCCTGCATGTGCAGCGTGAAGACGTCGGGGCGGGAGTAGTGGCCCACCGGGTCCGCGGCGTTCTTGGCGGCAAGGATCGCGGCGTAGTCGATGTCGGCGAAGAGGAGGCCCTCCTCGGTCGGGGCCAGCGGCTCGGCCAGCTCGCGCCCGTCCGGCCCGTAGATCCTGGCGTAGCCACCGCCGGCCGTGAGCAGGGCGCGCTTCATGTCGGTGTCCGCGAAGGTCTCCAGGGCCGATTCACCGATGACTCCGCAGGGCGCCAGCACGAACGTCTGACCCTCCACCGCGTACTGCCGGGAGGCGCCGTTGTTGACCTCAGGGCCCAGGGCGAAGGCCGCCCCCTCGAAGATGGAGAAGCTGGGCCACGCCGCGATGTGCAGCTGCTCGCCCTGCGAGAAGAGCGCGTACTTGCTCAGGGGCTGCAGGTGTTCCCAGCAGTTCAGCGCACCGACCTTGCCGAAGGGAGAGTCCACGACCTGAATGTCGGAGCCGTCGCCCTCCCCGAATTGCGTGCGCTCCACATGGGTAGGCTTGAGCTTGCGCCGGGTCATGAGCGTGGAGCCGTCGGCGCCGATGAGCGCCTGCGCCATGTACAGCGAACCGCCGTCCCGCTCCGAGAAGCCGAAGGCGATCGCGATGTTGTTCTCCCTGGCGGCGCGCTCGATCCGCTCCCATTGCGGCGAACCGATGACGAGCGAGTTCTGCGCGTACCTGACCAGGAACTGTGACTGCCAGGCCACGGAATCCAGCCACAGGTACCACGGGTATCCGGGGAGCCAGGTCTCGGGGAAGGCCACGATCTGCGCGCCGCCGGCCGCGGCCCTCGCCGCGTACTCGCTCAACTTTTCGATGCCGCCGTCCAGGTCCAGCCACACGGACTCGGCCTGCACTGCCGCCGCGCGGAACGTCTCGGTGTAGTCGCTCATGATGTCTCCTCCTGCTCATGTCGTCGCCGTCCCTGGAAGCCGCGGAACGGAAGCCGGGCGAACCCGGTGGCAAGAAACGTAGGAGCGTGCGCCGACGCAGGGCACCGCCGCGGGCGCACGGCATCCGGCATTTCGCGCACGCTTGAACGAGGCCCCGCTCACCCCTGGTCACCTGCGGCGGTCCGGCCTACCCTCGAACGCATGCCACACACTGCGGCCCTGGCCGTCGACGAGTGGGCGAGCGCGTGCAGTGACGCCTTCGTCCCCCTCGGCGTGCGTTCCGCCGGGGGTGGCTTCGCGGCCCGGCTCGACCAGCGCCGCCTCACGCCACAGGTCAGCGTGACCACCGTGTGGAGCGAGGGGTCCCAGGTGTATCGCGATGCGGCGGTCATCGCCGAGCACCCGCGCGACGCGGTCCTGGTATCCCTGCACCGCTCGGGGACGGGGAGTGTCAGCCAACACGGGCGGCGGGCGAGCCTCCGGCCGGGGACCGCTGCCCTCTACGACGCTTCGTCCCCTTATGTCTTGGATTTCCCCGGGCGCATGAGCGAGGTGGTGCTGCAATTGCCCCGTCGGGTCCTGGGCCGTCACGTGGCCGAGCGGGTTTCTGCGCGCCCCCTCCCCGACGGCGGGCCGCTGACGGCCCTGACCTGTTTGGCGTCGGCGCTTCCCGCGGCCTCGCCCGGCCCTCGCGACGATGGTGACCTGGCCGAGGCCCTCACGTCCCTGCTGCGCAGCGTGGTGGGTTCGGATCCAGCCAGCGCGCCGCGGGTCGAGGCCGAGATGCTCCTGCGGGCGCTCAGGGCCTTCGTCGACGAGCACGTGGCGGAGCCGGACCTCTGCCCGGAGCGCCTGGCAGCCGCCCACTTCGTCTCGCTGCGGCTGGTCCAGAAGCTCTTCGCGGAGGACGGGGACTCTCCGGCGGCGTACATCCGGCGCCGGCGGTTGGAGCTGGCCCGCGAACTTCTGCGGGGTGGGACCCGGGTAGGCGTCGCCGCGGAGCGCTCCGGATTCGTGGACCCCGACTCCTTCTCGCGGGCCTTCCGACGTGAGTTCGGTCTTCTACCGTCCGAATTTCTCGCCTGAGCGGACGGATCCCGGCCCGGGTAGTCGTCGAATCGACGTCGCAGCTGCCCCACGCCGCAGTGCCACCGCGCACAGCGCGGCGACGCCGAGTTCGGCTACGGCGAGCCACAGCATCGCGGCGTCCATGCCTCCCCCGCCCGACGCCGCGGGGCCGGCTCCCGTGCCCGTCGCACCGGGTGCTGCGCCGAGCGCGGCGGCCGCCCCGCCGGCGCTCGCGTGGTGCATCCCGGCCATGCCGCCGCCGAACCCTCCGGCCAGCGACCACGCCACGTGCAGGCCCACCATCGCGGCGCTCATGCCCAGCAGGGCCGTGAGCTCGCTGCGGCACGGGGAGCGAAGGCAGCGTACGGCGCACCAGCCGCACCCCAGCCCCATCAGCGCGACCGCCGCGGCGAAGAACGGCGCGTCCGCATGAGCGGCGGCCATCCCCAGGTGCAGCGCCAGCGCCGTCACCGCGGCGACCGCTGCGGCCCTGCCCCAGCCGGCGTCGGGCAGGGCGGGCGCGGACGGCACCGGCACGGCCATGGGACTCAGCGCCCGCAGCGGCACCCGCCGCCATCGCAGCAGCCGTGCGCGGCGACGGGGGCGGGGACGTCCAGCACGGGCGAGCGGTCGAAGAAGCCCTCGGGGCGCAGCCGGAAGCCCACGGAGTCCACGGGCATGACGGGCCAGTCCTCGACGCGCGGGAAGTGCGTCAGCCCGAAGGTGTGCCACACGACGGTGCGTTCGCCGTCCACGGGGCGGTCCGCCTCGATCCACTCCGCGATGCCTCCCACGCCGGGGTTCTGGTTCGCGAAGTCGCCCGTGGGGTACTTTTGCGCCTCGTCGAAGCGCGTCACCCACAAGCCGTGCTGCATGACGGCCGCGCGGCGCGCCACGGAGGATTCCGGGTCGGCCAGGAGCATGGGCGTCCCGGCGGGGTGGAGCTTGTAGGCCACGGGCTCGCCCAGGCGGTTCGTGGATCCGGGGTTGGAGACCACCCAGGCGCGGCCCACCGTGCCGTCGGCGTCCCGCACGGCCTGCTTCTCGGTGGCCAGCACGGTGCGTCGGCGCGTGAAGGCGTTGCCGCGCGGGTTGTCCGGACCCATCGGGACGCGCACGGCGTCCTCCTCCTCGACGCGCGTGGCCCCGCCGTCGAGCGCGAAGTCCAAGCGCGCGGCGAACAGGTGCTGGTGGAAGGGCGCGCCGAGGCCGGGGGCCAGCTGGGAGGTGTGGCGGGGGTCTCCCCGGTAGGCGGAGGTGAAGACGACGCCGGTCGCCTTGGCCTCGAACTCGATGGTGCCGTCCAGGTAGAGGTACCAGTAGAAGCCGTAGTCGTAGTTGCCCACGGTCGTGAAGACGGAGATCACCAGGCGGCGGTTGCGGCGCGTGTAGGCCACCCCGCTCCAGAGGTCGGTGTGCTTGGCGAGGAGGGAATAGTCCTCCTCATGCATGCAGATGCCGTTCTTGATGGTGCGCGGGGCGCCGTCGTTGTCGGCGATGGTGGGGGAGAGATAGGTGATCTCGCCCAGGCAATCGCAGCCCAGCTCCAGGGAGTCGGCGCACTGGCCGATCAGGTACTCGCCGATGTCGAAGTAGTTCTGCCACGAGCGCACGGGGTTGGGGTCGCCGTAGGGCACCACCATCTCCGCGATGGAGGCGCGGTTCAGGATGCGGCGGCGGCCACGCGCGGGGGAGGCCCCGACGCCGTCGTCCGCGGGCAGCCCCGGGTCGTCGAAGGCGATGTTGTGCAGCACCAGGCCGTCTCGCATGTCGAAGCCCACGTCCAGGCTCCAGCGCTCCCACTCGACGTGGTTGCCGCCCGTGACGGTGAAGGAAGGGCCCTCCGGCTGCGTGATGACGATGGGCCGCTGGGTCTCGCGGAGGGGACCGGTCAGGGAAGGGTCGGTGAAGTTCCCGTGCTCGGCGGGCAGGTCGACGACGCCGAAGTCCAGGACCTGCTCCACCGTGCGGTTCGTGATGTCGACGTACGCGAGCAGCCCCTCGACGGGGTGCGCCCAGGCCGAGTCCTCCGGGAACTCCTGCACGAAGGCCAGGCCGCGCAGCAGCCGGCGCCCGGCCTCCTCGGGGTATTCGTCCGCGTAGACGCCAGCGGAAAGCGGCGCCACGCGCACCTTGACGACGTCGAGCCCGCGCTTGGCCAGGGCCTCGAGCCAGCGCGGATCCGTGGCCAGGATCTCCTCGACGACGCCGTAGTCCTCGTCCTTGACGGGCAGCTCGCCCGTGGCCGCGGTGTCCAGCTCGGAGACGCGCTCCACGACGCCGCGGGTCACCGACACGAGAGCGTCGCGGGAGACCCCGTCCGTGGTGTCCAGTGTGAAGACGCGGAAACGGCGGTCCACGGGCGTGGCCCCGTCCGTGCCGAAGGGTGGGTCGATGAGACCCAGGTAGGCCAGGCGGACGCCCTCACCGAAGTGCCCGGCCTCCGCCAGGATCTCGCGGACGGCCTCCACCTCCTCGGCGGTCGCAAGGGAGTAGTGCCCGACGCCGTCCGGTGCGGTTCCGTGGGCGGCGTCGGGCCCGGTGCCGGGCCGGGGCTCGTGGTGGGTGTGGGGCGCGTTGGGCTCGGTCATGACACTCTCCGTCGAGACGGGGCTCGCGGTGATGCGCGCCACTTGTTTTTCTCTGGTTGTAGAGAATAGAACCATGGATAGGCTGGGGGCAAGACTCGGCGGCGGCTCGCGTGAGAACGCGGCCGGCCGTCCCTCGAACCAGTAAAGGTGGATCCGTGCCCAAGGTCGTCGACCACGACACCCGCCGCCGCGAACTCGTCGAGATCGCCTGGCGGATGATTGCTCGCGAGGGCGTCGAGGGCGTCACCCTGCGCGGCCTGGCGGAGGCGGCCGGCTATGCCAACGGAGCGCTCAAGCCGTACTTCCCCACCAAGGACGAGCTCTTCCGGGCCACCTTCGAGTACGTCTTCGAGCGCACCAACGAACGCGTGGTGGCGCGGACGCGCGGCCTGGTGGGTTGGGAGGCGGTCGAGGCCTTCGGGCTGGAGGTCCTGCCGCTCACGGCAGACGCGCGGGACGAGGCCAGGGTGGTGATGGCCTATTGGGCCGTGGCCGCCCAGTACCCGGAGACCGCCGCCCTGACGGTGGGCCAGCAGGCCCTGTGGCGGCGCTGGCTCACGGACTGGGTCGCCGAGGCGATCGCCGCCGGGCGGGTGCGCTCTGGCGTGCGCCTGAGCTCCGCGGCCGAGGCGCTGCTGACCTTCTTCGAGGGCGCCCAGGTGGTGGGCGTCCTCGACCCCGTCGGGGGTGCGGCGCGGTCCCTGCGCGCGCAACTGGGGGAGATGATCTCCGGCTGGTCGGCGCCGGGCGCGCCCGGAGAATGAGTGGGAGGGCTGTCGATCGAGTGGTGACACGGTGAGTCTCCGGGCGTAGATTATCCCGGTGACGCTGCTCACGTGTCGCCGCAAGAATGCAGGAGGTCCCCGTGTCCGTCACCGCCGCCCCACGCGAGGAACACACGCTCGCCGAGGCCTTCGACTTCGACGCGTTCCAGCGCGCCGCCTCCTCCGCCTTCGTCGGCCTGCACGCCGAGTCCGTGGGTTCGCGCTCTTTCACGGGCCAGATCCTGGCGGACCGCTACGACGACGTGGTGCTCTCCCGCGTGGACGCGGCCGCCCACCGCGTGACCCGCACCGAGGGCCTCATCGCCGCGGGCGGCGGCGGACAGTTCAAGTTCATGCTCCAGTCCCGCGGCCACGGCCTGCTCGTCCAGGACGGCCGCGAGGCGCTCCTGCGCCCCGGCGACCTGGCCGTCTACGACACCTCCCGCCCGTACTCGCTCACCTTCGAGCAGGGGTGCTCGGTGTTCGTGGCCATGGTGCCGCGTGGGCGGCTCGGTGCCGCGGCCGACGACGTGGGGCAGCTGACGGCCCTGCGCCTGGGCGGGGACGGCGGCATGCTGGACATGGTCGCGCCCGTCATGGGTGGACTCTCCCGTCGCCTGGGATCCATGCCCGCCAACGCCCGCCGCCTCGTGGCCAACACGGTGGAACTGCTTGTCACGCTGGGCGACGACGAGGCCAGACGCGTGCTCGGTACGGTGGATTCCGGCAGGCGCGCCCAGCTGCGCGAGGTGCACCGCTACATCGAGGAACACCTGGCGGATCCGGGGCTGGGCCCGCAGGAGGTCGCTGACGCGCACTTCATGTCGGTGCGGGCCCTGTACAAGCTCTTCGACGAGACCGGCACCACCGTGGCCGCGTGGATCCGGACGCGCCGCCTCGAGAACGCGCGCGCCGAGCTCCAGGACCCCGCCCGCCGCCTGGTCCCCGTCGGCCACGTCGGCGCCCGCTGGGGGTTGCCGGACGCCGCCCACTTCTCCCGCGTCTACCGCGCCGCCTACGGCCACTCGCCCTCGGAGGAGCGGCGCGAGGCCGCCTGAGGCCGCAACGCGGCGGAACCCGCCGGGCAGCGGCCGGAGCCGACGCACGGCACCCGGCCACGCGGCGTCGGGCACGGATCGTCAAGGCCCATGCCGTCAACGGACAGACGAGGGTGTGCGGCGCGGGCCACCCTGGAGGTCACCCTGTCCCTCTCGCCCGGAGGTGTCCCCGTGACCACCACCCGCCCCACGAGCCCGGCCGCCCCGGTGGCCGGCCGCCGCAAGATCGGCACCCTCTCGCTGGTCCTCATGATCGTGGCCGCCTCTGCCCCGCTCACCGTCGTCGCCGGCGGCGTGACCAGCAACTTCGCGGTCACCGGCGTGCTCGGCATTCCGCTCTCGTTCGTGGTGCTCGGCGTGATCCTGGCGCTCTTCGCGGTCGGCTTCGCCGCCCTCTCCGGCAAGGTGCAGACCGCGGGCGCCTTCTACTCCTACATCGCCCGCGGCCTGGGGCGCATTCCCGGCGTCGGCGCGGCGTGGGTGGCGATCGTGGCGTACAACGCCATGCAGATCGGCATCTACGGGATGTTCGGCTTCGCCGGCGCCGACCTTCTCTCCTCCGTCTTCCACCTGGGCGTGCCGTGGTGGGTGTGCGCCCTGTTCGGCTGGCTCGTCGTGGGGCTGCTCGGCATCAACGCCGTGGACCTCTCCGCCAAGGTGCTCGGCGTCCTGGTGGCCCTCGAGTTCCTGGTGGTGATCGTCTACGACGCTCTCGCCATCGGGCGCGCCCCCGAGGGGATCTCCGTCTCCGGCTTTGCGCCGTCCGAGCTGTTCACGGGCGGTGTCGGGGCGGTCCTGGCCTTCTCCGTCGCCGCGTTCATGGGCTTCGAGTCCGGCGCCATCTACACGGACGAGGTCCGCGACCCGCGCCGCACCGTCCGCCGCGCCACCTTCGGCGCCGTCGCCGTGATCTCCGTCTTCTACGCCCTCTCCGCGTGGGCCATGGTCATGGGGGAGGGCGCGTCCAAGGTGGTCGCGAACTCCGCTGAGAATGGGCCGGGCGTCGTCTTCGCCATGCTGGCGGGTTCCCTGCCCGTGTGGATGGTGGACCTGGGCCAGACGCTCTTCGTCACCTCGCTCCTGGCCGCGCTCGTCTCCTTCCACAACGTCGTGGCGCGTTACCTGCGCTCCCTGGCCCGCGAGAGCGCGCTGCCGCGCGGCCTCGCGTTCTCCGCCGGGCCGGGCAAGGCCCCCGTGGCCGGTTCCCTCACGCAGTCGGCGCTGGCCCTCGTGGTGCTGATCGTCTTCACGATCGCCGGTGCGGGCGCCGAGGACCCGGTCATGTTCCCCGTCGTCACGCTCTTCACCTGGCTCACCAACGTGGGCGCGCTCGGCCTCGTGGCGCTCATGGCACTCACGAGCTTCGCGGCCTTCGTGTTCCTGCGGCGCGAACCCTCCGGTCAGGGCGTGTTCACGCGGGTCATCGCCCCGCTCGTCGCGGGGGTGGTCCTGGCCGTGCTGACCGTCACGATCGTGTTCCAGTTCCACGTCCTCGTGGGGCTGGATCCCTCCAACGCCCTGAATTGGGTGCTGCCCGTGCTGGCGCTGGCGCCCGGCGTCATCGGCGCCGGGTGGGCCGCGTGGCTGCGCGGCTCCTCGCCGGAGCGTTTCGCCCGGATCGGCCACGGCCCGGCCGACGACGTCGGCGTGCGTATGTAGCTTTGCCCGCTTTGCACGACGCCGTGTGGCCGGGTTCCTACGCCGTGCGCCGCCGGTAGAGGGCCAGGGCGCCGAGCCACGCCAGGACCAGCGCGGCGACGAGCCAGGCGAGGGCCACCCAGGGCGCCCCGCCCGTGGGCGTCCCGTCCAGCACGTCCCGGATGCTGTCCACGATCGCGGTGACCGGCTGGTGCTCGGCGAACCACCGGACGGGCTCCGGCATGGTGTCGGTGGGGACGAAGGCCGAGCTGATGAACGGCAGGAAGATGAGCGGGTAGGAGAAGGCGCCGGCCCCCTCCACCGATCCTGCTGCCAGGGCCGCGGCGACCGCGATCCAGGTCAGAGTGAGAGTGAAGAGCGTCACGATGCCGGTGACCCCGAGCCACGCGGCGGGGCCCGCCTGCGTGCGGAAACCCATGAGCAGCGCGACCGCGACGACGGCCAGCGCCGCGACGAGGTTGGCCGCGAGCGAGGTGAGGACGTGCGCCCACAGGATGGCGGACCTGGCGATCGGCATGGAGCGCAGGCGTTCCACGATGCCGCCGCTCAGGTCCGTGTACAGGCGCACGGCCGTGTAGGCGACGCCGGAGGCCACCGTGATGAGCAGGATGCCGGGGAGCAGGTAGCCGACGTAGTCCGGCGCCCCGGTGGAGATGGCCCCGCCCAGGACGTAGACGAACAGGGCCATGACGGCCACGGGTATGAGCAGGGTGGTCACGATGGTGTCGGGGCTGCGCGTGACGTGGCGGAGCGATCGCCCGGTCAGCACGGCCGTGTCGGCGAGGAAGCGGGTGCTCATGCCGCCATCCCCCTCCCCGGCTCGTCCGGGAGCGCGCCGTCCCGCGAGGTCAGGTGCAGGAAGACCTCTTCGAGGGTGGGCGTGCGCAGCACGTACTCCTCCCGGGCGGCCGGCAGGAGCGCCTTGAGCTCGGCCACGCTGCCCTCGACGAGGATGCGCCCGCCGTGCAGGATCGCCACGCGATGGGCCAGCTGCTCGGCCTCCTCGAGGTATTGCGTGGTCAGCAGCACCGTGGTGCCGTCCTCCGCCAGGCGTCTCACCGTCTCCCACACCTCCAGGCGTGCCGCTGGGTCCAGGCCCGTGGTCGGTTCGTCGAGGAACAGCACGGACGGGTCGCCGACCAGGCTCATGGCGATGTCGAGGCGTCGGCGCATCCCGCCGGAGTAGGAGGCGGCGGTACGCCGGGCGGCCGCGCCCAGGTCGAAACGCTCCAGGAGGGAGTCCGCCACGGCGCCGGGGGAGGCGACGTGACGCAGTCGCGCCATCATGACCAGGTTCTCGCGCCCGGTCAGCGCGTCGTCCACCGCGCTGAACTGCCCGGTCAGGCTGATGGCGTTGCGCACCGCGGCGCCATGGCGCACGACGTCGGCCCCTGCCACCGTCGCGTGGCCCGCGTCCGGCGCGAGGAGCGTGGAGAGGATGCGGATGAGCGTGGTCTTGCCCGCGCCGTTGGGGCCCAGGAGTGCGGTGATGCTTCCGTGCTCCACCTCCAGGTCCACGCCGCTCAGCACCGGCGTCCCGCCGAAGGACTTGCGCAGCCCGCGCACCGCCAGGGCGGCGTTCGACGACGCCGTCATGATGACTCGCCCCGTTCGAGGCTCGCGATGGTCTCCGCGAGGCGTCGCTTCTCCTTGGCCGTCCAATCGGCGTCCTTGTAGTTGGACAGGAAGTCCTCGGCGAACTCGACCGGATCTTCCCCGACGATGCTGCGCAGCGGCGTGCCGTCCGCCGCGTGCCGCTCGAAGAGATCCACCAGGTCCTCCAGCATCTTCAGCAGGACGTCGCCCTGCGCGATGCCGCTGGTGCGCATGGCGTAGCGCTCCAGGGCCTCCGCCGCCTCGCGGTAGGGGGAGGGAAGGGCCGCGATGCGGGTCTTGTCCTGCTTATAGCGCCGCTTGTCCTCGAACGCCCCCGTGACCTTCTCGATCCACTCGTTCGCCATGTTCACTGCCCTGCCTTCCGTAGTTGAGCGAGCCGCGCGGTGAGGAAGTCCCACTGCGTCCAGAACTCGCCGAGTTGCTCGCGTCCCGCCGCGTTGAGGGCGAAGACCTTTCGCGGCGGTCCCTTCTCGGAGGGGACCTTGGTGACATCCACCAGGCCGCGCTGTTCGATGCGCACCAGGAGCGCGTACACGGTGCCCTCGGCGATCTCGGCGAAGCCCTCGTCCCGCAGCCAGGCCGTGATCTCGTACCCGTGGGCGGACCGTCCTGCGAGGAGTGCCAGGACGATGCCCTCGAGGGTGCCCTTGAGCATCTCCGTCATCTGCTTGCCCATGACCCGTCTCCTCTACTCATTGTCGTTGAGTACCAGTACATAGTAACACTGAGTAGTCGTCGTGCATGGCGAAAAGGGGAAGCGGGCGGTCCCGTGAGGGACCGCCCGCTTCCCGGCGCGGTGGCGCCGGGCGCTCAGGAGTGCTTGCGACGTCGGTTCGTCACGGCCAGGGAGGTGCCCGCGCCGATCAGGACGAGCGCAGCGGCTGATCCGAACACGAGCCAGTTGCTCGCTCCCGTGGAGGCCAGCGGCCCGGAGCTCGGGGACGAGGCGCCGCCGGACGGTGCGTCCGTCGACGCGGACCCGGCGGCGCTCGTGGTGCTCGCCGGCGTCGACGCCGCGGGGGAGGTGGCCCCGGGCGAGGTCGTGGCCGACGGCGTTCCGGCCGGGTCCGCGGGGTCGGAACCATCCGGCGTCGTGCCCCCGCCGCCCGGGGTGGAGGGTGTGGTCGGCGCGGGCGAGGTCACGTCCGCGGCGAGGCAGTCGATGCTGCCCTCGCGCAGCGAGACGCCCTGGTCCTGGTCGTCGTCCGTGAAGAAGGCCGGCTTGCGGCCGTCCACGCACAGGGCCTGCGGGGCGGTCACGAAGCCCTCGTTGTTGTAGTTGGGCATGTTGGCCGGGCGGTCGTAGACCGTGGCGACGGCGTATTTGCCGGCGTTCGCACCGGACTTGGCGATGTCCAGCAGGGCGTACTGGCCGCCGCAGGTGTTGTCGCAGACGGCCCAGAGTCCGTGCTTCTCCGCGTCGTACTGGAGCTCCATGACGGCGGGGAAGCCGGAGTCGATCGTGGCGACGCGCGTGAACGTCCCGCTGCCGCTCGTGTCGAGGGCGTAGCCGTAGAGCTTGCCCGTGCCCTCGACGCCGGCGAAGTAGATGCCGGCGCCGTGGTTCGGGTAGGTGGCCGGGTCGTAGGCCTTGCCCGTGGCCTCGTCGACGAAGCCCTTGGAGACGAGCTCGGAGTCCGGCACCATGCCGAGGCCCTCGATGCCGAGGTTGGCACCGAGGCCGGGGAGGTCGGAGGTCAGGTTCCACTCCGTGGTGGCGGACAGTTCCGTGCCCTCGCCCTTCGGGTCGAAGCGCAGGATCGCGGGGCGGGAGACCTTGGAATCGTCGTTGTTGCGCTCGGTGCCGACGAACACGCCGTCGGCCGTGAGGACCACGCCCTCGGCGTCCGGGTCGCCGGTGCCGTCGGGGTAGCGCAGCTGCATGCCGTCCGCCCAGCCGCCCTGTCCCGTGGGGACCCAGTTCTTCCCCGAGCGCTGGAGCTTGTAGAGCGTGCTCGGCCCGTTCTTGACGGCCCAGAGGGTGTCGGGGGTGCCGTTCTCTCCGAGCTGGTAGCTCAGACCGGAGAGGTTGGTGCCGAAGTAGTCCTTGACGTTGGCGTCCGACACCTCGGGGCTGCCCGGCCAGGGGAGGGCGTCGGCCACGGTGTGAGGCTCCGCCGGGGTGGTCGGCGTGCCGCTCGGCGTGCAGTCGTTGGCGGCGTCGCGCGTTGTGGAGACGGTCACGGCGAAGTCGCCGGTGCCGTCGGGGCAACGACCCCACGAACCGGGCTCGGAGTCGGAGGCCCAGGTGAAGGAATCCAGCAGCGTGGTGTTGTCCGGCAGGTAGAGGCGGGCGGCGTCGCCGCCCTTGCCGAGGCCGAAGTTGCCGGGGGTGTTCGGGTCGTCCACCTGGAAGGAGGCGTAGCCGCCGGCCTTGATGGTGGTGCCGGCGGGGATGTCGAAGCGATCGGAGTCTTTGTCGTCCTTCAGGATCATCCCCGAGGCGTCGACGTCGGTGGTTCCGGTGTTCTTGATCTCGATCCAGTCGCCGGGGACGCCGCTGGCGTCGATCTCGTTGACGACCAGGGAAGGGAGCGGGGCCGGGCCGGTCGCGGCGTGGGCCGCCGCGGCCGGCAGAAGGGCGGCCAGGGCCAGAGCGCCGACCGCGGGGGCGGCCAGCGCTAGCGCGAGGGGGCGCGGGGGATGAGGCTTCACGAGGGGGCCTTTCGAGGCTCGGCGAAGGACCCGGCTGGGCCCGATTCACCTTTGCCTCGACGTCTGAATGATGTTGCAACGGAAGGTGAACATTCCTCGTCTTACTGTGTGTCGAGAGCCACTTTCGTCCTTCCGGAGCTGTGATCCGGCCCTGCAACGCGGGTGCTTTGGCTTGCGTCGACGGTTTTCTTGGAGGTTTCTTGGCGGCGCGCGGGAATCGTGGAGGGCAGGAGCGCCGAAAACGGTGCAGGAGCCGCCGCGGCGGAAGGAGCGAGTCATCGTGAAGCAGCATCACCGAGCGGGGGAGCCGCCGTGCATGTCGTGAGCCTCGTCCCGGCCCTGGCGCACCCCGCGATGGCGCACGCCGGGCTGATCCCCAGCGCCGGCAACATCCTGCACGCCTTCGGTCCCTGGGTGCTGCTGGGCGTGTTCGTCCTGATCTTCATCGAGTCCGGCGTGCTCTTCCCCTTCCTTCCGGGCGACTCCCTGCTCGTGACCGCCGCGATTCTGGCCGGCCCACTCGGCATCTCCCCCTGGCAGGTGCTGCTCGTGGGCATCCCCGCCGCCATCCTGGGCGATCAGGTGGGCTACTGGCTCGGCCGTCGGCTCGGGCGTCGTCTCTTCAGGGACGACGCCCGTATCCTGCGCACGGAGCGCCTCGAGGAGGCCGAGCGCTTCTTCGCGAGGCGCGGTGGGCTCGCCTTGGTCCTGGGCCGCTTCATCCCGATCGTGCGCACCTACGTCCCGCTCGCCGCCGGCTCGGCGCGCATGTCCTACCGCCGCTTCCTCGCCTGGAACGCCATCGGCGCCGCCCTGTGGGTCGTCGGCATGACGCTCGTCGGCGTCCTGCTGGGCGGCATCCCCTTCATCGTCGATCACATCGACGTGCTGATGATCGTGGTCATCGCGGTGTCCGTGCTGCCCGTGGTGGTCGGCACCGCGCGCAAGCACCTGGCCGCGCGCCGCGCCTCCGACGTGGAGGTCGTCCCGGACGCCGGGGCCCCGTTCGCCACCACGCACATGTCCTCCGTGCCCGGCGCCGTCCCCGCGCGCCGCCTGCCGGCCGTCGTCACCCGTCGCCCCGCCGTCGGGCTCTTCCGCCCCACGCCCCACGCCGTCCGGGCCGTCGCCGTGACGCTCGCGGCGGGGCTTGTCCTGCTCGTCCTCGGCCTCTACCTCAAGGATCACGCGCCGGACGCGAACCTCGTCATGCGGCTCAACGTCCACCACACCGGGGTGTGGGGGGCCGTCGCGAACGGCGTGTACGGCGCGCTGGAACCGGCCTGGGCAGTGATCCTCACGGTGGCCATCGCCGGTGTGATCCGCTGGCGCAGCCGCTCCTGGACGACCGCGCTCTGCTTCGGGGCCGTCGTGGCGCTGACCTGGCTTCCGTCCGCGGCCTACAAGGCGCTGGTGCACCGCCCGCGCCCGGACGCCGCGATCCTGCCGCATCCCTTCAGCCCCGCGCAGACGGACGGCTCCTTCCCCAGCGGCCACACGGCCTTCGTCGTGGCGCTCGCCGTCGTCACCTACTTCCTGCTGCGGGACACGGCCTGGCGCGTGCCCGTGATTGTGGTGGGGATCGCCGCCACGGCCGTCATCGGGTTCGCCGTGGTTTCCGACGGCCTGCACTACCCCAGCGACGTCCTCGCCTCCGTCGCGTGGTCGCTCGCGGCCGCGCCGACGGCCCGCTGGGTGGTGGTCGACGTCGTGGCCTCGCGGTGGGGGCGCCGGCGCCCCGTTCGCACCGCGAACGTCGCTCAGGACGGAGTGCCGAGCCGGTAGCCCGCGCCGCGGACGGTGTCGATGATCCCGCGGTCCGTCTTGCGACGCAGGTAGTGCACGTAGGTCTCCACGGTGGCGGCGCTCTCGCCGCGCTCGAAGGCGGCCGAGAGCAGCTGCTCCCGCGTGAACACGCGCTCGGGTGCCGAGGCCAGGACCCCCAGGAGTGCCGACTCCGCCTCGGTGAGGGCGATCCGGCCGGTGTAGGGCGACTCGATGCGGCGCTCCTGCGGGTAGAAGATCCAACTGCCGATCGTGAGTTCCGTGCGGGGCCCGCCGTAGTCCCGGGTGAGGGCCCGCAGGCGTGCACCCAACTCGGCGAACTCGAAGGGCTTGACAAGGTAGTCGTTGGCGCCGGCGTCCAATCCCTCTACGCGGTCGTGTACCTCGCCAAGGGCGGTGAGCATGAGCAGGGGGGTGGCCACGCGGCGGCGGCGGAGCTCCCGCACGAAGTCCTCCCCGCTCAGTCCGGGCAGTCGGCGGTCCACGACCATGACGTCGAAGAGCGCGGACGCGACGGCCTCCAGTGCGTCCTCGGCGCTGGGGGCAAGGGTGACGTCCCAATCGGCGGCGAGGACGTCGCGCATGATGGGGCCGAGCCTCGGATCGTCCTCGACCACCAGCAGGCGCTTGGCGCGCTCGCTCACGACGGCTCACCGCCGCGCGTCGACGGACCCTTGCCCGGGGCCAGGGGAAGCGTGAGCAGGAACTCGGTTCCGCCGGGGCCGGTGCGAGCCAGCCGGACCTCCCCGCCGTGGCGGGTGGCGAGCTCGCGGACCAGGGCGAGCCCGATGCCGTGGCTCGTGCGGCTCCCGGGGGAGGCCGGAGCGGTGCCGTGGGCGAAGCGCTCGAAGATCCGCTCGGGGTCGATGCCGACGATGCCGGCGCCCTCGTCCGTGACCCGGATGGTCACGGCGCCGGGTGCGCTTGCGGCCCCGGACGCCGGACCGGCCGAGACCGTGACGGTCCCCCCGCGCGGCGAGTGGGCCACGGCGTTGTCCAGCAGCGCCACGAGGCATCGGTGCAGCGCCACCTCCGGCACGGCCACCCCGTGTGGCGCCGCGCCCGCTCCGAGCGCTTCCGCCACGACGGCCACGCCCAGCGGGGCGGCCACGAGCCGCAGTTCCTCGGCCGCGGCGGTCAGCGCCGGGGCCAAGGGAACGGACGGGGCTCCGGAAGGCGTGGGGCCCGCTGGAGCCGACCCCGCGGCGTCGGGCATGGCGGTGGCGAGCATGTCGTCCACGATCCTGGCCATGAAGCGCACGTCCTCCCGCAGGGAGGCGACGACCGGGGCGCGCGGATCCTCGGCGGGCGTCAGCGCCTCCAGCTGCTGGGCCCTGGCGCTGAGCACCGCGAGCGGCGTGCGCAGTTCGTGACTGGCGTCGGCGACGAAGCGGCGCTGGAGCCGGAAGGCCTCCTCGAGCGGGAGGACCGCCCTGCGTGCGATGAACCAGGCGGCCAGCGCGATGCAGGCGACGGCCAGCAGGCCGATCACGAGGCCGTCCAGCGCCACGTGGAGCGGGTCCAGGTAGAGCCGCACGGAGCGTCGGTCGGGCGCCTCGCCCTGCTCGCGGGCGGTCCCCTCCCACACGATGTACGCGATCACCAACAGCCCGCCGGCCAGCACGAGCGCCGCGCACACCCCCGCGATGCGCAGCGCGATCGAGCGGACGGAGGCACGGCCGACGAGCGCCTCCTGGTCGCTTCTGCCGTGGATCAGCCGCACGTGGTGGCCTCCTTCGCCGTGACGGGGTGCCCGCCGGATCGCCGGGCGGACCGCCTTCATTCTCCCCGCGCGGACGCGTGCGGGGGCCGAGCCTCACCGGGGGAATCCCCCGGGAATCGAATGCCGCCCGGCGGCGTTGAGTTTCCTCGCCGGGCGAGGGCGCCCGGCCCGCAGCTCGTTCAGCGTGAGTTTCCTCCCCTCGGAGGGAGCACGTCTCTCGCGTTCACCCTCCTGACCCTAGAATGGAGGGAAGCCCCTTTACTGATTGAGGTTCCTCTATGGCTAGCGCCGCGTCCCCTGACGCCCCCATCCAGGACAACGCCCCGCAGCCCGGCACGCCGGGCGCCCCGACCGCCGTGTCCGCCCCCGGGCACCCCGCCGACGACCGCCTCTCCGGACCCGTCAAGTCCGCCCTCACCGTGCTCATCGCCGCGGCATTCGTGGTGATCCTCAACGAGACCATCATGGGCGTGGCCCTGCCCAAGCTCATGGAGGACCTGCACATCGACGCGGGCGCCGGACAGTGGCTCACCACCGGATTCATGCTCACGATGGCGATTGTCATCCCGGTGACGGGCCTGATCCTGCAGGTCCTGCGCACGCGCACGGTCTTCCTGCTCTCGATCGGCCTGTTCACGCTGGGCACCGCGCTCGCCGCGGCGGCCCCGGGCTTCCTCGTGTTGCTCGTGGCGCGCGTAGTCCAGGCCGGCGGCACCGCCATCATGCTCCCGCTGCTCATGACCACGGCCATGACCTTCGTCCCCGCCCATCGCCGCGGCCGCATCATGGGCCTCATCTCCATCGTCATCGCGGTGGCGCCGGCCATCGGCCCCACGATCTCCGGGCTCATCCTGCAGGTGCTGCCGTGGCGTTGGCTCTTCATCGTCGTGCTGCCGTTCGCGCTGGCCGCGCTGGGCTTCGGCCTGGCCGTCCTGAAGAACATCGGCGAGACCCGCCGTGCGCGCTTCGACCTGCTCTCCGTCATCCTGTCCGTGCTCGGCTTCGGCGGCTTCGTGTACGGCCTTTCCTCGATCGGCGACGCCGCCAGCGGCACGGCGCAGGTCTCGCCGGTGATCCCGCTCGTGGTCGGTGTGGTGTCGCTGGCCCTCTTCGCCTGGCGTCAGATCGTCCTGCAGCGCACCGACTCGGCCCTGCTGGAGCTGCGCGCCTTCGCGATCTCCTCCTTCACCGTCTCGATCCTGCTGGTGATCCTCTCCGCGGCCTGCCTCTTCGGCGCCCTGATCCTGCTTCCGCTGTACGTGCAGAACGTGCTGGGCTGGGACACCCTGCAGGCCGGGCTCATGCTGCTGCCCGGCGGCGTCATGATGGGCGTCGCCTCCGAGGTCGTCGGACGCCTCTACGACCGCTTCGGCCCGCGCCCGCTCGTGACCCCGGGCGCCGTCGTCGTCGCCGCGTCGCTGTGGCTCATGACCACCTTCGGCGAGTCCACGCAGGCGTGGCTCATCGTGGCGGCGCACGTGCTGCTCTCGCTCGGCCTGGCGTTCATGTTCACGCCCCTCATGACGAACGCGCTCGGCTCGCTGCCGCGCAAGAGCTACTCGCACGGCTCGGCCATCTTCAACACGCTGCAGCAGGTGGCCGGCGCCGCCGGCACCGCGCTCTTCGTCACCGTCATGACGCTCGTGTCGGTGAGCTCGGCCAAGGACGGGCGCAACACCGTGGACGCCACGGCGGACGGGCTGCACGCGGCCTTCGTGGTCGGCGCGTGCCTCTCTCTCGTGGCCGTGGCGCTGTCCTTCGCGGTCCGGCAGTCCGCCGCCCAGAAGGAGGAGGAGGGGCACGACGGCGCCCCCTTGCGTTCCGCGCACTGAGCGGTCTCTCGCCCGTTTCCCCTCTCCTCCTCGTTGTTGATCCAGTTGTGGACGCGAATCGCCGTGATACGCGTACGGCAGGGGATCAACAACGAGGGGAGGGAGGCGCCGCTTGCTCGGCGGGGCGCCTCGGCGGCATACATCGGCGGGGCACCTCGGCGGTGTACATCGGCGGGGCACGGGAAACCCGGGGAGCGGCGTGCCCGTCCGAGCGGGCGCCTCAAGAAACGCAGGCGGCGCAAGCCGATGACGCGTCGTTTCCCCGCGTGACGCCGCGTGACGGGTCCTGGGGGTGGGCGGCATGGGTCGTGACGTCCGGCCGGGCCGGCGGCGGCCGGCACGGTGTTCGATGCGACCGCCGGACGAGGTGCGCGTACGGGGCCGGAGCGTGGAAGGAGCGCACGACCCAGTCGCCACCCCGGCCGATGTGCCGAACGTTCTTCGATGCGCGGTTCGGTATCGGTATTTCCTTCGATGAAGAGGCAGCGGGAGGCCGTTTTGTCGGCGCTACGTTCGGCATGGTGTCCTCGTTGTACCGAGACCGCTAGCCGGCAGTCTCACTCATCCTGGAGGACCCCATGCGTCGCACCCGCCCCCTTGCCACTCTCGCAGCCCTGGCCGCCGTCGCCACGCTGAGCCTGACCGCCTGCGGAGGCGGAGCGGACGCGGCGGGCAAGGCCCTCCCCACCGACATCAAGACCGTCAAGATCGGCGTCTCCGACGGCGCCGAGCCGTACTGGCAGGTGTACAAGGAGCAGGTCAAGAAGGAACTGGGCATCGACGTCGAATTCACGAACTTCTCCGACTACAACCAGCCCAACCCCGCCCTCTCGAGCGGGGAGCTGGACGTCAACGAGTTCCAGCACATCCAGTACCTGGCCAACTACAACGTGAAGCAGAAGGACGATCTGCAGCCGATCGGCGGCACGGCCGTGTATCCGTTGCCGCTGTACTCCACCAAGCACAAGAGCGTGGAGGAGGTTCCGCAGGGCGGCAAGATCGCGATCCCCAACGACCCGGTGAACCTGGCCCGCGCTCTCAACGTCCTCTCCGCCGCCGGTTTGGTCAAGCTCAACGTGGAACCCAGCACCACGCTCACCCTGGCGAATGTGGACAAGGCCGCCTCCAAGGTGACGGTGGTCCCCGTCGACGCCAAGCAGACTGCGCAGCAGGTCAACGATCTGGACGGCGCCATCGTCAACGTCAACTACGCGACCGCGGCCAAGCTGAGCGAGGACAGCATCATCGCCAAGGACGATCCGAACTCTGACGCCGCCAAGCCCTACATCAACCTCTTCGTGGTTCGCGCGGAGGACAAGGACAACCCGACCCTGCGCAAGCTCGTGGACGTCTACCACGAGCCGGCCGTGGAGGAAGCGATCCGCAAGGACCTCGGCACGGGCCTGGTGTTCAAGAACAACGACGCCAAGGATCTTCAGGATGCTCTCGTGACCGTCCAGAAACAGATCGAGGACGCGGGGCAGTAGCTAGCAGGGAGCGGGGCCCGGGGTTCAATCCGGGACGTGTGTGACGCGTCCCGGGCGGGCCTCCCGGCCCCGTTTGCCGCGGCGTCGTGTCGGTGCTTCGCGGCGCGAGCCTCCGAATCGTCGCCGCCCGCTCGATGAGCTTGCGGTACGGCCCGCGACTCGGCGGAGTTCTCCGAAGGATCTTCGATAACAGGTCGGATTCCCTCCGTTGGCGAGGAGTCCAAGCCCGCTCCGTCCCTTTTGGTCACACTCCGTTCGGCGTGGTCGACTGGGAGGACCGTGGCCGCTAGCCGGCAGCCCATCTCTCGTGGAGGATCCCTTGCGCAGCACCCGTCGTTTCGCCCCGTTCGTCGCCCTCGCGGCCGTCGCCGCCCTCAGCCTCAGCGCCTGCGGAGGCGGGAGCGACGACGCGGGCAAGGCCCTCCCGTCCGACATCAAGACCGTCAAGATCGGCGTGGCGGACGCCGCCGAGTCCTACTGGCAGGTCTTCAAGTCGGAGGCCAAGAAGGAACTGGGCATCGACGTTGAGTTCACGAACTTCTCCGACTACAACCAGCCCAACCCGGCGCTCTCGCAGGGCGAGCTGGACCTGAACGAGTTCCAGCACCTGCAGTACCTGGCCAACTACAACGAGAAGCAGGGGGACGACCTCCAGCCGATCGGGGCGACCGCCGTGTACCCGCTGCCCCTGTACTCCACCAAGCACAAGAGCGTGGACGAGATCCCGCAGGGCGGCAAGATCGCCATCCCCAACGACCCCGTGAACCAGGCCCGCGCCCTGGGCGTGCTCTCCGAGGCCGGCCTGATCAAGCTCAACACGGAGCCCAGCACCACCCTGACCCCGGCCAATGTGGACAAGGCCGCCTCCAAGGTGAGCGTCGTGGCGGTCGACGCCAAGCAGACGGCCCAGCAGGTCAACGACCTCGACGGCGCCGTGGTCAACAACAACTACGCCACGGCGGCCAAGCTGAGCGAGGACAGCATCATCGCCCAGGACGATCCCAACTCCGAGGTCGCCAAGCCGTACATCAACATCTTCGTGGCCCGCGCGGAGGACAAGGACAACGAGACCCTCCAGAAGCTCGCCGCGATCTATCACGAGCCCGTCGTGGAGGAGGCCGTGACCAAGGACCTCGGCAGCGGTGCCCACTTCAAGGACAACTCGCCCCAGGACCTGCAGGACGAGCTGGCCAAGATCCAGAAGGACATCTCCGGCGCGAAGTGACGCCATCGGCGTCCCCCGGCCACGCGGCGTCGGGCACCGACATTCGCCAACGCAAGGAGGCTTCCATGGGTGACATCGTCACCTTCACTGACGTATCCAAGGTCTTCGGCAAGGGCAAGGAGACACACACCGCCCTCGCGGACGTGTCCTTCGGCATCCGCGAGGGCTCCATCACGGGCGTCATCGGCTACTCGGGCGCGGGCAAGTCCACGCTCGTGCGGCTCGTCAACGCCCTGGAACTGCCGAGCTCCGGCTCCGTCCTCGTGGACGGCAAGGAGGTCACCAGCCTCAACGAGGCCGGGCTGCGCGGCCTGCGCTCGCAGATCGGCATGATCTTCCAGCAGTTCAACCTCTTCGCCTCCCGCTCGGTGGCCAAGAACATCGAGTACCCGCTCAAGCTCGCCGGCTGGGACAAGGCCAGGCGCGCCGCGCGGGTCAAGGAACTCCTGGAGTTCGTGGGCATCGCGGACAAGGCGAACGCCCGCCCGTCGCAGCTCTCCGGCGGGCAGAAGCAGCGCGTCGGCATTGCCCGCGCGCTCGCGACCGCCCCCAAGATCCTGCTCGCTGACGAGGCCACGAGCGCCCTGGACCCGGAGACCACGCAGGACGTGCTCGAGTTGCTCGGGCGCGTGAACCGCGAGCTCGGCACCACGATCCTGGTCATCACGCACGAGATGCACGTGGTGCGTTCGCTGTGCCACGACGTCGCGGTGTTGGAGAAGGGGCGCCTGTTGGAGGCTGGTCCGGTCTACGACATCTTCGCGTTCCCGCGCTCCGAGGCTACGCGGCGCTTCATCTCCTCCACGATCCAGGACCGGCCCTCGGCGGACACGGTGGCGCGGCTGCGGTCCCGCCACGCCGGTCGCCTCGTGACCGTGGGGATCCGCGACAGCCGCGGTCCCGGCGCCGTGGGCCCCGTGCCCGACGGCGCGGAGGCCGGTGGCGTGCTCGAGGTCGCCTCCGCGGCGGCCTCCGTGGGCGGCGTGACCGCCGAGGTGGTCTACGGATCCGTCACGGAGATCGACGACCGCCCCTTCGGTTCCCTCACCTACGTCCTCGGCGGGGACGGGGCCGCCACGGCGGCCGTCGTCGAGCGCCTGCGGGCCTCCTCCGAGGTCATCGACTGGAGCGACGTCGACCTGTCCGCGGCCGCCGCGGCGGAAGGAGCTGGCAAATGACCTGGGACCTCCTGCAGCCCATCTGGCTGGATTCGATCGGCGCCACCCTCTACATGGTGGCCGTGTCCATGGTGCTCGGCGGCCTGCTCGGCCTCCTCATCGGCCTTCTGCTGTACGCCACGCGTCCCGGGAACCTGCTGCAGAACGCGGTGGTGTTCAACGTCCTGAACGTGCTCATCAACATCCTGCGGCCCATTCCCTTCATCATCTTCATCACCCTCATGCAACCGGTGGCGAAGTCGGTGGTGGGCTCCACGATCGGGGCCACGGCGGCGATCGTGCCGATCGTGGTCATGGCCGGAGTGGTGTTCGGCCGCCTGATCGAGCAGAACCTCGTGGCGGTGGATCCGGGCGTTGTCGAGGCCGCCAAGTCCATGGGTGCAGGGAACTGGCGCGTGCTCTTCGGGGTCGTGCTGCCGGAGGCGCTCGGCCCGCTGATCCTGGCCTACACCTTCCTGTTCATCGGCGTGGTGGACATGTCCGCCGTGGCCGGGTACATCGGGGGCGGCGGTCTGGGTGACTTCGCCATCACCTACGGCTACCAGCAGTTCGACTACAAGATCACGCTCGTCGCGGTCATCACGATCATCGTCCTGGTGCAGCTGGCGCAGTACGTCGGCAACTGGCTGGCCCGTCGGGTGATGCGCCGTTGAGCGGGGTCATCACCGCCCGCGTGGCCGTCGTGGGGCTGGGCGCCTTCGGGTCCTCGGCCCTGTGGCGGCTCGCGGCACGAGGCGTCGATGCTGTCGGGATCGACCGCTACGGGGTGGGGCACCACCTGGGCTCCACCCACGGCGCCACCCGCCTCTTCCGGATCGCGTGCCAGGAACACGAGGGACTCACGCCCATCGCCCGCGCGTCGCTGCGGTTGTGGGCCGAGCTGGGCGAGCGGAACGGCGAGGAGTACGTGCGACAGAGCGGATGCCTGTCCACGGCCGCCGCGCACGAGGCTCCCGTCGCGGGGACGCTGGCCGCCGCGAGCGCGGCGGACGTCGAGGTCGAGCGGCTGGACGCGGCGACGCTGCGCTCGCGTTTTCCGCAGTACGGCGCCATCGGGGACGGGACCGAGGGGGTCTGGGACCCGGGCGCCGGGATTTGCTATCCCGAGAAGAACGTGCGGGCCCACGTCGCCGAGGCGCGTCGGCTCGGTGCGCGGGTGCTCACCGATACCCGGGTCACGGGAGTGGAGCTGCTGGAGCACGGTGTGCGCGTGCGCACCTCGACGCTGACGATCGAGGCAGAGCAGGTCATCCTGGCCGCCGGGGCCTGGAACCCCAAGCTGCTGCCTGGTCTGCCCGTGCGGCCGCTGCGCATGCCGCTCTTCTGGTTCCGCCCGCGGGAGGGTGCCCGTCACTCGTACGAGCTGGAGGACTTCCCCGCCTTCATCCACCAGCTTCCGGGTGAACGCCTTCTGTGGGGCCACGGCGCGGCCGATGGCCACGGCATCAAGGTGGGCGTCGACGTGGATGACGACGGCTTCGCCGACACGGACGCGGACGAGGTGGACCGCTACATCCACCCTCGCAACGATGCCGCCCGGCTCTCCTCATGGGTCGAGGAGGCCTTCCCGGAGCTGGACCCGGTACCGGACAAGGCGATCCCGTGCATGATCACGGCCTCGCCGGACGGGCAGTTCCTGGTGGGCCGTCCGGGCGCCGACCCCCGCGTGCTGCTCGCCTCGGGCGACCACGGCCACGGCTTCAAGCACGCGGCGGGGATCGGCGAGCTCCTGGCGCAGCTGGCCGTGGGGGAGGAGCCGTACTGCGATGCATCGTTCCTGGACCCGGACCGGTTCGAGGAGTGTGCGGAAGCGGTGGCGGCCCTCCCCCGCGGGGCCTGACCCCGGGGCTGTACGTCCCCGCCCCGCGCCTTTCCCTCTCCGGGTTGTTGATCCCCTCCGGTACGCGACACGCCGGGGTTCGCGTACCGGAGGGGATCAACAACGAGAGGGGCGGCGCTTGCTCAGGCGGGGACGAGGATCCCGGGAGCTGAGGTACCCACGTGGGCAAGCGGCACAGTGGGAGGGAAGCCGCTGCCGGGTACGGCTTCCCCGTGCCGGATCGCGGCGATCCGCCCGACGAGGACGAGGGCGGCGTGGCGATCAGACCTCGAGCGACTCGCCCACCGGCAGCGCCGTGAAGGTGTGACCCGCGGCCTGGGCCGTGGCGGAGAGCAGCTTCGAGTAGAACCCCACGCCGGCCTCGGAGAGCAGCGCCTCGTGGATGCCGAAGTTCACGGCCGCGTCCGTCCCGCGGACGAAGTCGACGGCCTCCGCGAGCTTGTGCCACGGACCGGAGAGCGGCACGGCCGCGAGCTGGACCGGGCGGCCGGGAAGGTCCAGCGAGTCGCCCGGGTGGTAGACGGCGTCGTTCACCAGGACCGTCAGGTTGGTGGAGCGCGGGATCGAGGAGTGGATCTCCGCATGCGCGCCGGTACCCAGGAAGTCCAGGGTGAAGCCGCCCACCGTGCGGGTCTGTCCTGGCTCCACGAGCTGAACGGGCAGCGGGGCGAGCTTGGCCGCCACGGCAGCGTCGCCGAAGACGACGAGCTCCGGGTTGGCCGCGAGCAAGGCCTCGAGGTGGGCCGCCGAGACGTGGTCGTCGTGGTCGTGCGTGACGACGACGCCGTCCACGTTCGCCGTTTCGATGGAGGGCGTGAAGACGCCCGGGTCCACCAGGAGGCGGCGTCCGTCCAGCTCGATGTCGATGAATGCGTGTTCGTGCTTGGTGATCTTCATGATTCCCCCACGGTAAACCCGCTGGGAGTCCTCGCAGCACATCGGGGGTAAACATCCGGCGTGGGATGCGGCACGTCGCGGAAGGCGGCTACAGCTCCTCGAACCCGGGGGCCTCGTCGTCAGGATCGGACGGCAGGGGGAGCGCCTCGTCGGCGCGCTGCAGGAAGCGCAGCACGAGCTCGTAGAGTTCGGAGGTCGCGGAACGCGAGTCCGCGTCGTCGGCCTCCATGAAGAGGTGCTCCTTCCCGGGGAGCAGGCGCAGCTTGACGTTGGCCGGCCCCGCCGCGGGGCCGGCCCCGGACGCACCGGCGCCGGCCTTCGCCGCCTCGACGAGGGCCAGCGCGGCCTCCAGGTCCCCCTCCTCGGCGAACATGGCGTCCCCCTCGGAAGCGAGGATGCGCAACGGCACCGAGCGTGGCCACGGCGCCCCGAGGAACTCGGGTGGCAGGCAGGACCCGACGGCGACGACGGCCGCCACACCGTCGTCCTCCACCCCGATCCGCTGGGCAGGGATGACGCCCATCGACAGCCCGACCACCACGAAGCCGGGCTCCAGGTCCGCCGCGGCCCCCTCGCCGCGGGCGGACATGGTGTCGAATCCGAGCTCCTGGACGAAGGCGATGCCCTCCTCGATGCTCGCGAAGGTGCGACCGTCGAAGAGGTCGGGCATTACCACTCGGTGGCCCGCCTCGCCCCACGCGTGGGCCAGGGCGCGCACGCCGGGGGTGAGACCGCGGACGTGGTGCAGGAGCAAGAGCTGGGCCATGGGACCTCCAGGGGCGGGACGGCGGCTCAGGCCTCGGACGATACCGCCCAGAGGTTGATGTCGGCATCCCCCGTGGTGATGCGGTCGATCGCGGCGAGTTCCTCCGCGGAGAAGTCCCTGTTGGCCGTGGCGCCCAGGTTGTCGTCCAGCTGCGCCGTCGAGGACGCTCCGATGAGCACGGAGGAGACCCCGCGGTGCAGCAGCCACGCGATGGACATCCGGGCCAGGGACTGACCGCGTTCCCGCGCGATCTCGTTGAGGGCCCGTGCCTTGGCGAGGTTCTCCTCCGTGATGTGCGATTGCACGGACGCGCGCCCGCCGGCCGGCACGGCGTCCCTGTCGCCCAGGTACTTGTCCGTGAGCAGGCCCTGCGCCAGCGGCGTGAAGGCGATGCTCCCCAGTCCGGTGCGGTCGAGGACCTCGGTGAGCCCGTCCTCCACCCAGCGGTTCAGCAGCGAGTAGGCGGGCTGGTGGATGACCAGCGGCGTGCCGAGGGAGCGTGCCACCTGGACCGCCTCCGCCGTGCGCTCGGGGGAATAGGAGGAGATGCCGACGTAGAGCGCCTTGCCCTGGCGCACCAGGGTGTCCAGCGCGCCGATCGTCTCCGCGACGGGGACGTTCTCGTCGTAGCGGTGGCTGTAGAAGAGGTCGACGTAGTCCAGGCCAAGGCGCGTCAGCGACGCCTCGGCGGAGGCCAGGACGTACTTGCGCGAGCTGCCCACGCCGTACGGGCCCGGGTACATCTCCCACCCGGCCTTGGAGGAGACGATGAGCTCGTCGCGATAGGGCTTGAAGTCGCCGCGCAGCATGCGGCCGAAGTTCTCCTCGGCCGAGCCGAACGGCGGGCCGTAGTTGTTGGCCAGGTCGAAGTGCGTGATCCCGTGGTCGAAGGCGTGGCGCAGGATCTCGCGCTGGGAGTCGAAGGTGCGGTTGTCGCCGAAGTTCCACCACAGGCCCAGGGAGAGCGGCGGCAGGTACAGGCCGGAGCCGCCCACCTGGCGGTAGGCCGTGTTCTCGTAGCGATCGGCGGCCGCGAGGTACGGCCGGTGGGTCTCGGGGGCGGGGGCTGCGTGGATCTCGCGAGGCGTCATGCCCTCAGCCTATGACGGGGGTGTGACGGCACGCCGTGACGCCGGGAGCCCCGCCCCGTGACGTGAGGTGACGTCATGGCGCGGGAGGCTCGGCGTCACATTCGGCCCGGACGGCGCCTTCGGAGCCACCGGGCTCCTCCTGGGTGACGTTTCGTTGCGCTCCGCGACGCCGTGTTGACGCTGCTCCCCGTCGGATGTGCGTCCCGGCCCCGCGGCTGCTTCGCTGGGTACAGCCATCCAGAGCGGCCGAGAGACCTGGCTCGTCGACGCCGCAGCAACCACCCCGCACGGGGACGGTGCTTCCGCCAGGACCGATGGGTCCAACACGGCCTCCGCCCAGCGGCGGAAACCCGACCGGCCGCCGCAGCGCGCGAGTGCGTTGCCGGAGGCGGGCCCCTTCGGTGTGAAGCCCCCGTCCGGGATGGCGTGAGAGGACTCCATGTCTGGCACCCGCACCCTTCGCGGCCCGCTCGCCCGCGTCGGCGCCGTTGCGCTCGCCGCAGCCCTTGCCCTGACGGGCTGCTCGCTGAAGGAAGCCGCCCCCGGCTCCGGGGGCGGCTCCGCGGCCGGAACCGCCTCGTCGGCAGCTTCGGCCTCCGGCGCGTCAACGACGGCGGATGTGCCCTCGCTGGAGGGAAAAACGGTCGGCATCGCCGCGAAGGACATCGTTCACGACTTCTCCCGCGTGGTCTACGAGCAACTGCAGAAGCGGGTCAAGGATCTGGGCGGCAAGGTCATCGCGACCCAGGCGGAGGCCAAGGATGACAAGCACGTCAGCGACGTGGAGAACCTCATCACCCAGAAGCCGGACGCCATCATCGTGATCCTGGGCGATGCACAGACGCTCACACCGGCGTTGAAGAAGGTCCACGACGCCGGCATCGCGCTCTTCACGATCAACTTCCAGTCCGAGTACTCCACCAACAACGTTTCCAGCGACGACTGGCAGATCGGCGAGACCCTCGCGCGAACCCTCGCGGAGGACATGGGCGGCAAGGGCAAGGTCTTGGTGTTCAACGGCTTCCCGGGCGTGACACCGTGCCGCATCCGTTACAACGAGCTCAAGCTCGTGCTGCAGGACTACCCAGACATCCAGCTCCTGAAGCCGGAGTTGCAGGACAAGTATGACGGCACCATCGAAGACGCCAAGAAGCAGATCGAGGACCAATTGCGGCTGCACCCCAAGGGGGAGATCGACGCCGTGTGGAGTTGCTGGGACATCCCGCAGATCGGCGCAGCGCAGGCCATCGACGCCGCGGGTCGCAACGAGATCAAGCTCTACGGAGTGGACGCGGAGCCCGGGGCGCTGGACCTCATCGCCGACCCGAAGTCGTCGTACGCCTTCACCGTGGCCCAGCAGACCACCAAGATGGCTCAGGCGAGCGCGGACAACGTGGCGCTGGCGCTTGGCGGCAGGGCCGACGAGGTACCGACCACGAGCTACCTCTCCCCGGAGTTCGTGACCAAGAAGAACGTGGAACAGGTGCGCAGTGAGCTCGGCATCTGATCCGCTTCCGCTGCTGACGGCATCAGGCATGACCAAGGCCTTCGGGCCCACGGAGGTCTTGCACGGTGTGGACCTCGCCGTGGGAGCCGGCGAGGTCGTGGCCCTTGTCGGCGAGAACGGTGCGGGCAAATCCACGCTCATCAAGATTCTCACCGGTCTGTACACCCCGGACGGCGGATCGGTCAGGATGGACGGCGCCGCAGTCGAGATCGGGCGCCCGCAGGATGCCGAGCGCCTGGGGATCCACGTCATCCACCAGGAGCGACACCAGGCGGGTCGGCTCAGCGTGGGCGAACAGCTCTACCTGGGCCTTCCCACCGGCTCTTCGGCCTGGCGGAGCCGGAGGGCCACGGCGCGCCGCGCGGAGCGGGACATCTTCGAGGCCACGGGGCAACGCGTGCCGGGCCGAGCCCTGATCTCCGAGCTCACGGTGGCCCAGCGCCAACTGGTGCAGATCACGAGGGCCGTGCTGGCCCGCCCGCGCGTCCTGATCCTCGATGAACCCACGGCACCGCTGTCGGCGGAGGAAGTGGACCAGCTCTTTGCGACGCTCGGCACCCTGCGAGCCGCCGGCGTGGGCATCGTCTACATCTCCCACTACCTGCAGGAGGTCACCCGGGTGGCCGATCGCGTGGAGGTGTTGCGCAACGGTGCCAACGCCGGATCCGTGGACCTCACCTCCACGTCGCAGGCTGACGCGGCCGCTCGGATCGTAGAACTCATGGTGGGCGGCGCCGTCGAAGAATTCGAAGAAGGCGTGCCCGCGGTCGTTCCGGACACCGCCCCGGCCCTGGTGGCCGACGGCGTGGCGCTGGGCGGGGTCTTGGAGCCCCTCGATCTCGCCGTGCATCCGGGGGAGATCGTGGGCGTCACAGGACTCGTGGGATCCGGCGTCGAGGCCGTGGCGGACCTCTTGACGCGTGCTCGGCGCGGGCCCGGAACGGTGCGCTTGCACGGTCGCAGGGTCCGGGACGTCTCCGCCTTCGTCGCCGCGCGGGGGGCGTACGTTCCTGCGGACCGTCGTGAAGACGGCGTCCTTGGCAACCATTCGGTGGCGCAGAACCTCTCGGCGGCGATGCTCGGGCGACTGGGCCGTTGGCCCGGCCTGCTTTCTCCTTCCGCCGAACGCCGGGCGGCACGCGAGATGGTCTCGAGGCTGGACGTGCGCCCAGCCTCCACCGCGGCGCTCGCCGGCACGCTCTCGGGAGGAAACCAGCAAAAGGTGGTGCTGGGCCGCTGGCTTGCCGCCGGATCCACCGTGCTGGTGCTCGATCAACCCACCTCCGGTGTCGATATCGCTTCGCGCGCCCAGATCTACGCCACGCTGCGCGCATTGGCCGCCACGGGCGCGGCCCTCGTGGTCGTCACCGTGGACCTGGAGGAACTCGTGGGGCTGGTCGACCGTGCCCTGGTGCTCCATCGCGGCGCCGTCGCGGCGGAGCTGTCCCGAGAACGACTCTCCATCGACACCGTCCTCGCGATCGCGTCGGGAGGCAAGGACACACCCGTCGATTCCGGCCTCCGTGAGCCCACAGAATCTCAGGAGGTGCCGGCATGACGGCAACGATTGCCCCGGGCAACGCCCCGGCAGCGAGGACGGTCCCGGAGCCGGCCGTTCGACGAGCGGGGATCCTGCGCTGGAGCGGCTACGGCGTCCTGCTCGTGGTGGTGCTCGGCTTCTCGGTGGGAGCACCCGCATTCCTCACGAGCGGCAACGTGAGCACGATCCTCGCGCAGGCCTCGGTCTATGCGATCGCCGGCACCGGATTCACCTTCGTCGTCGCAACCGGGGGAGACGACGTCCTCAGGGGCGGAATCGATCTCTCCGTGGGCGCTACCGCGGGATTGGCAGGAACCGTCGTCGCCGTCCTGGCGGCAGCCGGAACCGGCACCCTGGCGGCGCTCGCTGCGGGGCTGGGAGCCGCTCTGGCGGTCGGCGCCGTCAACGGGGCCGTGGTGGTGGCGGGCCTGCGTCCCCTCCTCGCCACCCTTGCCACGATGGGTGTGGCGTCCTCGCTGGACCTGGTGATCAGCTCCAACGTCAAGACACCACTGGACGGTGCGTTGTACGACTACTTGCGGGAAGGGAGCGTGGCCGGCGTTCCGGCGTCGGTGGCCCTGCTGATCGTCGTCGCCCTCGTGGCGACGTGGGCGTTGCACAAGACCTCATGGGGCGTGAACAGCTTCGCCACGGGAGACAGCGCCACGGCGGCGCGGGTGGCGGGCCTCCCCGTGGCCCGCTACACGTGGACCAGCTACGTCTTGTGCTCGGGTCTCGCCGGTGTGGCGGGCATCCTGCTGGCCTCGCGCCTGTCCGCCTCCGTCCCCGGTATCGGCACGCAGATCCTCCTGGACATCATCCTCGTCTCCACCATGTCGGCCGTGTTCTCGAGCCGCCTCCTCGTCTCCGTTCCCGGAACGGTGCTCTCGGCCGTGTTCGTCGCGGCGCTCTCCAACGGCCTCACACTGCTCGGAGTGGCCAGCCAATGGGTGGGAGCGGCCAAGGGAGTCCTCATTCTCGTGGTCCTCGCGGCCGTCGCCCTGCGCGGAAGGAAATCATCATGAGCACCACCGCGTCCAGGAGCGCAGGGACGCGCCTCGGCTCCGTGGCCCCGCGGTTGATCGCGCCCTTGGCACTGGCCGTGGTGCTGCTTCTCTTCGGTGCGCTGAGTCCCGTCTTCCTCACGGGGGACAATCTGCTGGCGGTCCTCGCCCAGTCCGCGCTGCTCGGCATCGTGGCGATGGGGCTGACCTTTGCCGTGCGGGCGGGCGGGATCGATCTCTCGGTCGGTGTGGCCCTCGATCTCGGCGCACTCGGGGCGTCGGGGCTGATCTCAGACGGTTGGGTGCCCTGGGTGGCGGTGGCCGGGGGCTTGTTCCTCGGCCTTCTCGTGGGGCTTGTCAATGCGTTTCTCGTGGTCGTGGCGCGGATTCCTCCATTCCTCGCCACTCTCGGCGTGTGGTTCATCGGCACCAGCGTCCAGCAACTCATGACCTCCGGAGGCGCACCGATCTACCTTTCGGCCTCCCGCGTTCCGGATGGATTCGCGGTGCTGGGACGAGGCCGGGTCCTCGGAGTGGATTCGGCGGTGTTCTTCCTCCTCGTGGTGGTCGTCGTGGCCGCCCTCCTCCTGGGCGCCACACGGTGGGGCCGCCGGCTCACGCTCTCGGGTGAGCAAGCCAGGGCGGCCCGGCTCGTGGGCCTGCACGTCAAGCGCCTCACGGTGAGCGCCTACGTGCTCAGCGCCCTCGTCGCCGCGTTCGCCGGGGTACTCCTGGCCTCGCGGTCCAACGGTTTTGTCCCTGGAAGCGGCCAGGGCTACCTGCTCGACGCGATCGGAGCCGTCTTCATCGGCTCCACCCTCTCCCGTCACGGGCGGGCCTCGCCGGCGGGAACTCTGGTGGGCGTGGTCCTCTTCGGCCTGCTCGGCAACGGCATGAACCTCATGGGATTGTCCTTCTTCTGGCAGGGCTTGGGGCGCGGCGTCATCCTGCTTCTCGTCCTCTTGCTCGGCGTCTTGCTCTCGCGTTCGCGCAAGCCGCGGGCGGCGTCGCTGCCGCCCGGGATGGTCGGGGGACTCGCGGCCCTGGCCCCCGGAAAGGCGACGTCGGAGACCGGCGGCGAGCGGGCGGCGTCGGGCACGGAGCACACCGCACCCGCTATCGATCACGACGACGCCGCACCGCGGCAGGAGGTCCCCACGGCATGAGCCGCATCCACTTGAATGCCTTTGACATGACCACTCCGAGCCACCAGAGCCCGGGGCTGTGGAGGCACCCGGACAACCGGGCGGACGAGTACAACACCTTGGAGTACTGGACGGATCTCGCCAGGCTGCTCGAACGGGGCTCGTTCGACGCGTTGTTCCTGGCCGACGTTCTGGGTGTCTACGACGTCTACAAGAATTCGGCGGCCCCCGCGCTCGTCGACGCTGACCAGGTTCCCCTCAACGACCCGTTCATGCAGATCAGCGCCATGGCCGCCGTGACCAAGCGACTCGGATTCGCCGTGACGAGTGCGCTGAGCTATGAACAGCCCTACGCGCTCGCCCGCAAGTTCTCCACCCTCGACCACCTCACGCGCGGCCGGGTCGGATGGAACATCGTCACGAGCTATCTCGAGTCCGCCGCCCGCAACCTGGGTTTGAAGCGGCAGCTGGAGCACGACGCCCGCTACGACCTGGCGGACGAGTTCATGGAGGTTGTCTACAAGCTTTGGGAGGGCTCCTGGGAGGAAGGCGCCGTGCTCCGGGATCGGGCGGCGGGGGTGTTCACCGACCCCACCAAGGTGCATCCGATCAACCATCACGGGCGCTTCTACGACGTGCCGGGGATTCACCTGTGCGAGCCGTCCGTCCAGCGGACGCCGGCGCTCTTCCAGGCGGGGGCATCGTCCCGGGGGCGGGCCTTCGGCGCCGCCCACGCCGAGGGCATCTTCCTGAATTCGGTCAACCCGGAGGTCACACGCTCCTCGACCGAGAAGACGCGCGACGCCGCCGAGGCCGCGGGGCGCTCCCGCGATGACGTGAAGATCTACGCGCTCATGACGGCGATCGTGGCGGACTCCGACGCGGAGGCGGAGCGTCTGCACGGCGAATACCTCTCCTACGCCTCTCGCGAGGGTGCCATGACCTTCTACGGAGGATGGAGCGGCATCGACCTCTCGGGGTACTTGCCGGAGGAGGAGCTGGAGTACGTGGACACCAACGCGGCCCGCTCGGCGCTGTCCATCTTCACGACCGCGGATCCGTCCCGTTCCTGGACCACGGGCGGCATCGCCGACTACCTGGGCGTCGGCGGGATTGGCCCGGTACTCGTGGGTTCGCCCGAGACCGTCGCGGACGAGGTGGAGCGCTGGGTCGATACGGCGGGGCTGGACGGCATCAACCTCGCCTACGCCATCACGCCCGGCTCCTTCGAGCAGTTCGTCGAGCTCGTGGTCCCCGAGCTACGCAAGCGCGGCCGTGTCTGGGACGACTACGAAGGGAGCACCTTGCGCGAGTACCTCGCGGGCGCTGGCACCACTCGGGTCGCGGACACCCACCCGGCCGCCGCCTATCGCGGCGCCTATGCCGGCGCCCCGTCGGCCGCGGATTCCGCGGCTGCCGAGCGTCCCTCCGACGTCCTCGGCGTATGACGCACGACGGCGCGTGGCGGCCACCCGCCGTCGTGCACCGCCGCCCCACCTCTCCCACACCGTAGAAAGGCAGCCGCCATGACCGCCATCCGGACCGAGCCCCCCGCTCGCCTGACCCCCTGGGGGGCCACCGAGCTGCGCCCCTTGCACGCGAGCCAGGAGGAACTGGCACACTGGCGCTTCGCCGCCGATCGGGCCGCGCAGGTCCTCGCCGTGGACGTCCTGGAGCGTGACCGCTCCAATGCGGAGCCCTTCGCGGCCGTGGACGCGTTGCGCGCCGCGGGACTCCTCGATCTCCTCATCCCCGCCGAACACGGGGGACCGGGCGGGCACTGGGAGAGCGCCTTCGAGGCGGTGAGGACCGTCTCCCGCGTGGATGGTTCCCTGGGGCAGCTGCTCGCGTATCACTACATCAACCAGTCCGGCATCGCGTTCTACGGGGCGCCGCAGATCCAGGGCGAGTGGTGGGAACGGACGCTCGCAGGATGCTGGTTGTGGGCCGACTCGGTGAATCCCACCGACCCAGACCTGGTGCTCACCCCGGCCGCCGACGGCGACGGGTGGCTGCTCAACGGACGCAAGCGCTACTCCACCGGCTCGTCGGTGGCGGAGGTCATCGTGGTCAACGCGCTCGTCCGGGGAGGGGATGCGGACGGGAACGTCCTGGCGTTCGTCCTGGAGCGGGGCCGCGTCGGCGTGGCTCTTGGCGGGGACTGGGACAACCTGGGCCAGCGACTCACCGGCTCGGGCTCGGTGACGTACACGGACGTCGCGGTGCGGGCCTCGGACATGCTGGGTCCCGTCACCGAGCTGCCCATCTCCACCCTGCTGACCCCTGGCATTCAGCTCGCCTTCGGGGCGTTCTATCTGGGTGTGGCAGAGGGGGCCCTGGCCCAGGGCCGCGAGCTCCTGCTGGCTCGGCCCAACGCCTGGTTCCTTTCCCCGGCCCAGACGTACGCGAAGGACCCGCTCTTCCAGCGGCGCATCGGCGAGCTCAAGGCCCGCACGGCGGCCGTTGCGGCCCTGGCGTCCTCGCTCTTCCGCCGCTTCGATGCCGAGGTCGCGCGCGACGGTGCCTACACCCGCGAGGAACGCGCGGCTTTCGCCGCCGCGATCGCCGAGCTCAAGGTCGTCGCGAGCGACACCGCCGTGGACGTGGCCTCGTCCATCTTCGAGGTCACGGGCTCCTCCTCCACGGCCAACGCGGTGGGGCTGGACCTGCACTGGCGCAATGTGCGAACCCACTCCCTGCATGACCCGGTGGATTACAAGAAGGTCGAGGTCGGGGCGTACTTCCTGGACGGCACCTCCCAGCCGCTCTCGCTTTACACCTGAACCGGAGGAGAGCCCGGCGGGTCATCCGCCCGCCGCCTCCTTGCACCGCATTCCAACGAAAGGACCTCCCCATGAGCGCTGCACACCCCTCGAACGGGGCCACCCCCGCCGAACTGGCCGCCGTGCGCGAGCGCCTGGCGCCCGTCCTGGAACGCCTCGCGGCGGGGACGATCGAGCGCGACGCCGCCCGCGAGCTGCCGCTGGCCGGAGTCGCGGAGCTCGCCGCCGCCGGCTTCGGGGCGTTGCGCGTCCCGCGCAGCCATGGCGGCGCAGGGTTGAACCTGGAGCAGCTCTTCGACGTGCTCGTGGACGTCGCCGCCGCGGATCCCAACGCCGCCCAGGCGCTGCGCGGGCACCTGGCGTTCGTCGAGGACCGCCTCGTGGCCAGGCCGGGCCCGGCCAGGGACGCATGGCTGGCCCGCTTCGTGGCGGGCGAGCTGGTCGGCAACGCCTGGACCGACGCCCCAGCGGAGACGGTGGGCGGGCGCACCACCACGCTGCGGCGCGCCGATTCCGGCGAGGGGTGGGCGCTGGACGGCACCAAGTACTACTCCACCGGCAGCCTCTTCGCGCAGTGGATCGACGTCTACGCAGCCTCCCCAGGGCACGGCGAGGACGTCATCGCCCTGGTGCGCACGGACGTGGGTGGCGTGGAGCGCTTCGACGACTGGGACGGCTTCGGTCAGCGCGGCACGGGCACCGGCACCACGATCTTCACGGGCGCCCCGGTGCGGGACGAGGACGTGGTGCCCGGCTCCGATCGCTTCGGCTACCAGACCGCCTTCTACCAGCAGGTCCTCCTGGCCACCCTGGCCGGCATCGTCCGCACCGCGGCGGACGAGGGAGCGAGCGCGCTGCGCGAGCGCGTGCGCGGTTACTCCCACGGCGCCGCGGCCGGCCCGGCCGCCGACCCGCAGCTCCTGCAGGCCATCGGCGAGGTGGACGCCGCCGCCTTCGCCGCGCGTGCCGTGGTCCGTCAGGCGGCCGCGTCCCTCGACGCCGCGGCCGCCGCGCACCTGGCCCGCTGGGGTGGGCGCCACGCGCCCCGGGCCGGTGGCCGGGCCGAGGACGGGGACACGGCACCCGCCACCGCCGGCACGGGGACCGGGCCGGGCGTCGTCGGGCACCGGGACGTCCGGGAAGCCGTGGCCGCGGCGAACGATGCCGCCGAGCTGGCCACGGGCCGGGGCCAGGTGGTGCTCTCCGTCAGCGTCCCCGCCGCGGCCGCCCGGCTCTTCGACGCCCTGGGCGCGTCCGGCACGTCGACCTCGCGTTCGCTGGATCGCCACTGGCGCAACGCCCGCACGGTGGCCAGCCACAACCCGTGGGTCTACAAGGCGCGCGACGCCGGCGACGCCCTCGTGAACGGGAAGGCACCCACGCGCTTGTGGAGCGTCGTGGCGCCCGTCGCCGCCTCCTGAGCGGCTCCGTTCCCCGGACGTGACAGCGGAGTCAGACGGGCTGGACGATTTGTCACATCCGGAACGGGTCCTCGGCGAAGTGTCCAGTTCGCGACGCTGACGGCGTCGTTTCTTTCACGCGGACTGGGGAAGCGGCGAAGGAATGTGAGATGGTTCACAACATCTTGCCACCCTCTTCAGGAGAGACCCATGAAGCGCTTGACCGGCCTCAAGGTCGCGGCCGTTGCCGCAGCCCTCACCCTGTCCATGACCGCCTGCGGCGGTTCCGGTAGCACTCCAGCCACCTCGGCCGCGGACGGGGGCACGTCGGCCGCCGCCGACTCCGGAGCCAAGAAGAAGATCGAAATCCTGCAGTTCGTCACCATCGACGCGCTGGACGACGCCAACAAGGGCTTCCTCAAGGGCCTCGCGGACAACGGCTACCCGGCGGACAAGATTCAGGTCGATCAGCTCAACCCGGCCGCCGACGCCGCCAACACGCAGCAGATGGCCAACACCATCGCCCAGGCCAAGCCGGACCTGGTCTTCGCGATCGCCACCCCGGCCGCTCAGGCCGTGGCCAACGTCGTCAAGGACACCCCCATCCTCTTCACCGCCGTCACCGACCCGGTGGACGCCAAGCTCGTGAAGTCGCTGGACGCCCCGGGCGGCATGGTGACCGGCACGTCCGACAAGAACCCGGTCAAGGAACAGCTGGAGCTGCTGAAGAAGCTCAAGCCGGAGGCCAAGTCCGTCGGCATCGTCTACTCGTCCTCGGAGCCCAACTCCGCCGCTCAGGTGCAGTGGGCCAAGGACGCCGCGGGCGAGCTGGGCCTGGAGATCAAGGAACAGTCCATCTCCGCCTCGTCCGAGGTCTCCCAGGCGGCCTCCGCCCTCAACGTGGACGCCTACTACGTCCCCACCGACAACGCCGTGGTGTCCTCCATCGCCGCGCTCATGAAGGTCGCCGAGTCCAGGAAGGCGCTCGTGATCGGCGCCGAGGCCGGCACCGTCAAGGCCGGGGCCGTGGCCACGGTCGGCATCAACTACGAGAAGCTCGGCGAACAGACCGGCGCCATGGCCGCCAAGGTCCTCAACGGCGAGGCCAAGCCGGAGTCCATGCCGGTCGAGACCCAGACGGAGTACGACACCTACGTGAACGAGAAGGCGGCCTCCAACATCGGCCTGACCGTCCCGGCGGACGTCCTTTCCTCCGCCACGAAGTACTGAGTTCATCGCCTCGGGGCGCGGCCGGGATGACCTCCCGGACGCGCCCCGAGGCATGACGAGGAGAACCTCATGACCTTCCTGACCGACCTCGCGTCGCAATTGCCCGGCGCCACCGAGCTTGGCCTCATCTACGCCATCTCCGCACTGGGCGTGTACCTCACGTTCCGCGTGCTGGACTTCCCCGACCTCACCGTGGACGGCAGCTTCACGATGGGCGCCGCCACCGGCGCCATGCTCATCAGCCATGGCACCCCGGCCTGGCTCTCGCTCGTCGTGGCCTTCGCGGCGGGGGCGGTGGCCGGCTCGCTCACCGGGCTGCTGCACACCAAGGGCAAGATCAACGGCTTGCTGGCCTCCATCATCATGATGATCGCCCTGTATTCCATCAACCTGCACATCATGGGCAACAAGGCCAACGTGCCGCTCCTGGGCGTGGACACCGTCTTCACGCCCCTGGAGACGGCGGGCTTCATGCGCAATTCCTGGACGGGCTCGCTCATCCTCGGCCTCTGGATCCTGGCGCTGTGCATCGTCCTGGTGCTTTTCCTTCACACCCGCTCCGGCCTGTCCCTGCGCGCCACGGGCGACAACGAGCAGATGTCCGGTTCCTTTCGCATCGGCACAGACAGCCAGAAGATCCTGGGCCTGGCCATCTCCAACGGGCTCGTGGCCCTCTCCGGCGCCCTCATGGCCCAGTACAACGGCTCCGCCGACGTCACCTCCGGCATCGGCCTCATCGTGATCGGCCTCGCCTCCGTCATCGTCGGCCAGGCGATCTTCGGACAGCGCCGCGTGTGGCAAGCCATCATCGCCGCGGCCCTGGGCGCCGTGCTCTACCGCTGGGTGCTCCAGCTGGCCATGGGCGTCGGCCTGCCTCCTCAGGACCTCAAGCTCGCCTCCGCCGTGCTCGTGGTGCTGGCGCTGCTGCTGCCGCGCCTGAGCTTCGTGAGGAACATCCGGGCCAACCGGGCCAGGAGGCGCCAGGAGGACGCCCTGGCCGAACTCGTGGACACGCAGACCGAGCCGGCGTCGGCGGGCACGCCGGCCGGGGCCAAGGAGGCAGACCGTGCTTGAGATCAAGAACCTCTCCAAGACCTTCTTCCCCGGGACGGTCAACGAGCGCAAGGCGCTCACGGGCATCAAGCTGACGCTCAACGACGGAGACTTCGTCACCGTCATCGGCTCCAACGGCGCGGGCAAGTCCACCCTGCTGAACATGATCGGCGGGCGCCTGCGCCCCGACGTGGGTCGCGTGCTCATCGACGGCCGCGACGTCACCCGGATCCCCGAGCACCGCCGCGCCCGCTGGGTGGGGCGCGTGTTCCAGGACCCCATGGCGGGAACCGCGCCGCACCTGAGCATCGAGGAGAACCTCTCGGTCGCGATGGGCCGCACCCGCGCGCGCAATCTGCTCCCGGGCGTCTCCCACAAGGACCGCCAGTTCTTCGTGCAGCAGCTGGGCAGCCTGGAGCTGGGCCTGGAGAACCGCCTCAAGGCGGAGGTGGGCCTGCTCTCCGGCGGCCAGCGACAGGCGCTGAGCCTGCTGATGGCGACCATGACGCAGCCGCACATCCTGCTGCTGGACGAGCACACGGCCGCGCTGGATCCCTCCCGCGCCGCGCTCGTCTCGCAACTGACCGGCTCGATCGTGCAGCGCGACAAGCTGACCACGCTCATGGTCACGCACAACATGGAGCAGGCCCTCCAGCTGGGCAACCGGCTCATCATGATGCACGAGGGCCGCATCATCCTCGAGGTCGACGGCGACACCAAGGCGGGCATGACCGTGAAGGACCTGCTCGGTGAGTTCGACAAGATCAAGGGCGGGGCCTCCGACCGCACCCTGCTGCAGTAGTCCGTTCCCTCTTCCGGTGCCCGACGGCGGCCGCTCGCCTTGCGTACGCAAGGCGAGCGGCCGCCGTCGGGCGTTGCGGGGTCCCGGCCGCTCGGGGCGGGCGCGGATCACGGGAGCCCCGGAGGGGGCGGGCTCAGATCACGGTTGTGTCACGGTGAGGCCGATCACACCGAAACTGGGAGGCACCTGGCCTTCGTCTGGCAAGAAGACACGCCGATTTGCGCGGTGTGTGATCGTATCGTTATCGTGGTGGAGTCACGTTTCGATAACGACGCCCTGCCACCGAGTGCATGGACGAGTCGGAACACCGGAATGAGCGGCCCCACCGTCCGCGTTCGTTCCCCGGAAGATCCCCAAGATCACGTTGGACGGTAGGCCCGAGGGCCAAGGGGCGACGCAGGAGATGACCGTGACCCAGAAGACCAACACCACCGCCCTTCGCCGTGCCGGCCGCCTCGGAGCCTTCGGCGCCGCAGCCGCGGCCCTCGCCGCGGGCGTGGCGCTGACCGCAGCCCCCGCCAACGCCGCCACCGCTTCCGCGAACACGTGGGACAAGCTCGCCAACTGCGAGGCCAGCGGCAACTGGTCGGCCAACACCGGCAACGGCTTCTCCGGAGGCCTGCAGTTCACCCCCAGCACGTGGAAGGCCTACGGCGGCTCGGGTTCGGCCCACAACGCCTCGAAGGCCGAGCAGATCCGCGTGGCCAAGAAGGTCCAGGCCTCGCAGGGCTGGGGCGCCTGGCCCGCCTGCTCCGCCAAGCTGGGTCTGCGCGGTTCCGCCGCCGCCTCCGCCGGCGTGACGAGCGCCGGCAGCCACACGGGCGCTACCGTGGCCAAGAAGTCCACGTACGCCGCCAAGGCCACCACGAAGAGCTACACGAGCTACTCGTCCAAGGCCGTCACCAAGAGCTACGCGCCGGTGCAGCGCACCGCCGCCGTGGCGCCCGCGGCCGCCGCCCCTTCCTACGCGCTGCCCAGCAACGTGAAGGACTCCGGCAAGAACATCGTCGTCAAGTCCGGCGACTCCCTGGCCACCATCGCCCAGAAGCAGGGCCTGGACAACTGGCTCTCGCTCTACGCGCTGAACAAGGACGAGATCTCCAATCCGGATCTCATCCTCGTGGGCCAGCACCTCGACGTCCCCACCAAGTGAGCTGAGCGCTCGGCGGCACTGCCGTCGATGCGTCCCTCACCTCAACGGGCCCGGCCCGCCGGAACGGCGGGCCGGGCCCGTCGGCGTCCGCGGACGGGAACCCGGACCGGCGTCCGCGGTGGGCCACCGGGGCCCCGTCCTGCCGGGGTTTCGGTGAACGGATGTTCACCGAGAACGGCCCGCCCGGTAGATTGGCGGGTGCGTCGCCACCGCGCCGCAGCACCGTCGATCTTCCGTGAGGAACCAGGGGAGTCCGCATGGCCCAGAAGGCCCAGAAACAAGCCGGCTCGCTGGCCAGGCTCGCCTCCTTGCCGTTGTGGCAACGCGTCCTCGTCTGGCTCGGGGCCGCCCTCGTGATCGCCGCCGTCGTGGTGCTCGCCGCCCGCGGCCTGCGCTCGCTGGCCGGTGTGCAGGAATTCGTGGCGCGGTACCCCGGCCATTCCACCCCCCGCGAGGGGAGCCCGGAGGGTTTCCCCGGCTGGCTGCGCTGGCAGCACTACCTCAACTTCTTCTTCATGGTCCTGATCGTCCGCACGGGACTGCGTGTGCGCACCGTGCAGCGCCCCTCCGCTTATTGGACCCCCAAGAAGCGCAACACGAAGCGGGGCGGTACCCCGCCCAAGAAGATCAGCCTCGACCTCTGGTTCCACCAATCCGTGGACGTGCTGTGGCTCGTCAACGGCCTGATTTTCGTGGTGCTGCTCTTCTCGACGGGACAGTGGGCGCGCATCGTCCCCACCTCTTGGGACGTGATTCCCAACGCGATCAGCGCTGGCCTGCAATACGCGTCCCTGGACTGGCCCACGGAGAACGGCTGGGTCTACTACAACGCCCTGCAGCTGCTGAGCTACTTCGCGGTGGTCTTCCTCGCCGCGCCGCTCGCGGCCCTGTCCGGCTGGCGCATGTCCGGGTTCTTCCCGGCGGGCACGGCACGTCGGCCCTCCGCGCTCGCGAGGGCGCTGCCGATGGAGTGGGCGCGTGCCGTGCACTTCCCCACCATGCTGATCTTCGTGATCTTCGTGATCGTCCACGTCTTCCTGGTGCTCGCGACGGGCGCCCTGCGCAATCTCAATCACATGTTCCGCGGCGTGGACGCGGCGAGCTGGGGCGGGTTCGTCGTCTTCGTGATTGGCCTCGCCGCCGCCATCGGCGTCATGGAGGCCGCCCGCCCCGTGGTGCTCCGGCCCATCGCCCAGCTCATGGGCAAGGTGTCCCGTAGCTAACCCCCCGCACCCGACACGTCCGCATCCGCCGGCTCGAGGAGGAGCTCATGAAGATCGATTCCAGCACCACGGCACTCGTCACGGGAGGCGCGTCCGGCCTGGGGAACGCCACCGCCAGGGCGCTCCTCGAAGCGGGCGCGGAGGTCTTCCTCCTCGACCTGCCCGGCGACGCCGGGGAGCGGGCGGCGACGGAGCTGGGCGAACGGGCCCACTTCCTCGGCGCGGACGTGACGGACGAACGGGCGGTGGCGGACGCCGTCGGGCGGGCCGCGGCGGACGGCACGCTGCGGGTGGTCGTCAACTGCGCGGGCGTGGCGACGCCGGGCAAGCTCGTGGGCCGGGAGGGGCCGCTGAGCGCCGCCGCGTTCCAGCGCGTGCTTGGCATCAACCTGCTCGGCACCGTCAACGTCATGGCCCACGCCGCCGCGGCCATGCAGGTGCAGGGGGCTCTGGGCGAGGAGCGAGGCGTCATCGTGAACACCGCCTCCGTCGCGGCGTTCGACGGGCAGATAGGGCAGATCGCCTACGCCGCGTCGAAGGGCGCCGTCGCCGCGCTCACGCTGCCCGCCGCACGCGAGCTGGCCCGGAGCCTCATCCGCGTCGTGACCATCGCCCCAGGCATCTTCGAAACGCCCATGATGGCCGGGCTTCCGCAGGCGGCCCAGGATTCTCTCGGCGCGCAGGTGCCGCACCCGTCCCGCCTGGGCCGGCCGGAGGAGTACGCGCACTTGGTGCGCGCCATCGTGGAGAACCCCATGCTCAACGGTGAGACGATCCGCCTTGACGGCGCCATCAGGATGGCGCCCAAGTAGGGGTCCGGCTCAGGCCGTGGGGGCCGGGGCGGCCAGCAACGCGCCCAGCTCCTCCGGGCCCACCCCGGCCAGCGACTCGCGCTGGTGCAGGCCCTCCAGGGCGGGGAGGGACTGCATGAACGGAATGCCGAGCGTGACGACGCCGGAGGCCAGGGCGGAGGCGGTCCCCGGCTTGGAATCCTCGATCGCCACCACGCGGGAGGCGTCCATTTCCCCGTGACGCTCGCCCAGGAGCGCCAGCCCGAGCAGGTACGGGTCCGGGTCCGGCTTGCCGCGCTCCACGACGTCGCCCGTGACGATGGCGTCGAAGGGATTGGAGCCCAGCTCGGCCTCGAGCCCCTCGACGAGGGCATCGGCGAGCGGGCGTTCGCTCATGGTGACGAGGCCCTGCGGCACGCCGGCCGCGTGCAGCGCGCCCAGCAACTCCAGGGCGCCGGGGCGCCACGTGACGCTGCGGCGCAGCCCGTCCAGCACGCGCCCGATCAGGAAGTCCAGGATCTCGCGCGTCGCGAGGGGCAGCCCCGCGTCCTGCAGGATGGCGGCACTGTTCGGCAGTGCCATCCCGACCATGGCCAGCGCGTCCTCGTGGGTCCAGGCCAGCCCGTGCTGAGCCATGAGCTCGATTTCGCTGGCGATCCACAGCGGCTCCGAGTCCACGAGGGTTCCGTCCATGTCCCAGAGCACCGCCTGCGGCAGAACGGGCGTGGCTGGGTGCTGCATGGGGACCTCCGTGGCGGCGGAAAGGGACGCCCGGACGGGCGTATCACCGGCGATTCTAGTGAAATCCGGAGCGCGGCGCCGTGACGCACGCGTCAACGGGGAGGGCATCGTCGCGAACGAGCCGGCCGCGGTGTGCGGGTCGGCGCGCTAGACTGTCGAAGACATCTTCGAAGGTCGCGGAGGCGGACCGGCACCGTCGTCGTCGGGCACGGGAACGGACAGGGGAGCGGAGGGCACCATGGACGCAGCGGGCGGGCGCGCTATGCCCGGCGCCGATCGCTTCGACGCCGCCTCCCGCGTGGGAGAGGGCGGCGCAGGCACGGGCACACCCACCCAGGCGCATGGCTTCCCCTCTCCCGCGCAGGACTACTTCCATGGCGGGCTTGACCTCAACCGTCTGCTCGTGAGGGACCGCACCAGCACCTTCCTCATGCGGGTTTCGGGAGGGTCGATGGCGGCCTCCGGGATCGCGGACGGGGACGAGATCCTCGTGGACCGCGCGCTGACGCCCAAGCACGGCAGCGTCGTCGTGGCCGTCCTGGACGGGGAACTCACGGTGCGGCGCTGGCACGTCACGCGGGCAGGGGTGGTGCTCGCGAGCGACGACGACACGCGCGTGCACCGGCTGAGCGGGGATACCGAGCTGGTGCTCTGGGGCGTCGTCACGCGGAGCCTGCACCGTGTCTGACGGACGCGGCGATGTCTGAGCTGCAGGGCCGCCGCGAGGACTGGTCCGTGCGGCACATCCCGCTCGGGGCCCGCGGCCAGGTCTCCGCCGAGCGTGTGGCGCTCGTGGACGTCAACAACTTCTACGTCTCCTGCGAGCGCGTCTTCGACCCACGCCTGCGCAAGCGGCCGGTCGTGGTGCTCTCCAACAACGACGGCTGCGTCGTGGCCCGCTCGGCAGAGGCCAAGGCGCTCGGCATCAGGACGGGACAGCCCTGGTTCCAGCTCGAGCCCCACGCGGCCCGGTTGGGGCTCGTGGCCAAGTCCTCCAACTACGAGCTCTACGGCGACCTCTCCGCCCGGGTCATGGAGGTCCTGGGCCGCCACGGCCTGTGGCAGGAGGTCTACTCGATCGACGAGTCCTTCGTGGGACTGGCCGGGACGCCGGACGAGTTGCTTGCGCTCGCCGCGCGGATCCGGGCCGACATTGACCGCTACGTGGGCGTGCCCGTGTGCGTGGGCGTCGCCCCGACCAAGACGCAGGCCAAGCTCGCCAACCATGTGGCCAAGGCGGACGCGGGGCTGCTCGGGGTCTGCTCCCTGGACTCCCTGCTGCCGGGCGATGTGTGGAGGCTCCAGGAACGGTTGCCCGTCACGGGCCTGTGGGGCGTGGGGCGCCGCTCCGGCGAGAAGCTCGTCGCCGAGGGCATCGAGACCATCGCGGAGCTGCGCCGCGCCGACCCGGCCCGCATCCGCAAGCGCCATTCCGTGGTCATGGAGCGCACCGTGCGCGAGCTCAACGGCGTGAATTGTCTCCCGCCCACGGCCGAGCGGGCCGATCGGGCGCAGGTCATGTACTCGCGCAGCTTCTCCGCACCCGTCACCACGGTCGAGGAACTGGACGAGGTCATGAACCTCTACACCCAGCGCGCGGCCGCCCGCCTCGCGGTGCAGGGCATGCGGGCACGCGTGCTCACGGTCTCCGCCGGGACGAGCCGCTTCTCCGGCGAGGCCGCCTTCCCCTCGCGATCGGTGGCGCTGCCCACGCCCACGGCCGACCCGGTGCTGCTCACGCGCTTCGCCGTCTCGGCGCTGCGCTCGGTCGCGGTGCCCGGGACGGCCTACGTGCGCGCCGGCGTCATGCTCTCCGGCCTCGAGCGGGACGCCGAGCACGGCGGCCAGGAGCAGCTGGCCCTGCAGCTGGACCTCTTCGGTGCGGATCCTTCCCTGCCCGACGCCGCGGGGCCGGGTTCCGGGGGCGGCACCCAGGCGGCCGTGGGGCGGGCAGGGGCGCGGGCGGCGTCGGGCGCGGACCTGAACGCGCTCATGGCGAGCGTGAAGGGGCGCTTCGGCAACACCGCTATCGGCCTGGGCCGCGGTGGTTTCTCGCGGGAGCCGGAGTGGAGCATGCGGCGCGAGTTCCGTTCGCCGCGCTACACCACCGAATGGGACGAGTTGCCGGTCGTCAAGGCCTAAGGTCCCGCCGGAATCCGGCGCGGGGCGCTCCGAATCCGGCGCGGGGCGCTCCGAATCCGGCGCGGGGCGCTCCGAATCCGGCGCGGGGCGCACCGAAACCCGGCACGGAGAAGGGAACGGCCGCCCCGGTTCCGTCGAGCGCGGAACCGGGGCGGCCGTCGTCGGGCAGGAACCCTCCTACTTGAAGGAGATCACCTCCGCGCGGCCGCCGTCCTCGCCGGCCTTGGTGCCGGAGAGGTCGCCCGTCGCGTTGTGCAGGTGCAGCAGGAGCAGCTTGGCCGCGGGATCACCCAGGGTGACCGTCGCCTTCTGGTTCTTGCCCTCCACGAACGGCGTCTCCGCCCCGTCTAGGCTGGCGCCCGGGTGCGCGGCGTCGAAGCCGATCCAGTCGGTCTCGTCGACGGGGATCGTGTTGCCGTTCTCGTCCGCGTAGTACTGGCTCCACGTGGTGACGAGGTACTGCAGCTTGGACGCGTTCTCCTGGGTGACGCCCATGGCCGCCAGGGAGACGGGGAAGACCGCCACGTTCGTGTCGAAGGAGTTGGTGTCCACGTCGCCCATGACGTTGTTGATGGGCTCGACGTCCACGATCGTCCCGGTCTTCAGGTCCACGAGCTCCACGACCGTCAGGTCGACGCCGTCCAGGCTCGAGGTGAAGGCCACGAAGTCCTCGCGGCCGTCGCCGTCGGTGTCGAAGTAGAGATCGAACTCGTTGGGGATGGAACCGGCGACGCCGGAGAGCGTGGCCCAGTTGCCCCACGTGCTCACACCGATGTTGAGCATGCCGTAGTCCGTGCCCATATCGCTCGTGTTGGCGCCCACGTACTGCAGGTCCATGGCGCGACCGCCGGGGATCTTGTCCAGGGACGCCGGCTGGCGTCCGCTCGTGGCGCCCAGCGTGAGGGCGGCGCCGAGGGAGGTATAGCCGGGCTGGTCCAGCACTGTTCCGCCCAGCATGAGCGAGGCGGAACCCTTCTTGACCTTCACGTTCTTCACCGCGGTGTCCGCCGTCGGCTTGGGCGTCGCCGTCACCGGCACGCGCAGCGTGGGCTCGTCCGAGGAGGTGAACTGCACGCGACCCGTGACGTCGGAGACGAAGGCGCGGGCCAGGCCGGACTGCTCGGCGTCCATGGTCGGGTCCAGTGTCTTGCCCAGCTTGCCAGGATTCAGGCTCAGCGTGACGCCCACCGTCGCGGTGCCGTTGGCCGGCACCGTGACGGAGCCTTTGTCGACCGAGATCGAGGCACCCGGCATGGTCGTGGAGGACAGGTAGCCCACCTTGTAGCTGTGCGCCGTGGAGCCGAAGTTCTTCAGCTCGATGGTGCGGGAGAGCTTGGTGGCGCCGTTATTGCCGGCCTCGATGACGCCGAACACGGAGCTGGTCAGATCCGGTGCGGCCTTGTCGTAGGCGATGACCGGGGTGCGCAGCGCCGCATCGGCGATGACGCGACCGGAGCCCACGCGGTGCGGGCCGTAGGCCACGCCGTCACGCGTGACGTCCGCCGTGGCGGTGTTCATGACGATCGACTTCACCTCGTTGGCGGTGTAGGCGCCGGAGGCGGCCACGAGGGCGGCGATGCCCGCGGTGTGCGGGGTGGCCATCGACGTGCCGGACATGACGGCCGCGCCGCTGCCGGAGCCGACGCCGACGGAACCGATCGACGTGCCGGGGGCGGCGACGTCGGGCTTGGAGATGCCGTTGGAGCCGTGGACGCCGCGGGACGAGGAATCGTTCAGGGTGTCCTTCATGCCCGTGGGGCTCGTCACGGTGCCGGCCTTGGCCGGGTCGATCGTGAGCTTCAGCGTGCCGGCCTCGGCGGCGGCCCGGAGGGCCTCCGCTGAGGACTTTGTCAGTTGCGTGCCGGGAATGGCGGTGTTGCCCGCGATGCCGGCGGTGAAGTAGTCCGTGGGGGAGTCGAGGACCACGCCGGCCGCGCCGGCGGCCGCGGCCACGTTGAAGCGCTGGCCGGAACCGCACGGCAGGCTCACGCCCGTGGGGTCATCGGTCCAGTGCAGCCAGACCCACTTGCCCGCCACGTCGCCGGTGACCTTCTCGCAACCGGTGTTGGAGGCGCCCTCGGCGGAGACGACGACCTGGCCGGACTCCGGCCCGGTCCAGTCGTAGTTGACGGAGGCCTGGCTGGCGTAGGCGCCGGCCAGATCGGCCGGGGCCGTGACGTCCGCCGGGTCCGCGGCGGCGAGCGAGCCCACCGTGTTGGCCACGGTCAGGGCGCTGCGCGCGTTGCCGGGGGAGCCGCCCACGTCGGTGATGTCGCCCGCGTTGCCGGAGGCCACGACGGAGAGGATGCCCTGCTCGGAGAGCGCGTCGACGATGTCGTTCTCCGGATCGTCCACGGGGGAGGAGTCGGAACCGAGCGACATGTTCACGATCTGCGCGCGGTCGGAGAAGTCGCCGTCGCCGTTGGGATCCAGGACGTAGTCCAGGGCCTGGCCCACCACGGAGGAGGAGCCGCCGCAGCCGAAGACGCGGATGCCGATGAGCGAGGCCTCCGGCGCGGAGCCGGGGCCGATGCGCATGGCCTTGACCTGTGCGTCCGTGAGCTTGGAGTAGTCGCCCCGGAAGGTCTTGCCGTCCGCCGTGGTGCCGTAGCCGGCGGCCGTGCCGGAGACGTGCGAGCCGTGGCCGGCCAGCGTGCAGTCCAGCGGGTTCGGGTCCGGGTGCGGGACCGGCTGGTAGGTGGCGTCGTTGGGGTTGGCGTTGTAGTCGTCGCCCACGAGGTCCCAGCCGCCGATGAACTTGGCCGGGTCGTAGAGGCCGAGCGAGGGATCGGGGATCTGCGTGGAGGCCTGCGCCTGCTTGTAGGCCGCCTCGGTGCCCGGCCCGCCGAAGTCGGCGTGCGTGTAGTCGATGCCGGTGTCGAGGACGGCGATCTTCACGCCCTTGCCGGTCTGGTGGAGGTTCTGCCACTCGGAGAGTACGCCCGTGTCGATGTCCGTGCCGCCGTTGGAGGGGTACTTGGGCACGATCGCGGTGATCTTGACGACGTCGCTGCGCTTGGCCAGCGCCTTGAGGCGGTCGGCGTCGCCGGAGAGCGCCACGCCCGGCAGCGCGTTGCTGGTCTTGTAGATGACCTTGGCGCCCGCCTCGGCGGCGGCGGAGCTGCCCTGCGCCTCGATGGTCTTGCGCAGTTGCTTGACCTTGGCGACATCCTTGGTGGGCTTCGCCTTGCCCTGTTTCATGGCGGCCGATTGCGTCGCGTCGAAGGTGCCCTTGCCGGAGAACTGGACGTAGACGTCCACCTTCCCCTTGGACTTCTTGAGCGGGCCGGCGACCTTGGCGTCGCTCGTGGCGAGCTGCTGCAGGCGTGCATGGGTGGCACCCCGCGAGGAGTCGGACGGGGGAGTGGGTGCTGCGAGGCCGGGACCGGCGAGCGACAGCGTGAGGGCTCCCGCCCCGATCGCGGCCGCCGCCGCACGCGAAAGAACGCGCAGGCGATGATGACTCATGATGCTCCTTGGTGTGAGGAAAGCTCCACGCGTGCATGACCCACGCCACGCGCGACGGACCTAAGCATTCGCGGTGAGCTGACATTCGTCAAGCACTTCTTTGACAATTCGCGTCGAATCCTCGGCCGGGCGCGCAAACGCCGTCGGGTCCCTCGGTGAAGAGGGGCCCGACGGCGTGTCGTCGCCTTGCGCCCGCCCGTGACGGCCGGCCACGGGAGGCGACGCCGCGGGCCCGAGGTGGGCGGGCGGCGTCGGGCAGGATCAGGCGCGCGCGCCGCCCTGGTAGACGGCGTCGAACGGCGCGGCGGAGGCGACGCGGTGCTTGATGGCCTCGGTGACGAAGGCCTTGGCCGTGCGCGCGGCCTCCAGCGGAGTGGCGCCCTTGGCCAGCTCGGCGGTCACGGCGGCGGCGAGGGAGCATCCCGCGCCGGAGACGGAGGCGTCGCCGACCTTGGGCGTGGAGAGGCGCTCCAGCGTGGTGCCGTCGAAGAACACGTCTACGGCGTCCTCGCCGGCCAGGCGCACGCCGCCCTTGGCCAGCACCACGGCGCCGGACTTCTCGTGGATGAGGCGCGCGGCGCGCTCCAGGTCCTCGACGGAGGAGATGGAGATGCCGGAGAGGATCTCCGCCTCGAACTGGTTGGGGGTCACGAAGGTGGCCTTGGGCAGCAACTGCGCCTGCAGCGCCTGGTCGGTGTCCAGGGCGGCGCCGGGCTCCTGGCCCTTGCAGATCAGCACCGGGTCCAGGACCACGTTCCTCCACTCCTGGTTCTCCAGGGCGGCGGCGACCGTGGCGATCGTGTCCGGGGTGCCCATCATGCCCAGCTTCACGGTGTCCAGCGTGCCGGCGTAGGCGGTCTGGATGGCCTCGAGCTGGTCGGCGATGACCTGCGGGGCGACCGGGACGAAGCGGTGGCCCCACTCGTTCTTGGGGTCGAAGGAGACGATGCACGTCAGCCCGACGATGCCGAAGGTGCCCAGTTCCTCGAAGGTCTTGAGGTCGGCCTGGGCCCCGGCGCCGCCGGTGGCCTCGGATCCGGCGATGGACAGCGCGATGGAGGGGGAAGAGGTAGTCATGATTCCCATCGTAGAACCGGGGCGCCTCCCGCCCTCCCGTGTTTCGTGCTTCTACGCGTGGTGAGGCGCCCCTGAGGGCGAATCGCCGCCCCTTTCGCGCCTCACCACGCGTAGAAGCGCAGGGTTGGTGCGGGGCGGGCCGGCCGTGGGAGAATGTGCCCGGCCTTCGGCGAACGCCGACGAGTGGTGGCAGCGCTCGGCCGCGTTCTTGTCGCGCCCTCGTCATCCGTAGCCCATTCCAGGAGTCCCCCGTGAGCGCCACCCCCGACGCCTCCTCCGCCCCCGCCTCCGTGCTCGCCGATCCCTCGCGGAAGCTTTCCCCCGTGTTCGCCCCGGTCGGCAGCCGCTTCTACCCCATGATCGTGGCCCTCATGTCCGTGGTCGTGGTGCTCTCCAACATCGGCGCCACGAAGGGGGTGGCGTTCGGCCCCATCCTGACCGACGGCGGCTTCTTCCTCTTCCCGCTCGCCTACATCCTGGGCGACGTCATCTCCGAGGTCTACGGCTGGAAGGCCTCGCGCAACTCGGTCGTCGCGACCTTCGTGCTCGCGGCCTTCGCCGCAGGCTCCTTCTGGGTCCTCATCGAGTTGCCCCCGGCCGACTTCTACGAGGGCCAGGACGCGCTCGCCGCGACCCTGGGCCCCGTGTGGCAGATCGTGGCCGCCTCGCTGGCCGGCTTCCTGGTGGGCCAGCTCTCCAACTCGCTCGTCATGGTGCGCCTGAAGCGCTCGCACGGTGAGCGCAAGCTCCTGGTGCGCCTGTGGGGCTCCACCGGTGTGGGTGAATTCCTCGACACCCTGATCTTCTGCTCCATCGCCGCCCCCGTGATCGGCGTGGATTCCGTGGGCGGCTTTGTGAACTACGTGCTCGTCGGCTTCGTCTACAAGGTGGCGGTGGAGGTCATCCTCTCCCCACTGACCGCCGTGGTGATCGGCTGGTTCAAGCGCCGCGAGCCCGGCTACGTGGCGGCGGCGAAGGCGGCGGAGACCGCGGCGGCCTGAGCGGCCACCGGGGCCCCGGCCCCGTTCCCTGCCCGACGTCGCCCGCTCACCGGGGCGGGCGACGTCGGGCCCGTGTGTTTGCGGTGTGCGCGCAGGAAGCCACGCCGAAGCGAGCCTCTCGGCTCCGTCGCTCCTCGTGGAGTCACGCCGCCGGGCGGCCCTGCGGGTCGCCGGTGCGGGCGTAGTAGTCGGTCAGGACGCGCTCCTTGAGCTCGAAGAACGTGCCGTCCTCGATCGCGGCGCGGGCGCGGTCCACGAGCCGCACCGTGAAGGCGATGTTGTGGATCGAGATGAGCGTGTGGCTGAGCAGCTCGTCCGCCTTGTAGAGGTGGTGCACGTACGCTCGGGTGTAGCGCGTGCACGTGTAGCAATCGCAGCCCTCCTGCAGCGGCGTGAAGTCCTCGCGGTAGCGACGCCCTGAGAGGTTGAATCGGCCGTGGTCCGTGTAGAACGCGGAGTTGCGGGCCACGCGCGTGGGGGAGACGCAGTCGAAGGTGTCCGCGCCGTTCTCGATGGCCTCGAAGAGGTCGTCCGGTTCCGAGATGCCCAGCAGGTGGCGCGGCTTGTCCTCCGGGAGTTCCTCGGCGCACCATCCCACGATGGTGCCCAGCTTCTCCTTCTCCAGCGCGCCGCCCAGGCCGAAGCCGTCGAAGGGCATCTCGGCGAGGTCCCGGCAGGCCCGCCGGCGCAGGTCCTCGTACTGCGCGCCCTGGATGACGCCGAAGAGCGCCTGGTACGGCTTGGCCTCGCGGGCGTCGGTGAGTGCGAAGTGTTCCAGCACGCAGCGCTCGGCCCAGCGGCGCGTGCGTTCCAGCGCCTGAACCTGGTAGCCGCGCGAATTGTGCAGCGTGGTCAGCTCGTCGAAGGCGAACATGATGTCGGCGCCGATCCCGTGCTGCACGCGCATGGAGACCTCCGGCGTGAAGCGGTGCCTGTCCCCGTTGAGGTGTGACTTGAACCAGACGCCGTCGTCGTCCACGTTGGCCAGGCGTTCCTTGCCAGGTGCCACGGCGTCGTCGTCCCCGCTGGGCGCCGCGGCCTGCATGTCGATGACCTTCTTGAACCCGGAGCCCAGGCTCATGACCTGGAAGCCGCCCGAATCCGTGAAGGTGGGTCCCTCCCAGCCGGTGAAGGAGCTCAAGCCGCCAGCGGCGTCCAGCAGCTCGTGACCCGGCTGCAGGTAGAGGTGGTAGGCGTTGGAGAGCATCGCCTGCGCGCCCGTGGCGGCGAGCTGCTCCGGGGTGAGGGCCTTGACCGTGGCCTTAGTGCCCACGGCGATGAACGCCGGTGTCTTGATGTCCCCGTGCGGGGTGTGGATCACGCCGGTGCGGCCGTGGTGGCCCTGGAGCCGCGTGCCCACCTCGAAGGAGAACTCGCGCTGGCGTTCGTGGGAGGCGGGCAGCTCCGGCTTCACGTAGGGCGGGCGGGACGCCGCTTCCGCGGCCTTCTGGCGTCGTTTCTTGTCACTGGGCACGCCTCCTAGTCTGCCGTACGCCGCCTAGGCTGGAGGCGCCATGAGTTCCATCCCCGCCCTCGCCCCTGTCCCAGGAGACCGCTTCCGCCTGCGCAGCCTCTTCACCCTCGCGCCCCTGAGCGACGACCACTGGGTGGGGCTGCGCGCCGGCCTGGGCGTCATGCTCCCGCTCCTGCTCCTCGTGGCGCTGCGCCGCCTGGACCTGGCCCCCTACGTGGTGTTCGGCGCCTTCGCAAGCTTGTACTCCCGGGTGCCGGGTCATCTGGACCGCCTCCTCATGCAGCTCAAGGCCAGTGGGCTCATGTGGCTCGTCATCCTGCTGGCCTGGTTCTCCGGGAGCCACCTGGTGCGCGGCGCCCAGGGCCCAGGCGGCGTGTGGCTCCTGGTCGGGGCCACCACCGTGGTCGCCGGGGTCTCCTCCGTGGCGGCCGGCCTGCTGCGGCTGCGCCCGGCCGGGCCGCTCTTCCACATCTTCGCGTTCGCCGCGATCTCGTCGATGCCCTCGCAACCCGGGCTGGGGGACGGGATGTTCGCGGCGACCTCGGTCATGGTGCTCGCGCTGGTGCTGGGGCAGCTGGGCCGCGTGGCGCCGTTGCAGCGCACGCCGTGGCAGGTCACGCCGGCGCCGGGCCTGTCGCCTCGCATGGTCGCGGCGATCTGGCGCGAGGGGCTCGCCTACCTGCTGGCCGCGGGCGTGGCCGGAGGCGTGGCGGCCCTCGTCGCCGGCCCGCTCGGCATGGGGCATACCTACTGGGCCATGGTGGCCGCCGTGGTGCCGCTGGCGGGGCGCAGCACCAGGCACCGCCTGGTCCGGGCCGTGCACCGCGTCCTGGGAACCGCCGGTGGCCTGGTGCTCATGGTGGCCGTCGTGGTGCTGCACCCCTCGCCGTGGGTGGCCGTGCTCATCATCGGCGTGATGCAGTTCCTCACCGAGGTCTTCGTGGTGCGCAACTACTTCTGGGGCCAGGTGTTCGTCACGCCCATGGCGCTCGTGGGCACCTCGCTCGGCGTCCCGCTGAGCGGGGCCGTGCTCTACGACCGTGCGGTGGAAACCGTCATCGGCGCCGTCGTGGGCGTGGCCGTGGTCCTGCTCATGAACGCCTTCTCGCGTAGCAGCGAGAGCCGCGTCCACGTGATCGAGCCCGGCTGAACCCGGCGGGGCCTACGCCACCGAGGGGCCCAGCGCGCGCATCTCCACATCGATCATCCGCGCCAGGTCATGACGCGGGACGTCGCTGCGCCCATGGGCCCACAGGGTGAGCAGCAGGTCGAGTCGCAGCAGGCGCAGCGTGCGCTCCTCGTCGGTGGCGCCCGTGTCCCTGGCGCGCTGGATGTCGCGTTCGGGCAGCACGGGGTGCGTCATCTCGCGGCGGCGGATCGCCCGGGCGGGGCCGGGCATCTCCTCGATGGCGGCGTCCTCGCCCGACGCAAGACGCTCGCCCAGGGCGAGCGCGTCGTCGTCGTGCCCCTGTGCCGCCGCCAGCCAGGCCGCCAGGGCGAGGCCGTGGCGCACGGCGCGCCAGCGTCCCTCGTTGCCGTCGTAGTCCAGGGCGGTCAGGGTGGCCAGCAGCGGTGTCGCGGCCCCCGGATCGGCGTGTTCCACGGCGAGGCGGTCGGCCGCCCAGGCGAGGTCGGCGAGGTGGGCGCCGGCACGGGTGTTGATGCCGGGTGAGAGCTTGAGGGCCACGTCCAGCAGCTCGGCGTCGTCGGGGCGTGACGTCGAGGCCGCGATGAGTGCGGCCTCGGCGGAGCCCTCCTCCACCGGCAACGCGATGAGATCCTCCAGCCCGCGGCCCGGCGCCCGATGAGTGTAGACGCGGATGGAGGAGGCGATCGCGATGGTGACCTGCGTTCCGTCCTGCAGCACGGCGGCCACGTACGCCTCGGTGCCGAAGCTGTCGCGCACCACGGTGGCCGACTTCACGGGCGGGCTGGGCATGCCCGTGCGGCGCATGAAGCGGTCGCCGGGCGCGATCTCCCGCGCGGGGACGGAGCGGCGGTGGCGCGGCGCGTCCCCGTTGAAGCGCAGCGGGGCCGGGCCCCGGCCGGGATCGGGGGACACGGACCTCAGCGCCCCCACCCGACGTGGGCGAGCGCCGCCTTGACGATGTTCCCGCGTCCGCCCGTGAACTCGGCCTGCACCGACTCCGACAGCGCCTCGTCCGGCGTCATCCAGGTCAGCTCGAGCGCGTCCTGCCGCGGCGAGCACTCGCCGCGCACGGGCACCACGTAGGCCAGGGCCACCGCGTGCTGTCGGTCGTCGGTCAGCCCGGTCTGCGAGGGGGCGGGGAAGTACTCGGCTACCGTGAAGGGGACAGGGGAGGCGGGCAACGACGGCAGGGCCATGGGCCCCAGGTCCTTTTCGAGGTGGCGCATGAGCGCGGCGCGGACGGTCTCGCGGTGCATCACGCGGCCGGAGACGAAGGTGCGGGCGAAGTGGCCCTGCTCATCCGTGGTGTAGAGCAGGCCGATCTCGCTCACGTAGCCCATGTCGTCCAGACGCACCGGGATGGCCTCCACGTAGAGCATGGGCATGCGTCGCCTGGCCTCGTGCAGCTCGTCGTCGGAGAGCCAGCCGGGGTTGGGATCGGGGGTGCGCACGCTCATGCTTCATTGATACCGCACGCCGACCCCGCGCGCTCGGCCCCGCGCCGGGGTCGGGGAAAGCCGGAGCCTGTGAGGGAAACTCGCCCGACGGCGGGTGGTGGGCCGGGGCACCCGGCCCACCACCCGCCGTCGGGCACCGGGGAGCCCAGCCTCCCCGGGGATCACCAGCGGGTGCGCCAGTACTGGCCCGCGGCCGGGATCTCGCTGCGCTCCACGCCCAACTCGGCGGCGGAAGCGGCGGCCCAGTGCGGGTTGCGCAGGGCGGCGCGGGCCACGCTCACGGCGTCGGCCTGGCCGGTCGCGAGGATGGACTCCGCCTGCGCGGCGGAGTCGATGAGCCCCACGGCGGAGACGAGCGCGCCGGTGCCGGCGAGGGCCTCGCGGATGCGGGCGGCGAAGGCCACCTGGTAGCCGGGGCCCACGGCGATGCGGCCGCCGGGGAGGCCGCCGGAGGAGGCGTCGATCCAGCTCACGCCGTGCTCGGTGACGAGGCGGTGGGCCAGGCGGGCCGTTGCCTCGACGTTCCAGACCTCGCCGTCCGCGCCCTCGAGCCAGTCGCTCGCGGAGAAGCGGATGCCCAGAGGCTTGGTGGCCGGCCAGACCTTGCGCACGGCGTCGACGACGCGGCGCACCAGGCGGGTGCGGTTCTCCTCGGACCCGCCGTAGGAGTCGGTACGCGTGTTGGAGATGGGGGACAGGAACTGGTGCAGCAAGTAGCCGTGGGCGCCGTGCAGCTGGATGGCGTCGTACCCGGCCTCGTCGGCGCGGCGCGCGGCCTCGGCGAACGCGGCCACGACGTCGTCCAGCTCGGATTCGCTCAGCGCGTGCGGCGCGTCCAGGTGCGGGAAGACCGGCTGCTCCGTGGGGCCCACGGTCTTCCAGCCGCCCTCGGAGACCGGCACGGTGAGGTCCTGGAAGCCGGGCAGGCCGGGGTAGGTGGAGGCCTTGCCCCCGGCGTGGCCCAGCTGCACGGCGATCTTGGCACCCTGCGCGTGGGCGAACTCGGTCATGCGGCGGTGCGCGGCGATCTGGCCGTCGTCCCACAGGCCAAGGTCTCGCGGCGAGATGCGTCCGCGCGCCTCGACGCCCGTGGCCTCGATGGTGACGAGGCCGAAGCCTCCCGTGGCGAAGGCACCGGAGTGCACCAGGTGGAAGTCGGTGGGGACGCCGTCCTCGGCGTCGACCGAGTACATGCACATGGGCGCCACGATGGCGCGGTTGCGCAGGGTCAGGCCGTCGCCCTCGGGGGCGGGGATGGTTGCGGGGCTCAGAAGCATCGGAGAAGTCACGAAAGGCGGCAACCACGCGCGGCGCCCGGGCATTCCCGCCCGGGGAGGCGACCCCGCGCGCTAGGGTCGGGGCATGAGCCTCAACGATCCCTTCGCGCGCCTTCCCGAGGTGCCATCGTTCACCCTGACCTCCGAGACCGTGGCCGACGGCGCCGAGTGGCCGCGCGCACAGTACTCCGGGGCCTTCGGCGTCCCGGGCGGGAAGGACGTCTCGCCGCAGCTGTCCTGGGACGGAGCCCCGGAGGGCACGCGTGGCTACGTCGTGTCCGTGTTCGACCCGGACGCGCCCACCGGTTCCGGCTTCTGGCACTGGGTGCTCGCGGACGTCCCGGCCTCCGTCACCTCGCTGCCGGAGGGGGCCGGCGCCGCGGATGGCTCCGGGCTTCCGGCCGGGGCCCGCCACTTCCGGCACGACGGCGGCGGGCCCGGTTTCATCGGCGCCGCCCCTCCGGCGGGGCACGGGGAGCACCGCTACTTCATCGTCGTCAGCGCCATGGACGTGGAACGCTTGGACGTGCCCGACGACGCGAGCAGCGCCCTGGTGGGCTTTACCCTCGCGAGCCACGTCATCGGCCGCGCGCACCTGATGGTGACCGCGCAGATCCCGGCCGAGTAGCCGAATCGGGTCGGCGCCCCGCGCGGGGCGCCGACCCGCTCAGGCGGCGTAGCGGCGCACGAAGTTGCGCAGCACGGTCCTGGCGTGCGAGACGTCCGCGGTCAGCGCCAGATTCGTGAGCTCGGCGGCCTCGTGCGGCGCGAAGTAGCCGTGGTGCTTGTACGCCTCGATGCGCTTGACCAGGCCGGGCCCGTCCAGCTCGGGGTGGAACTGCGTGGCGTAGACGTTGGAGCCCAGGCGGTACATCTGCACGGGCGCCGGCGCGGAGAAGGCCAGCAGCACGGCGCCCTCCGGCAGGCCGGACATCGCCTCCTTGTGGCCGACGAACGCGTCGAAGTTCGTGGGGCAGCCGGCCAGCAACGCGTCGTCGGCCCCCTCCTCGGTGAGCCTCACCGTGGTGATGCCGACCGGTTCCGGGTGTTCCCGGTCCACGACGCCGCCGGCCACGCGGGCCAGCATGCCCACGCCGTAGCAGAGGCCAAGGAACGGGGAATCCAGCCCTAGCACCACCGCCAGCAGGCGCTCCAGGTCCGCCTCGACGCGGCGCTGCACGGGGGAACGGTCCTCGTCGGTGGAGGTGAAGGGGCTGCCGCCCAGGATGATGCCGGAATGGCGACGCACCCAGGCCGCGTCCGCGTCGTCGGGCAGGGGCTCCGACTCCAGCCGCCACTGCACCACGTCGGCGGCGTCCAGCCCGGAGAGCTCCACGACGCCGCGCAGCTCGTCCGCCGCCAGCTCGTCGTCGTCCCGGGTGGAGATCAGCAGATAGGGCCTCATGCGGTGGGCAGCCCGGCCAGGGCAAGGCGCTCGGTGTGCCCCACCTCCTGCCTCCTGGCCAGCGCGGTCAGGAGCGCCACGACGCCGCCCACCCCGGCGAGGACCATGAGGACTGCGCTCTGGTGCTCGCCCAAGAGGCGCGCGGCCATGAGCCACACGGCTCCCCATCCGAAGGCCACGGCGGGCACGATCCGCCCGCGCTCCGTCATGCCGGCCACGCACACCGGGACCATGCAGGCCATCAGCAGCAGCGAGGACCACAGGGTCACGGGCGCCACGAGCCATCCGCCGTCGGCCGCGGCCGCCGTCAGCGACCACGCCGTCGCGAAGGCGCCCCAGCCCAGCGCGGCCTCGAGAGGCGCGTCGGTGAGCCAGCGCTCGCGGCGGGTGCGGGCCGTGAGCAGGTTCAGGCGTCGCACGCCCTCGCCGGACGAGGCCAGCAAGGCCAGCGCGGCGAGCAGCGATACCCAGGCGATCCCGGCGGAGGCGGCCACGCACCAGAGCAGGCCGGCCGCGGAGGACGCCGCGAGGGGAAGGCCCACCGAGCGCTGCCGACGGGCGGAGAGCTGGTCGGGGACCCAGCCGTGTGCCGCCGCGGCGACCGCCGCGAGCCCCAGCACGGGCCACCCCAGGGCGGCCGGCGCCAGGGGCGCCAAGGGTGAGCGGGCGGCGTCGAACACCGAGCCAGGGCCGCCGTGGGCGGCCAGAAGCAGCGCGAGAACCGCGAAGGCCGCGGCGAGGGCGGAGACGACCACGCGGCGCAGCAAGTCCATCGGCGTCTGCTGCGGGTTGGGGGAGCGCTCGGGAAGGTTGTACGGCGCCACGTAGACGGAGGGCGAGAGGCGCTCGATCGCCGTGGGCGTCGTGAAGCCGCGCGATTCGCGGGCGATCGGGACGTACTCGGGGCGCCCCTCGGCGCCTTCGCCGTTCTGGGACGCCGCGATCGCCTCATGCGCGTCCCACACGACGCTCGCGAGTTCGGGGGAGGGGCCGTGCCCGGCCAGGGCCGCGCGAGCCTCTCGGATGGCGCGGTCGCGCTCGGCCGCGTCGCGCGCCTTCTCCGCCTCGCTGCGTTCCTCGTCCGCCGCCTTGCGGGCCCGGTCGGCCGCGGCGGTCACCGCCTGATGCGTACGGAAGGCCTCGGCGTCGTCGTCCTCAAGATCGAAGGGCGACACCCGCTCGGGGCGGCGGATGGTCGTGGGGCGTTCCCTCGGGGGGAAACGCAGCGCTTCGGGCGCGTCCGAGGACACCGCCTCAGCGGCGGTCTCCGCTTGCTCCCTCGGCTCCGGCCTGATCATCGCGTGTCCCCCTGGATCGCCGCCTGGCCCAACCGATCACGGCGGGCACGACTCCAATCAGGGTACCGATGCCCATGCCGATCAACGCGGAAGCCCACGCCGGGAGGCCCGTGACGTCGTCGGTGACTTTTCCGATCACGATCATGAGGGCGACCCACAGGATGGAACCGAGCGCCGTGGAGCCCCACACGATGCGCATGGGTGTGTTCGCCAGGCCGGCCGCGACGTAGGAGGCGGTGCGGCCGCCGGAGAGGAAACGCAGCCCGGCCAGCGCCGTGAACGTGCCCCGCTCGCCCAGGGCCTTCTCCGCGCGGGAGGACTTGTGCAACAGCCAGCGCCCCCACTTCCACCGCTCCAGCAGGTGACGGTAACGCTCCACGGTCCACGCGAGCAGGACGTCGCCCAGGACGTTCGCGATCCACGCGATGAACACCGCCAGCCAGAAGGACACGAGCCCCTCCTGGGCCAGCGGCGCGATCGCGATGACGAACAGCTCCTGCGGCAGCGGCGCGATGAACGAGTCGAAGACGTTCAGCACGAAGGAGACGGGGTAGTACCACCATCCCAGGGTGGCGGGATCGGCGAGGTTCATGCGCTTCCTTCGGGGGAGGTCTCGGTGCCCGACGCCGCAGGGTGGGGCTGGGTGCCTCGCGGCGCCTCGGAGAGGCGCCGCCGCGACGAGAAGGCGCGGGGCAGCCCCGAGAGCGGGTCGGTGAAGGAGATGGTGCGGGCCAGGAGCTGCAGGGGCAGGGCGTGGTTGTCGGGGGCCTCGTCCAGGAGGTCGGGGTAGAAGGGATCGCCCAGGATGCCGGCGCCGAGGGCGGCGAGGTGCACGCGCAGCTGGTGGGTGCGGCCCGTGCGGGGCTTGAGGCGGGTGTGGATGACGGGGGAACCGGCGAGGGTGCCGCCGGACGGGCCGGAGGCGATGAGGTCGATGGCTGTCTCTGCGTTGGGTGCTTCGTCGTCGCTCACCACGACGCGCAGGGTGCCCTTCACCTTGTCGATGTGGTCGCGGTAGCTCAGGGGGAGCGGGACGCCGCGCAGGGCGGGGTGGGCGGGGTCGAAGCCGGCCGGTTGGGCGGAGACGGCCTCGTAGACCTTGCGGATGCCGCGGCGCTCGAAGAGGCTCTGGTACGCGCCGCGGGTCTCGGGACGCACGGAGAAGAGGATGACGCCGGCCGTGGCGCGGTCCAAGCGGTGCATGGGCGTGAGGTCCGGGAGGCCGAGGCGCGTTCGCAGGCGCACCAGCGCGGACTCCTTGACGTAGCGCCCGCCCGGCGTGGTGGGCAGGAAGTGGGGCTTGTCCACCACCAACAGGTCCGCGTCCAGGTGCAGGATCTCCTCGTGGAAGGGCAGCGGCGCCTCCACGGGGGCGTCCCGGTAGTACCAGAGGAATTCGTGGGCGCCCAGCGGCGTCGTGGCGGTGATGGGGGCGCCGCCGATGCCCTGCACCTCGCCGGCGTCGAAGCGTCGGCGCAGGCCGTCGGCGTGGACGTGCCCAAAGCGCTCCAGCACGTAGTCCTGGATGGTGGCCCACGGGCCGACCAGCGGCAGATGAAGCCGGGTGGCGTTCACCCCGTCTCGCACGGGGAGGGGGGAACGCAATGACATGGGTTCCATTGTCCCACCGCGGGCGGTTCACGCGAATCCGGCGTCCGGCGTGACAGGGTGGGGCCGTGATCTCCTCCCTGGCCTTCCCCGTCGTGTTGTCCTGCCCCGCCGGAGCGCTGGAGGTGGCGCCCGCCGCCCCCGATGACCTGGACGCGCTCATGGCCCTGCTGGCCGACGACGCGGTGAGCGCCGCTCGAGGCGACGTCGCTTCCGCCTCCGACCGACCCGCGTACGCCGCGGCGCTCGCCGCCATCCAGGCCGATCCCTCCAATGTGCTCCTGCTGGCGCGGGACGGGGCCGGCGCCGTGGTGGGAACCGTGCAGCTGACCCTCATTCCCGGCATGGCCCGGCGCGGTGCCACCCGGCTGCTCGTCGAGGCCGTGCGGGTGTCCTCCGCGCGGCGCTCCGGTGGGATCGGCGGGGCGCTCATGCGCTGGGTCATGGGCCCGGCGGCCCAGGCGACCGGGGCGGCCCTGGTGCAGCTCACCTCGGACGCGGCGCGCCTGGACGCCCACCGCTTCTACCTGCGGCTCGGCTTCGTGGACTCCCACGTGGGGTTCAAGTACGCGGTGCCTGGCGGGGTCGCCTGAGGGGAGAACCTCAGGCGTAGGGCGCTCGCCTGCCGAGCGTGTGGTCCGGTGTTAATGGTCGGATCCCTGTGCACAACACCGGGAATCGAGCACTATCACCGGGCGCCGTCGACGCAGGACGTCCGGAGTCCGCCGATCCGAGGTCGCCACTGCCACAGGATCCCCTCGCGGCTCGCCTCCACCACGCCGCGCATCCCCGGCGCCCGCGCCGTCTCGACGAAGCCGGCCGCGCGGTGCATCGTGATCGAGGCGGCGTTGAGCGCGTTCGTCACCGAGAGCACGGGCGCCTCGCCCCTGGCCGCCGCCCACGCGAGGCGGTGACGCACGAGCGTCAGGCCGACCCCGCGGCGTCGGGCGGAGGACCGCACCAGGGCACCTCCCAAGTACAGGCCCGCCGGGGCCGGGCCCAGCGCCGCGTCCCAGCGGTGGGTCTTGCCGAAGCCAAGCAGGGTGCCGTCGGCGCCCAGCGCCACGACGGCGCACGCGTCCTCCCGTGCTATCGCCGCGGCGACGGACTCCGCCGAGGTCGCGTGGCCCTCCGCCCGGTACAGCGCCAGGACGCGGGCGACGTCGCGCGGCGTGGCCTCGCGGAGCACGAACCCACTCACGCGCGACCCCGTCCGCGGTGCGAGTGTGTGAACGGAGACCCCACCCCTAGCTGTTGCTGATCCCCGCACGCACGGATTTCGGCCTCAAAACCGTACCTGCGAGGATCAACAACTGGAGGCGGCGCGATGTTCTGCGCCGCGGGTCCGGGCTGGCAACGCGGGCACCAGAACACGTCGCGGGCCACGGCCGTGAGATTGCGCGGATCGCCGCCCACGGCGTCGCGCTGCAGTTCCGGGTCGGCGAGCTCGTCGCGGAGAACGGGGCCGTGCCCGCGCGGACACGGCCGACCTCCCCGGCCGTAGACCCAATAGCGATCCCGTACCGTGGGCGGCGTGGTCCGGCGGGCGGGGCGGCCGGCGTTGACGCGCAGCTGCTCCGCGGCGACGTCGAGCACGCGGGCCAGGGCGCCGTCGGGCAGGTCTCCGACCAGGCAGAACGGCGAGAGCCGGGCCATGAAGAGGGACTCGGAGCGGAAGATGTTGCCGATGCCGGCCACGACGCGCTGGTCAAGGAGCGCGGCGCCGAGCTCGCGTTCGGGGCCGGCCCGCAGCAGGGAGAGGGCGCGGCCGGCGTCCCAGGCGTGGATCGGGTCGGGTCCCAGGGAGGCGACGAGATCGTCGCGCTCGCCGGCCGTCATGGCGTCGAGCCGGCCCAGCTCGATCCCGAGTACCTGAGCGTCCTCCGTCTCCAGGACGGCGCGGACCGCGGCGGAGCGGGCGGGCCAGCGCTCGCCGGGGGCCAGGACCCGCCAGCGGCCCTCCATCATGAGGTGGCTGTGCAGCACGTCCGCGCCGTCGATCTCCATGAAGAGGTGCTTGCCGTAGGCGTGCACGCGGGTGACGGTGCGGTCCGTCAGATCCACGGTGGCTAGCGCCGGGACGCGCAGCTGAGCGCGGAGCAGCCGCCGTCCGGCCAGCACGAGGGACAGCTCGCGCTCGGCGCGCGCCAGTGAGTCTCCCTCCGGCATGCGGCAACCCCTTCCCGTTCGGAACGCTCCCACCGTAGCCGTTCGGGGCCGGCGGCTGTGGTTAGTCTGGAGGGCATGGCAGGCTTCGACGTGGTGCGCGGGATCGACATCGAGCGGGCGCTGAGGTCCACCCCGCGTCAGTACCTGGTGGGGGAGCTGGCCCGGCCGCAGGAGCTGGGCAACGCCACCGTCGGCGCTACGGAGATCGGGATCGTCGACTACGCCGAGGTGGCCGTGGAACCGCCGCATTTCCATCCCGAGAACGGCGAGTTCGTCTACGTTCTGGCCGGGCGGATCCTCATGCGCGACCTCGTCACGGATCAGGTCCACCGCCTGGGACCGGGAGACTTCCTGGCCATGGCCCCGGGGCATCCGCACGCGCAGAAGTCGGCCGCGGGGACGCGCCTGCTCTTCGTGAAGTCGCCGGGCGGGAACGACAAGACCCTCTTGCCGCTCACGCCGGAGCTGGAGGCCTGGCAGCGCGACGCCGAGGTGTGAGCCCCGGTGGTTCCTCTGATTTCATGTATGCCTTGGGCCCCTTTGACGGGGCTGAAAGCGGCCCAAGGCATACGTGAGTTTTCGTGGTCCGTGGTCCGTGGGCCGTGGGCCACGGAGAGCGGAAGCGCGACGAGCCCTCAGCCCCTGAACCTCAACCCCGAGGGCAGCGTGCCGAAGCCCGCCTCCACGAGGGCGCGCGCCAGCGGGGTGCCGAGGATGTCCAGCCCGTTGACCTTCTGCATGGACATCTTCTCCACGCGCGCGAGCCGGAGCGCGCCCACGAGGGCCGGTGCGGCGACGGCCAACACGGACTCGTCCCGCTCGAAGCACAGCACCGTCTTGCCGCCGCGCTCCACGTAGAGGACCAGCCGCCCGTCCACGAGCACCACGACGGCGCCCGCCTTGCGCCCAGGACGGTGCCCCGTCGCGGTGGTCGTGGCCCCCTCCGGCACGGGCAGGGCGGGCCAGGCGAGCGCCGCGCCGTAAGGGTTGGCCGGGTCCGTCGCGGCGAGGGCCATGGCCTGCGGTTCCTCCCGGCGGGCGTCGTCCCGGCGCGTGTGGCTGCGCAGCCGGTCCACCGTGGCGGGCGTGGAGAACTGCGCCGCCCCGAGCCGTTCGACGAAATAGCCGCGCCGTGCGATGCCCTGCTCCTCCATGCGGGAGAGGACCTTGTAGAGCGCGCCGAAGCCGCCCGGCACGTCCTCCGCGGCCACCGAACCCTTCGTTAGCACGCCGTAGCGATCCAGCATGACCTCGCTCAGCGCATGGGCGCGCAGCGTCGCATCGGCCTCGGGGGGAGGCAGGAGCGTCCAGCGGCCCTGGGCCGCCGGCAACGCGGCCGGCGTCGCCCGTCCCGTGCGGCGGCGATCGATGCCGCCGGAGGCATATGCCTTGTCCCTGTCCGACGCCGCGGGCGCGCCCTGGTGCCCCGGCTCGCCGGCGTCGGGCCCCACCGGGGCGGCCTCGCCGCCGGAGTCAGCGAGGCGCAGCCCGGTCGGGCCGTAGCCGCGGGTGCGCAGCCCGCGGACGTGACCGAGCCGGGCCGTGCGGGCCCGCGGATCCGGCTTGCGCTTGTGGGCGGCCTTCCCCCCGGAAAGCATGCCGCGCACGGCACCGTAGGAATCGTTGGTGACGAGCCCGGCCCAGACCAGGTCCCAGAGCGCGGCCGCGAGCTCGGCCTCGGGGACGTGGCCCTCCGGCTCGAGCCGCGCGGCGAGCTGGCCAAGGAACCACCCGCCACCGCCGGCCAGGGCGTCGAGCACCCGCACGTGCAAGGCGTTCGGCGCGAACTCGGCGTCCGTGCGCAGCGTCAGGGGGGCGGACTCGGCCAGGTGCAGGGCGATCCAGCCGTCGTCGCCCGCCAGCGACCCCGCACCGGAGAAGAGCACCTCGCCGGAGGTCAGGAGCTCGTCCAACCAGGCGGGCTGGTAGCCGCGCACGCGGGCGGGGAGGACGAAGCCCTCCCACGCGCTGGCCGGGACGGGCACGCCGGAGAGTTGCTCCACCACGAGGGCCACGCCGTCCACGCCACGGACCTGGCCGGGCAGGTACTGCCAATCGGCCAGGAACCGTGCCAGGGCGGGCTGCTCCACCGGTTCCACCTCGGCGCGCAGGGCGGCCAGGGAGCGGCGACGGATGCGGCGCAGGATCTCCGTCTCGCACCATTCCTGCTCGCCGGACGGCGTGGGGCGGTACTCGCCGGCGGAGACGCGATGTTCCTGCGCCAGCCGCTGCAGGGTTTGCGCCACGACGGCGGACGCGAGGCCCAGCGCCGCCGCGGCCTCCGAGGCCGTGAAGGGCCCGTGCGTGCGGGCGTAGCGGCCCACCAGGTCTCCCAGCGGATCCGGCACGGGCTCCACGAAGGCCAGGGGCACGCCCATGGGCAGGGCGACGCCGAGGGCGTCCCGCAGTCGCGAGGCGTCCTCGATGGCGACGAAGACCTCCCGTCCCGAGAGATGCACGGCCAGCGCTCGCCGCGAGGCGACGAGTTCGCGCCCGAATGCCTCGGCCTCGGCGGCGGTGGCGTGCCCCGTCGCCTCGGGTGCGGTGTCAGTCTCTTGCCCGACGTCGCCCGGTTCCGTTGTGCCGGTGACGGCACCGCCGGAATCTTCGCCGGGACCCGGCCCCGCGTCGTCGGGCACCGGGGGGTCCGCGACCTCTCCCTGCAGGCGGAGCGCCAGCTCCGCCGCGGAGAGCGGACCGAGCAGGCGCAGCAGGTCGGCGGCACCCTCGAGCCCGCGCAGGCGCCTCGAGGGCGTCAGCCGCTGGGTCTCGGCCTCGACGGCGGCCATGACGTCGGCGTCGAGGAGCTCGCGCAACTCCTCGCGGCCCAGGAGGTCAGCCAGGAGGGTGGGGTCCAGCGAGAGGGCGGCGGCGCGGCGCTCGGCCAGGGGCGAGTCGCCCTCGTAGAGGAATTGCGCCACGTAGCCGAAGAGGAGGGACTGGGCGAAGGGGCTCGGTGCCTGCGTCTGCACCTCGAGGATCCGGATCTTGCGGGACTGCAGGCGCGTGGCGAGTTCGTGCAGGGCGGGCAGGTCGTAGACGTCCTGGAGGCATTCGCGCACGGTCTCCAGGATGATGGGGAATTGCGGGTACTTCGCCGCGACCTGCAGCAGTTGGGACGCGCGCTGACGCTGCTGCCACAGGGGCGTGCGCTTGCCGGGATCCCGGCGGGGGAGCAACAGCGCGCGGGCGGCGCATTCGCGGAAGCGGGCCGCGAAGAGGGCGGAGCCGCCCACCTCGGTCGTGACGGCCTCCTGCAGCTCGTCGGGGTCGAAGAGGAAGAGGTCGGCGCCGGGCGGCTCGTCGTCCATGAGAGGCACGCGTAGCACGATCCCGTCGTCCGCGGCCATGGCGGAGCCGTCCAGCCCGTAGCGTTCGTGCAGGCGGGCGCCGATCGCCAGCGCCCACGGCGCGTGGACCTTCATTCCGTACGGGGAATGCAGGATGACGCGCCAATCGCCCAGCTCGTCCTGGAAACGCTCCACGATGAAGGTCGTGTCGCTCGGCACCGCGGCGGTGGACTCGAGCTGCTCGCGCAGGTAGGCCAGCAGGTTGTCCTGGGCCCAGGTGTCCAGACCCATGGCGGCGAGGCGCTCGCGGGCCTCGCCGTCCTGGGCCCCCGCCAGCTCCCGCTGGAACGCGCCCTGGGCGCGGCCCAGCTCGGCTGGACGGCCCAGCCCGTCGCCGTGCCAGAACGGGAGCTTGCCGGGTTGCCCGAACGCGGGTGAGACCAGCACGCGGTCATGCGTGATGTCCTCGATGCGCCAGCTCGTGGCTCCGAGAGCGAACACGTCCCCCACGCGCGACTCGTAGACCATCTCCTCGTCCAGCTCGCCCACGCGGCGGTTGCCGGTGCCGGCGTCCTCCGAACCCACGAGGTACACGCCGAAGAGCCCGCGGTCGGGGATGGTGCCGCCGGAGGTGACGGCGAGGCGTTGCGCGCCGGGGCGGCCCTCGATGCTCCCGGCGTCGCGGTCCCAGACCAGGCGCGGACGCAGCTCGGCGAACTCGTCCGAGGGATACTTGCCCGCCAGCAGGTCAAGGGTGGCCTCGAACGCGCTGCGCGGCAGGGACGCGAAGGGCGCGGAGCCCCTCACCAGCTCGAACCATTCCTCCACGTCGAGGGGACCCAAGGAGCAGGCAGCCACCGTCTGTTGCGCCAGGATGTCCAGCGGGTTGGCGGGGACGGCCATGGACTCGATGCGGCCGGCCAGCATGCGTTCCACCGTGATGGCGCTGGAGACCAGGTCGCCGCGGTGCTTGGGGAAGAAGACGCCAACGGACGGCGCCCCGACCTGGTGCCCCGCGCGGCCCACGCGCTGCAGCCCGGAGGAGACCGAACCGGGCGCCTCCACCTGGATCACGAGGTCCACGAGGCCCATGTCGATGCCGAGCTCCAGCGAACTCGTGGCCACGACGCAGCGCAGTCGGCCGGACTTCAGGTCGTCCTCGATCTGCGCCCTGCGCTCCTTGGACACGGAGCCGTGGTGCGCGCGCGCCAGCATTTCCGGCGCCCCGGAGCTGACCCCGGCCTGCGCCATGACCTGTGCGGGCGCCCGGTTGGCGGGCGGGACGGGGTGCAGGATCTCCCGGCTGGGCGAGCCGATGCCGCCCATCGTGAAGGTCGGCTCCGCGTCCAGGCCCAGGCGCGCGGCGTGGATCTCGTTGAGGCGGCCGGTGAGGCGTTCGGCCAGGCGGCGCGAGTTCGCGAAGACGATCGTGGAGCGGTTGGCCTCCACGAGGTCCACGATCCTCTCCTCGACGTGCGGCCAGATCGAGGCGTTGGGCTCCGGCGACGAGCCCGGGCCCAGGTCGTGCGCGGAGGAGGCGCTGGGCAGCTCCGCCATGTCCGGCACGGGCACGGTGATGGTGAGGTCCCAGGCCTTGGCCGACTCCGGGGCCACGACCTCCACGGGGCGCGATCCGCCCAGGAAACGCGCAATCTCCTCCCGCGGCTCCACCGTGGCCGAGAGCCCGATCCGCTGCGCCGGCTTCGCCAGGAGCGCGTCGAGGCGCTCCAGCGTGAGGGCCAGGTGGGCGCCGCGCTTGGTCCCGGCCACGGCGTGGACCTCGTCCACGATCACGGTGTCGACGCGGGTCAGGGTCTCGCGCGCCTTGGACGTGAGCATGAGGTAGAGCGATTCCGGCGTCGTGATGAGCACGTCCGGCGGGCGGGAGACGAGCGCGCGGCGCTCGGCAGGGGTCGTGTCGCCGGAGCGAACGCCCACGCTGACCTCCGGCACCGGGACGCCCAGGCGCCGAGCGGTCTGCGTGATGCCGATGAGTGGCGAGCGCAGATTGCGCTCCACGTCCACGCCCAGCGCCTTGAGCGGTGAGATGTAGAGGACACGCGTGCCGGAGTGCTCGTGGCGCGCCTTCGCGGCGGCGGCCTTGTCCTTCAGGGTGGGCGTGCTCTCGGCGCGTTCCGTGCCCGACGTCGCCCGGCCGGCCGTCGTCGTCGGCTCGCCGTCGGTGCCGGGCAGGGTTCCCTGTCCGCCCGCGTCCTGGGCCCGGCGGATGAAGGAATCCAGGGCCCAGAGGAACGCGGAGAGGGTCTTGCCGGAGCCGGTGGGCGCGATGACGAGGGCGTGGTGCCCACCGCTGATGGCGTCCCACGCGCCGAGCTGGGCGGCGGTGGGCGCGGGGAAGGCCCCCGTGAACCACTCGCGCGTGGCCGGGGAGAAACGTTGCAGGACGGTGCTCGCGTCCGGGGTGTCGCTCATCGTCTGCCCAGGCTACGCGGAGGGGCCGACGCCACGGTGTCCGCCCGTCTTCCTCCATCCGGCGTCCCCTCGCTGCCGCGTGCTCAGAGTGAGTCCACGCGAACCAGGCTTCGCCGTGCCTGCCTGAGCAAGCGGGGGAACGGGGAGGCCGGTTTGGGCTGACACACGCTTTTCCGCGCCGCGCCGATGAGTAGGCGTGACCCTCTACCTAGCCCGTTTGATCCAGCACCGGCATGTCGCCGCACACCTCCTGTGCGTGCGTATCCAACTTTGTTCCCCGCTTGCCCTCCGAAACCTGCTCGCCTCCCTGCTGTGGTGGTGGGACAACGCCATCAGCCCGCTGTTGACGCTGGCAGCCATGTGGCCGGGCCTTCAAGGGCTTCCCTGCTTCGAACTCGTGTCTTCGATCCAGGCCACCCTCGACGCGCTTTCCCTGGCGAACGAGCGTCCGGAGGGGGTGTGGGTTCCGCGGCCTCCGAGCTACGTGATTGTGTTGGGGGTTTCGGTCCTGCGCAGGCGCATGATGGGGTGAACCGGTACCGATCGGGAACACCCCCGGCGCTTCCGGCGATCGGAACCGGGCACCGAAGCCAGCCCCGCGTCGTCGGGCATCATTCCGCCTGCGGGCGCAGGGTCTTGACGACCTTCATGGGGAACTTGGACGAGACCTTCTGGATGCCGGGCAGAGCCAGGAGCGTGTCCGCGAGGAACTTCTCGTAGGTGGGGAGGTCCTTCACGGCCACTCGCGCGTAGTAGTCGGGCTGGCCGAAGAGCCGGTACACCTCCAGGACCTCCTCGAAGCCGGCCATGGTGGCCTCGAACTGCGCCACCGTGTGCCGCGAGAAGTCCGTCAGTTCGATGTCCAGGAGCACCTCGAAGGCTCGGCCGTCCGCCTCGGGATTGATGCGCGCCTGGTAGCCGAGCAGCACGCCGTCGGCCTCCAACCGCTGCACGCGGCGCAGGCACGGGCCGGGCGTGAGGCCCACCCGGTCGGCGAGCGTGACGTTGGGAATGCGCGCGTCGGACCGGAGTTCCTCGATGATTGCGCGATCGATCTTGTCCACACTCAATCGTTGCATGAATAGACGGAAAGAACGCCGCACTTGGCATCGCGTTGCGGCGCGTTTTTGACATCATCGTGGCGTGTCAACGACCCTTGCTCCCGCCCTCGGGACCAGCCGCCGCCACGAGGTCCTCGCGGGCGTGAAACTCTCGCTCCCGGCCGGACTCGGGATGATCCCGCTCGGCATGGCCTTCGGGCTGCTCGTGATCCAGGCGGGCTTACCGGGGTGGATCGCTCCGGCGCTCTCGCTGGCGGCCTTCGCGGGTTCGGCGGAACTGCTGCTGGTGGGCATGATCGCCACCGCTGCGCCCCTCGCGGGGATCGCCCTGACCGCGTTCCTGATCAACTTTCGCCACGTCTTTTACGCCGTGAGCTTCCCGCTGCACCTGGTGCGCAACCCCTTCCTCAAGGCGTACTCGCTCTACGCGCTGACGGACGAGGCCTATGCGCTCACCGCCTCGAGCCCGGGGAAGTGGACGCAGTCGAGGCTGCTCACGCTGCAGGCCTCCTACAACGTGTACTGGGTGGGCGGCGGCGTGCTCGGCGTGCTGCTGGGCGGGCTCATGCCGGGCCCCATCAAGGGCCTGGACTTCGCGCTCACGGCGCTCTTCGTGACCCTGGCCCTGGACGCGGCTCGGTCCAAACGCGAGATCCCGTCCGTGCTCCTGGCCGCGGGGGCCTTCGCCATTGCGGTCCTGTTGGTGCCAGGGTCCGCGCTCTTCGTGGGGCTCGTGCTCTTCGTCGCGTTTCTCGCGGTGCGCTACCTCGTGGGGAAGGCCAGGTCCTACCGTGCCTAGCCCGGTTTACATCGCGGCGGTCCTGGCCACGGTCTTCGCCGTGGACCTGGGCCTGCGCGCCCTGCCCTTTGCGTTCCTGAAGCCGTTGCGTGAGTCTGCGGCCGTCAACGCCCTGAGCCTGTGGATGCCGGCGGGGCTGCTGCTGATCCTGGCGATGTCGACGTTCGCGCCGCTCGTGGGCCTGGGCTCCGGCGCCGGAACCGGCGTGGGTTCCTCGGACATCGCCAAGGCCTTCATCGCGCTGGGCGTCACGGTGGGCGTGCACCTGAGTTGCGGGCGCAGGACCCTGCTCTCCGTGGGCTTGGGGACGGCGGCCTACGTGGCCCTCGTCAACGTCGTCTGAGCCCGTCCGGCCGCCGTGCGGGAAAGGACGTTGGGTTCGAGTTCGCGAGCTCGCAACGGCGGCGTCGGAGTGTTGCCCGGGGGAATCGGTGGCCTGTATGCTTGACAGCAAGAAGGCGAGAACAAGGTCTCTCGTCAATGAGTTGAAAGAGCCTGTGGGATTTCATCGCCCGCAGGCTCTTTCTTTTACACCGTTGGTCGTTCTTTGAAGATGGGTTTGACCTTGCTGCCGCCGGTGACCCAGTTGGCTACATCGCGGTCGATGCTCTGTAGCAGGTCGAACGCATCCTGTACGACGTCGAGAACGTCCACGTTGAGAAGAGATTCCATGTGGGAAACCCGGTTTCTCAAGTGGTGAACGTGGCTGACTCGCCAAAAGGTGAGTTCACCATCCGGGTCGGTCACGTTCGGGAACGCTGATTCGAGCGCCTCCTTCCACATACGGATCCTGTTCCCGTTTTCGATGGTATTGCCCGAGTCGGGCCAATGGTTCGGCAGGAGCTCTTTCCACAAGCCGAACATCACCTGAGCCAGTACGTCGTCGTGGGTGATGACTTGTCCGAAACGGCGGTGAGAGGTGGGGCGACGAGCATGAACTTTTTCCGTGCGGGTGATCGCCTCGCGACGTTTCCCCGCGGAGAGGCTCCGCAAAGGGGCCGCCGGTGCGGAAAGCAACCAACTGCGGGCTCCTCCGTTCTCTCTCGAGTTCCACGCCTGAAGTTGCCTGTCCATGGCGTTTCAGAGAACCACTTCGGTGGCTCCGAGGACCGTTTGGCAAGCTGCCGTCAGGTCAGAGTTCCAGCGATACAGGGCAAGAGCGTTCTTCTCGTTCTGATAGGCCGCTTCAAGGTACGGCTTCATCCGCGTTCGATGAAGCGCGTCAATGATCTTGGTGCGTGCAGACCCGGCCATGGAAGCATCTTGCTCCTGACCGCTGCAACATGCGAGGGCCCGGTCAGGCGGTGTCGGACTGGCCCTCCTTCACAACGGGGTGTCGCGAACTGGTCCGCTTTTTTGAGGTGAGCCGCTACCCGGAAGTAGAGCCGTAGGACAGTGGCTCTCCTTCCGGGTAGCGGCTCACTTCGTCGGGGGCCCGAAAGCCGACCAGTTCGCCGCGCCGACGCCCGCGTGTTCCTCGTCGACCGGCCCCACGACCTCCCCGCCCCACGACCTCCCCGCCCCATGAGTGGGCCGAGGACGGGGGAAGGCTCGGCCCGACGACGTCGGACCGAGCCTTCCCGGAGTGCCTTGGGCAAGAGCGGAGGTGCGCCCAGGGCCGAAGTCCCCGGTGCCCGCCACCCAGCCAGGCGAAGCGATCAGTGCGTGGACGGGTCCTGCGCCACTTCGGTGCGGTCGCCGCTCCACAGCGTGTGGAACGTGCCCTCCTTGTCGACGCGCTTGTAGGTGTGCGCGCCGAAGAAGTCGCGCTGGCCCTGGACCAGGGCGGCCGGCAGGCGGTCGGAGCGCAGGCCGTCGTAGTACGCCAGCGACGAGGAGAAGGCGGGGGAGGGGATGCCGGAGACCGCGGCGGCCACGACCACGCGGCGCCACGCGTCCTGCGCGCCTTCGAGCACGGTGCGGAAGTACGGGGCCAGCAGCAGGGCCTCGAGCTCCGGGTTTTCGGCGTAGGCCTCGGTGATCGTGTTCAGGAACTGGGCGCGGATGATGCAGCCGGCGCGCCAGATCTTGGCGATCTCGCCCTTCTTGATGTCCCAGCCGTACTTGGCGGCGCCGGCGACGATCTCGTCGAAGCCCTGCGAGTACGCCACGATCTTGGAGGCGAAGAGCGCCTGGCGCACGTCTTCGATGAACGCGTCGGCGTCCTCGACGGCCACCGGGGACGGACCGGCCAGGCCGGTCGCGGCGGCGCGCTGGGCCGCGGCGGAGGAGAGCGAGCGGGCGAAGGTCGCCTCGGCGATGCCCGTCACCGGCACGCCAAGGTCCAGCGCGTTCTGCACGGTCCACGCGCCGGTGCCCTTGGCCCCGGCCTGGTCCAGGATGACGTCCACGAGCGGCTTGGAGGTCTCCGCGTCCACCTGGCGCAGCACCTCGGCGGTGATCTCGATGAGATAGGAGTTCAGCTCGCCCCGGTTCCACTCGGCGAACACGTCCGCGATCTCGGCCGGGGTCTTGCCCGTGCCGCGGCGGATGAGATCGTAGGCCTCGGCGATGAGCTGCATGTCGGCGTACTCGATGCCGTTGTGCACCATCTTCACGAAGTGGCCGGCTCCGTCGGTGCCCACGTGGGTCACGCAGGGCTCGCCGTCGTCGGCCCGGGCCGCGATGGAGGCGAGGATGGGGCCCAGGGTCTTGTAGGACTCCACGGAACCGCCGGGCATGATGGACGGGCCGTTCAGCGCGCCCTCCTCACCGCCGGAGATGCCGGTGCCGGCGAAGTGGATGCCGGTCTCGCGGATGCGGGCCTCGCGGGCGATGGTGTCCTGGAAGTTGGCGTTGCCGCCGTCCACGATGATGTCGCCGGGCTCGAACACGTTCAGCAGCTCGTCGATGACGGCGTCGGTGCCGCGGCCGGCCTGCACCATGATGATCGCGGTGCGCGGCGTGGAGAGCGAGGCCGCGAACTCGGCGTAGGAGAAGGTCGGGACCAGGCCGGCCTCGGGGTGCTCGGAGGTCAGCAGGTCGGTGCGCTCGCGCGAGCGGTTGTACACGGCCACGGTGTTGCCCTCGCGGGAGGCCAGGTTGCGGGCCAGATTGGAGCCCATGACGGCCAGCCCCACCACGCCGATGTTGGCGACGGCGTTGACGTTCTCAGACATGTCATTCCTTGTCTCGCGGGGAACCCGCGTCCGTTCCGGGGCGATCCCGGGGATGTGCATCAGTAGAACTCGTGCGTGTTCACGCGGTTGCGCAGTTCCTCGCCGTTGAGGAGCCTGCGCGCGTTGTCCACGAGGAGTTCGGCGATCAGCCGGTCCTCGTCCCGGTTCATGGTGGCGCAGTGCGGGGACACCAGGACGTTGTCCAGGTCCCACAGCCCGCTGTTGGACGGTAGCGGTTCCTGCTCGAACACGTCCAGCGCCGCGAACCCCAGATGACGCGAGGCCAGCAGCTCGGTCAGGGCGGCCTCGTCGATGACCGTGCCGCGGCCGATGTTCACCACGACGGTGCCGCTCGGTAGCGCCTCGAGGACCTCGCGGGAGACCATGTGCCGCGTCAGCTCCGTGCCGGGCAGCGTCACGACGAGCGCGTCGGCGCGCGCCGCCGCCTCCGCGAGCCGGTCCGGGTGCACGACGGCGTCCGCGTGGCTCGAGTGCCGCTCCGTGCGGCTGGTGCCGGTCACGTGGGCGCCGAGCGCCCGCAGCAGCCCGGCGAGTTCGCGGCCCAGGTGTCCCAGGCCCAGGATGAGGATGCGGGCCCCGCGCAGGGAGACGGGGAACGGTCCGCGCTCCCCCCAGCGGTGCGAAGCCTGGTCCGCGCGCAGGGCGGGAACGCGCTGGAAACCGGAGAGCAGGCCCATGAGGGCGAACTCCGCGAGCGGCCGCGCGTGGACGCCGGCGGAGGTCGTGAAGGCCACGCGTTCAAGCACCGCGTCGTCGAGGCCTGTGGCCCCCAGCGCCCTGGCGCGGCCCACGAGGGAGCCGCCACCCGCCGCGGTCAGGGCCACCCAGCGCACGCCGGGGGCGCAGACCCGCGCCAGCTGCCCGGGGGATTCGCCGGGGACGCCGTAGACGGCGTCGGCCCTGGACAGCAGCGCGTCGAGGCGCGCCTCCTGATCCGCGGTGCGGACGAAGGTGGGGTCGCCCCAGTGGTCGGAGGGGTAGCGCTGCGGGGGCAGGAGCTCGGCGTCGAAGAGCAGCTCGATGCGGGGTTCGGCACGCAGCACGGCCTCGGCCTCGGGAGGCAACGGCGTGGCGATGGCCAGGCGCAGGGGCGCACCAGGGGACCCGGACTTCGGAGGCTCTGGCGTGAGGGACTCAGACATGGTGGTAGGACCCTCCCGCGGAGATCTCCTGGGCCCGGTAGACCTGCTCGGCCAGGATGAGCCGCACCAGCTGGTGGGGGAAGACGAGCTCGGAGAGGGACCACACGAGGTTGGCCCTGGCGTGCACCGAGGCGTCGACGCCGTAGGCCCCGCCGATCACGATCGTGACGGAACGACCCGTGTCCAGCGGCGCGCGCAGGGCGGCGGAGAGGCCGGGGGAGGAGAGCATCTTGCCTCGCTCGTCCAGCAGCACCAGGAACTCGTCCGGCTTGATCTTGGCCAGCAGGCGGACCGACTCCTCTTCGCGCGCGGCGGTCTCCTGCCGCGAGGAGTGGGGAATGAGGGCGAAGTCGAGGTCCCACGGCTTCTTGAGCCGCTTGGTGTACCGCTCGATGCCTTCGGAGACCCACGATTCGTGCTTCTTGCCGACGGCGAGGACGCGGATGCTCATGCGTCCATCCTTCCAGGAGGCGGCTCCGGACGCCGCACCCGTGACGCCGCGGCCGAAACGGCCCCGGACGTGCGGGACCCCGGTGCCACGGGGGAATGGGCACCGGGGTCCTTCGGTGGTCGCTCACCCGGCGATCGGGCGGGGAGGCGACCGGACGCCGTCGGGCACCGGGGGTGGAGGCACGACGGCGTGGGCCGGCGCCGAGGCGCCGGCGGTCTGGATCAGGCGTTCGCCGGCTCCAGGGCCGCGGCGCCGATGGTCATGACGCGGGTGGCGCGAACGATGGAGCCGAGCAGGCCCTCGATCTCGCCGGCGCGGCGCTCCTGCGGGGCCAGGCCCTCGGCGCCGAACTCGGTGAAGAGCGACAGGGCGATCGTGGCGCGCACGTCGTACATGTCGAAGTTGGCGACGATCTGGCGCCACTGCTCCACCGCACGCACGCCGCCGTCGGCACCGTAGGAGACGAACGCGATCGGCTTGCCCATCCACTCGGGGGCCAGCAGGTCGAAGGCGTTCTTCAGGGCGCCGGGGACGCCGTGGTTGTACTCGGGGGTCACCACGATGAAGCCGTCGAACTCGTCGATCTTCTTGCCCCAGGCGAGCTGCGCCTCGTCGGTGTAGGCACGGTTGAGCATGCCCGGGAGCATGGCACCGTCCAGCAGCGGGAGGTTGAAGTCGGCCAGGTGGACGGTCTCGAAGGTGAGGTCCTCGGTCTCGAAGGCGGCGGAGGCGCCCTTGACCCAGGCGGAGACGTGGTCGGCGTTGCGGCCCTCGCGGATGGAGCCGGAGATGATCGCGATCTTCATCGGTGTTGCCTTTCGGTTCAAGCTGGGGATGTTCCCCCTCATCGTGTCACTAGTTGAAGCGTCAGCCAAGTCGAATCATTCCTCGCGGCGGGGTGATCCGTGTCACGTGTGGCCGGCTGGCTCATCGGTGCGGCGTGGGCGGCGCTCGTGGCGGCGGCCGATCGTTGGTGGGTGTGGCGGGGTCAGTAGTGGCTGCCGCGCGCGTGGGTGTCCACGCTCGGCAGCACCAGCGCGGGGCTCCCGGCACCGCCGCTGAGGAAGGCGCGGTGGTCGGAGTCGGAGGCTTCGAGGACGCGCAGGACGTTGTCGTGGGCCAGGGCGTGCAGCTCCGCCTCCGACCAGCGGCGCGAGCGCAGCTCGTCCAGGAGGGCCGGGTAGCGTGAGACGTCCTCCAGCCCCAGCGGCATGACGTCGGTGCCGTCGAAGTCGCCGCCCAGGCCCACCGCGTGCACGCCTGCCACCTCGCGCACGTGTTCCACGTGGTCGGCGACCTGGGCCAGCGTGGCCCGAGGCGCTTCGCCGGTCCTGTCCTCCTCGGGGAGCTCCCACCAATCGCGGACCTCCTGGCTCACGAAGCGGGGGACGAAGGTGACCATCTGCACGCCGTCGGCCGCCCCGAGAGCCGCGATGACGTCGTCGGGCACGTTGCGGGGGTGGTCGCAGAGCGCCAACGCCGAGGAATGCGAGGCCATGACGGGGCGGGAGGAGACCTCCAGCGCGGCGCGCATCGTGGAGGGCGCCACGTGCGAGATGTCCACGAGCATGCCGATGCGGTTCATCTCCCGCACCATGTCGCGGCCCGTCGCGCTCAGGCCTCCGTGGCGCGGCTCGTCCGTCGCGGCGTCCGCCCAGTCCGTGGTCCTGTTCCAGGTGAGCGTCATGTAGCGCACGCCCGCCCTGGCGTAGGCCCGCAGGACGGCCGCCGAACCGTCGATCTGCGCGCCGCCCTCCACCCCCATGAGGGAGGCGATGCACCCGTCCGCCATGGCGCGGCGGACGTCGTCGGCCGTGCGGGCCAGGCGCAGGGCGCGGGGATGCGCGTCCACGAAGCGGTGGACGAAGTCGATCTGCTCCAGGGTGGCCGTGACCTGCTCGGCCCCCTCCAGGACCGGATCGACCCACACGGACCAGAACTGCCCGCCCACACCGCCGGCCTGCAGGCGCCCCAGATCGGTGTGCAGCTCGTCGAGACCGCGCCGCGAGTCCAGCCGGTCCACGGCGTAGCCGCGCTTGAGGCGGGCGGCCCACGGAAGATCGTTGTGGCCGTCGATGAGGGGGATCACGGGGGCTCCTTCGTCAGATTCGTCCCCGCCACCGTAGCCTCGGGCGAACCGTCCGACTACCGGGGCGCCGCCATCTCCTTGATCCCGGCCGCCACGGACAGGGCCTCGAGGTCCGCCCCCGCGAAGCCCAGGACCTGCAGCCCGAAGGGGAGGCCCTCGTGCTCGAAGAGCGGGAGGTTGATCGCCGGGATCCCCAGGTAGGACGCCGGCGTGTTGAAGACGGTGTTGCCCGTCGAGTCCAGGCCCACCGGGGCGGTGCCGGTCGCGGAGAGCGTGACGATGGCGTCGACGTCGCCCCGCAGCGCGTCGTGGGTGGCACGGGCGGCGTCGCGCTGATCCAACAGCTCCGCGTAGTCCTCCGGCGTTGTGGCCTCCGCCTTCAGCACCCGCTCTCGCAGCAGCGGGCTCAGCTTGGAGGCGTCCCGGTCCAGGTAGGAACGCAGGGGCCACAGCATCTCGTACCCCACGATCTCGAGCGAGAGCCGTTGGGCGTCGGCGACGGCCTCCTCGAGTCGGGCCAGGGCGGGGCTGCTTTCCGCCGTGACGACCTCGACCCCGGCCGCCGCCAGGCGGTCGGTGGAGCTCTCGAGATCGCGGCGTGCGTAGTCCTCCGCGGCGGCGTAGCCGCCCGTCCTCAGGACCCCCAGCCGCCGGGGGCGGTTGCCGGACAGGGTGCCCGACGTCGCGGCGAGCGGCCGGTGTCCCGGGTCGCCTCCCACGCGGCGGGCGATCTCCCGCAGCACGTTCCACGCGTCCTCGAGGCTCGCCGCGAGCACACCGTGTGCGCTCTGGCTCAGCCCGTCGTGGGAACCGCCTCGGTTCACCGCACCGACGGTGGGCTTGATGGCGAACGTCCCGCAGTAGCTGGCGGGCCGCACGATGGACCCCACCACCTGGGTCCCGAGCGCGGCGGGCAGCATGCCGGCCGCGACGGCGGCGGCCGATCCGCTGCTGGACCCGCCGGGCGTGTGTTCCAGGTTCCGCGGGTTGCGCGTCTTGGAGGCGAAGGGACCGGCGAACTCGGTCGTCACGGTCTTGCCGAGGACGATGGCGCCGGCCCCGCGCAGGGCCTGCACGCTGGCGGCGTCGCGCCCCGTCGAGTGCCCCTCGAAGTAGGGCGAGCCGTTCTGGGTGGGCATGTCCCGCGTCTCGATGATGTCCTTGATGCCGATGGGCATGCCGTCAATGCTGGAGAGCTGTTCCCCCTTCCTCCAGCGTGTTTCGGCGGCTCGGGCCAGCTCGAGTGCACCATCCACGTGCAGCGCCTCGAAGGCCCGGACGCTCGGTTCCAGCTCCTCGATGACGGCGAGGCACGCCTCGAGGAAGGCGACGGGGGAGGAGGTGCCGTCGGCGAAACGACGGGACGCGGCGGCAAAGGAACGCACGGTGGACTCCTGAGGTGACGGGGAGAGCGGGTATGCGACAGGGGCCCCGCGGATGCGAGGCCCCTGTCGTGGTGGATCAGGCGATGGCCTTGGCCTTGGCCACGGACTCCAGGAGGGAGGTGCGGCGCAGGAAGGCCTTCATGCGCTCCGGATCCTCGGAGATCGCGGTCAGCTCGTCCAGACGGGCCTGGCGCTTCTCGGGATCGGTCTCCTCGAGGCGCTTCTTGTTGTCGATCGTCTGCTGTTGCACGAACTCGATGTTGAGCTGGCGGCGGCGACGCTCGTAGCGGTTGAGCACGTCGTCCTCGGCGGACGTGGCCTCCTTGAGGGAGCCGATGAGCTCCATGGCGTCGTGGATGCCGCAGTTCAGGCCGAGGCCGCCGATCGGGTTGTTGACGTGCGAGGCGTCGCCCGCCAGGAACACGCGGCCCTGACGCCACTCCTTGGCCACGCGCTGGTGTACGCGGTACAGGTTGCGGTGGACCACCTGGTCCTCCGCGCCGTCCAGTAGGGGACCGAGGCGGCGGGCCACGGACTCGTCGGACACGGCCTGCTCGTCGCTCTCCTCCTCGGGAACGGGGAAGACGGCGCGCCAGCGGCCCTTGTAGTCGTCGCCGGCCACCTTGAAGAGGTTGGTCCAGCCGGACGGGTCGGCGAAGTAGGCGCGGTAGCTGCACCCGACGTTCTGCTCGAAGTCGTGCAGGCTCGTCAGGACCAGGAAGCGCTCGGGCCAGGTGTAGCCCTCGAACTCGATGCCGAGGGACTTGCGGGTGAAGCTGCGTCCGCCGTCGGTGCCGATGAGCCACTGGGCGGTCAGGGTGATCTCCCCGTCCGGTCCCTCGGCCCTGAGCTCGACGCCGTTCTCGTCCTGGGTGAAGCCCGTGGCACGGGTGCCCAGGTGGACCGTGACGTTCGGGTAGTCCTTGAGCTTCTCGAGGATCAGGTTGGCCAGCTTGTGCTGCTCGGTCTGAACCACGAAGGGGTGGCCGGTCTCGCCCTCGAGGATCTGGTGGTCCATGCGGGCCACGAGCTTGCGCGCCGGCTTGTCCCAGTAGTCGAAGTAGCGGGAGACGAGGCCCAGCTTGAGGAAGTCCTCCATGATGCCCAGCGACGCGACGTAGTCGAGGGTGGAGGGGTGGAAGGTCGCGGCACGGGGATCGGTGCTGATCTCGGTGTCGGCCTCGACGAGCTGGACGGTGTAGCCGGCCTGGGCGGCGGCGAGGGCCGTGACGGAGCCCACCGGGCCGGAACCGATGATGATGACGGACTGCTTTTCCATGGCGGGATCCTTAGGCGTTCTTGTACTCGGAGGCTTCGGCGCGGTGGATGCGCTCGTAGAGCCAGCGGCCGGAACGGCCGAACCACTCACGGTCCACGAGGGTGTCGCGGACCGGGCCCTTGCGGGCGGCGGCGCGCTCAGGGGAGTCCATGACCTCGAGGTTGGCGATTTCATGGAGGGCCAGATGCGTCCAGGGGCCACCCTGGCCGTCCTTGACCTTGAAGCGGCGCACGCGCAACCAGTCCTTGGCCTCCATGAGCATGGGGATGTGCTCGCCGGCGTACCAGGCATTGAAGTCGTCCTCCTCGTCCTCGGGGACGGCGAAGGCCACGACGGAGAGGAAGGCGCCCGGCGTCTCGATGGCGCCCGTGTCGTCGATGAGCTCGGAGATGTAGCGGGTGAAGCCGGAGACGCGGCCGAGCATGATGCCGGTTTCCTCGCTGGGGTCTTTCTTCAGGTCCTTGTAGCCCTCGGTGGCGAAGGCCTCCATGTCCTCGACCTCGTAGACCGCCAGGTAGTCGGGCGTCTCCTCATTGGCCGGGGCGTAGCGGGTGGCGCGCATGAAGTGCGGCAGGACCATGCGGGCCGGGATGTGGTCCGTGTTGTACCAGGTGTTGAAGCGCTCCACGTCCTCGGGACGCGGGATCATCTGCGAGAAGAGGATGCCCTCAGCCACGGTGCTTCCTTTCGGAGGTCAGGACCGACGGCTTCTGCGCCGGCGGGGTGTTTCGGCTGCGCGTGAAGCGCACGATGCCCTCGGTGACGACGGCGGCGACCGCGGGAAGGTCGCCCAGTTCGATCGCATCGAAGGCGGTCGAGGCGGCGGATCCCAGCGGGGCGTCGAGGACGGTCACATCGGCGGCGGCGCCGACGCGCAGGTAGCCGCCCGGGATGTCGTACACCGCGGCCACATTGCCCGTGGAGGCGGAGATGGCCTGGCGCGGGGTCAGGGGGCCGAGCGAGGTGAGCTCGGTGATGATGCGGATCATGCCGAGGGGGATCATGCCGGTGCCGGTCGGGGTGTCCGTCGCCAGCATCATGCGGTGCAGCTCTCCACGCTCGAGCAACAGCTCCGCGAGCTGGATGGCGGAACGCAGGTTGCCGGCGTGGACCAGCTGCATGGCGATGTCACCGCCCTCGTTGACCATCCGGACGTTCTCCTCGGGGGTGAGGGACGTGGGACCGCCGTTGATGTGCCCCGCCACGCGGGGCTTCATCTCCAGGAGCAGCTCGGCGCTGATCTTGGACTTGGAGCCCGGGATGGAGCCGCCGCCCGAGTGGCACATGACCTTGATGCCGGCGGCCTGCGCGTCGCGGACCACGGGGATGTAGTCGCGGGCGTCGGGGAAAGCTCCGAAGCCGCCCTTGGCCATGCGCACGCCGGCCGCGTAGAGCTCGTCGAAGTCGGCGCGCGTCAGGCCGGGCTCCAGGATGACCGAGCCGCCGTGCACGGTCATGCCGGAGGGGCGGTAGTGCTCGTAGCTCTTGTACGCGGCGATGGCCAGGGCCTTCACGCCCGTCACGTCGGTGGGACGACCGGGGACGTGGACCTCGGAGGCGGAGAGCACGCGGGTGGTGCCGCCGTGGAGGTAGCTCTCGAGGAAGCCGACGGTCTGTTGGCGCGGCGTGTAGTCGCCGAACGTGGTGTGGACGTGGCTGTCGATGAGGCCGGGGACCACGGTGGCGCCGGCGACGTCGAGGATGTTCTCGTGGGCGGTCGGGTCCACTTCGGAGCTGGGGCCGATCCAGGTGATGACGCCGTTCTCGGTGACGATGGCGTCACCGTCGATGGTGTTGCCCTCCAGGCCGCCGTCGTGGGAATCGCCGATGTTGATGATGGCCAGGCTCATGATCAGTTCTCCTTGTCGGCGTCGGTGCCGAAGTCGGTGCCGAAGGCGCGCAGGCGCTGCTGCGGGCGGCCCTGGGCGGCGGCCGCGAGGGCCACGAGGATTTCGTCGGCGTGAGGCGCGTCCGCGAAGGACACCTCGATGCTCTGGTGGTGCGAACGCTGCTTCATGTCCGTCTTGTGCTTGAGCGGGATGTCGAAGCTGGTGCCGGCCCCCGCCCGCTTCTCGACGGCGGGAAGCAGCGTCGTGGCCTCGGCGATGTCGCGGAAGTGGTCGCCGAACTGCAGCGTGTGGATGAGGGCCGAGCCGTGCTCGATCTCCCCGTCGAGGCCGACGATGGCGGCCTTGCCGTAGGCCTCGATGGGCGCGCCGAGGGCCTCGGCGACGCGCGGGGCCAGGAGGGCCCCCAGGTCCGAGGCGACCTCGTCGATGCCGGCGGTCAGGTCCTCGACGAAGCCCTGACCCGCCCAGGGGTTCTTGATGACGGCGCCGACGACGGCGACGCGAGCCGTGGGCTCCACGGGGCGGCCACCCTCGAAGAGGGTCTCCTCGACGAGGGTGAAGATCTTGCGGGGGGCGATGCTCATGCGAACACTCCGTTCATGAGGTCCTGGTCCAGGGGCTGGTCGGTGGTGCGATCCCCCACGCGGGGGAAGGGGCGGGTGCCGGTGGAGGCGGCGGCGATGAGGACGATCTCGTCGCGCCGGGGCGCGCCGGGGATGCGCACGCGCACGCCCTGGTAGTGATCGCGGACGATTCCCGTGTGCTTCTCGCACAGCGGGACCACGAGGATCTCGCCGTCGCGGCCCCGGGTGTCGGCGAAGGAGATGACGGCCGTGCCTCCCAGGAAGGTGCGCAGGTTGGAGGCGAAGTAGGGCGTGTGCGTCAGGGCGGCGCCGTGCTCCATCTCGCCGGCCTCGCCGATGATGGCACCCTTGCCGAAGGCCTGGACGGCGTCCACACCGCCCAGCGCGGCCAGAAGGCGGTCGCTGAGGAGCTTGGAGAGGCGCGCCGCGACGCGACGCGGGGACTCGATGAGGTCCTCGTCCGTGGGGTCGCCCACCCAGGGGTTTCTGACGATGGCCGCAGCCCACGCCTGCTTGATCGTCGCCGGGACGGCGGCGCCGCCGTCGGCCAGGATCTCCGTCGTTTCGGTGAGGATCTTGCGGATGCCCCACCGGGCCTCGAGTGAGGTGGGATCGCCCTGGCGCAGGAGCGCCGGCGCCGTGGAACGTGTGTCGTTCGGCATCATTGCCTGCCTTTTCTGGTGAGCGGGTGAGATCCTGTGAAGGGACAGCTACACCAAGTATGTGACTCAACTATGTGACTAGAGTTACCTATCTCACGCGGGCTTGGCAAGCCCCTCGGGTGAAGTTGTGGACCAGATGTCGAGGCGAGGAGAGGCAGACATGGACCAGAAATTGATGGATGCGGACGGTCGGAACGGCGAGATGCAGAAGGCGCTCGCGGCGTGGGGGAATGCCGACGTGGCGCGCGAGGGGAGCTTCCACGGCTACGTCCAGGCGCTGGCGCAGACGCGCTTCGTCATGCGACGCATCATGCGGATCCTGGACGAGCAGGCCAGTGCGCATGGCCTGGATCCGCTGGCGCACCAGTCGCTGCTGCAGATCTACGCCACGGACGCGGGGATGACCGTCAGTCAGCTCGCGGAACGCCTCGACATCGCCCCGGCCTTCGGCTCGCGGCTCGTGGGGCAGCTGGACAAGCAGGGGCTCATCGTTCGCACGCCCCATCCGACGGATCGACGGGCCTCCATCATCTCGACGTCGGACGACGGTCTGGCTCGGCTGCGGGAGATCGACCGGGCGATCTTCCGCAAGATCCGCGTCTTCCAGGACGACCTGTCGGAGATGGAGAAGTTCGGCGCCCTCGGCGTTTTCGCGTCTTACGTGGGCCTGGATGGCGACACGACGCTGGCCGGGCACCTGCGGGATTCGGTCCGTTGGGCACGAAATTCCTGAGGTACTTGACTCAAGTATGTGACTCACTACACACTCTTACGTGTCAGCCTTCACGGCTACAGGACGCAAAGGAGTGCTCATGCAGCCACAGACCCCCGGTTCGACCGCACAGGCGGACCTCGCCTACTCGGCCAAGAACCTCGCCGTGGAGGTTGCCACGAAGAATGGGCCCAAGCGCCTGATCGACAACCTCGACTTCCAGATCCGCAAGGGCGAGATCATCTCCATCATCGGTACCTCGGGTGCCGGCAAGACCACGCTCCTGCGCGTGCTGGGCGGCCTGTTGCCGGCGACCAAGTCCTCGGAGGTCCTCGCGGCGGGCAAGCCGATCAACGGCGTCCCGGACAAGGTCCTCATGGTGTTCCAGGACTACGCCTCGTCCCTGCTGCCGTGGCGCACCATCCGACGCAACGTGGCGCTCGGCCTCGAGACGAAGTACAAGGGCAAGGACCTCGACGAGCGCGTGAACAATGCCCTCGATCTGGTCGGTCTGCGCAAGCGCGCGGACGAGTACCCCTGGCGCCTCTCCGGCGGCATGCAGCAACGAGTGCAGATCGCTCGTGCGTTGGCCACGGAGCCCGATGTGCTTCTCATGGACGAGCCCTTCGGTGCGCTGGACGCCATCACCAAGACCTCCCTGCAGGACGAGCTCCTGAAGGTTCAGGAGAAGACGGGCGCCACCATCATCTTCATCACGCACGACGTGGAGGAGGCGGTGTACCTTGGCGACCGCGTCATCGCGCTCGGTGGTATCCCCGGCCGCATCGTTGACGTCTTCGAGGTCGACCTTCCGCGGCCCCGCCACCAGATCCAGACCAAGGAGATGCCGGAGTTCCTGCACCTGCGTCACCAGGCCTACGAGTCGGTCGTCGAGGCGGAACTCGCCCTGCGGAGGGAACAATGAGCATCACCGCGAGTCGCTCGGTCAAGATCTCCCCGGCCCCCGGCAGCAAGCGGGCCTGGTACACCCGCTTCAACTGGTTGGGCGTGGCCGGCCTGATCGTCATTCTTGGCATCTGGGAGATCGCCAAGCGGACCGGGTTGATGTCCTTCGACTTCATCCCCGCTCCCACCCAGATCTTCGCGGCCATCGGCGGGCTGGTCCAGGAGGGCGCGCTGCAGAGCGCGGTCCTGCACACCGCCGGCGTCGCGCTCGGCGGCTGGGCCATCGCCGTGGTTGTCGGCGTCGTGATCGGCGTCCTGTTGGGCCTCTCCCGCACCGCCTGGAGCTGGACCGCCGCCTCGATCGAGGTCTTGCGTTCCTTCCCGTCCATCACCTTCGTGCCGGTGGCGGTGCTGATCTTCGGCTTCTCCTCCACGATGGAACTCGTCGTCGTGGTGTATGCGGCCACCTGGCAGGTGCTCATCAACACCCTCGAGGGCGTCCGCGGCGTCAAGCCCGGCCTCATGGAGACGGCACAGACCTTCCAGATGGGTCAGATGCGTCGCATCACGGCCATCGTTCTTCCGGCCGCAGCCTCCAAAATCCTCGTGGGTTTGAAGCTCGGCCTGAACCTGGCGCTCATCCTCGCGGTCGCGGCGGAGGTCGTCGGCAACCCGGCGGGACTGGGCTACGGCCTGACCGTGGAGCAGAACGCGCTGCAGCCGGCGCGCATGTTCGTCTACTTCATCTCCGTCGGCGTCCTGGGCATCATCCTCAACGCCATCCTGCAGCTCATCATTCAAGTGGCCCTGCCCGGCATCACCGCGGCGGCCGAGAGGGGGCGACGTTCCTGATGTCCCACAGCACGGAAACCTCTGCACCGACCGCGGCGCCTGTTGCCAAGGCGGAGAGGCCCAAGAAGCTCAAGAGGCGCGGCAACAACGTCCCCCTCAAGGGGCTGACGCCCCTGGTGGTGGCCCTGCTGCTCTGGCAGCTGCTGGGCAGCGACGATTCGCCGTACTTCCCGCGACCCTCCACCTGGGTCACACAGCTCGTGGACCTGAGCTCCAGCGGCGACCTCTGGCCCGCCCTGGGTGCCACGATGCGCAGCCTGTTGCTCTCGCTCCTGGTCGCCACGATCATCGGCGGGATCCTGGGCATTCTCGTGGGAGCCTCGCGCTTCCTGGACCGGGCGCTCGGCCCCACTCTTGAGTTCTTCCGGGCCACGCCGTCCTCGGCCATGGTGCCGATCGGCGTCCTCCTGCTGGGCTACACGCTCACCATGAAGACCTCGTTGACGGTCCTCGCGGCCATCTGGCCTATCCTCCTCAACACCAGGGCGGCCATGCGCGAGTTCAACCCGACGCTCCTGGAAGTCGCCTCCGTCTTCAAGATGAGCTGGGCCCGTAAGGTCCGCACCCTCATTCTTCCGAACGTCGCCACCGCGATTCTGCTCGGCATTCGCCTTGGCGCTCCCGTCGCCATCATCGTCACTCTCCTCGTGGAGATCCTCACCGGTGTCACCGGCATCGGTGCTCTGCTGGCCAAGAGCCAGCAGGATTACAACAGCGCGGGAACCTTCGGGTTGCTCGTCCTCATCGGCCTCGTGGCCTTGCTCTTCAACTACTGCATCGCCGCCATCGAGTCCTTCTTCACCCGTCACCTCCCGCCGACGGCGGCCTGACGGCATCACGCCAGGGCGCCCGCCCCGAGGCCTCCCGCGGATTCCTTCCCGCTTCGGCGGGCCGCCCATCACCGCACCCACCCGTCGTTCGCGACACCTCTTTCTAGGAGCCCCCATGAAGTCCATGCGTCACCTGCGTCGCGGCATCGTCGCCGTCGCCGCGGCTCTCGCCCTCTCGGCCACCGCGACAGCCTGCTCCTCCGGAGGCTCGGACGGAGGCAAGGCCGGCGGCGCCAGCATCCGCGTCGCCGCCAACAACACCCAGGCATCGCTGCCCGTGATCGTCGCGGACAAGCAGGGCTTCTTCAAGGAGGAGGGCCTGACGGCCAAGGTCACGGTCGTGGCCGACATCTCCAAGATCCCGCCGACGCTCGGCAAGCAGTACGACATCGGCTTCGGCGTCCAGCCCTCGCTGATCCAGGCCGTGAGCAAGGGCATCAACATCGCCGCGATCTCCGGCAACGCCACGAGCTCGGAGAAGCAGCAGGACTACGTGATCATGGCCCGCCCGGAGGCCAACATCAAGGGTCCCAAGGACCTGGAGGGCAAGAAGCTGGGTTCCCCCACGCTGAACGGCAACATCCACACCGCCACGCTGTACTGGCTCAAGCAGAACGGCGTGGACCCGAACTCGGTGAAGGCCCTCCAGGTGCCGACCCCCACCATGGTGGACCAGCTCAAAGCCGGCCTCATCGACGCCGCCGAGATGCAGCAGCCCTTCATCGAGCTGGCCAAGAAGGCCGGCATGGTGGAGGCCGGCTACGCGCTGAGCGCCGTCGGCGACCCGACCGCGATGTCCTGCTGGATCGCGGATCGCGCCTGGGCGGAGAAGAACACGGACACGCTCACCAAGTACCGTGCCGCCCTGGACAAGGCCAACGCCTGGATCAAGGACAACGACAAGGAGGCCCGCCAGGTGCTCTCCGATTTCACCGGTCAGAGCCTCGACGTCATCGGCGACGCCCCGTTGACCAACTTCAACACCGAGCTCACCGTGGACTCGGTCAAGCAGTGGGACGCCCCCATGAAGGCCGTGACCGACTTCAACGCCGATCTCGACTACGACAAGCTGGTCGTCACCGGCAAGTGATGCGTCCGGCCCGCGGTCTGCCCACGCGGGCCGCGGGCCGCTGACACCCGCGAGGACCCCGGGTGGGGCTGGACTTCCAGCCCCACCCGGGGTCCTTTCCCGTGCCCGACGTCGGGTGGTCCCGTTCCGCTCCGTGTCCCGCAGCTCGCCCGGGCGGGCCCGGGAGCCACCGTCCGTTCCGCCGGACGGATCGTTCCTCCGCTGCACCCCCGCGCCGGCTGGTGATATGTAAGACATATCGAGCGAGCCTAAATACATCTTTGATACGGATCACATCCGCGGGCTACCGTGATGCATCACCGCCGGACAGCCGGCCCGGGAAATCGGTTCTGAGATCCCAGTTGACTCACTTCGCGACCGAATCATCGGCGCTTGCATGAGGAGAATGATCATGAAGAAGAGGATGCTTGCTGTGGCGGCCGTAACGGCAATGTTGGCGACATCGCTCGTTGCTTGTTCCTCGGGCGGTTCCACGCCCAAGAGCTCCGACGGGACCGAAACCGCCGTGTTGCGCACCGACTACAAGGTCAACGGCTACGTGGCCCCGTTCGCCCTTGCCGTCGAGCGCGGCTATTACAAGGACGCCGGGCTGAAGCTGACGATCGAGCAGGGTCAGGGATCGGCCACGACCGTCCAGACGGTTGCCTCCGGTGGCGACCAGTTCGGCATGGCGGACGCGACCACCGTGGTCCGCGCCATCGCGAACCAGAAGGTCCCGGTCAAGATGCTCTCGGTCAACCTGCAGACCATCCCCACCGGTCTCATCACACTGCCGGACGCGAACTTCGACGGCACGGCCCAGGGCCTCAAGGGACGTCCCATCATCAGCAGCCCCGGCAACGCCGAACTTGCCTACCTGGACGCCCTGTTGGCCTCCAACGGCATGAGCAAGAGCGATGTCGACCTGCGCCTCGTGGACACGAACGCCCGTCTGCCCACGTTCCTACAGACCAAGAGCGCGGTCCTCCTCGGTTTCTCCACCGGCGACCTGGTGCGGGTGCAGGCGGAGAAGCCGGACGCCCAGTACAAGTCCTTCGCAGACTTCGGCCTGACCTCGTACGGCACCGGCACGCTGACCTCCGCCTCTTACCTCAAGGATCACCCGAAGGCCGTCCAAGCCTTCGTCGACGGCTCCCGCAAGGGCTGGGAGGAGGCCGTCAAGGACCCGCAGGCCGCCGTGGATGCCGCTTCCAAGATGTTCCCCGACGTGGACAAGGAGCTGATCTCCAAGGGCCTGGACGTCACCATCAAGACCCTTCTGCACACCGACGCCACCAAGGATCTTCCGCTCGGCGTGACCGCGGATTCCGACTGGAAGGCCATGCTCCAGCTGCAGAAGGACTTCGCCGATTTCAAGGGCTCCATGAACCCCACCGACTACTACGCAAGTGAGTTCAACAAGTGAGCCAGCAGACCGGAACAGCCAACGCCATCGTCGAGGCGGTCGTCCGCCGCGGCATCGACACCGCCTTCTGCGTCCCGGGGGAGAGCTATCTCGCCGCCATGGACGCCTTCTACGACCGCGACGACGTCCAGCTGATCGCGACCCGCCACGAGGAGGGCGCCGGCCTCGCGGCCGAGGCCTACGCCAAGATCTCCGGCAGGACCGGCGTCTGCTTCGTGACGCGGGGTCCGGGCCTGACCCACCTCGCGATCGCCCTGCACACGGCCTTCCAGGACTCCACCCCGCTCGTGGCCATCGTGGGCCAGGTCCCCACCGAGGTCCGCCACCGGGAGGCCTTCCAGGAGATGGACATCCTGGCCTACTCCCGCCCCATGGCGAAGTGGGCCGTGGAGATCGGCCGCGGCGATCGCGCCGAGGAGATCATCGAGCGGGCCTTCGCCGTGGCGGAGTCCGGCCGCCCCGGCCCCGTAGTGGTCAGCCTGCCGGAGGACGTGGATCGCGAGCTCACCGAGTACGCGCCGTGGAAGGCCGCCCAGCGGGCGGAACAGCGCGCCAGCGATGATTCCGTCCGCGAGATGGCGGATCTGTTGGCCTCGGCGCAGCGCCCTTGCATCATCGCGGGCACCGCGGGACAGCACTCCGACGGGCACGAACCCCTGGTGGCCCTCGCCGAGCAGCTCGGCGCGCCCGTCTACACCGCCTGGCGGCGTCCCGACGCCTTCCCCAACGACCACGATCTCTACCGCGGGACCATGCCGACGTTGCCGAAGGACCTGGTGTCCTCGCTGCGTGAGGCCGACGTCATCGTGGCGGTGGGAACCCGTCTCGACGAGTACTCCACCCTGGACTACTCCGTCCCGGCCCCCCACCAGCGGATGATCCAGATCGACGTGTCCGCCGCCGACTTCTCGATGCCGAACGCGAGCTACTCCGTCGCGGCGGATCCCGGGCCCACGCTGCGCGCCCTCGTGGCGGAGCTGAACGAACGCGGTCACCGCGGCGTCGGCTGGGACGGGCCGACAGCCACCGACGGCTACCGCCTCCAGGTCACGCCCCAGGCGCGGCCCGAGGGAGCCATGGGCCTGGTGCACCCCGAGGGCGTCTACCACGACCTCCGCGAGCGCTTCGGAGGCGACGTCATCACCACGAGCGACGCCGGCACCTTCGCCGGTTGGCTCATGCGTTTCCACCGCTGGACCCGGCCCCAGACCTTCGCCGGCCCGACGGCGGGTGGCATGGGCTACGCCCTCCCTTCCGCCATCGGCGCCAAGATGGCCCGCCCGGAGCTGCCCGTCCTGGCCTTCGCGGGCGACGGCGGCTACACCATGACCTTCTCGGAGATCGAGACGGCCGTCCGCCTGGGGCTGCAGCAGTTCGTGGTCCTGGTGTTCAACAACTCGCTCTACGGCACCATCCGCAAGCACCAGAACCGGGAGTTCCCCGGCCGTGCCGTGGCGACCGATCTGGGCACTATCGACTTCGCCGGCGTGGCGAACGCGATGGGCGCCTGGGGAGCCACCGTCGAGGACAACGCGAGCTTCGCCCCCACCCTGGAGGCCGCGCTCGCCTCCGGCCTGCCGGCCGTCATCGACATCCGCGTCCACCCCGAACTGCTTGATCCGTGGGGAGAGAAGAAGTGATGAGCACATCGACCGAGCAGCAGAACCACGTCGTCGACATCCGCGGCGTCTCCAAGTCCTACGACACCAAGCGGCACAGCGTCCTGGCGCTCGCCGAGGTCAACCTGCAGATGAAGCCGGGCGAGTTCGTCTCCGTCGTGGGCCCCTCGGGTTGCGGCAAGAGCACGCTGCTCAAGATCGCGGCCGGCCTGCACCCGAGCTCCACGGGCCACGTGTCCGTGCTGGGGTCCGAGGTCACGGGCCCGGTCACGGAGGTGGGCATCGTGTTTCAGCAGCACCTGCTCCTGCCGTGGCGCACCATCCTCCAGAACGTGTTGCTGCAGACGGAGATCCGCGGCATGAAGTCGGCCGACGTGAAGGACCGCGCCGTGAAGCTCCTGGAGCAGGTGGGGCTCGGTGAATTCATCGATCGCTACCCGGACCAGCTCTCCGGCGGCATGCGCCAGCGTGCCTCCATCGTGCGTGCCATCGTCCACGATCCGGAGCTGATCCTCATGGACGAACCCTTCGGCGCCCTCGACGCCATGACCCGAGACCAGATGCAACTGGACTTCCAGGGGCTCTCCCGCGACGAGGGCAAGACCGTCCTCTTCATCACCCACTCGATCGACGAGGCCGTCTTCCTCTCCGACCGTGTCATCGTCATGTCGCCCCGGCCGGGGAGCATCGAGGAGGAGATCATCATCGATCTGCCTCGCCACCGTCCGCTCGAGCTGCGCAATGAGCCCGAATTCGCGAAGTACTCGCGTCACATCCGAGAACTCTTCAAGGGGATGGGCGTGCTGCAGGAAAGGAAGGCATCATGAGCGTCGCCACCGCCAAGGCCCCGAAGGCCGGCCGCAAGAAGCGCGGCTCCAGCGGGGTCATCCAGAACCTCGCCGCGCCCCTGACCGTCGTCGGGCTCATCGTCCTGTGGGCCGTGGTGGTCGCGGTCTTCAACGTCCCGTCCTACCTGGTTCCCGGCCCCGCGGCCGTCTGGCAGTCCACGGTGGAGAACTCCTCCGAGATCCTGAAGCACACGTGGGTCACGCTGTGGGAGTCCCTGGCCGGCTTCGGCCTCGGCGTGATCATCGGCATCCCCCTGGCCATCCTGATCACCTCGTCCAAGATGCTGGAGCGCATCATCTACCCGCTGCTCGTAGCCTCGCAGGCCATCCCCAAGGTGGCACTCGCGCCGTTGCTGCTCGTGTGGATGGGCTACGGCCTTGGCCCCAAGATCGTCGTGGCCTTCCTGCTCACCTTCTTCCCCGTCGTGGTGAACACCGCCTCCGGCCTGGCCTCGGTCCCCGGCGAGATGACCATGCTGGTGCACTCCATGGGTGCCTCCCGCTGGACCACCTTCCGCAAGGTTCGCTTCCCCTCCGCCGTGCCGAGCATGATGGCCGGCTTCAAGGTCGCCGTCGCCCTGGCCGTCGTCGGTGCGGTGGTCGGTGAGTTCGTCGGCAGCCAATCCGGCCTGGGCTACTACCTCCTCGTGGCCACCGGCAACTTCGACACCCCGCTCGTGTTCGCGTGCGTCCTGGCCCTGACCATCATGGGCGTGGTGCTCTTCTACCTCATGAGCGCGGTAGGCGGCCTGCTGGGCCGCTGGACGCGAGGCATGGACGGCGGGGAGAGCGCCGGGAGCTGGTCCTCGTGAGCACCGCCGGCGCCGCGCGCCACCCCGACCTGGTCATGAGCAGGGAGGTGCTCGGGGCGGCCTGGCCCACCAAGTTCAGCTTCTCCGAGACCTTCCTGCGTTCCGCCGCCACGCGGCTGCGTCACCTCGACGTGGCGGAATGGTCCATCGGGCCCGACGGCGCCGGCCACGTCCTCTTCGAGGTCGAGTTCGGGGGCGAACGGCTGTGGACCGTGTTCTACTCCCAGCTGTTGGACCCCTCCCAGCACCAGGACCGCATCATCGCCACCCAGTGGGACTTCATGGGGGCGCTCCTGGACCACCGGCCCAGCCCCGAGGAGATCGCCGCCCAGGGCCGGCAACTGCCGCAGGTCATTGCCGGCCGGGCCCTGCCCGGGACGCTGGCCTGGTCCCGCGGCAACCGCAGCGCCCGCCTCTTCACCCACGTGGTGGACCGGCTGGCGGCGGGCGAACAGCCGGACCCCGTCATGGTGGACGAGGTGGGCTACCTCATCCGCACCACGTCCTTCGCGGCCAACGGCAGGGCCGGGATGCGCGAGTACGCGGCCATCCGTGCCGCGCGCGGCCCGCTGGGTCCCTCCTTCCACGCGCAGATGCTCATGGCGTACGTGTGGCGGGAGTTCGGAGCCCGGCTTGCCGAGCACCTGGCCCAGCTGCGCAGCGCCGACGCGGTGACCCTGGATCCGTCGATCCGTCGCCGTGTGGGCATCGGCAACTCGTCCGGGATCGGACTCGTCCCGTTCCTGGTGAGGCACCCTCGCCTGGTGCAGCGCTGGGTCGTGGCCAGGGAAACCGCGCTCGTGACGGCCCGGGCCCGTTCCCTGGACGACGACGCCCGCGTGGGCACCATGCTCACGGCCCTGGTGGAGGCCGCCGAACGCACCGCCCGCTACCTGCGCGAGTGGAGGCGTCCCGAGGACGGTCCCTTCGAGTCCCCGTTCGCCCTGGCGGATGAGATGGACCGCTGGCGCGAGGCGCTCGTCGACGCCACCGCCGGTCCGGGGGTGGGCGACGCCGTCGACTGGGCCGACGCCCATCTGAGCACGGAGGCCCGCGAGCTGGTCATCGCGCTGGTGCACGAGGCGGATCCCCGCGAGGTGGACCCTTGGATCATGTCCGGCGACGAGTCGCTGACCATGCCAGCCGGCATGAGCGTCGACGAGCTCAGGGGCGCCCTCGTCGAGGTCATGGCTTGGGCCACCGAGCTGGAGAGCTCGCAGAGGTACTTCTGGTACACCTCCGAGGAGAACTTCGAGCCCCGGCGCGGCGTCCGCGGAGAGGATCCCGGCGAGGAGTTCGAACTGCGCATCGACCCCGTCAGCGACTTCCGTGGGCTCCATGCCGCCCTGGCGACGCACGACGGGGCGGAGCCCGCCGCCCTGGCGTTGCTGCGGCACCCGGAGTTCCAGGAATCCGCCGGCCGGGCCGCCGTCATGGCGCGCGAACCCTATGGTCAGATCCATGTGGATCTCATGGCGGAGAAATTCGCGCCCATCGAACTCATGCGATTCCAGCTGGCGATGTACGGCATGAACAAGTTCTCGCCGGTGTCGGATTCACAATTGCGGGTGACGCTCTTCCAAGGGGCGCCCCTGCCGCAGGAGATCGCCGAGCACGGGCACGAGGGAAGCCTCTTCCGCCCCCGCAGGTCGGCGCAGGAAGCCCGTCACCAGGACGCCGTCGGCGCGGAGGGACGCACATGAACGTGGAACGGGAACCGTTGCTCGGCACCACCATCGTCTCCCCGAAGGAGATCTCCCAGCGCGCCGCACAGGCGTTGCAGGTGCAGGGTGTTCCCTACGAGGTCACGACGGCGGCCGCCCGGCTGGTCGAGGACACCGAGCTCCTGCTCGGCACGGGCTTGCGCTCGCTCCTGGACGAGGTCCACTCCGGGGTCTTCCTGGAGCCTCGCTCGCCCCGGGTGGAACGCGGGGCCACGTTGCGCCTGGAGGGGGAGTGGCCCACCCTGCTCTCCTTCGGCGAAACCCTGGCGCCAGCCCTGGTGGAGTACGGGGCCTCCGGGCCCACGCTGCTCGGCCCCGTCCGGAGCCTGGCCTGGGTGGATGCGCTCCTGCTCCGTCTGGTCAGGGCGGGGTTGAGCGGAACCATCCGGTGGAACCCGGCCGGTGCCGACGAGTCCACCCTGCCGCGGGGAGAGACCATCGCCTGGTTCGACGCCGGGTCCGGGGCGTGGGGCCTGAGGCGCGGAAGCGCGCACGGGGAGGGCACCCTCCTCGTGACCACGGTGGAGGAGCAGCCGCGTCTCTTCGCGGAGACGGGCACGCTGGAGACGATCGCCGCCGCCAGGTCCCGCGCGCAGGCGAAGGGTCTGCGCGTCGATGAGGGGTCGTGGGACGAGGTCGTGGGCATCGCCGCCCAGGTCCTCATTCCCACGTCGACCCGGTCGCGGCTCGGCGCCGGCTGAGCCCGCGACCCTCGCATGGACGGTTCAGGGGCGGATTCTTCAGGGATTCGCCCCTGAACCGTCCCCGAGGCCGGGACGCCACGAGGCGCCGTCGGGCAGGGACGTCAGGAGGCGCCGTCGGGCCAATTGGCCGCGTCGAACTTGCTGGAGAAGGTGCCGACCAGGCTCTGGGCCGTGCGGACCAGGTTGTCGGCGAGGTGCGAGCGCTCCGTGCGCGGCGTGATGAGCCGCAGCGCCGAATGGGCGAAGGCGTCGCTCAGGTGGACGTAGCGGATGCCCGGCAACCGGACGGCGGTGAGGGACTGCGGGACGAGCGCCACGCCGAGGCCCGCCGAGGCCAGGCCGAGGATCGTGGTGAACTCGGCGCCCCAACGCTCCGGCTGGTAACGGAAACCCGCCAGCCGGCAGATCATGGCGATGTCCCCGAAGAGCTGGGGGGACTTGGCAGGGTCGATCCCGATGAAGCTCTCGCCCCGCAACGCGCCCAGCTCGATGCTCTCCTCGGCGGCCAGCGGGTGGGTCACGGGCAGGGCGGCGACGATCGGTTCGTCGTAGAGCCAGAGTGAGTCCAGGTCATCGACGTCGGCGTCCGTGCGCATGAGACCGGCATCCAGCTGGCCGTCCCTCAGCCGGTCCAGCTGGCGGTGGTTCGGCGCCTCCTGGAGGTCGAACTGCACCCTGGGCCACATCGCGCCGTGCGCCGTGAGCAGGGTGGGGACGAAGTGGAAGGCGGCCGAGCCCACGAAGCCCAGCTTGAGGATGCCCTCGTTGCCGTCGCGGAGATTGTGGCTGACGGAGACGGTGAACTCGGCGGTGTCCACGATCTTGCGCACGTGGGGGAGGAGCCGTTTGGCCGCGTCCGTCGGGGTGGAGCCGCGGGCGGTCCGGTCGAAGAGCTTCACGCCGAGCTCGCGCTCCAGGGAGGCGATCTGTTGGCTCAGCGGCGGCTGGGCCACGTGCAGGATCTCGGCGGCCTTCCGGAAGCCCCCGGCATCGACGATGCTGAGGAAGTAGCGCAGTTGTCGCAGTTCGATGGTGCTGCCCGCTCTCGTTAACGCGGCCGGAGGATGGGCGGCCGGTGCCGCCCATCCTACGGTCAGTGTTTGATGTCGGGCCGTGACGTCAGTCCGGGGGTCTGCCGGGGTTCCTCGTCGTGGAACTCGACCTTCACCTTCTCGGCCCTGGCCCCCAGGGTCTCGACGGCGGCCTCACGGACGCGATCGGTGAAGTCGCGCTTCTGTTCCTCGGTGCGGCCGGCGAGCAGCCGGACGGTGATCGTCGGCATGCCTCAGGCCCCCGGGAGCGCGGCCACGGCCTCGAGCTCCAGCCGCTTCTCGCCGCGGAAGCGGGCCACCTGCACGGTGGTCCTCGCCGGGAAGCCCCGGCCCGCGAGGCGGCGCAGGTAGACCTCGTTGAACTCGTCGAAGCGGTCCAGGTCGTCGATGAAGGCCAGGACCTTCACGAGGTGATCCAGCCCGGTTCCGGCGGCGGCGAGGGTTTCCTCGAGGTGGTCGAGGACCACCTCGACCTCATCGGTGAATTTTTCCGGCACGGCGGGGTGCTCCTGGCAGATGGCCACCTGACCGCTCGTGAAGACGAGGCCGCCGGCCACCACGGCGGAGGCGTAGCGCTCGGGATTGCCCAGGCCGGGGGCGGTGATGAGCTCACGCATGTCTTAGTTCTCCGTTCCGAGGGCGTCGCCGAGGAATCGCATCCAGTTGTCGCCGAACACGGCGTCGAGCTCGTCCTCGCTCAGGCCGTGCCCGCTGAGTTCGTGACGCAGCCGCGAGAAGTGCTGCGGTCCCTCGTACCAGGTGGGCCACCGCGGCCAGGACGCCGGCGGCGGGTTGAGCTTCATGCGACCGTTGCGCAGCGTGACCAGGTCCGGGTCCTCCCAACCGCACGTCGAATCGGTGCCGATCGCCAGGTGCTCCACCCCGATCAGGTCGATTGTGTCCAGCGCCATGCGGGCGAACGCGTCCAGGCTCGTCTCCGGCCCGCCGATGAAGAGGGGGTAGAGGGTCAGCCCGAGCATGCCGCCGCGGGCCGCGAGGGCCTTCAACACGTCGTCGGGCTTGTTGCGGGGCTTGTCACAGAACGAGCGCGGGTTCGCGTGGGTGATCGCGATCGGCACGGCCGAGGCGTCGATGGCCTCGCGCGTGGTGCGGTTGCCCACGTGGGAACAGTCGATGAGCATGTTCAGGCGGTTCATCTCGGAGATGACCTCGAGGCCGAAAGGCGTGAGACCCGCCTCCTTGTCCTCCTGGTAGCAGGAGCCGCCCACGAGGTTCTGCACGTTGTAGGTCAGCTGCATGACGCGGATGCCCAGGCGGTGATAGACCTCCACGAGGCGCGGGTCGTCCTCCAGCGGCGCCGTGTTCTGGAAGCCGAGAATGACGGCCGTTCGGCCGGACTCCGCTGCCCGGTGGATGTCCGCCACGCTCGTGGCCGGCAGGACGAGGTCCGCATTCTCCGCGAAGAGGCGGTTCCAGTGGGCCAGCCGGTCCAGCGTGCGGCGGGCGTCCTCCCAGACGGCCGCGGTGGCGTGGACGGCGTCGATGCCACCCTCGCGCAGTTTCTGGAACTCGTTGCGGTCCCACTTGGTGATCTGGATGCCGTCGATCAGGACGGGGCGTTGCGTGGTCATGATGCTCCTTCGCCGCGCTCAGGCCCGGGGATCCGGGCGGAAGGTCGCGGTGGAGTACACGGCCTTGAGTTCCGTGAAGAAGTCGCGGGCCACGTGGCCCTGCTCCTTGGGGCCGGGCGTCGAGGAGGTGCCCAGGCCGCCGAAGGGGACGTGCAGCTCGGAGCCGGTCGTGGACTTGTTGATGTTGATCATGCCGGCGTGGATGACGTCGGCCGCGCGGCGGGCGCGCACCTCGTTGGAGGTGAAGACCGTGGCGGAGAGACCGAAGCGGGTGGCGTTCGCCAGGGCGAAGGCCTCCTCGTCGTCCTCGAAGGGCAGCACGGTGGAGACGGGGCCGAAGACCTCCTCCTGGGCGATCTCGACCCGCGGGTCGTCCGTCTCGAAGAGCGTGGGCAACACGAAGTGGCCGCCGCTCAGCTCGGGCGGCACGGAGGACCCGCCGGTGAGGAGGGTGACGCCGTCGGCCAGGGCCTTGTCAATGGCCGCGACGATCTCCTCGCGGGCACCGGCGTCCACGATCGGTCCCATCTGGACGGCCGGGTCGGCGCCGTTGCCCACGCGCAACGCCCCCAGCGCGGCGACGAGCTTCTCGACGAGGCGGTCCTTGACGCTCGTGTGGACCAGGATGCGGCGCGTGCCCGTGCACTTCTGGCCCGTGCCGCTGGTGAAGCCCGTGACGAGAGCGGAGACCGCGAGGTCCAGGTCTGCGTCGGCGAAGACGATGGCCGGGTTGTGGCCGCCCAGCTCGGCCTGGATGGGTTTGTTGTTCTCCGCCGCGATCTTCTGCAACAGGAAGCCGATGCGCTCGGAACCCGTGAAGGTGACAGCCTTGACGTCGGGGTGCTCGGCGAGCTGCTGCCCGCGCACGCCGGGGCCGGGGACCAGCTGGAGCGCGCGCGGAGGCAGGCCGGCGTCGACGAAGCAGTCCACCATGGCTGCGGAGGTCAGGGCGGAGAAGGACGCCGGCTTCCAGATGACGGGGCATCCCCACACGAGCGCCGGGGCGATCTTCCAGGCGGGCGTGTTGAGCGGGAAGTTCCACGGAGTGATCGCGGCGACCACGCCCACGGGCACGCGGTGTGTGCGGATGAGGTCGGTGGGGTTCTCGCCGGAGAAGACCTCGCCGACCGGCTGCCAGGCCTGCAGGCCGTGGAAGCGGATGGTCTCGGCGGTGCGGAAGACCTCGCCGCGGGCCTCGGCGACGGTCTTGCCCTCCTCGCGGCTGAGCAGCCGTGCGAGTTCCTCGGTGCGCTCCAGCATGATCTCGGCGGCGCGGACCAGGATGCGCCCGCGGGCCAGGAGAGCGGTGGCGGCCCACTCGGGGGCGAAGGCCGTGGCGGCGGCGACGGCCTGGTCGACCTGCTCGGCGCTGGCCTGGAGCCACGTGCCGACGAGCTCGGAGGTGTCGGCGGGGTTGAGGCGCTCGACGACGCCGGAGGCCTCGGCCTCGGACGAGAGCCACTGCCCATCGATGAAGGGACCGCGGCGAAGGACGGTGGAAGGAGCATCGGCAAGAGACATACGCCGAGGCTACGAGGCCCGGTGAGACGTGTCTAATACTGAATGAGGTGTACCCGATATGTCATAGCTATCGCCTTCTTTCCTGCCGTTTGCTCGGGCGGGTACAGGATCCCCGGAGTTCGTGCGCCCGTGTGAGCGGGCGGCCTCGCATCGCGGGGCCCCGTCCGGTCATGAGTGCGGGGTCCCGCGTATCGTCGGGGCCGAACGTCGAGGAAGGACCAGCATCATGCGCATTTTCATCGCCGGGGGAACCGGCGTCCTGGGCCGCCGGATCGTCCCCCTGCTCGTGGAGCGCGGGCACGAGGTCGTCGCGACGACGCGGAGCGAGACGAAGGCGGAGTTTATTCGTGAGCTCGGTGCCGAGCCCGCGATCATGGACGCCCTGGATCGCGGCGCGGTGGCGACGGCGGTGCGGGAGGCGGTGCCGGACGCGGTGCTCCACCTGCTCACCGATCTGGCGGAGGGCGACCCCACCTCCAATGCGACCGTGCGCATCGAGGGTACCCGCCACCTCGTGGACGCAGCCCAGGCCGTCGGGGTGCGGCGCCTGGTCGCGGAGAGCATCTCATGGGTCTGCGAGCCGGGGGAGGGCGTCGCGGACGAGTCGTCGCCGCTGGACCTCGGGGCCGCGGAGCCGCGCCGCACCACGGTCGCGGCCGTCGCGGAGCTGGAACGCCTGGTGCTGGGGTTCGGCGAGGGTGTGGTGCTGCGCTGCGGCCAGCTCTACGGCGCCGGGACCTGGTTCGCGGCGGATGGCCGCTTCGCGGACCTGGCCAGGGCGGGTCGACTGCCCGCCGTCGAGTCGGTGGGCTCCTTCCTCCACGCCGACGACGCGGCGGCGGCTTACGTGGCCGCCCTAGAGTGGGGACCCGGTGTGTACAACGTCGTGGACGACGACCCCGCCGCCGGGACCGAGTGGGCCCCGGCGTTCGCCGCCGCGGTCGGGGCCGGGGTGCCCGCCGCCGTCGAGACGGGCGATCCGGGCCGCCCGGTCTCGAACGCGAAGGCCAAGGCCGCGGGGCTGGCGCTCGCCCACCCGAACTGGCGCGGGGGCTTCGCGACGCTCTGACACGCCCACGTGGTGCTTGGCTGCAAGGGAAGTGAGGGCCCTTCGATCCTCCTCGCTCAGGCGTATCGACACCGGAGAGTTGCGTGAGGAGCGCCGGTGAAAGGCGGTCCCAGCGGGGGGTGTTTGTCCTCGTTGGTCTCGTCCGCTTCCGCCCCGAGGGCCGCAACGAGGTCGGTGTCATTGTTGCCTTGCCTTCGTCGAGACAGGTGCTCGCTGCGCCCGCGTGCGTGCAGTCGGGAACCTTGTCCTCCATGCCACGAGTGTGGTGCGAATTGAACTACACGGCTGCGGAGGGCGGCGCGATGCTTCGCGGTGCCAGCGGCTCGAAAAAATCCTTCGAGTCGCTGGGGACACATCGAGGCACTGGTAGCTCGATTCGTCCCCGGCGACTCGATTTTTTGCGGCGGCGGTAGAGACGGGCGGAGCAAGCGGGGCCAGTTGGAACGAGGCGGCGGTCGACGCTCGCGGGCCGGCGCTCCGGCGTGAACGGCCAGGAAAAGCAAATGTCGGGGCATCGAATTCACGATGCCCCGACATTTCAAACGCGGTGACGGTGGTGTCTGGTTTCGGGACATCGTTCACACCCTGTCCCTGTTTCTCCTTGATCCCAGGAGCGTGCGAGTGATGCTGGGGTGTCTCGGGACATCGTTGCGAGCATGTGTCGGGACATGCTTCCGC
>Ga0153917_1000022_pt1 | contig 189761 bp, 173 predicted proteins | sample TSFL001MetaG_FD_104695 | JGI IMG/M metagenome (GOLD analysis project Ga0153917, IMG submission 104695) | Attine ant fungus gardens microbial communities from Florida, USA - TSFL001 MetaG | ecosystem: Host-associated > Fungi > Mycelium > Unclassified | place: USA: Florida, Paynes Creek Historic... | reverse complement strand
CGATGATTCGTCATCATCAAGCTAGGTCGGCTATATTACTCTAAATTTCTTCAAAGTCAACAGGTAATTTCGATATTTTTAAAACTTACCAATCAACCCAAGAATCCAACCTATCTAGCCAAACCCTTGTTTCTCAACAAGTTTTTATCTGCATCACCGCCGATGGATGTGCATTCTACAGCATTCCTAATCCAATGCAACACCCTTTTTTAAATTTATTGGAACTATCTTACCGAGCGTCTATTTTTTACACAAATAAGGCTGAAAATGCGGAATTTGGTCGATTATTTGCTCAGTTTTATTTTTTTCTTGCCAGTGTAATGGTCGACAATCGATATATTCACAGTATCCAGAGCCCTCATAGTTTTTATTTTTCCATAAAAGTCGATAATTAAAACTGCCTACATAGCCTGCAGCGAGACCAAATTTATAATCGCCTCTACTTTTGGCTTGTAACTGAAAAATCACTTCCCCTTTTTCTTGATACTGCCAAATAAACTCTCGTGGCAAATACATTTCACGTCCATTCGGTGTTTTGACTTTCGGATAAACCCGTGTGATATCCAGAACGACTTGCTGCTCATAGAGAGTAGCTGCCTCTTTTGTTTGTATTTCTATCCGTGAAAAAATGATGTTATTCCATTGATTCCTGAGCTCAGACAAAATGATTTGCAAGTCAGCGTTGATCTGAATAATTTGGTAAGTGAAGAAATGGAAAGCAATAAAAGGGAAATAAATTGCTCTGGCATGCTTTAAAACGCCTAATGCTTCGATTTGGTATTTTTGTTTTTTATAAATGATTTCACCTTCGCATTGGCAAGAAACATACCAGTAGTCGGCTATTCCCCATTGCAGAGCCGAATGATTTTCAATGTCGGTGCAGATTTTCACTTTGAGCTGACAACTTAATTCGTCATCTTTACGTTTAAAATAATAGTTGGGAAAATCGGCCTGAATATGATCGACATCAAGAAACTGGTAACGATCTACTTCTAATTGACATTGTTCTTTTGCACTATAGCTTTTTAGATGCCCTACAGTTGATGCGCTGCTACTGACCAAAACAGTAGCTGTATCAATCGCGGTTGTGGTAATGGCACTGGCGTTATAGCAAATCGGAATACGAGGCTGCCCAATCAGGCTAATAAAATTGAAATAATGAAAAGGCTCAGGCAAATTTGGCAGGATCAATGCCTGATAAACAATTTTAAAAAGGCCTTTAGGCGGGTGAAAAGTTAAAGCATCTGACTTATTGAGGTTCAGCTGCTTTAATTGATTATTACTCATCAATATTGGCATACTGAACCTCCTGAATTTTAAGTTGTTATTTTTTCATCATTCTTTTTGGCAAATAAGGTCGTTACAAATCCAGAGAGTACATAGAGAATACATACAATCAGGATCCCTACAGGAATGTTGTACGTGATTGCAGCAAAAATCAAGACTACAGGCAACATCACGACAAAAGGTACACGTTTACGATCCATTTGTTTAAATGAATAGTATTTGATGTTTGAAATCATCAACAAACCAACGGCCACCATCACAACAGCATTGATGACCTGAATCACAATGTCTCTTAAATCAAAGATAAATGGGAAATCACGACCGACCCATACCAATGAAATCACAGTGACAGCAGCAAGCGGACTAGCAATTCCAATAAAGTAACGTTTATCCACAACACCAATCTGTACGTTAAAGCGAGCCAAGCGGAATGCAGCACAAGCGGTATAAATAAAGCAACATGCCAGACCAATACGCCCAAGATCGTGCAGACTCCAGCTATACATCAAGATTGCAGGTGCGACACCAAAGGCCAATAAATCAGAAAGTGAATCATATTGTTCACCAAATGCACTTTGTGCGCCAATTGCACGTGCAACACGACCATCTAAACCATCAAGCAATGCAGCCAAGAAAATTGCATAGATCGCTTGGTTAAAATTGCCATTCATGCTCGCAATAATTGAGTAGAAACCAGAAAGAAGTGCAGCTGTTGTAATTAAATTAGGCCACAAATAAATGCCACGACGTTTCACTTTTTGTCCTTCGTGCGTATGCTCTTCTTCTTCTACTTCAAAAGTGATGCCATCAAAAGAATGAGCATCTTTATTTAAATCAGAATCAGGTTTAAGAGAATTTGTCATTATTTTCAATTCCTCGAGAATCTTTGGACGTTGATGGGTTATTCACCCACCAACCAACGCACAGCAGCATGTCCACCATTTTCACTCATGCGTAAATGTGGAAATAACCATTGTAATGCTTGATCCGCATCTTCCGAGAATTTCCAAGGTGGATTAATTACCAATAAACCACAACCATTCAAACCAACTGGTGTGTCATCTGGCCATACGCAAATTTCACAAATCAATTGACGGCGGATACCAGTTTTAAACATTTTCTTTTCAAAACGGTCAATCATCGCGCGATCTTTGATTGGATACCAAACAGCGAATACACCTGTTGGCCATTTTTTATGTGCTGTTTGCAGCAATTCAACCAACTGCGGGAAATCTTTACGCTCGATTTCATAAGGTGGGTCAATCATGACCAATCCGCGCTTTTCTTTAGGCGGAATGACACCCATCAGGCCTTCATAGAAATCACGCTCATGCAAGCCCGCACGTTTATCACGAATATTAAAATATAATTGTTGAAATACATCACGCTGCATTTCGAACACAGTCGCTTTATCCATTTCACGCATGCCTTCAAGGGCAAACCACGGTGAACCTGGATAAGCACCTTTACCCGAACCCGCACGCATATCTTCAACAATTTTAAGATATTGCTTTACACCTTCAGGCGCATTACGTTTAATCGAATCGTCAAGTTTAACCAAACGATGGATACCCGTTAAGAATTCACCTGATTTTTGTGCTTCAGAAGTCGATAAATCATATTTACCAGCACCACCATGGGTATCTATATAACGATAAGGTTTATCTTTAGCATTTAAGCGAGCAAGCAGTTGAAGCAAAAGTACATGCTTCATAACATCGGCAAAGTTACCTGCATGGAAATGGTGACGGTAATTCATGTTGACAATTATTCCTCAATTCAAAGGATAGTTTAACATGAAAATAGGGGCCGATGACATTTCACAGATGCTTGCGACTGTTGACATTTTTTAGCTGATACAAGGCATGGTTTTCGAAATTTAGCATTCTAAATGAGAAAAGCATAACGCCGAAGCAGCAAAAAATGTCGCAGTCCCGAAGGGTTATAGCTAAAACTGCCCTAAACTTCGTTATGAAACTTGACAAGGGGATCGCCATTGCCTACGTTCCATGCCTCGTTTATGTCGTTTTAGCTTATAACGCAAGGCATGGTTGAAATATCAGCGACCCCTCAACTATTCTTTAGCGTTGATGTGATCATCTAAAATCATACTTCAATCTAACCAACAGAACTGGAGTTCTATGCAACGAACCTCTCTTGCTGAATCATGGAATCTAGACCAAATTCTGGATGATTTAAATGAATTTGGCTTTGCCTTAATTGATGATGTCTATTCAAATGAATATGTACAATCTCTTGTTCATGAATGCACCTCTCATCTTACTGAATTCAGAGCAGCTGGAGTACAAAACGGCGTTGTCAGTCATATTCGTAGTGACCATATTCTCTGGATTGATGATCAAATACCGATTGCCCAACAACATATCAAAGCTTTAGAAGAGTTCTCACAAGCGTTAAATCAGGCGTTTTATCTTGGGATTAAAGAAGTAGAAGCACATTTTGCCTGCTATAACGCGGGTGAGTTTTATGCTTTACATCGTGATAATCCTCAACAAAAAAATGACCGGATGATTTCCACCGTATTCTATGTGCATGAAAGCTGGCAAGAAGATTGGGGTGGTCAATTACGTTTGCAGGATAAAAATGGTCAATGGCATATTATCCAGCCCTCGCCTAATCGTCTGGCGATTTTCCAGAGCGATTTATTACATGAGGTTCTACGCTCAAAACAACAGCGCTTGTCGATTACTGCATGGTTACGCAGTGGAAGCTCAATCTGGAATCAAGGCTAAGCCCTTTAAATTCCTGAAAACAGCCTTATATACCTAGGCATAACTGACGATTCTGGATCAATACATGTCGAACGAGACGAAACAAGTCATTGCACGAATTGGTGAAACTGACCAACTCTTTTTAGAGAATAATAGCCCTGAACTTGCTTTAGAGCGTGCAGACCTGCGTTTACAGCTGGTCGTACTCAGTCATGTGCGTCAGGAACAATTACACTTCTTACAGGAAGCAATTGTACTGCTGGAACAAGCACGAATTGAATATGACGAAATGCCATTAAGCCTGTATCTCAATCTGTCGTTATATTTGGCCAAAGCCTATATGATTTACTTCGAGCTGACCAAAGAGCAACGTTTTGCCCTCATTACTCAGCAGATCTTAAAGCCTTTGGCATATACAGAACACTTAGATATTTATTTCTTCTTGGCTTACGCTTCGGCCTCTAAGCAAGAACTCGCATTAACACGACATTGGCTAACGAAATACGTATCTTGCCTAGATCATGATTTAGAGTTATTACAACTCCACCCTGCTTTTAATCAAGCACGTCAAGAAGACTGGTTTGCAGCCCTTATAAAAAATAAAGCTCACTGATGTGAGCTTTATTTTTATTGAATCATTACTTGGTACTGTCTACATGCAACTGTTGATTCAGTTCATCAATCACAATGGCCCATTCATCATCTTTGTCCCAATGACTTTTTAGAAAATCTCGCTGACCCGCGCTCCAGAATTCAGCCTCATGCAATTTCTGATCCGCACTGAGCTGATGTGTTTTCACAAAACTTTCAATTGCTGCTTCATCTGCCCCAAGCCCAAGTTGCTCAAATAAAAGTTCTAATGTGGGTTGCTGTTCAAACATTGTTATTCTCCATACAGTGCTTCCGATCAAAATAATTTATCAGTAAATGCATCGGACATGCTTAGGTATGTCTATATTTTCTTGTTGTTTTTTGTGTGCTATGTATAAAAAAAGCACTCTCAGGGAGAGTGCTTTTTCAATTTATCAAACTGATAAATTATTTTACCATGTCAGCAATTGCTGCACGTTCTTCTTCAAGCTCATTCAGCGTGAAGTTGATACGCTCACGGCTGAATTCGTCAATTTCTAAACCTTGAACGATTTTGTATTCACCGTTTTCAGTTGTTACAGGGAAACCGAACATTACGCCTTCTGGAATACCATAAGAACCATCAGATGGAATACCCATAGTTACCCATTTGCCGTTTGTACCAAGCGCCCAGTCACGCATATGGTCAATTGCAGCATTCGCAGCTGAAGCAGCTGAAGACAAACCACGCGCTTCGATAATCGCAGCACCACGTTTACCAACAGTTGGAAGGAACACATCTTTGTTCCAAGCCGCATCGTTGATTTTGTCTTTTAAGCTTACGCCATTTGCAGTTGCAAAACGGTAGTCAGCATACATTGTTGGAGAGTGGTTACCCCAAACCGTCATATCTTCGATGTCAGAAACTGCAACACCTGCTTTTTGAGCAAGTTGAGTCAACGCACGGTTGTGGTCAAGACGTAACATTGCTGTGAAGTTTTTCGCTGGAAGATCTGGAGCAGATTTCATAGCGATATAAGCATTTGTATTTGCAGGGTTACCAACAACCAATACTTTAACGTCACGGCTAGCAACTTCGTTCAATGCTTGACCTTGGCCAATAAAGATTTCGCCATTTACTTTTAATAAGTCAGCACGTTCCATACCTGGACCACGTGGACGAGAACCAACTAATAACGCATAGTCAGCATCTTTAAATGCAACTTTAGGATCATCAGTCCCGATCATGCCTGCCAATAATGGGAAAGCACAGTCATCAAGTTCCATCATCACGCCTTTAAGCGCTTGTTGAGCTTTCTCAAAAGGAACTTCAAGCAATTGTAAAATGACTGGTTGATCTTTACCTAACATTTCACCGCTTGCGATACGGAATAATAAGCTATAACCAATTTGACCAGCAGCGCCTGTAACGGCAACACGAACGGGTTGCTTCATGTGATATTCTCCAATGAGATGCGTTAGCACGATTGAACTTTATTGTTATTCAACCGAATTATCATAAACGGCAAAGATTGTACTCTAAAGCGAATGCATATGCATGTAAAAGAGAATGAATTTCAACGAAAGTCTAATAGAAAATACAAATCAAACTAGGTAAAAGCCTAATAACTGCCTTTAATCGTAAACTCACTTGGGCAGCCTGTCACAATATGGCTAGCACATTGTTTATATTGACCATTTTTCTGATAACAGACGCGAATTTCAGTCAAAACCGAATTAAATTTTGAAGATTGGCAGGTAAAACGAATGCCATTCGGCGGTAACGATGGATTAAGCTTGGTAAATTGCTGTCTAAGACTTTCTTTTTGTACTTCAATGGTATTTGGACTGGTCAAATCAGCTGGTATTTTCAAGCGTTCAGCAAAATTAATAATCGTTCTAAAATATTGGCTGGCATTCATTGGCATACAACCACCAACATCTTGCCACAATTGCACCCGTGCATTTTCATCAGGCATTACCCGTGCAACCACTTTCGCTTGCAAAGGAGATAGTCTTGCAGAGGTTTTAGTGGAACAATCCCGATTTGGAGGCACTTCGGGCAGTAAACTGGCAATGGTAAGCGAATAACCTTCCAGACATTTACGTTGTTTTTGTCTTGATGAATCAAACGAACAAGCAGCAGGTGTCATTTGCACATGCATGACATAACCTGCAACATCCTGTTTATCAGCTGCATATAATGGTGCAGCGAATGATAGAGCCAGATAACAGATCAATGCCTGTATAGCTCTTTTCCACTGCCCTTTAAATAAGTTGACTGCTTTCATCAAATGCAAAAACTTCATTATCTCAATTAAACATCTTCGTGTGTTTAAGGACTATTGCGCACAGGAATTGTACTCATCCGTTTTTCTAACGACTGTGCACCCTGCCCCAGCACCACACCATAATGTGTCGCATTGGTCATGACATGTTTCACATAGTCACGTGTTTCCAGTAACGGAATAGTTTCGGTATACTGATCTGCTGCCATGGTCTGAATATCTGGCTGCCAACGGCGTGCACGATTCGGGCCAGCGTTATAACCAGCAGTTGCCAATACCGAGCTACCACTCAATTGACTCTGGATCATTGAAAGGTAATAAGTACCGTAACGAATATTGGTATTCATTTCACTTAATGCCGCAGGGTTATAAGTTTCACCCATTTGTCGTGCAATCAGTTTTGCGGTGTTTGGCATAATCTGCATTAGGCCACCTGCACCCACATGCGAACGAGCAGAAGTCACAAAACGACTTTCTTGGCGCATTAAACCATACGCCCAAGCGGGATCAATACCAGCATTGTAACTATGGCTAGTGACATTGCTGCGATGCGGTGTTGCATAACGATAGGTGTCATTATGACGAGAGGTGGTGCGGTCAGCTGCATAAATGGCACGATCATACCAGCCCATATCATGCGCGCGTTTTGCAGCCGCAAGTAACAAGCCATCATCGTGTTGCAAATAAGCCTGTCGAACGGCCCAGTTCCACTCACGGTTGGTATACGTTGCAGGTGCATTAACATTTCTTAGCGCAAAGGCACGTCTAAAATGAATATTTTGATTGAGGCGCTGAGTATCTTGGGCACTCGGCTGTTCATTATAAGGCTGATGGTTATAACGTTCGCCAATACGGTCTTTGGCTAACAAATTATGATAATCATCGCCACCTTGTGCAAGCTTACGATAAATCTGCTGAGCAGCCTGCTTTGAGCCACCATCTGAACGTTGCTCAGATGCACGCGCTAACCAGTATTGCCAACGATCTTCCTGCTTTTGTGTCACCGACATCGCATCAATGGCGCGAATCAGACTTTCCCAAGCTCCGAAACGAATCGCTTGACGCGCATAGATTTCAGCTTCTTCTGGACTAAACGGATAACCATAACTTTGATCGAAAGCATTGAGTACTTCACGGTTAAAACCATTTTTCATCACGGTCGTACCGCCAACATAACCAATGGTGCGGTATAGATACTTCTGTACAGGTTGAGGCACATCTTGAACAACGCGTTGCACATTGCCTAACGCATTGGTTAAGTCACTATCTGCCACACGGCCTAAAGCAAAAATCAGATAAGCATAATCAGCATCATTGGACTTAGGTGCACTCCACAAATAGCCCAATGGATTGGCCTGAATCTGGTTAAACTGAGCCAGTGAAAGATTTAAACCCATGGTTTGGGCAGTTGCAACGGCCTGACCAGACTGACCTGCACGTAATTGTCCCCACAAACGTTGTTGACGATCCTGTGACGTCATGAGTGGACTAGACAACATTAAGCGACCTAAGCCATTACATGATTCAGGTTGAGTATTGGTGGTTAGCCAGATGTCTTTATATTCAGCAAAAACCAGACTATCGCCAGTCTTGGCACGCACTTGCGCCACCGCACAACTTTCTTCCTGATCTGGATTGGTGACATAGCTCAATACAGGCTTGGCATCGGCAAAGCTGGCCTGTTTGACTTTTTCTTCGACATAATCGGCCGCAAGTTTTTCAGCCATCGCTGATTGCGGATAACGCTGAGCAAAACTGATAATGGATGTGGCAGGCTGAAAGCCGAGATTGGTATTGAGTTTCCAGTATTCTGGATAATAACCCAATGCATCATTCTGCATTTCATATTGATATTGGTCGAGTAGAGCAGTGTTGCCCGAATTGGCAGCACGTAGAGCATCATTGAATTGTTCATCCAAAGCATAGACCGATGAGCAGGCAATCATTCCACTCATGGCAATAAAACGACGGAAACTGTTCTTATTATTCGATTTACGTCTTCCTGTTGTTATTAAATCACACTGCTTTTTCATCTTCATCAATATCTATGCCCAATTTTGCCTGCTTACATAGTGTAATAAGTCTAGCTTCTCACTATTGTTGTGTTATGTAAATTACTGATTCATATTCATTAAAATTCACACAATTTTATTCACAAACTGTCCATTTTTGTCAGTTTTTTATTCTCTGCGCACAACTAAAAATACTGCTATAATCCGCGGTTTATTTAAATCCACCTTGTTTAGGAGCCTGCATGACGGTTCAAACATTCATTCCCAGTGCTGTAAAAGCTGCCTCAGAAAACACTGTTACCCAGCCAATGCACACCGCTGATGTTTCAATTAAGAAGTTATATATTGAAACGCAAGGGTGTCAGATGAATGAGTATGACAGTCATCGTATGGCAGATTTGTTAGGTGATTCGCATGGTTATGTGCTCACTGACAATCCTAATGATGCTGATATTCTGCTCATGAATACCTGCTCGATTCGTGAGAAAGCGCAAGAGAAGGTTTTCAGTGGTTTAGGGCGCTGGCGTAAACTTAAAGAAAAAAATCCTGATCTGGTGATTGGTGTCGGTGGTTGTGTTGCCTCTCAAGAAGGTGACAACATTCAAAAACGCGCACCTTATGTCGATATGGTTTTTGGTCCGCAAACCTTGCACCGTTTGCCACAAATGCTGGATCAGCATAATGAGCAAGTGGAAAAGCCAAAGAAAGAAAAAATCAAACTGGTTGATATTTCTTTCCCAGATATCGAAAAGTTCGACTTCTTACCTGAACCACGCGTAGAAGGCTTTAAGGCCTTTGTCTCTATCATGGAAGGCTGTTCTAAATACTGCTCTTTCTGTGTAGTTCCTTATACACGCGGTGAAGAAGTTTCGCGTCCACTCGATGACGTGTTGGCTGAAATTGCAGGCTTGGCTGAAAAAGGCGTACGTGAAATCAGCTTACTGGGCCAAAACGTGAATGGTTATCGCGGTGAAACCTTCGAAGGTGGCATCTGTACCTTCCCTGAATTATTGCGCTTAGTTGCAGAAATTCCTGGAATTGGTCGTCTACGCTATACCACCTCTCATCCGCTTGAATTTTCAGATGATCTGATTCAGTGCTACCGTGATTTACCACAAATGGTTTCGCATCTACATTTGCCAGTACAAAGTGGTTCGAACGATGTACTACAAGCGATGAAGCGTAACCACACCATTGATGTTTATATTGATAAAATTGCCAAGCTACGCAAAGTACGTCCGGATATGCATTTATCGAGTGACTTCATTATCGGTTTCCCGGGTGAAACTGATGAACACTTTGCTGAAACCTTGCAATTCATTAAAGATTTAGATTTCGATCATTCTTATAGTTTCGTTTATTCAAAACGTCCGGGAACACCTGCATCAGACTTACCAGACAGTACACCTGAGCAAGTGAAAAAAGATCGTCTTGCACAAGTACAAGAAGTGATTAAGAAATCAAGTATCGATAAAACGGATGCCATGCTAGGTAAAATTGAGCGTGTCTTGATTGAAAAAGTATCTGATAAAGATCCGAATGTTTTAATGGGTACAGCGGACAATACACGTTTAGTGACATTTATCGGTGATGCAACATGGGTTGGTCGTTTTGCAGAGATTGAGATCACTGAAATTAAAACTTTAAATTTAGTTTACGGAGAACTCTTGAATCTTGAACCTGACGTGGCGTAATGTAAGGGTTATTCCTACAAAGCAACAAAAAGGGTTTATCTTGACTGCAGCGATTCGACGTACAGTAACGTTCCCTGAAATTCCATTGGAACGATTGAAAAGCATGCTCGGTGCGTATAACGGGCATTTAAAACAAATCGAACAACGTTTAGATGTCAAAATTACTCACCGTGGCGATGCCTTTTATCTCGATGGTGATATGGAAGCAGTCGAAAGAGCCGAAGCACTATTGCAACGGCTCTATCAAGAATCAGAAATTTCCTCACAAATCAGTGCAGATGTGATTCATTTGATGATTCAGGGTTCACAGACCGACCGTGAACTCATGGATGATTCAGAACAAGAGCATACTGGTCTTGACAGTGTTTGGTTGCAGACCCGCAAAGGGCGCATCAACCCACGTGGCGCCAATCAAAAACGCTACGTACAACGTATTCTACAAAGTGATATTTCATTCGGTATTGGCCCCGCAGGGACAGGTAAAACCTATCTGGCGGTCGCTGCTGCGGTTGATATGCTGGAACGTAATGAAATTCAGCGGATCCTGCTGGTTCGTCCAGCAGTTGAAGCAGGTGAAAAGCTCGGTTTCTTACCGGGCGATCTTACCCAGAAAATCGACCCTTACTTGCGCCCACTTTACGACGCCCTGTATGAAATGCTGGGCTTTGAAAAAGTGGCTAAACTGATTGAACGCCAAGTGATTGAAGTTGCTCCCCTCGCTTATATGCGTGGACGAACCCTCAATCACTCTTTCGTCATTTTGGATGAAGCGCAAAATACCACGCCTGAACAGATGAAAATGTTCCTCACCCGCTTAGGTTTTGGTTCTCGTGCCGTGATTACAGGTGACGTTACTCAGGTTGACTTACCACGCGGTCAGCAATCTGGTTTAGCTCATGCATTACGTGTACTTGAAAATGTACATGAAATTCATATCACCCGTTTCCACTCGCGAGATGTGGTTCGTCATCAACTGGTACAAAGAATTGTTGAAGCTTACGAAGGCTGGGACAGCGAACAGCAACGCTTGTCAGCTGAAGCCCGCGCCGAACGCAAAGCAAAACAAGAAGCACTGATTGCAGAAAATGATTCTGCGGCAGATGCGCAACACTCTTAGCAAAATCTCCAATCCACCTGCGGTGCTTTAGTCGCATCTCAGGTGGATGATTTTAAGGATCTATTTTGAAAATCAATTTAAGTCTTCAACAAGACTTTCAAGCTGCTGAATTGCCACTCAAACGTGGTCAAATCAAAAAAAATATCGAAACTGCACTGCGTCATGTCGGTTTCGATGTCAATTGTGAAATTGGGATTGCCTGTGTTGATCTCGCAGAAAGCCATGAACTCAATTTGCAATATCGTGAAAAAGACAAACCCACCAATGTCTTGTCTTTCCCAAGTGACATTCCAGAGGAAATGCTCAGCTTACTTGATGCAGAGCCACTCGGTGATTTAGTGATTTGTATTCCTGTGGTTTTACAAGAAGCTGCTGAACAGCAAAAAACGCCAAATGATCATTTCACTCATTTACTGGTTCACGGCGTTTTACATTTACTCGGCTATGACCATGAGACCAGTGAAGCCGAAGCTGAAGAGATGGAAGCTTTGGAAATCGAGATCCTGAAAAAACTGGGTATTGCCAATCCTTACCAAGCTGATGAAAGCTAATCCAAGGTCCTATGTATATCGTTATTTTTAAAGCCACGATCAAAGCACTCGATACAACTTATTCAGAAATGGCACAAATGCTCAGAAATAAAGCCTTGAGCCAATTTAACTGTGCCAAGTTTGAAGCTTGTAGTGAAAATGGTTTTGAAATTGCCCTGTCTTATTGGCATAGCCTTGAAGATATTCAACGTTGGCAACAAGATGCAGAGCATCAAGTGGCTCAGCGCTTGGGTAAAGAGAAATGGTATCAGGACTTTAGTGTTGAAATCTGTAAGGTTGAACGCGCCTATTCCAGCCAAAAGGAATTGTGAATAAATACAAACTTATCCACAAACCTCTTAAAAAAAACGGCTAAATCTAGCCGTTTTTTTTATTATTTCTTCTCTACCCGAAGATAAGAAATAACATTTTATTCAGTATGTTATTCATCTAAAGATCATTAATGCACTTCAAACTCTGCATCGATGGGGTCAAAACGCCAAGTCCGTATAATTCGCAACTCCGAAATATCCTTTTTCATTGCTGCATCAAATGCTCCAAATGGTGCACCACGCCGTACTGATGCTTTAGCAGCTTCATCCAAAACGGAATGCCCCGAACTTTCGATTAAACGAATCGCCCGAATCCCACCCTCTGCATTCAGAATCACCATTAAACGGACTTCCCCCGCTAAACGCTGCTGCTTTGCTTCATCAGGATAATAACGGTTGCCATACAATTCGACTTTCTGACGAAATTTATCTAGATAGGCAGCGGATGCATCTTGTTTGGCTTGAATGCCATCTACTGTTTTAATGCGTTGTTTGCGGCTAAAATTTTGCTGACGTTGTAAATATTGCGCCTCTAAACTGGCCACCATCGCGGCTTTGGCCTGAAACTGGCTTTGTAAATCATCCAGAGTCTTTTTTCGTTCGCTTTGTTCGGCCTGTTTTTGCCAGCTTAAAACAGTCATCAACACTTTTTCTTCAAACTTGAGCTCACGTTTTTGCTGAACTTTTTCCAGACTTTCTAGCTCAGCCTCCCCTGTTGTCGCATCTGCTTGCATGGGCGCTGGCATATCGCTCGCCATACGATGCGCTTGACGGAAATCCCCCGAACCGTGTTGATCTGCCTGTGCGAGAAAATCAGCATCTTTGACTTTATCCGTACTTGGACGCACAGTGACTGCAATTTCTTTGGTTGAGGTGTCTGAAGGAGATGGCGTAGTAAAATGAATAGCCAACACAGCTCCATGCAGCAGCATTGCCAAAGCAACTGCGCCCACAAAGACTGGATCTTGCCACCAATAAGGAGACAACGCTGAACGAAAATTTATTTTATTCCACATGGTATTAAAGCGACAAAAAATGTCCCATCCCCAACGGTGATAACCGTATAAAAACCAAAACAATATTCAAAATTTTACAAAAATGTGATCCACTTATAGTTACAGTGTTTCCATACCATCATTTTATGAAAATGTAGCAATTAGTTTTGCTACACTGCAAGTTAGAAATTTATTTTTATTTTTTAGTTAATACAAAGATCGTGGCATTGCATGACCTATCAATTCACTTTCTGGAACAACTTTTATGCAAACGCTAATCTCATCCGTTTTTAAACGTCTACGTAAAGTTTACCAAAAAGCAGAAGAATTCATCGAAGAAGAAAGAGAGTTTTCGCTTTCACAAGTTTTTGTGAATGCAACCATGGAACGTTATGTCACCGAAAATGTCGACATGATGCAAGACCTGCACGCCGATTTATATGATGGCTGGTTACGCTTATATACGACACTGGATGTGAAAGGCTTACATACCACGCTTTCAGTCGACTTGAAACTGATTCAGATGGAAATGAATCAAAACGTACAACTGATGGTTTTTGAACAGATCAGTAACACTCAGGTGATAGAAGCAAAATTTAAGAATATCTTTCAAAAATGGGGCTTTTACATTGCCATCTGGTATTACCAGAAATTCCGTGAAGAAGATCCACTAGGTAAAATTCTGGAACATTTTGACATCGTAAAGGTTAAAGATGACTTACTTTATCTGGACCTCAACCGTTGGCTAGGCAAAAAAGCAAGTATTATCGAAACACTGAGCAAAGTGCATGTGAATCGTGCCCGTGTTCGCCCAGCAGAACTTATTGTGTGGGGCAACGTCAATCTGGCCGCAATTCTGTCACCGTCAAACGATGATGACTTTGATGAAGACAGTCTGGAAGATACTGAAGTCACTCCAATTCAACAAAAAGACCCAAACAAATAGCAAATCGATTGCTCGGTGGTATGTTGCACCATAACGCATACCACGCATATACACAACTTCATGATTTATACGAAAAATTAACAAGCGCTTAGTAAAAAGCCTGATCTTTTCTTCACAATCTACAAGCATAATAGTCTTAAATCGTAGTGATAATTGAGTGATTGACTTATCAAGGTCACTCAGAGGATAGAATGTTATGACCAAGAAATTATTGAAAGTAGTGGGTATTACCTCTGCGGCCATTCTAAGTGCAAGCTTATCTAGTCATGCATTGGCAATGGCTCCTTTTCAGGCCAGCTATCAATTTAGCTACAACAATAAGAATTTAGGTTCTGCAACACGTACCCTTTCTCAACAAGGCAATAACTGGACATATAAATTCAGTGCCAAAGCTGGTGCGATTGCTTCTGCCTCTGAAACCAGTCAGTTTAATTTTGCCAATAACAAAATTACCTCACAAAACTTTAGCCGTAGCAGCAAGATCCTGATTCACAGCAATACGATGAGTATTAACTTTAATCCAAGCAGTAAAGTTGTGAATACCAAGAAGGATGATCAGACCCGTTCATTTGCATGGCAGGCAGGCGCGCTGGATGAGCTCAATGCCGAGTTGCAAATCCGTGAAGATTTGAAAAATAACTCACTGAAAAGCAAATATTTGATCGCGGATGCCAAAGCGCTGGATGAGCGCCGTTTTGTGAAGCAAGGGACCGAAAGTGTTAAAACACCTTATGGCACATTTAATGCCATTAAAGTGGTCATGCAGCACGATAAACCTGAACGTAATACCGTATTCTGGTTAGCGCCAAAACTCGACTATCTGCCAGTAAAAATGGCGCATAATGATGGAAAATCGTCATACGGATTGTTATTAACTGGCTATTCGGGCAAAACAAACTAAGCAACTGGTCAATTTTGGCTTGCATTTTTTTTGATGCTTTTTAAAATATGCCTTTGCTTGAATAAGCATCCGTTTAGAGGATTCTCCCGTGTACGCTTTAGAACAGAAAATCTTAAATGAAGGTATCGTTCTATCTGATCAGGTTTTGAAAGTTGATGCTTTCTTAAACCACCAAATCGATCCTGTGTTAATGCAGCTGATTGGTAAAGAGTTTGCCGCTCGTTTTAAAGATGCAGGTATTACTAAAATTATTACCATCGAAGCTTCAGGTATTGCACCTGCAATCATGGCAGGTTTAGAACTTGGCGTTCCTGTTATTTTTGCTCGTAAATACCAGTCATTAACACTCAAAGACGACCTTTACCGTTCTAAAGTGTTCTCGTTTACCAAACAAACTGAAAGCACCATTGCGATTTCAAACAAGCACATCAGCTCAAGCGACAAAGCGCTTGTGATTGATGACTTCCTTGCAAATGGTCAAGCAGCACTCGGTCTCATCGACTTGATTCACCAAGCCAAAGCTGAAGTGGTTGGTGTGGGTATCGTGATTGAAAAATCATTCCAGCCAGGCCGTGATGTGTTGCTTGAAAAAGGCTACCGTGTTGAATCACTTGCACGTGTAAAGTCTTTAACAGATGGCAAAGTTACTTTTGTCACTGAATAAGATTAAAAATCCAGAAAAAAAGCGGATGAATTTTCATCCGCTTTTTTTATTTAATAACAATCCCAGTTATATACAACTTTAGAAAAATCTCGTTTCTTTAAATCTTCTGGGTGAATAAAGAAATTACCAACACCCGAATCTCCCCACATAATATCGTTTTCAGCATCATCAGTATCTAGCTGGAAAAGCAGAATATAGTCTTGAATTTTTTCATTATACTGACGTGGATCAGTTTGAGTAAAAAATGGATACCCGCCTAAACGATGCCCGCTTGCAGAAAGCAATTCATGATAAGGCTCAATAAAATCATTTTCGAAATCGCCACCCTCAAATTGATCTTCAAAATCATAAAGCTCATCAACATTGAGAATTTTCTTTCCAAAAGCAAAATCTTCCAGACTAATGGCCTGCTCAGCACGCTGAAATTCAATTGAATACTGTCCACTAAAAGGCAAATATGCCTCTTCATCGAACTCAAGCTCTGAAAAATCCTGTTTTAACTGCGTAAGATCTTCAATCACCTGATCAAAATATAAAACCTTAAAGCCAGATTGCAACTGTTGGTCATCAAAGTTCATGCCATACAAATCATCGGCAGCAATATAGAACTGCAAAATACCCGTGTCTGGAAAATGAGGTAAATCTGGAATTTCAGCAAAATTGAACTGTGCCAATAAAACCAATGGATTGCCATCCGAGTCAACCGGATAGGTGGCCTCTAGCGGTAAGTAAGGCTGTCCCCCAATCTTACTTTGCCATAATGCCAAGTCATCACTTGCTGTTAGCTGCATAGAGACAGTCGGCAAAATCGTTGCTGAAATTTTTTCTAGGTATGGATGTAAAGTATTCGGTAAATTCTCAGCTTGAAGATTCATTATGTTGCTTGTCCATGTCGTTATTTATAGAACTTAATATAAAACAAGCAGCTAAATTAAAATAGAGAGCAAAGTCTGTACTACGACAATTAATGACGCTCAATTGACCCATTATTTATCACATAAATTCTGATAAGATTAGCCCGAGCAAAATCTGCGATAGGAATGACGATGCGTACATATTTAGACCTTTTACAACATATCCTCGACAATGGCGGCGACAAAGGTGACCGTACAGGAACAGGAACACGTTCAGTATTCGGTCATCAGATGCGCTTTGATCTTTCTAAAGGTTTTCCCTTACTGACCACGAAAAAGGTGCATTTCCGTTCAATCGTGATCGAGCTGCTCTGGTTCCTCAAAGGCGACACCAACGTTCAGTATCTAAAAGACAATAAAGTCACGATCTGGGATGAATGGGCAACTGCAGAACAAACAGCGCGCTTTGGCCGTCCCGAAGGCGAACTTGGCCCTGTTTATGGTCATCAATGGCGTAACTTTGGCGCGACTCAAAATGCAGACAGCAGCTATCAACAAGACGGTTTTGACCAAATCAAATGGTTGATCAATGAAATCAAGACCAATCCAAACTCACGTCGTTTGATCGTGTCAGGCTGGAATCCAAATGAAGCTGGAAAAGTGGCTTTGCCACCTTGCCATACCTTGTTCCAGTTTTTTGTACAAGATAACAAATTGTCATGCCAACTTTATCAACGTAGTGCCGATGTCTTCTTAGGCGTACCTTTTAATATTGCCAGCTATGCTCTGCTGACTCATATGATTGCGCAAGTATGCGGTTTAGGCGTTGGCGATTTTGTCTGGACAGGTGGCGACACACATTTATATGCCAACCATTTTGAACAGGCACAATTACAGCTTTCGCGTGAACCATTGCCATTATGCGAATTAAAGTTAAATCCAGAAATCACCGATATTTTTGACTTTAAATTTGAAGATATTGAAATTGTGGGCTATGAATCACATCCAGCAATTAAAGCACCCGTCGCAGTTTAAAAGATTAGAGAGAATATAAAATGGCATGGCAAGGCACTGAAGTTGTTCACGTAGTTGCGATGGATAAAAATCGCTGTATCGGCAAAGGCAATGCTTTGCCGTGGCATATCTCTGCTGATCTGAAACACTTTAAGGCGATCACACAAGGCGGCGTAGTGATCATGGGCCGAAAAACCCTTGAGTCTATGGGGCGTGCCCTGCCTAATCGTGTCAATTGGGTGATTACACGTGATCCTGAATGGCAGTTTGAAGGGGTTAAAGTCGCACATAGTATCGAAGATGCATTAAACGGCGCACTTACAGATGCACAACACGCTGAAAAAGCGTCTTTATTTATTATTGGTGGTGGAGAGATTTTTACTCAAACAGTTGCCATTGCAGATCGCCTAGAGTTAACCCATGTGGATCTTGATGTTCAAGGCGATGCGCATTACCCAGAAATCTCTGAGGATTTCCGTAAAGTAAACTCAGAACAACATACAGATGAAAAATCTGGTGTGGCTTTCGAGTTTGCGACCTACCAAAAATAATAATGGATCGCATTTGCCATGCATAACATTGGATCACGTGAGTTTTTTATTGCTTTAGGAATTGGACTTTTACACGGTCTATTTACCTTGTGCGTGGTTCTTTCAAGTGTCTGGCTTTGCCTTGCGTTGTGGATTCAACAGCCGCTCGGTACTTTATTTAGCCGAGTTGCTATTGTACTTTGGGGCTTGTTTGCGCTGAGCTTGCTTGGCGTGTATTTCAGCGGTCATCTCATCAGCCGTCGTACTGATATCATTATTTATTGTGTTGCTTTTGCTTGCTCATTGTTTTGGTATTTTTCTATCGAAGCTAGACAAGACCGTGACTGGAATCCAGAAGTTGCAGAACAGCTTAGCTATAGCAGACAGGGCGACCTGGTTACCTTACACAAAGTTCGTAACTTTAACTGGCATGCAGATGGCACTTATGACATCCGCTGGGAAGATCGCACCATTGACCTGAACAAGATTACAGGGATCAATGTCATCACTTCCTACTGGATGGGCCCTCAGATTGCACATACACTGGTGAGTTTTGATTTTTCAGATCAAAAGCCTCTGGTATTTTCAATTGAGATCCGCAAAGAGAAAGGCGAAGATTTTTCTGCGATTGGCGGATTTTTCCGTAAATATGAACTCAGCTTAGTCGCTTCAGACGAAAAAGATATTGTGTATACACGCAGTAATATTCGTCATGAACAGGTTTATTTATTCCCAGTTAAAATGCCTGCGGCAGAACGTAAAGCCCTGTTTATTGAATATCTCAATCAGGCTGATGAGCTCCGCAGTGAAGCAAAATGGTACAACACTTTAACTAGTAACTGTACGACGCTGGTTTTTGATATGGTACAGGCCATTAATCCACAAAAATTACCAAAAGATTATCGCTTATTGGCTTCAGGTTATTTACCGAATTATCTCTATGACTTGAAAGCGCTCAATCAAAATTACAGCATCAATGAATGGTATCGTCTGGCGCACATCAATCCACGTGCCGAACAGTACGATCAGCAGTCCAATAAAAGTAGCGAGTATTTTTCAGATGTAATTCGCTCAGGCATTCCAAAAGTTGAGTGATTTTTCCACTAATTTTATTAAAAGTATCTGAACATTTACAAAAGGATACGCAATATACCGTTCAGCTCCACGTTTTTTTATTTTAATAACACTTATAGAAACACAATGATTCGGATTTAAAATCTTATGTTAAAGCCTCTTTTAGCTTCTTGTACTTTGGCAATTGCCGTAGCAATGACGGGCTGTGCAAGCTCAGAATCTCTCCAGACTTCACCAAATGCATCTCAAAAACAAAGTATTGATCTGTACAACCGTACTTGGATTGCAACTCAGATTAATGGTGTTGAAGTCAAAACTAATGATCTTTCGAATAAACGTCCTGCGATTCAGTTTGATGCAAAAACGAAACGCTTCTTTGGTGCAGATGGATGTAACCAAATTCAAGGTACCTTTGAAAGCCAAGGCGCTGTATTACGTTTAGGTCCAATTGCATCAACCATGATGGCTTGTTTAGGCAATGACAACAGTGCGCTTTCTCGCCAATATAGCCATGCTTTGGCAAGCACAACCAGTTATGAACTCAAAGGACATGAATTGAAATTCCTTGATGCTTCAGGACAGGTACTCGTAAGTTTCGTAACTGTCATTCAGCCGCTGCCTTAATGCGATGATGATAAAAGTAAAAGCTCGTTTCAAACACGGGCTTTTACTTTTTGAGCACTTCGTTTAATTTAGTAGCATTCTTAAAATTAAAAATTGGGAAGTTTTATGCAACAGGCAATGTTAGGTGGTGGATGCTTTTGGTGTGTAGAGGCCGTATTTCTACAACTTAAAGGCGTTGAAAAAGTGGTGAGTGGCTATGCGGGCGGGATTACCCAAGATCCGACCTATGAGCAAGTCTGTCAGGGTAATACACAACATGCCGAAGTGATTCTGATTGATTTTGATGAGCAGCAGATCAATTATACCCAATTGTTGAATGTATTCTTTACCACTCATGATCCAACGACATTAAACCGTCAGGGTAACGATATTGGTACACAATACCGTTCTGTGATTTATTACTTCGATGATGAGCAAAAGCAGCAAGCTGAGCAGGTCATTCAGAGTCTAGAAGATGAAGGCCTCAATATTGTGACTGAACTCAGTCCAGTACCAACCTTCTACCCTGCTGAGGAATATCACCAGAATTTCTTTGCCCGTAATCCATCACAAGGTTATTGCAACTTTAGTATTCCACCTAAGCTTTCTAAACTCCGAGCCAAGTATATTGACCTGCTCAAAGATGAATAAGCAATAAAAAAGCAACTCACCGAGTTGCTTTTTTATTGCTATCACGCTGTCTTAGTTTTCACTAACAAACGCAATATCACTCAAGCCTGCTTCACTGGCACGCGACATCACTTGTGCAACTGTATCATATTTTGATTCTTTATCTGCACGTAACTGTACTGTCGGTTTTGTCTGAGCCTGACCCGCTTCTTGGAAACGCTTCTCTAGCTCATCCAAGCTAATGATTTGCGCATCCCAAGCCACTTCACCTTTGTTATTAATACTGATGGTGATTGCTTTTGGTGGTGGATCAACAATTTCAGCAGTTGTTTTTGGTAAACTTAATGGAATTGATGGGTTAGCAACCGTTGCTGTGACTAAAAAGATAATCATCAATACCAACATAATGTCGATCAGAGGAATGAGATTCATCTCATTCATGCCACTGTCGTGGTCTTCACCCAATTGAAAGCCCATCTTAAGCTTGACCTCCAACTAAACTTTGTTGAGTCGCTTTAGTTTCTGTTTTTGCCGCTGTTTCTTGCTGCAACATGGTATCGATTAACAGGCTGTGCGCTTGATCTTGTAAATCATGTGCCAAACCACGGTTGAAACGTACACAAATGTTGTAAGCCATTACCGCTGGAATCGCCACTGCAAGACCAAGACCTGTCATGATCAAGGCTTCACCTACTGGTGTTGCAACCTGAGCTAAACCAGCCTGTCCGCTTTTACCTACGGCAACAAGCGCATGGAAAATCCCCCACACTGTACCGAATAAACCCACAAACGGTGCTAATGAAGCGATGGTTCCAAGAACTGATACACCTTTTTCTGCTTGAGATTTCTCAGCAGAGATTTGGCGAAGTAATGCTTGTTCAGCAACAGCTTTACGTTGTTCAAACGATAAAGGCTGTAACTTAGATTTAAGCGCCGCCAAAGCTTGCACCAGCTGGTTATAAGCCTGTTGTTTTAACTGGCGTGTTCCTAAAATGCGCAGAATGAAAATAGTCCACGTTGCAATCGACATTGCTAATAGGATGAAATACAGTGTTTTACTTACTGCATCTGCATGTTGCCAATAAACTGAAAAGTTCATATACGAACTCCTGATTTAATCTGTCGCAAGGACTCAAATTTCATTAAGGACTAAGATCAAACGGCTGCTCTGCTCGAATCGGGTAAGCAACGCCATTTTCCATATACGGTTTAAATTTCGCACTTCTCACAGCACGTAAAACTTTTTCATCGAGATTCGGCAAACCGCTGCTACGAGTAATCCGTACATTGGTAATTTTACCTTTCTCATCAGCTTCAATCATGACCATCACTGAACGTGTTTGGTTATCCAGATCTTTCGCTGTTACAGATAATTTGGGTGAACGACTCCACTGTACACCAGAACCACCAATCGCGACGCGTTTCGGTGCTGGATCAGCAGCAGGTTGAGGTTTTGCAACTTCTTGTACAGGCTGTGGTTTTTCCACAACTTTTTCGGTCATTTTTGTCGTGACCACGGTCGTTTCAACTTTTGGCTCAACTTTAGGTTCAGTTTTTTGCAGCACCGGTTTTGGCGCTTCTTTTACCTGTTGAACCTTTTCAATCTTTTTCGGTGGAGGTGCCATTGGTTTTTCAACGACCTTGACCTCTTTCACTTCTTTTTTAGGTTCAGGCTTTGGCTTTTCTTTCGGTTTAGGCGGCTCAGGCTTTGGTGGTTCCTTGATTTTAACGAACTTCACCTTAAGCGGCTCTTTCTCGACGGGCTTAAGCTCCATCGTTTTCATGTGGCTAACCGCCCACAGAACTCCTACATGTCCAATCACAACCGCAACTAAGGCAGTGATGATTTTCTTTTTCATCGGGTGTGGCGTGTTGAATGTAGCAGGAGATTGACTCATAAGAATCTAAGTACCTAATAGATGGTGGCGCTTTCAAAAAAGCGATTTCACTCATCGGATAGAACAATGAAAGTGCCGTAATAATAAATGAGAAGTGTTTTCATTTGCAACCGTTTTTTCTTGTATATTTGCTAAGCTTTTAAAAACAGACATAAAAAAACATGCCTGACGGCATGTTCTTCTTTATACAGCGGAGCAAATGTTTTTCTTAGAAAACCACAGTCTTGTTACCATCAACAATAATACGGTCTTCTAAATGCCATTTCACAGCGCGTGCCAAGACATTACGCTCAACGTCTTCACCTAACTCACGTAGCTGCTCAACGTTGTAGTCATGGCTCACACGTTCAACGTCTTGCTCAATGATCGGGCCTTGATCGAGATCAGCAGTCACATAGTGTGCTGTTGCACCAATCAGCTTCACGCCTTTCTCATAGGCTTGCTTATATGGATTTGCACCCACGAAAGCTGGCAGGAATGAATGGTGAATATTGATGATCTTCATTTCCCATTTCGCAACAAAGTCTTCGCTCAGAATCTGCATATAGCGCGCCAAGACCAATAAATCGTTGCCTTGCATCATTTCATCGATCTGAGCATAAGCTTCAACTTTATTGTCTTTATTGACAGGCACAACGTGGAAAGGAATACCGAAGTTTTCAACCGCTTCACGCAAATCTGGATGGTTTGAAATCACTTGGGTAATTTCACATGGTAATGAACCACGCGCATGACGCCACAACAGTTCTAATAAAGCATGGTCAACTTTCGAAACCAGAATACCGACTTTTTTCAACTCGCCAACGAAATTCAATTTCCATTGCATTTCATAACGTTCAGCCACATTTGCAGCAAAAGTCTGCATTAAGGCTTCTTTACGAGATGGCAAGTTATCAAGTTCAAACTCAACACGCATGAAGTAACGCCCGCCCTGAGCTTCTGTTGCGTACTGATCAAGTGCGGTAATGTTTGCTCCCTGATGATACAAAAAGCTCGATACGGCTTGCACGATCCCCGGCTTGTCTTCACAAGTAATCAGTAATCGCGCTGTGTGGGCTGTAGTCGTGTTCATTTGGTTAATATCACTTATTCGAATCAAATTAAAATCAAGCCGAGCATTCTAACCCTTTTTTGCCCTTGACTAAATAGCTAAGGCTCACTCGTCGTCATTTTTAAGATTAGATAAGCTGGCAAACAGGTCTGATGGCCCCAGTGATTTCAATAATTGTTCATAAGTCTGGCGGCTTTCACCCATCAAATATGGCCCTTCAAGGAACACCATTTGACGTAAGGCTTGCCATACCCATTTTTCTTCCAGACGATTGTTATCACTGATATGACCAGACATATACAAGAAGTTGGTCCAGTTGGTGAGCACAATCCACAGGTTAATAATCAAGGCCTCGATTTCAGAATCGGTCATTTTCATCAGACCCGCATCCACAAAGGCACGATAAATTTTTTGGCCTTGCTGCATCACCTGTCCTGCAAAACGCGGATAGATTTTTCTAAAGTCTTCATTATTTTCAACCAGATGATACACATCACGGTGAATAAACCGATACGCCCACAACTGATTACTCAGCACTTGGAAATAGCTGATTTTATCATTGGCATTCAATGGACGATCTGTAGGTAAGGCCAGCATTTCCAAGGTTTCAGCCTGATATTGCTGCGCCAGTTCTTTGATAATTTCCTGTTTGTTACGGAAATGATAATACAAGTTGCCTGGACTAATCCCCAGCTCAGCCGCAATATGGTTGGTTGTGACCGAACGCTCTCCACGCTCATTAAACAACTGCAAACTGATTTGCAAAATACGATCTTTTGTTTTGTTCGGTTTAGCGTGTGACATTGATTTTAACCATCTATAACATTATCAATAGGTTATAAAACAAACCTATAAAGCGACTTGACACTTTAGAGTATTTACTCTAAAAATTAAAAAATAATAAGCTTTCTTTTGGTCCACTCCTATGAACAGTCAAACAAAAACAACCGCTATGACACCTCATGTTGATGTGAAACGGCTACATGATTTGCTTGAGCAGCAAAAAGCAGCTTACCAACGCCATCCTGTACCAAGCGCCAAAGAACGTCTTGAACGCTTAGCTCGACTTAAAAGTATCTTGGTAAAATATCAAGATCAATTTGCTAACGCAATTAATCAAGATTATGGCAACCGTGCCATTATGGAGACTAAGATTGGCGAAGTCCTGACTTGTCTAGAACATATCAAATACTATAGCAAGAACTTGACGGAATGGATGAAGCCATCTAAACGCCATATCAGCATGTTACACCAACCAGCAAAAGGCTGGGTAGAATATCAGCCATTGGGTGTTATCGGCATCATTGCGCCCTGGAACTATCCACTACTGCTCTCGGTCGGCCCACTGATCTGTGCGCTGGCAGCAGGCAACCATGCCATGATCAAAATCTCGAGCGCATCGTCAAACTTTGGTTATGTACTTGAAAATGCCCTTTCAGAGGCATTTCCTCAAGAACTCGTCGCGGTGGTAAATGGCGGCGGTGTAATTTCAGATGCATTCAGTCATCTTGCTTTTGACAAAATGATTTTCACAGGCTCAACCTCTGTGGGTAAAACTGTTATGGCAGCAGCGGCTGAAAATCTGGTGCCTGTGATTTTAGAATTAGGCGGCAAATCACCTGCACTGGTTCATTCAGCCATGAATATTCGTGATGTGGCACAACGTATCGCAGTGGGTAAACTCTGGAATGCAGGTCAAACCTGTGTTGCGCCTGACTATATGTTCCTGCCTAAAGGCAAAACTGCCGAGTTCACCAAGCACTACAATGACTTTGTGACCATGATGTATCCAAGCTTGCGTGATAATAATGACTATACTTCTATTATTAATGACAAGCAGTACAACCGCCTGCAAGGTTATCTGGAAGATGCCCGTGATCAAGGTGCCAATATTGTTGAACTCAATGCCAAAAATGAATCCCTGACTGAAGTTCGTAAAATTGCGCCAACCTTATTAACAGGCGTAACTACCGAAATGGAAATTATGAAGCATGAGATCTTTGGTCCAATTCTTCCTATTCTGGAATACGACCATATCGATGATGCACTGCAGTTCATTAATAGTCGCCCACGTCCACTCGCCTTCTATTACTTCGATACGGATAGTGCACGTGCAGATTATGTCGCAGGTCGCACGCATTCAGGACACTTTGGTATTAACCAGACGCTGACTCACGTCGCGCAGGATGATTTACCATTTGGTGGTATTGGTGCGTCAGGTATGGGCAAATATCATGGCAAGGAAGGTTTCTTTAGCTTCTCACACGAACGCTCAATGATGTCGAATCCAGTCAGCCCTAAACTTTACAGTTTAAAATTCATCCTACCGCCTTATAATAAAGCAACCCATAAGCTGCTTTTAAAAACACTATTTCGCTAGAAAAGGGCTGTTAGCATATTAACAAACCCTCACTTGGTTAAGGCATGATCTATCACACCAGATGATGCCTTGTTTTTACCAAATTCGCTTGTCTTTTAATCGTATTTTTGGTATAAAACGCCCCTTGAATGATTTCATCCGTTTACTTGAATGGCTAGTTGCACGAAATTGTGCTGTATAAACTAGCAATGGAGTTCACCATGTCTAAGGTTTGCCAAGTTACCGGCAAGCGTCCTATCGTTGGTAACAACGTGTCGCACGCAAACAACAAAACCAAACGCCGGTTCGAGCCGAACCTGCACCACCACCGTTTTTGGTTAGAAAGCGAAAAGCGTTTTGTACGTCTTCGTTTAACCACTAAAGGTATGCGTATTATTGATAAATTGGGTATCGAGAAAGTTGTTGCTGATCTCCGTGCTCAAGGTCAAAAGATCTAAGGAGTCTGAACAATGCGTGATAAGATTCGCCTCGTTTCTACAGCTGGTACAGGTTATTTCTATACCACTACTAAGAACAAACGTACTATGCCGGAAAAAATGGAAATCAAAAAATTTGATCCAAAAATCCGTCAACACGTAATTTTCAAAGAAGCTAAAATTAAATAATTTTAGTTCTTTAAAAAAACGACTTCTTTTGAAGTCGTTTTTTTTGCCCGAAAAAAGCGGTATAAATAGAAAAAGAAATGAATAAATCACTTACATAATTTTTTTTGATAATTAAAAAAATTATCATCAACAAATTCGATTTTAGTTGTTACAATTTATTCGCTGTTTTCTTGGCATGTTTTATGCTCATTTATTTCTACCTTAACCGCAACGATTAAGGAGCTCCGATGCCACATGATGTTGATTTAATTATATTACTTGCTGTTGGTTTTGGTATGGCCCTTATTTTTGGCTATATCGCAGCACGTCTACGCCTCCCCCCTCTAATTGGTTATCTCGTTGCCGGCATTATCATTAGTCCCAATACGCCCGGTGTCGTCGGTGATATCCAGCTTGCGAATCAATTGGCCGAACTTGGCGTCATGTTCCTAATGTTCGGCGTTGGGATGCATTTCTCCCTCAAAGATTTACTCCAAGTTCGACGCATCGCCTTACCCGGTGCGATTTTACAGATTGCCGTGGCAACTTTACTGGGTGTTGGCGTCTCCATGTATTGGGGCTGGAGCTTTGGTTCCGCATTAATCTTCGGTTTAAGTTTATCGTGTGCCAGTACCGTTGTATTACTCAAAGCTTTAGGCGATCGAGGTCTATTGGACTCGGTTAACGGAAAAATTGCGGTCGGCTGGCTCTTGGTCGAAGACCTTGTGATGGTATTAGCACTGGTACTTCTCCCTGCAACAGCGGTATTGCTTGGTGGACAGGCACTTCCCGGAACAGATTCATCACAAAGTATTTGGGTCACTATCGGGATTACCCTACTTAAAGTGACGGGCTTTATTGCCTTCATGCTGATTATTGGCAAACGTCTTGTGCCTATGATTATGCAGTTTGTAGCACGTCTAGGTTCTCGTGAACTCTTTACCCTGACTGTGGTTGCGGCTGCGGTATCAATTGCTTATGGTTCGTATGCAGTATTTGGCGTATCAATGGCACTTGGTGCCTTCTTTGCGGGAATGGTCGTTAAAGAGTCTGACTTTAGTCACCGTGCCGAAGAAGAGACCCTACCATTACGTGAAATCTTCTCGATTTTATTCTTCGTTTCAGTCGGTATGCTGTTCGATCCAAGTATCTTGGTCGAAGCACCATTAAAGATTTTAGCTGTTGTTGCCATTATTATGGTGGGTAAGACCTTGGCTGCAATGGCTCTGGTACTTTTCTTCCGCTATCCGATTAATACCGCTTTAACAGTAGGTGCAAGTTTGGCCCAGATTGGGGAATTCTCTTTCATTCTGGCAACACTGGGCTTATCACTCGGTTTACTGACACCTGATGCGCAAAACCTGATTCTTGCAGGTGCGTTATTCTCAATTACCCTCAACTCATTTGTGTTCTCTGCAATTGAACCTGTGCAACGCTGGATTCGTGAGCGCTCTCATTTAGCTCGTTTACTGGAACGTAGTGGTGACCCACTGGCAATGCTCCCAGATGAGGTAGATCAGGCGTACCTGCGCGATCAGGTGGTGATTATCGGCTATGGTGGCGTGGGTCGTCGTATCAGTGAAAATCTGATGCAGCAAAGCATCAAAGTGGTGATCGCAGAAGAAAATCGGGAAATCGTTGAAAAATTACGTACCCAAGGCATTGCTGCGGTGAGTGGTGAAGCGACTGAACCGAATGTCTTGATTCAGGCACATATCCAACATGCCCGTCTGCTGGTGATTTCACCGATGGATATTTTAGATATTCATCGTATCGTGGATATTTCCAAACAGCTCAACCCTGAAATTCAGGTTTTAATCTGTGCAGAAAGCAAAGAAGAAGCTGTGATTATCCGTGAGGAAAACATCGGTGAAGTGTTCTATGCGAAAGAAGAAATGGCGAAGAATATGAGTCACCATATTCTAAATCAGATCGAACTTGCCCATCAGTCCGAAGCACATTAAGAAATTTCTCAAAACGAAAAAGCGTACTCAAGGTACGCTTTTTTATCTTTCAGGATTAGCTAAAATGTGAAGGTTGCTCGTCCAGCACCTCTGCTTGCCATTGATTCATCTGCTTTTCCAGCAATCCAAACAACGCCGCTTGAATCATATGCTGTGCGACGGTTGGCGTCTGGTCTCCGAGAATGGCTTTCACCTCGTCACTAAACTGAATCTTGACCAAAGGCTCATTTTCAGAACCCGCATTGCGCAAAGCAAGCTCACCACCTTCGAGTTGAACCAATTCAAGAATTGCTTCCTGATTACCAAATAATTCTTTTAACTGTTGCATTGACATAAATCTTCTCCATGTTTCAACATGGTGGCAAAGTATTTGGCACTTTGCGCTCTCACGTCTTATTTATATAAGTGCTGATGCGGTAGATTTCAAGTCGCCTTAAAGTTTCGACTTAGAACTCCACCATTTCGTTACGAAAGCCATCAATTAAGTGACTTAATTCACGATGCCATTCACGTAAGATTTTGGCATCAGGCAACCATGCCTGCGGACTTTGGGTCACCTTAATAATCAGATTAGAAGACGTTTCATTTTCCGGTTCTGGCGCAGAGGGCTCAGGCGCATACTGACACATCCGATATGCACGCTTCAATTCAGCGACAAAACCATCTTTCGCCAGTTGTTGTAATACCAAAATTTCTGGAGAGACCTGCCCTTTATCTGCCATATGTTCTTCAATCGACTTAAAGGTCGGTTGCAAATCATTGAGACGATAATAACGTACCAGTTCCTGCAAAAACGCTAATATTGCGCCATGTAAGTGAAAAACAGCGGCTTCACGATAGGCCTGCGCCTGCTGAATATGTTCTGTTTGCTCAGCTTGTTGACATGCGAGACGAGCGAAATACAGTTTCTGATTGGTACGATCTGCATGATAACGAGCAACACGGGACATAATATTTTCCTTAAAAACCCTTTCTCTTGGATAGCTTAAGATTAAATGCTTTAATGATAAAATCAATATCCTTTTGAGCCTGTCCATGCGTCATATCAAACAAGCCATCCTGAGCTTAATATGCTGTATGGCAATTTCAACAACTTATAGCTGTGAACCCACAGGCTTAGACTGGGAAAAACTTTATACAGATTATGATATCAACAGTGATCAAATGATTGATATAAAAGAATGGACAAAACTGATTGAGCTTAGAGGACAGTCCGTTTCTTGGCAGAAACAATTCTTCTCGCTAGACCATAAACGAATAAAAATTTTTAAATCACTCGACCAAAATAATAATGGCCTGATTGATCAGCAAGAAATCACCAACATTTACCACTACTTTATCAATCCCTGCCAAAATAAATAATTTTCGGGCAATCAGTTTGATATCAATCCATCAAGATCGAGTTCAAGCGTATACAGTTTTCGCTGGGCCAAACAGGCAATAGGTTGAGAAAAGGGACGAACGTTACTCATTGTCCAGGCATAATATCCTTCTGCCCAATACGATGCACAAGCTGCATCTATTTCATCTGCTTGCCAGACATGTATCGAGTCAATATCCACCAAGGCCAAAGCTCGGCCAATCTCTTGCTCTCCTTCGTTCCGAAGAAAATGCTGATTTTCGACAATAACAAGATTTTTAAGCGGAATAGTTTGAGGTTGCCATGAGCGAATCTCCAAGGTTTTCTGACCTTGAACAATCCGCTCAGCACTAGGCGCAACAACCGATAAAGCGGTATATTGCTTTAACATATAGAATTAAGCTTGATCTTCCGCAATTTTCACACGGATGCCATAGTTTTTTACTTTCAAGGTATTTAAACCTTTCACGGCTTTGACCGCTTCACGTGGATTCGGCATTTCAACAAAACCAAAACCTTTTGATTTTCCTGTTTCAGCATCTTTAACCACCACACAAGAATCGACTTTGCCATAGGCTTTAAACAAGTCGAGCACTTCTGCATCGGTCACGCTACGATCTAAATTACGAACTAAAATTTTCATGCTAAAACCTAAAACATGATTCACCCTCAAATCGGTGAATCAAAAATAAATTGAATCTGGGTAGTTTAATCGAAATCGATCCCAAAACCTAAATTGATTGCAGCCGAACGCGAACGACTGGCTTGCCCATACGCACGGGGAATATCACGATGGATCTGCGTCTCAACTAAATGTTGAGGTAAATCATTCAGAAAATAACTTTCTATTTTGCGCCCTAACTCATCATATTGATCATGTGCCCACAAATTTAAATTCTGTTTTGTCAGAATTAATTCATTTTCAGCACGCGTCAAGGCAACATACAGTACACGGCGCTCCTCCTCCACATCATCAAAATCACCCTGTGCGCGTGCATGTGGATATTGTGTTGGAGAGACATGAGGTACATAACAGACTTTTTGCTCGGCACCTTTAGCCGAATGGATGGTAATCAACGTCACCAAATCCTGATCTGGGGTTTTATCAATTTCTGAGACGGAGATTGGATCGAGTACATACTCCTCCAGAAATTCTCCAAGTGAACTGTGCTTACGCGCCAGTTGCTTAACCAAGTCAAAATCTTTGACACGGCGTGTCCAGTCTTTGGTTTTATAATTATTTTCCAATTGTTCATTCAATGCATCTAGCGCCAGCCCAATGCAGGCTTCGACATGTTGCTGCAACACATCCAGTTGCATCAAGATCAGAATGGCCTGTTGCGGTACTTTGCCATGACGCTCTAAACGCTGGCAACGTGCCTCAATATCGGGCAGTTGAATCAGTTCCTGAGCTAGCTTGCTGGCACCGACATCACCCACTCCATCCCAGAGCGTCAGAAAGCGCATCCATGCCAGATCGTCCTGCGGATTGACACTAACACGAAGCAGACTCAATACATCTTTAACATGTGCCGATTCGAGCAGTTTCACCCCACCAATAAATCGGTATGGAATATTTGCTGCTATCAAAGCCCCTTCCAGATAACGTCCACTAAAACCTGAACGCAACAGCACCATATGCTCTGCCCATGCAGCACCCTGCATATGACGTCGGTTTAAATCCTGAATAATCCAGTTTGCTTCTTCAAACTCATTACTCAGGATATGCAACTGAGGCTTCAAGCCCTTACCACGATATGCTTGCAGATGCTTGTCATACTCAATCGGACTTTGATCCAGCAACCAATTGGATAAATCAAGAATGCCTTGCGTGGAACGATAATTCATTTCCAGCGTCAGTACTTGGGCATCAGGTACACGCTCCTTAAAATGATGGATATTTTCAAAATCGGCCCCGCGGAAGCCATAAATCGATTGTGCATCATCACCGACACAAAACAGTTTCACCTTGCCGACCAAAGGTTGCAGCAAAGCCCATTGCAAAGGATTGGTGTCCTGCATTTCGTCGACCAGCAGTGCTGAACAGAAGCCTGTGACCCATTTCACCAACTCAGGTGAATTCTGCAGATGCACTGCGACAATCGACAAGATGTCATCATAATCAAGAAAATTGCGCTCTTGCTTACGCTGCTCATACGCTTTCATCAGTTCCGCAATTTGCGCCTTGTACTCAACCGCTTGCGGCAACTGTTCTAATAAGGCATCTGAAAGTTTGGTCTTGGTATTACGGGCATAAGAATACAGATCACATAACTCACCCGCTTTAGGCAACACGTTGCCCTTATCTTTTCCGCGTAATAAACGGAACATCAGTAATTGATCATCACGATCAATAATACTGAACTGGGTCAGACCAAAAGCGCGTGGATTACGACGTAACAAGTACATGCAAAAAGTGTGGAAGGTGGATGCACGCAAACCTTTGGCTTGGGCACCCATATGCTGCTCGACACGGGTGACAATTTCACTTGCTGCCCGACGGGTAAAGGTCAGAATCTGGATCTGCTGTGCAGGCAAACCTTGATCAATTAAATATGCCGATCTCGCTACAATTGTTTTGGTTTTACCACATCCCGCTCCTGCCAGAACCAGACAGTTTTGTGCAGTCGTGGTGGCAGCCTGTTTCTGTTGTGGATTTAGTTCATCAATTAGCTTGGCAAGCGTCATACAATCGGTCAATTAAAAACGAATCGATATTTTAACAGACTAAACCCATGCAAATGTTTCTTGCTACAAAACAAAAAGAGCATGCGATATGCATGCTCCAAAATTTTAAATAATGACTTATACGCTGGTCGAGCTATGCGGCAATTGCTTAATCGCTCCCGCAAAAGTCAGATAGTTGATGCCTTGAAACAAAATATCAATCGCAAGGAACATCCCCAGCACCCAGAACGGTGAATCAGGCGATGAGAGGATCAGAATCCCGGTGAGTAACGTTAATATGCCTGAAAACAGCACCCAGCCCCAACCAGAAACGGGTCTCAGGATAAATGCATTCACCGTGCGGATAATCCCTGCAATAATCAGGGCAATCGCCAGAAAACTGGTTAATACCACCGCAGTGATCACAGGTGTGGTAAATGCAAAATAACCTGCTACTAGATATAGCACGCCAAATAATGCCCACAACCAGCGCGTGCCGCCTTTAAAAACGGTAAATGCGGCAATAAAATGCAAAATGCCGCCTAGCATCATCAATACGCCAAATAAAAGTACGGCCGACAAGGTGGCGAATGGTAACGCAGCTAAAAGAACCAAGCCAAAAATAACCAATAAAACGCCCAATAACAGATACCATTTACGATCAGCGTGTAGCTGATTGCGAATCAGGTCGTTACCCACTGTTTTCATCATTATTTACTCTTTTATCATCAATGTTATAAGCCTATATTGGGCCTGTTCGGCACTAAATTCTGTATAAGGCATGTTGAAAATTAATGACGGAATGTCAGAAAACTTGTGTTTTATTTCATATTTTTGAGCGTTCTGTTTAATGCTATGGATAAATCTGAACTTATCCACAATTTACTTCACCCAACCCACTTCCTTGGCCGTTAAAATGCTGATCACCGTTTCATTCAGGTCATTTGGCATTTTACTTTTGTGTTCAGACAATGGGATTCTTCCTCCCATAATTTCTGCTTCAGTCTGAGGATACAAAGGTTGCCGATCTGCTTGGGCATAACCGATGGGGAAAATAGGCTCGCCATTATTCAAATTATATTTGTCTGTCGCGCCAAACCCGTGTAGTAATTCATGCACCAACACGACATTATTCTGTGCGGCCTGTTTGGATGAGGCAAATAAGTTCACCGAACCAATCCGCCCACGCTCCAGCGCAGTCGAATGCTTCAGTTCCCTACTCTGCTTCGGATCGTAGAAATTCAGATATAAAGTCAAACTCGGAGAGCCATCCACAGATTGATGCTGTTTCCATGCATAGAATCTAAACTTTAGGCTCCACAAGATATTGTTTAAGATACTTGGCTGTTCAGACATCTTTGGTGGTGTTTGCTGTAACTCACGTCCAATCTGAACAATGAAATAGCTGCTTTGCCCGCGATACTGCTGGCTATTTTTCTCTAAATATTGTTTTACCTCAGCAAAGTCATCTTGCTGTAATTGTTGAATATAATGTTGTGTAGTCGCTAAACCATCAGCATTAATCGGATGCAATAAAATATGAATCGGTTGATTCCAGTTCTGATTCTGATCACGATAGGCATTTACGGCGACCACCAGCAACACGACCAGCAAAATCGCAACCCGAATATTTTTCCACATCTCATTTCCCCAATAAAAATATATTTCTTGTTTTTGTTAATGCTATAAAAAATGCTAGCAAGTGCTAGCATTTTTTTAAATCTAAATGTTTAAGCTTCAACCCATTTTCCGTCTTGGAAAACTAGACTCCACTTGGTTTGTTTGCCTTCTGCCGTTTCAGAACCTACGTATTGTGACTGGTTCTTACGACTAAATTTCACCACGGTTGGATTACCTTCTGGATCAACATCTGGCGCTTGCAGCAAGAATTGATATTTCGGATCAAGTTGTTCCGCAACGCTACGTAACTCAGCCACTTTTGGTGCACGTGTTTCACGAATTTTCGGGAATTTACTTGCAGCCAGGAATAAGCCAGCAGCACCGTCACGCAATACAAAGAAATCATCATGCTTGGTTGAACGCAGGTGTTCCATTTTGATCGGATCAACACGCGGTGGCGCAGGCTGACCACTCTTCAAGACTTTACGGGTATTATCACAGCTTGAGCAGGCGAAATATGGACCAAAACGGCCTGTTTTCAACTGCATTTCACCATCACATTTATCACATGGAATGGTTGGGCCATCATAACCCTTGATCTTGAATTCACCTTCTTCGACTTCGTAGCCATCACAATCCGGGTTATTACCACAGACATGTAATTTACGACCACCATCAACGACATAGCTGTCCATTGCAGTACCGCATTTAGGACAACGATGTTTCGACATCAAATCGGCTGTTTCAGCACCATCATCATCAGATAATGCAGCTAAAGACTCAACTGGTGTTAGATTCAGTGTACCTTTACAACGCTCTTTCGGAGGCAGGTTATAACCTGAACATCCCAAGAATACGCCTGTTGTTCCTGTACGTACCTGCATTGGACGCGCACATTCAGGACAAGGGACATCGGGTACTTCGACAGGCTGGTTACGGCGCATACCGCTTTCGCCTTGTGCATTGGTCAAACGCTTTTTAAAGTCGCCATAGAATGTATCCAGCAACTCTTTCCAGTTACGCTCACCTGTCGCCACACGGTCTAACTGACCTTCCAAATCTGCGGTGAAAGCATAATTCATCAAGTTATTAAAACTTTCATCCAGACGATCTGTAACGATCTCACCCATCTTCTCGGCAAAGAGACGACGGTTTTCCAGTTTCACATAACCACGTTCTTGAATCGTTGAGATAATTGCAGCATAGGTTGATGGACGACCAATCCCTTTTTTCTCAAGTTCTTTTACTAAAGATGCTTCGGTAAAACGTGCAGGTGGTTTGGTAAAGTGCTGGCTTGGATCAAGCTTTTCTAACTTGAGGACTTCACCGACTTTTACGGCTGGCAGTAACACATCATCGTCTGATTTGTTGGCACCACGAACACGGGTAAAACCGTCAAAGACTAAAGTACGGCCTTTTGCCTTTAACTCAACATTTGCCGCTTCAACTGTTAAAGTCGAAGATAAATATTCTGCTGGTGTCATTTGACAAGCGACAAATTGACGCCAGATCAAATCATATAAACGCTGAGCATCACGCTCAACGCCTGCAAGTTTGTCACCCGTCAACCCAACATCTGATGGACGAATCGCTTCATGGGCTTCTTGCGCACCTGCTTTATTGCCATAACGATTTGGCTTGGCAGGAACATATTTTTCACCAAAATTTTGTTGAATATGATTACGTACCATATTCACCGCGTCATCACTCAAGAAGGTTGAGTCCGTACGCATATAGGTAATAAAACCACCTTCATACAAACGCTGCGCCAGCATCATGGTTTTCTTCACAGAGAAACCTAAACGGGTACTTGCTGCTTGCTGAAGAGTCGAGGTGATATACGGTGCACTTGGATTCACCTTGGTCGGCTTATCTTCACGTAATGCAACTTTATATTCAGCATCTTTTAATACGCTTAATAGCGCATCGGTTTCTGCTTTATTCTTGAGTTTAAGCGTCTTACCAGCTTGTTTAACCGCTTCAAGACGAATGTCATCTTTCTTCGACAAAGTATCTGCAAAAACTTGCCAGTATTCTTCTGGGATAAAGGCACGGATTTCACGTTCACGCTCGACCACCAGTTTTACCGCGACTGATTGCACACGGCCTGCCGATAATCCACGGGCAATTTTTTCCCACAACAGTGGTGACACCATAAAGCCCACAACACGGTCAAGAAAACGACGTGCCTGTTGTGCATTGACACGGTTCAAATCGAGGCGTGTTGGCTGTTTAAACGCTTCCTGAATGGCATTTTTAGTAATCTCGTTAAAGACCACACGGTGGTAACGGCTGTCATCCCCACCAATCACTTCTCTTAAATGCCAAGCAATCGCTTCCCCCTCTCTATCCAAATCCGTTGCGAGATAGATTGCATCGGCATCTTTGGCGAGTTTTTTTAGTTCGGCAACCACATGTTCTTTGCCAGGCAGCACTTCATAATGGGCAATCCAGTCATGTTCCGGATCAACACCCATACGGTTAATCAGTGCAGACTGGGCTTTTTCCGCTTTTTGCTGTTCAGTCAGTTTGACACGCGTTGCAGGCTTCTTTTCAGTAGACTTCGCTCCGCCTCCTGTCGGTAAATCACGCACATGACCGACCGATGATTTCACCACAAACTGTGAACCTAAATATTTATTAATTGTTTTCGCTTTTGCAGGCGACTCCACAATCACTAAGGCACGTTTCTTTGCAGCAGATGCGGAAGCTGCTGTGCTTTCTGAAGCAGAGCGTGGAGTATTCGCCATAATAAATCGTTTTTCCTGTGTTCAATCAATAAATTAGCGCTGAGCTAATTCATGTAAATAAGTTTTTATCTGTTCAAGCTGTGTGGCTCTTAAGTCAGTTTCTTCATCCCAATATAGCCCAACACAGTTTGCCTGCATATCAATAGCATAAACTCCTTTTAATGCAATGGTTAAATCATTAAATTTCTGATCACCTTGCACCACCTGAAGCTTGCCATCCACCACTCGTGCACGCATAAGCGGCAAACGGGCATCTGGAATCAGGACACTATAATAGGCCACCATACTGGCACGCTTTTCCGATGCCATTGGAATTTTTGTCCATTCTGGCGCTGCGATTAAGCGTGGATGCAAGCCCATTTTTCGTGCCTGATCACGCATCATGCCCAATGCTTTTTCTCGTGGACTAACACGTAAGCCAAAAATCGAGCCAAGTACAAACAGTACAATCGCAACTGTGATCCAAATTCCAATATTACTCATAAAGTTGCCCAAAACATCCTTTTACTAGCGTTACATAAGTTGAATCAAAAAGGCAAGTTTTCCTTACAGTCTATATTCAGGACATTGATTTATCATTCAAACTTGAATAGATCGCAGTCATCAAACCTTATTATTCTCAAGTTTAAAATATGATTGATTTCGGAAATATACAATAAATACATGACTCAGTTTTGACTGTAAATATGAATGACTTATTTTATCGTGGCGAATAGCTTAATAATGCGGCGGTTTATCATTCACAGGATCAAAAGCTGCAATACCTTCCGATAAATCTGAAGATTCAACCCGACGATATAAAAGTTGCATCTGTTTTTTTAAATCGGCAATTTCTTGCGTCTGAATTGCCAGTTGTTGATTTAATTGTTCAACTAAATCATCTAAAAATGCAATTCGCACTTGCAAATCTTCAATGGGTGCGGAAAATGACGCGTGATCATCAAAATTTTGTGGTTTAGTCATTTCAGACCTCATCTGAACTTTTAGGAAACATTATGGCCTATATTACTTTAAGGGATGTCCATCTCGCATTTGGCGGACCTGCCTTACTCGACGGCGCGAACTTTAACCTGGAACGTGGCGAACGAGTCTGTTTAATTGGTCGTAATGGCGAAGGTAAGTCTACTTTATTAAAACTGATTGAGGGAAGCCTGTTGCCTGATAACGGCGAAGTTTCCATTCAAAACGGTTTAACTGTTTCAATGTTAGCCCAAGATGTCCCAATGGACTCTGGTAAAGTTGCTGATATCGTTGCCGAAGGTGCAGGCGAAGCAGCCAATGTCTTAAAAGAATATCATGAAGCCAGCGATGCCTGCGTGCTAGGCGATATGGAAGCCTGTGACCGTATGGGCATGCTTCAGCACAAACTCGATCAACTCGATGGCTGGGCACTCGAAAACAAGGTCAACTCGATTCTCAGTAAAATGGGACTTGATCCGAATGCAGATCTGGCAGATTTATCAGGCGGACGTAAACGCCGCGTATTATTGGCGCGTGCTTTACTGACTCAACCCGATGTCCTGTTACTCGACGAACCAACTAACCATCTCGATGTTGAAAGTATCGAATGGCTCGAAAAATTCTTACTGGATCAGAATAACCTAACCCTGCTGTTCATCTCGCATGACCGTTCATTTGTTGACAGCATCGCAACCCGTATTGTCGAGCTGGATCGTGGTATTTTGCGTAGCTACGAAGGTAACTATTCACGTTATCTCGATCTCAAAGCACAGCAAATGGAAGCAGAAGAAAAGCAAAATGCTTTATTTGATAAAAAGTTAGCTGAAGAAGAAGCATGGATTCGTCAAGGTATTAAAGCACGTCGTACCCGTAACGAAGGTCGTGTCCGTGCCTTGAAAGACTTGCGTGAACAGTCTAAGGCACGTCGTTCACAACAAGGCAAGGTCAGCATGGCAACCCAAGAGGCGAATCGCTCTGGTAAGCTGGTGTTTGAAATTGAAAACTTAAGCGTGAGCTACGACAGCAAAGCACTGATTAAAGATTTCTCTGCAATCGTGTTGCGTGGCGACCGTATCGGTTTAGTGGGTGATAACGGTGTCGGTAAAACCACCTTGATCAAAGCTATTCTGGGTGAAATCGAGCATGGCGGTTCAGTCAAGACTGGTACTCAACTTGAAATCGCCTATTTTGACCAGTTACGCAATGCGCTCGATCTGGAAAAGACCGTGATGGCGAACGTTTCAGAAGGCTCAGACTTTGTCGATGTGAATGGTAACCGCCGTCACATCTATAGCTATTTACAAGACTTTTTATTCTCTCCAGAACGTGCGCGTACACCGGTAAAAGCGCTCTCTGGTGGTGAACGAAATCGTATTCTCCTCGCAAAATTGTTACTTAAGCCATCGAACCTGATTGTGATGGATGAGCCAACCAATGACCTGGATATGGTGACGCTTGAGTTGCTTGAAGAAATGTTATCTGAATACAAAGGGACCTTGCTGCTCATCTCGCATGACCGTGCCTTTATGGATAACGTTGTGACCTCAACGTGGGTGTTTGATGGTAAAGGGAATATTGATGAATACATCGGTGGCTATCAGGACTATCTAGAACAACGCCCAGACCAGAAAGTCGTTGATCAAAAAAGTGATGTCAAAAAAGCGCAGGCAAAAGCTGAAGCGGCTGCCGCAGCTGCTCTTGCTCCTGCACCGAAAAAAGTGAAGTTGAGCTATAAAGATCAGCGTGCACTTGAACAGCTGCCTGCTGAAATTGAAGCATTAGAAACTGAACAAGCCACATTATCAGCGAAACTGGCTGATGGTTCATGGTTTGTCAGCGATGCCAATGCAGCGACTCAAGCCAGCCAACGTCTCGCAGAAATTGACGAATTATTGCTAGAAAAGTTAGAGCGCTGGGATGAGCTAGAAAATCTAAGCAAAGGTAATTAAATCCTCTATGAGCATCTATCTATTGAGGATAGATGCTCTATTCAAAATCAAATCGAAGATTAAATCTTAAAATTATCTTTTAATGACTGATAAATATTAAAATTCTCATCATCAAAACAGACAAAAATGACTTCCGTTATAAACTGACTCTGTTTTAATTGCTCAGCAATTGTTTTTAACGCAATTTGAGCAGCAAGCTGTTTAGGAAAACGATAAATTCCTGTAGAAATATTCGGAAATGCCACACTTTGTAGTTTCAAATTTTCAGCCAGCTTAAAGCTGTTGCGATAAGCATTTTCCAATAATAAAACTTCATCGTGCTGTCCATCGACCCAAGTGGGTCCAACTGTATGAATGACATATTTCGCCGGCAAATTTCCAGCCGTGGTCACCACCGCCTCACCAACAGCACAACCACCTTGTTTTGCTCTTATTTTTTGACAATCTGCCAAAATCGCTGCGCCGCCTTTTCGGTGAATTGCGCCATCTACACCGCCTCCACCGAGTAACGAGGTATTCGCAGCATTCACAATGGCATCGGCCGTAATCTGAGTAATATCTCCCTGAATGATGTTTATCGTTTTCACCAATGATCTCCTGATCGAAATAATGATTGATCTCTCGACAAAAAGCATGCGCTTTATCTTTTAGATTTAAAAGTGTACGCACAACTTGATCTAAGTTCCAATTCGCAACAGATAAATCATCACAAAGAGTTAGATTATTCAAAGCCAAGCGAACTTTGATGATCGCGTTGCAGAATAAAAAAATAGGGCTGGGCTTGCTGTTTTAGATCCATCCAGCCCAATACGGTATTTTCATCTATTTTTCGAAACACATCATGAATGGGCTTTTCATCGTAAATCATCGTCGCAGATATTTTCCCTCGAAACTCAGTCATTCTTAAGCGGGCTTTACTGTCTTTGGTTTTTAATAGTTTCAAACCACTTGCCAAATACTTACTATTATTTTTCAAAAGGCTAAAATCGAGATTTAGAGGCAACCATTTCGGATCAAGGAAAAATAACGCTTTCTTCTTCGCATTGAGGAGCACTAACGGATATACCGTTTCCTGATCAATAAATAATTTCCCATACCAGTTTGCCCGCTCCAATAGACCATTCATCGGATGACCTGTTACCACCTCAAATCCTTTCCAGCGGCCATACATAAATGGACAGTCAACCTCACCCAATTGATCATAAAACTCGATCATTTCCTGAGCGTCGATTTTCTTCCCTTGTGATATTTCCTGAATATTCATCATCCCTTCCCTTTTTTGTTTTATTGATCCTCAACTCAATCTGGATTGAGTCAGGTATGACCTGCATTGTATTACAGCTAAAGTAGAAGCAAAAAATTTCTCATTCAATTTCCGCCGAGTAGCAACCGAACAAAAGCGTGTTGGCATATTCTCAGACTCACTTCATGTTACACTGCTCCAAAATTCAACATTATTCACTCTACTAAGTTTATGAGTCAAAAGCAGTCTTATATACCTGGCGAATTTCAATGGGAATTTCTATTACCCAAATATTGGAAAATTTGGATCGCCATTTTTTTTCTTATGTTATTGGCCATTCTCCCATGGGCAATTCAGTGGCGCTTGGCACATGGCTTAGCGGGATTATTCTGGCATCTGCTCAAGTCACGCCGAAAAACCACACTTCGAAATCTGGAACTGTGTTTTCCAGAATGGTCACCTGCGGAAGTCGAAGCCCAAGCAAAACAAGTTTTTGTCGATATGATGCTGGGTGTGTTTGAAACCCTGAATGCATGGTATTGCCCTCAATGGTTTAAAGATCGTCACAGCATTGAAGGCCTAGAACATATTCATGAGGCCAAAGCTCAAGGCAAAGGCATCTTATTACTGGGCACACATAGTACCTTGCTAGATGCGGGCGGTTATATCTGCGCCCAGTATTTCGAGCCAGATGTGGTGTATCGACCGCAGAATAATCCGATGTTGGATATGCTGATTTATCGTTGCCGTGCAACCATTTATCAGCACCAGATTGATCATGATGATATGCGTGGTTTGATTCGTCGCCTAAAAGACGGTGGTGCAATCTGGTATAGCCCTGATCAGGATTTCGGTCTCAAACAAGGCGTGATGGCCCCTTTCTTTGGTGTCCCGGCAGCGACGGTCACAGCACATCGTCGTTTATTGAAAATCTCGAAAGCTGTCGCGATTCCGCTGTATTTCTATCGGTACGGAGATGTGCGTAATCCACAATACAAAGTCCTGATTGAACCGATTGTGGACAATATGCCAAGTGAAGATGAGGTGAGTGATGCGATCCGAGTGAATCAGATTATTGAAGCGCAATTACGTATCGCACCGACGCAATGGATGTGGTTCCACCGCCGTTTTAAAACCAGAGCCGAAGGCTACGAAAAAATCTATTGATACGCAAAGAGCCGATCCATTGTAATGAATCGGCTCTTTTTTCAATGAGGAAAAGATAAATATTAGTTCGGGAAAATCACGCCTGAGCTTAAATCATAATAAGTTGGATTATTACTATAAACTGATCCTAATTTCACATTAATAAACCAGCCTAAATTACCCTGATCTTGTAAGCGGTTTTGAACTTCGCTTGGTAGATCCAGTTTATAAATCGCATCTTCCTTAAAGACCTTAGATTCAATATTGGCTGTGCTCGTACTATCACGTTCAAATAAATAGCCTTTGGTATTAAAGAACACAATTGCATTGTCCTTATCAATCAGGTGATAGCCTTCTGCAGCCTGCTGCTTGAGTAACAGGTCTAGTTTGGTAGGATTATCATCATAGAATCCTGCTTCTGTTTTTGGCATTTCAAAATAGCGATATGCATAGGTTCCATTATGGGTACTACTGTTCACACAGGTTGGTACATAAAACGTACCATTGGTTGTGCCGTTATTGGTAAAGGTACTGCCTGCAAAAATTAACTTACAACCCTGTGCCCCCAGCTCATTAAATGCTGCCAGAATATTAGCGCGACTGGTATCGGTTAAGAAGCGGTTGTCATAAGTATAAGTTGCTGGTTTTTTATCATTTTTAACAAATAAATATTTATAAGTATTGCTTGGTGACTCACCCAATGATGACTTATACGCAAAGCCAGCCTCACCTTGTTTTTTAATCTCAGCCAACCAGAACAGATAAACATTGGCAAGCACATTGGTTTTGACATCAACAATTTTATAGCTGTATGTATCCGTCGAAGTATTATTTTTCACATATAAGTTTTTAGGTTCTGGAAAATCACTATTGGCTTTTTTTACATCCAAAGAATTACTAGCTAAAGCAAAGCCCTGACGCCCTTGCTCATTGGCTTGCGCCAGAAAATTCTCAAAAGAGCTTTGGTTATCTAATAAGCGATAACTTGCAGTTGCATTTTTTACAGTCGGTTTGAATAAGCTATAACCCTCAACATTGGTACGGGTATAACAAGTTACTGTCTTCGATGGATCAATAGCATCCATATACGCTTGAATATCCTTGATCGAGGCCGTTGCTGGTACATCACACATACCCTCACCTTTAAACCCATAAGCAGCGGCAATACCATTCTGACGATATCGATCAATATATTTCACCCGATTCGCTGTGGTCGTCCCACTGGTTTCAGTCGCTGCAATCTCAGTAATCAACGCATCATCAGAAGCTACATCGTAATTTTTAATCACGGCTCCTGTGCAATCTTCTTTTTCAAATTGACGCGTTTCTTCGGTAAAACGAACGCTGTTATCTGAAGTCTTATGCACAGTTAAGTTTGTTCGTGCACCTTTATGGCAAAAACCGCCTAGCCAAGAGCCGACAAAGCGATCAGCCACGACTGGGGTCGGTGTTGGAGTTGGCGTAGGTGTTGGGGTCGGTGTAGGCGTTGGAGTCGGTGTAGGTGTTGGAGTCGGTGTAGGCGTTGGAGTCGGTGTAGGCGTTGGAGTCGGTGTAGGTGTTGGTTTGGAATCAGAATCATTATCCGAGCCACACCCGACCAGTACAGCACATGTCACGCTTAATGCCAGTTGTGTCCATATTTTTTTCATTATTTTACCCTCTGTGTGATTTTTTCACATAAATTACGTGTGAAAATTTAACACTTTTATGCTTGAGTGCAAATATATTTCTGCGTAAATTAATAACGAAAGGTCAAAAATATTTTTACTCATGGTCAGAATGTATGGATGCACAAGAAAACTTAGCCAGACAATTCAGTGCCTTACCAAAGGAATGGCAGATCTGGCTAGAAGAAAATTTAGAACGTGGCTGTCGTCCCACTGATTTAGTCAATATTTTGCTACGTGAAGGCTTAATTGATCTTGATCAAAACTTTGCAGCTCAAGTACAGCTAGAACCACAGCACGATCATCAACAAAAACAAACTGCGCTAGAAAAACAGGCGCAGCTCAGCATTACGTTCAATCAACAACAGCAAAAATGGCTTGCGCAGGCCGTTTTGAATGGAACAGATCAGGCCTATATTTATCAAACGTTGCAACAACAAGGATTAAGTGAAATTGATATCACACTGGAATTGGCTCAGCTAAAACAACATCCTTATTTTCAAATCGCCCAAGAACAGCATTTTTTAGTGCGGAAAAGAAACTGGTTGCTCAATACTCTCGATTGTTTTGCCCGCCTGAATCCCCAATATCAGCATATTAGCCGGATCACACTTCCCTCATTCGAGCAATTTATTCAACAATATTACAGTCGAAATTTACCTGTCATTCTCACAGATTCAGTCACCCACTGGCCTGCCTTACAGAAATGGTCACCTCAATATTTCAAAAAAACAGTCGGGAATCAGGAAGTTGAGGTGCAGTTCAATCGTGAACAAGATCCAATGTTTGAACGCAACTCGATTCAACATAAAACCAAGATGCTGATGAGTGAGTTTGTCGAGTTAATTGAACAAACTCCTCACTCTAATAATTTTTATATGACGGCTAATAATGCCAAAGCCAGTCAGTCAAGTTTAGCCACATTATTTCAAGATATTGATCATTTTCATGGCTATACAGATCATGCACAGGTCTATGATCGCAGCTTTATCTGGTTTGGACCGAAAGGTGCCTTTACGCCCCTGCATCATGACTTGACCAATAACATCCTTGTTCAAATCTATGGACGTAAAAAGGTCACCTTAATTCCCGCACTGCAAGTGCCAAATTTATATAATGATGTCGCAGTTTTTAGCAAAATTGCTGACCCTTATCAAATAGATATAGCAAAATCATTTCCAGACTTTGCACTGAGCAGCAAAATCGAATGTATTCTCGAACCGGGTGATGCTTTATTTATTCCTCTCGGCTGGTGGCATTGTGTCGAGAGTCTGGATATTTCCATGAGTGTTTCATTTACTCATTTTAATATCGACAATGGTGGTTCTGAATCATTTCCAACAACCAACTATTGTTAAAATCAGATCAACCTATAATTAATCACGCTTTAACTCTTCAGGTGCTTTAATGGTAAAACCAACAAATCAGGTCATGACCGAAAACGAATTAACAGCGAATGATACGCAAGGTGTTATTGCTCAAGAAGCAGAAACAACCTTGGAAAGTATTTTTCCAATGATGCAGCATATTGCGCGCTGGTTGATTCATTCTGGCGTAGGTTATACCGACTTTGTTGCCGCATTGAAGCCAATTTTTTATGAACAGGCACTCTCAGAATTAGATCGGATTCAACAAAATAAAACAGATTCAGCCGTGAGTTTGTTATCAGGATTACACCGTAAAGATGTCAGTGCTTTTCGGCAACAGGCCACTCAAACTACGATCGAAGCTCCCAACTTTGCCATTAGTGTTCCTGCACGTGTCATTGCACGCTGGATAGCACTTGATCTTCCTCATCAGATTCCAGTTTCTGGTGAAGAGAACAGTTTTGAAGCTTTGGTGAAACACATCTCGACAGAAAAACATCCCCGTTCAATTCTATTTGAATTACAACGTTTAGGCGTGGTTGAACAACAAGGACAACAGGTTATCTTACAGCAAAATAGCTTTACACCAGATAATCAAATGCAGGAAAGTAAAGCCCTATTTTCTGCCAACCTCACAGATCATCTGGCAGCTGGAATTGATAACTTTATCAGCGAAAAACCTTTTACTCATCTCGAACAGGCAGTCCATGCCGAGAAATTAACACCACAATCGGTTGAGGCACTTCGACAACTCAGTATCGAACTTTGGCAAGATATGGCAAAACAATTATTAAATGCTGCCATTCATCATTGCGAACAAGACCATAACAAAGCAGATGCAACTTATCAATTTCGATTTGGGGTCTATCAGTACGATACACAGATAAAACTACAAGTGCCTTATATATTTAAGGATAAATAAAAATGAAAACAATACTTTTCCCGAGCATTATTCTAGTTTCAGCGATTGCTTTAACCGCCTGTGGAGAAAATTTTTCTGCGGCCAATGTCAGCTTGGGAGGCAGTGGTTCTGGTACCCAAAAACCCTTACCTGGTGGGGGAAATAGTGGAGGTTCGTATCCCTCTACTGGAGATAAAGGTGAATTTTATGAATATGTCGTCACAATCCCGCAAGAAAGCCAAAGTAGCTGTACGGGGGTACAACGCAACATGCGTTTTATCGATGCTGAAACCAAACAACCTTTAACTATAAACTCCCTTCAGAGCTTAGCCACATCCCCCCTGCAAATTGAAATTAGCAACACCACCCCAAATTATGTCTATCAGCTCGTACCGCTGTGCCGTCCGATTGAGTTTCAAGTAGGTGAAACTGTCATGTTTCATGGACAATCATTAAGATGTGCTACAGATCAAGATGAAATACAAGTATTGCGTCCTTATGAAAAACGGACTTATGAGCTCGATCTCAGCTTTGCGGAGACTGAACTTCCCTTAATCGTAAACTATAAAGCTTTTTATCGTACTGACTTGCCTAGTATCGGGACAGCATGGGAAAAATGTGACGCAGCCCAGATCACTGTGCCTATTTATAAGAAACGTATTCCTAAAGAGCCTAAACATATAGAACCACCGATCACGGTTCCTGAACTACCTGTCGGTGAGAAGCCAGAATAATGCTGATCATGAAAAAATTAAAACCCGAGTCCTGCATCCTGCAAAACTCGGGCAAATGAGGTTGTGCTTTCACGTTATTTTTATTATCTTGCGTCCATCGCATGCATCATATCCATGATGACTGTTCCATCTCAGCGCTGCTTATCCTTAATCGGAAATCCATTCCTGCGTCCTTGTGCTGATGTATTTAGAATAAATCTTTTGCGGCTGTAGGACTATTCGTTACAAACTTAAATCTATGTACGAAATAACGTACATTAATTAGCTAAAGTTTAAAATCACATAATTCCTCAAATCACTGAAATCTAAATAAATCACGTAATTTAACCTTATACAATCCACTATTTATGAGGTTGAGCCAAAGGATCAATGACCTCTTTCTCCTCTTCCTCAGCCTTCTCTATGCCTTCCTGTATCGCCTTTTGAGCCTCCTGTTCATCTTCGGCTGTCTGTTCCAATGATTCCTGCTGTTGTTCAAATAGACGATCTGTTTGTAACACCACATAAATCGGAAAATGATCTGAACCGATATGCGACAAGCGTTTCATTTTGACTAAACCAAAATCCGTACTATGAAACAGATGATCCAATGACCAGCGCAGTAAAGGATAATCAGCATGGAAAGTATTCATGAAATAGCGCCCAACCCGTGGGTCAAGCAAGCCGCTAATACGCTGGAATAAGCGCGTTGTTCTCGACCATGCCACATCATTCAGATCTCCCATCACGATACAGCTCTGATCTAGGTCTTTAATTTGGTCACCCACAATCAAGAGTTCGGCATCTCTTAAAGTTGAGTCTTTGGCCTCAGTTGGACTTGGAGGCTTAGGATGTAAACAGTACAACTTGACCTGCACACCCGACGCTAACGTCAGACAAGTGTGAATCGAAGGAATCTCATCACTTAAGATAAATTTCACTTCGGTGCCATTTAACGGCAAACGACTATATAGATGCATGCCATATAGATTGTCTAAAGGCACAGGCACACGGAAAGGATAATCTACTTCGATTTTGCTCAGCGCTTGTTGCCATGCAGCATCCGACTCAAGGGTCAGCACCACATCAGGTTTTAAATTTTCAATATGCGCTAGCAAAAGATGATATTTATCGTTTGGGGTCAGTACATTCGCAACCAGTAATGAAACTTGCTGTTCAGGTTTTAATTGCGCCTTCTTTACTTTTTGAACCTGCTTTTTCCATAACGGCGTATAGGGTAAAACCATTTTGAGCTGATAGGCAATCGCAGCCATTAAACCAAGAAAAAATAGCTCCGTGCTCAAAGTCCAGTCCGATATACCAAATAACATTGCACAAGCGGTCAAAATCCCCAATGCCAAAATTTGTAATCTGGGAAAATCCGCCCCTCGAAACCACCACTCATCTCGAGGGATCAAAGACCAAAATGAAAGCCATATCACCACTGCTGCGCAAATCTGAATCCACATCATGTTCATTTTTCTCTTTGGGATAGCATAGATTTACAATAAAGCTGTAGCTTTATCAATTTTCTATCTAATATAAACAAGATATTCCACTCAATAAACAAGCTGTTTTAGCGAGGTAACGCTTGCAGTTGTGGACGCTTTTGATACACTCAAACCCCTTTTAATTTTTTTACATACCGAGGCACAATGACATGAAAGTAGGTCTGGTCGGTTGGCGTGGGATGGTTGGTTCTGTCCTTATGCAACGTATGGTTGAAGAGAATGATTTTGCTCATATCGAGCCATTCTATTTCTCTACCAGTAATGCAGGCGGTGAAGCGCCTGCATTTGGTGGTAAGACTGCCCCAGCACTTATGGATGCAACGGACATTAAGAGTCTGAAGCAAATGGATGTCATTTTAACCTGTCAAGGTGGTGATTACACATCTGAAGTTTTCCCGAAACTTAAAGCTGAAGGTTGGGATGGCTACTGGATTGATGCAGCGTCTACCTTGCGTATGGCTGATGATGCAATCATCGTACTTGATCCAGTGAACTTGAACGTGATCAAAGATGGTTTAGTGAATGGCACTAAAACATTTATTGGCGGTAACTGTACTGTTTCACTGATGCTGATGGGCTTGGGTTCATTATTCCAGAACAATCTGGTTGAGTGGGCTACATCAATGACTTATCAGGCAGCATCGGGTGCAGGCGCGCAAAACATGCGTGAACTGATCACAGGTATGGGCTATCTGTATAACAATACCAAAGACTTACTGGATGATCCTAAATCTGCGATTCTTGATATTGATCGTCAAATTGCAGATTTGCAACGTGGTGAAGGTTTCCCGAAAGCAAACTTCGGCGTGCCATTGGCAGGTTCATTGATTCCATATATCGACAAACAGCTCGAAAGTGGTCAATCAAAAGAAGAATGGAAAGGTCAGGTTGAAACCAACAAGATCCTCGGTAACCAGCAAATTGTTCCAATCGATGGACACTGTGTCCGTATCGGTGCGATGCGTTGTCACTCTCAAGCGATTACATTGAAATTGAAAAAAGATGTGGCGCTGGACGAGATCGAAGACATGATTCGCAACTCTAGCCAATGGGCAAAAGTGGTTCCGAATACACGTGAAGCATCAATGACTGATCTTACCCCAGTTGCAGTAACAGGAACTTTAACTGTTCCAGTGGGTCGTTTACGCAAACTGAATATGGGTAAAGAATATCTAGGCGCATTTACAGTTGGTGACCAGTTGCTTTGGGGCGCTGCTGAACCATTGCGTCGTATGCTTCGTATTCTGGTTGAATATAAGAACGCTTAAGCAAAAATCCCGAAAAATCAAAAGCCGATCACATTTGATCGGCTTTTTTATATCGATGGAAAATGAAGAATTTACAATTCATTTACATCACGGTAATGTATACTTTTTTCTGACCATAACATCACTTTTTCATGGATCGAGATGACTGTTTATAACAAATTAAAAATTGCCATTTTAACCATAATTTCTTCGCAACATCTTTATGCAATTACACTTGATCCATTGCAAATTCAGTCTGCTCCGGGTGAGTTACTTTATGCGGAAATGAGTTTCCATCAAGCTGATATCAACTCGAAATTTGATGTGAGTCTGGCCACGCCTGAAGACTTATTGATGATTGGTGCCGCACATCAGCCCCCTTCAAACCTGAACTTTTTTACACGTCGCAACAATCAGGGAGAAGGTGTCATTGTGATCACTTCTTCCCGTCCAATGACGGATGCCGAACTGAACATCATTATCAAAATCCAAGAAGGTGGTGCTTCTCATTTAAAGCATATTCGACAGTCTATGCGTCAGGCAGCAAAGCCACCGCTCAGCACAAAAAGTAATAATGAAAAGTCACTCACACCTAAATTTATTGTCAGTGAAAAAGATATTGCCTTAAACCTGCCTGAAAGTACCCGTTTCAATGTTGCAGACAACAATACCAAAGCATCAGCTAAACAGGAAACGCTATTAAATGCACCGTTTGCCTTGCCGCCAGTATTAAAGAAACAGCAATCTTCTGTACCTGAAGCAGCCGCAATATCCGTTGCTGTGCCTGCAAAAGTAGAACCCTCTGTAGCAGCACCACTCCAACAAATAGCGTCGAATGTAAGTAGTAAAGCAGAGAAAGCAACTGAAGCTCCTGTAATTAAACAGGAAAATATTCAAACGGCACAAGCAACGATATCTGCAACAGAGACTGCTCCACCTGCAAATGAGCTAAAAAATACGGCATTAAAATCTGTTGAAGATGGCGAGATAACCAAAGCCCAATATCAGGCCAAAGAGCTTTCAGCTCCTGCGAAGAAAAAAGCACCTGTTCAAAGTACGCCAACAACATCAAGTGAAGCGGCACAACAACATGTTGTACAACGCAATGAATCGTTATGGAGTATTGCACAACGTATTGCAGGACAAACCCAGCAACCTGTCGCTCAGGTGATGCATCAAATCAAGGCACAAAATGAGCATGCATTTATTGGAGGCAATGCAAATCGACTCAGACAAGGTTCACATTTGAATTTTAATTTCAGTGCGACAGCAACGCAGCAGAATAAGAATATCAACCAAATCGCGGCTCAAACCCAACGCCCTGCCGCTGCTAAAGCCAAATATCGCTTACAACAGGCGGAAATGTCCTTAATTGCTGAAAGTAATCAAGATTCAAGTACGGGAAGTGCCAAAAAAGACACATTACAACAAAAAACCAGTGCAGACTTGTCATTAAAAGTTATGACAGCACGGGAAAAAACCGTTACATTACAAAGAAACGTAACACAGTTAGAACTGGCACTGCATCAAAAGGAACAACGTATTCAGCTGTTAAATGCTCGGCTTGCCGAACTACAAGATCAGTTAAAAGCGCAGCAGGAAACTAAAAAGTCAACACGCTAGGTTACGAGAAGATTCTCATAAATTTGCATAAAAGCGGCTCAATCTTTAAGGGGTAAAGATCATGTCAAATATAATCATCGTACTACTGGTCATTGTGCTGGTGGTCGCGATCTTTTTAAAAAAACGTGAAAGTAATCAAGCCAATGCTGCACCAAAGAAAGGTACAGCTAAAACACCGAAAAAATCTGCGACCAAAACGGCTTCACGCACGGCTTTAGTTCGTGAAGAACAAGAACTTGCCCCTCAAGTTAGCACTGCAATTTCTGAAAGCCTTCGCCAACAGCTTGAAAAGCAAATTCAGAGTGGCAATTTCCAAGCCGCTGAAGCACAAATCAATCAGGCTTTAAAACAAGATAATTCTCAACATGAACTTTATCTTTTTTTACTTGAGATTCATCTTAAACAGAAAGATGATTTTGCAATTGATCAACTGATCAAGCATGTGCATGCACTGAAACTTGAAGATATTGCGCAAGCTGCTGAAATCAAACATCGTGAATATCTACAAAATAAACAGCCTGACTCTATTGATTTTAATTCGGCAAGTTTTCATCAAACGCATACGACCACAGAACCTGTCGCTCAAAACAATAGCGCAGATTTCGATGCTTTAGTGCAAACACCAGCAGCACAGTCTTTTGACGATTTACAATCTGAATATACGGCTCCTGCGGAAGAAGCTCGAACAGTAGAACCAGCGCCTGAAGTACAACCTTTAGATTTCAACTTTTCATTTGAACAAAAGGAAACGGTTGAACCAGCTCCTGCACCAGTTGAAACACCTGAAGCAAAACAAGAGCAACCACTTGAGTTTTCTTTTAATCTGGACTCAGCAACACCGAAGACTGAAGAAACCAAAGTTGCAGACAGCAAGCCAGAATTAGACTTTAACTTTGCGGATTTAGAGGTTGTTGCAAATCAACCTGAAGCCAAACAGAAAAGTACAGAAACAGCACCGAGTCTTGATTTCAATTTTGAACCGTCTCAAGCACAGGTTGAAGAAAAAACCTCGATTGAAAAGACTGAGTTTTCATTTGAAGCTGTAACACCAGCGCCTGTTGCTGAACCTAAAGTTGAATTTACTCCAGCACCATCTCAAACTTCAGCAATTCATGATCCACTGGTGCAATCATTCCCAGATTTGCAACAACTGGATGAAGCTCAGCTCAATTTAGAACTGGCTGAACAATATGTTGAACTGGGCGCCTACGAATCTGCCCGTGAATTGTTAAAAAACACCTCAGCATTCAATCCAGAGCAACAACAACGTTCAGAAATTTTACTGAATAAAATAGCTTCCTGAATTTGATCAGTCTAATATAAGCAGTCTCTAAGACTGCTTTTTTTATGATGAAAAAAATCGCTTTAATCTATATGGGTGGAACTTTTGGCTGTATTGGCGAACCGTTAATGCCAATGCCAGAACAGGACTTTTTACCACTACTTGGCAAGGTGATCCCACCACATTTACAGGTCGAATGCTTCGCTGCACCCAGTATTAAAGACAGCAGTGCCTGTACTGCAACCGATTGGCTCAAACTGGTCCAACAAATCCAGCAACTACAACTGAATGGCTTCCAGCATTTTGTGATTATTCACGGTACGGATACGCTCAGTTATGCTGCTGCTACACTGGCACGATTCTTAGGCCATTCTTGCCATGCGATTATTACGGGCAGCCAATATCCATTACTGAATATTGAGGGCAATGACACACGCGAGTTTACCGATGCAATCGGTAACTTATATCTGGCTCTAGAGCAGGTATTGAGCTTATCAAGCGGTGTTTATCTGGCCTTTCATCAACAAATTTTCCATGCCCAAACCACGCTAAAAGCACATACAACTGAGCTGGATGCGTTTGTCGGGATCAAAGCAGAGCAAAGTTGCAAGACCACGGCTGATCCTTTTGTCATCCACAATGAGCATATCGAAAAAGCAGCACAACTGAGCATGCTCAATCTGATGTTACAGCCGATTGCAAAAGAGCAGCTCATCATGCAGTTAAAAAATCTTGTGGCTGCTCCACCTGACTTTCTGGTTTTACAAGGTTTTGGAACAGGTAACATTGCCGTCAATGATGAAATTCTTGCGTTATTCGACACTTTTTATCAGAAACAATGTCTGCCGATTATTAGTACACAGGTCACCTTCGGACAGCTGGATCAGCGTTATGCAGTCAGCTCATGGATTCAATCTGCCAAAGTTTTGGTCAATGATTGCCATAGCCATGCCGATTTATATGCAAAAGCCCTGCAAATGTATTTAAAATACCCGACCCACGAACAATGGTTCGAACATTGGCATCAACACTAATATTGAGGTTAGAACATGCAACGTTATGCAATTGGTATTGAATTTTGCGGTACTCAATACCGTGGTTGGCAAACCCAACAGGCTGGCGTGATCACTGTTCAGGAAACCGTAGAAAAAGTGTTGAGTACCATTGCCAATGAACCCATCGTGTTACATGGCGCGGGCCGTACCGATGCGGGGGTACATGCAACCAATATGGTGGCGCATTTTGATACCGAAGCGATCCGTCCAGAACTTGGCTGGATTCGCGGTGCCAACAGTCAACTTCCCAAAGATATTTCCATTCAGTGGATTAAATGCATGGATGAAAATTTCCATGCCCGTTTTAAGGCAGTAGCGCGTCGTTATCGTTATGTGGTGTACAACGCCCCTACTCGCCCTGCATTGCTATACAAGCAAGTCACGCATCTCTACCAAACACTTGATGTCCAGAAAATGATTGCGGCTGCATCCAAATTTGAAGGAACGCATAATTTCGAAACCTTCCGTGCTGCGGCGTGTCAGTCGAATCAACCTGTGCGTCATGTAAAACATTGCCGCTTGTTTGAGCATGGCCGTTATTTAGTTTTAGATATTCAGGCAGATGGGTTCTTACATCACATGGTACGCAACATCATGGGCTGCCTGCTTGAAATCGGTCAAGGCATGTATGACATCGACCATATCGATACCATGTTTGCAGCAGAAGATCGTACCGCTGCCGGTATTACCGCCCCTTCCGATGGTCTCTATTTTATTCAGGCCTATTATCCAGATGAGTTTGAATTACCGAAGATGCCATTAGGGCCTCAATGGTTAAACCTACCTGAATAATGCAATGCACTAAGCACATAAAAAAGCCTGATCAATTTGATCAGGCTTTTTTCATTTTAAAGAAATTAACGCTGTTTACGCTTACGATATTCAACAGGTGTTTCATTGGTCCAGCGCTTAAAAGCACGATAAAAAGTACTTGGCTCAGAAAAACCAGTTAAATACACAATACGTTCTACACTTTCACTGGTATTCGCCAAAAGTTTTTTCGCCAGACGACAACGATAGTCTGAAAGAATTTGCTGGAAGCTGGTATTGGCTTCACTCAGTTGCGTTCTTAAACGACGCGGTGTGATATTCAATTGTGCAGCGACCGTTTCCAGTGTCGTTTCACCACTTTCTAGAGTTGAACCTATCGCACGGCGCACTTCACCGACCAGATCGTATCGCGCAAGTTCCTGTAATTTCTCAATCGCCAGTTGCTCGTGCAATTGCAGTAATTCTGGCTCAGCTTGCCACAATGGATAGTCCAATACCGCAGCATCAAAATAAAGACGAGTTTCTTTTTGTCCTAAGCTGACTGGGCAACCATAAACTCTGAAATATTCATCATCAGCAGCGCCTTCACTGAAATTAAAATCAATGTATATCGGCTCAAACTGCCCTTCGGTAATAAATTTAAAGAAACGTAAAATGCCAGACATGGCACATTCAGAAAAATGGCGATTGACCAAATTATCCGACCAGAACTGTTCGCCATTGGTCAAATAGCAACGACCATCTTCAATAATCAACTTAGCATCAAAGGCATCACTAATCAGACGCTGGTAAGCCAAAGCGCGCTTTAAGCCTTCACCAAAAGTTTCACTACTGATAAATAAGTGTTCAATGACTTGCCCACGGTATAAAGGCAAATGCTCGCCGAGATGTAATCCAATATCTGGATCTTTACTCACGTCCTGTGCCGCAATCCAGAAGGCATTTTGTGCACTCAGTGGCGTTCTCGCATTGGTATCAACCTGATTTAGCGCCACGCCGGCTTTTGTTAAAATCTCTTCGGTTGGTAATCCTGCTTTACGAATTGCCTGATAACCAAAGCGCAATACAACTGATGCATCTGTTAGCTGACCCACGCAGTGCCCTTCCCTGTAGATACGTTATTATGACAATGAACAACAATTTTAGATTAACGTTGATTGACCAAACTGACAACAATATTCTGCTTATTTTGTTAAAAAAAATCCCAAATTGTCCGACAGTTTCTTTCGGTTAATATCTGACAGCCTTACCGCGACTTGATCTTGTAAATTTTAAATAAATTGACTATAATTTGCGCCTTCCCAATTTGATCATCAGGTAGGCTATGGCCAATAAAGAGGAACTCATTGAGTTCGAAGGCGTTGTCACCGAAACGCTTCCTAATACGATGTTCCGTGTACGTTTAGAAAACGGTCACGAAGTTATTGCTCACATTTCTGGTAAAATGCGTAAACACTATATTCGTATTTTGACAGGTGACAGTGTAAAAGTTGAAATGACACCTTATGATTTAACCAAGGGTCGTATCACTTATCGTGCACGCTAAGTCAGATTAGTGAATGCAAAAAAGCCACATCTTTATGTGGCTTTTTTTATTCCAACAGGACATAACCTGAACTTATTCGCTTAAGCGTGTAGTTTTACACGCACCCGCTTCACACTCACGTAAGCGCTCTTGTAGCCAGTTGTTACGGTCTTGGGTCATGTTCAAACGACATTGAATATTCGCCGTGCTTTGCAAGTCTTCACTACACTCAACATCACGATAACGGATCCACGCCAACTGGGATTTCTTTAAAATTTTTTCTTGTGTTTCATTCAGGTATTTGCGTAATAGTTGATAGTTTTTATTTAAATCCGTATCCGCACTCACATAGACTTTATTGGTACAGTAAACATCATCATAACCATTACGTGTCTTATCACAATTATCCGCATAACTTAGTGTCGCCATCACACTACCCATCAATCCGAATATTAACCTGTGCATCAAACTTTCCACATCTCTTAACTCTCGGGCTCATCTAAGCATATTTTGCTTCTCTTTAGTATTACCCAAAAGTAGACAAGTTTGTACGTTTTTGTCTTTGTTTGTCTATATCGTTAGAATAGAGAGATGAGCTAAAAATTAAGGAAAATAAAATGGCAAATTATAAAATATATCTGGCTGCTTTCATTTTAGGTTTACAAGGATGCACAACCGCAGGATGGCGATCCGTACAACTGCAAGACTATTTACAGCCTTATGTGGGCCAATCGGCTGATCAGATCCAGCAAAACCTTAACTTACGAAGTTTAGGCTTCCAGACCTTAAAACAACCTCAGAGAAGCAAAGAGAGTTTGGTTTTTACTGTACTTCGTCCGATTAATATTCCCGTACCCATGAATATGGGAATCTCGGATGGTTCCCGCCTTTCCACGAATACAACTTATAGCCAATCTTATGATGTGAATTTCTATTGTCATATCATCTTCGAACTGGATCAGCAGCAAATCGCCCGCGCCATACGTTATGAAGGTAAGGCTTGCTAAACAGCCAAATAAAAAAACGCAGCAATTGCTGCGTTTTTGCTTTCAATACAGATTAGTTCAGCGCAGAAACAACCGCCTCACCCATCGCATCTGTACCCACTTTGGTCATGCCTTCAGACATAATGTCGGCAGTACGTAAACCTTGATCCAGCACCTGACCTACAGCATCTTCAATCGCTTTGGCAGCCGCTTCTTCACGGAAGGTATAACGTAGCATCATCGCAACTGACAGCACGGTCGCCAATGGATTGGCAATATTCTGTCCTGCGATATCAGGTGCAGAACCATGACATGGTTCATACATGCCTTTGCCATTTTCATCTAAAGAAGCCGAAGGCAACATGCCAATTGAACCAGTCAACATCGCTGCTTCGTCAGACAGGATATCGCCAAACAGATTACCTGTTACGATGACATCAAATTGCTTTGGTGCACGCACCAGTTGCATCGCTGCATTATCAACATACATGTGCGATAACTGAATATTTGAATATTGAGCTTGCTGCAAATCAGTCACCGTTTGCTTCCACAACTCAGTCACTTCAAGTACGTTGGCTTTATCGACCGAACATACTTTTCCACCGCGTAATTCCGCCAGTTCAAAAGCAACCTTAGCAATACGTTTGATTTCGCTTTCTGAGTAAACATCGGTGTTGTAACCCTGTTTCTCGCCATTTTCCAGTTCACGAATACCACGCGGTTGACCAAAATAGATCCCGCCAGTTAATTCACGAACGATGAGAATATCCAGACCCGCTACAATTTCTGGCTTCAAGCTAGAAGCATCAGCCAATTGCGGATACAAGATTGCTGGACGAAGATTAGCGAATAAATTTAATTCACTACGGATTTTCAACAAACCACGTTCTGGACGAATTGAGCGCTCAATGCTATCCCATTTAGGACCACCCACAGCACCAAGTAGAATGGCATCGGCTTTTTTTGCTTGTTCGCTAGTCACCGCTGGATACGGTTCGCCATGTGCATCAATTGCTGAACCACCGAGTAAACCATGTTCCCATGTCAAACCTAGATTAAATTTATGATTGACCTTGGTTAGAACCTGTTCCGCTGCAGCTACGATTTCAGGACCAATGCCATCACCCGCTAAAATTAAAATATGTTTAGACATCTACTTTTCCAGTTTTCATATAAGCAGTTTTGATACTGCGAGCCGATTAAACCTTTTTCTCAACAAACTCGCCTAAACCTGTACTGACATCAAAAGGACGGCAGAAGCGGCGAATGGTATGTTGCTCTTGCTGTAAATCTACACATAGCGGATCAGGTACAGAAACCTTGAGTAAGCTGCCTGACGAGCGATGTGTTCTGTCTCGATACATTTTAAAGGTATAGCGCACATGCGGTTTAAACGCATGAATGACATGGAAAGTTTCTGCACGATCTGGAGAAATAGGATAAAAACGAATGACAACTTCATATTGCTTGGCAGGTACGCTTAAATACACCTGCTGCTTTCGGCTGAATACCGAACCATGTAATCGAACAATCCCCCGTCCCATTGCCTGCTGGCTGATCCGGTGGGTCTTTGCATCGATTACCGCAATATCCCCGATTCGTTCAAACTCACAATTCTCAACGCCTGAACAATATAAAGTCGTATTGTCCGCCTTACTTTCCAGCATGTTCTGTGCAATACGAACCTGATCAACCACGTTCGGTGCATTTTGACACGCGGTTAAAGTCGTACCAACACATAGACACAGTAAAATACTGCGAGCGAGTCTTCTTCTCATTATTCAAGCCCAGTCCTCATGCCTTGTTAACATGTAAGCAAAAAATTATTCGCTAGCATGTTAACAAGAGTTCAATGTCTGCGCTATGGCTATGTTAAAAATGTCCAAGACGAAGTGTAATTTCATCCACTCAAATTAAGCCTGAATGTCCTGAAAGACCCAAGGACGCGCCTGTTTTGCTTTCGCTTCATAGGCACGAATATCGTCTGCAACCTGTAAAGTTAAGCCGATATCATCCAAGCCATTCAATAAACAATGTTTACGGAATGGATCAACTTCAAATTTAAATGCTTCACCTGTTGGCGTACGAACTTCCTGAGCATCCAAATCAATCGTTAACTGATAACCTTCATTTTCAGCACATTCTTTAAATAACTGATCCACAATCTGTTCAGACAAGATCACAGGCAACATGCCATTTTTAAAACAGTTATTAAAGAAAATATCGGCAAAGCTTGGTGCAATCACGGTACGGAAACCATATTCACTCAATGCCCACGGCGCATGCTCACGGCTTGAGCCACAACCAAAATTGGTACGTGCCAATAAAATGCTAGAACCTTGATAACGCTGCTTATTTAAAACAAAATCAGGATTTTTTGGACGCTTGCTAATGTCCTGTCCCAAATAACCCTCATCCAAATAGCGCAACTCATCAAATAAATTGTCGCCAAAACCAGTACGTTTAATCGATTTCAAAAACTGTTTTGGAATAATCAAGTCGGTATCAACATTGGCACGATCTAAAGGTGCAACAATACCTTGCTCTACAGTATATTTTTCCATGATTCTGCTTCCTTAGAATGAACGAACATCAACAAAATGGCCTGCAATTGCTGCCGCAGCCGCCATCGCTGGACTCACCAAATGGGTACGTCCACCATTGCCCTGACGACCTTCAAAGTTACGGTTTGAAGTCGAGGCACAATGCTCACCGGGTTGCAATTTATCAGCATTCATCGCTAAGCACATTGAACAACCTGGTTCACGCCATTCAAAACCTGCTTCCAAGAAAATCTGATCCAAACCTTCCTGTTCTGCCTGCTGTTTCACCAAACCAGAACCCGGAACGATCATGGCCTGCTTGATACTCGCAGCCACTTTACGACCTTTTACCACGTCGGCAGCAGCACGGATATCTTCAATACGTGAATTGGTACATGAACCAATAAATACGCGATCTAACTGAATATCAGCTAAAGCTTGTCCAGCTGTTAAACCCATATATTGATAAGCACGGGTCCAGTCATTGCGTTGCACGTCATCTTTAGCTTGCTCTAAAGTCGGCACGGCTTGTGTCACCGGGATCACCATTTCTGGCGAGGTGCCCCAAGACACTTGCGGTTCAATCTCGGCACCATTCAATACCACAACCGCATCAAATACGGCATCTTCGTCTGAATGCAAAGTATTCCAGTATTCAACCGCCTGATCCCACTGTTCACCTGTTGGCGCATAGTTACGATCTTTGACATAGGCAATGGTCTTGTCATCAACAGCCACCATTCCCACACGAGCACCGGCTTCAATCGCCATATTACATACCGTCATACGGCCTTCGATTGACATGTCGCGGAACACTTGCCCACCAAACTCGATGGCATAGCCTGTACCGCCCGCAGTACCAATTTTGCCGATAATCGCCAAGACCACGTCTTTAGAGGTTACGCCCTTGCCTAATACGCCATCGACACGCACCAACATGTTTTTCGATTTCTTCTGTACCAAACATTGCGTTGCCAATACATGTTCAACTTCTGAAGTCCCAATACCATGTGCCAAACAACCAAAGGCACCATGCGTTGCAGTATGCGAGTCACCACACACCACAGTCATACCCGGTAAAGTCAAACCTTGCTCTGGCCCAACAACATGCGCGATGCCTTGGCGAATGTCATTAATACCAAACTCAACGATATTAAATGTTTTACAGTTATCGTCTAAAGTCTGAACCTGAATACGAGAAGTATCATCTTCAATCCCAGCGATACCCTGTTCACGCTCTTTTTTAGAAGTCGGTACGTTATGGTCAGGGGTTGCGACATTGGCACTTAAACGCCACGGTTGACGACCAGCAAGTTGTAAGCCTTCAAATGCCTGAGGGCTGGTCACTTCATGCAATAAATGACGATCAATATAAATAAGGCTAGAACCATCATCGCGTTGTTTTACTAAATGGTCGTCCCATAATTTGTCGTACAAAGTTTTGCCTGCCATGTCGTCGCTCTCCATCGTGCTTGCCATCGGACTGGGTATTTTTTATCTTGAATTGATTATAGCAATGCTTTTGCATAAATCTAATTTATCATTTTTATAAATTAACAAACTTTTTGGAATGACAAATTTTCTTCTCGGCTCATCTTTGTGCTTTCAAATGAAAAGCATGCGAAATCAATCTGATCCTGCCTGATCTTAACTTTAATGTCATTTTTTTTAATCATATTTAAGTGAATGTTCATTCTATTTATAAAAACAATCGTCATAAATTGAAATTTCTTTTTTACATTTCAAATGATAATGATTATTATTTAATTAAATAGAGATTCTGTAGGGTGAAGCCGATGTCAAATATTCAACAATTCGTAATGAATAATAGTAGGACTTTGAAAAAAACCTTGAGTTATTACATCATGCATATTAGTGTGGCGATGCTCGTTGCATATATCATTACAGGCAATTGGATCATGGCGGCAACCTTAAGTTTGATTGAGCCAACAGTACAAGCCTTTGCTTTTTTCTTTCATGAAAAAGTCTGGAATTATTTCTAATTCAAAAAATTGCACATAAAACCAATTTAAAATCTCTCCCGGATAAGCGTGTATGAACCTCGCAGCTTTTGAAGCATTTGTAAAAGTGATGGAAACTGGTTCAATTTCTATTGCAGCAGAACAATTATTTATTACCCAGCCTGCAGTGACCAAACGGATTCATAGCTTGGAAGACTACTTTGGCGTCAAGCTATTTGAATCCGCAGGTCGTGGCATTCAACCGACCCATGCAGCACATTCTCTATTGCCCAAAGTCCAAACCTGGCTGAATAAACTGGGTGAGATTCATCATACCCTAAGTCATGAACAGGCACAGGTACAAGGTCGTCTCAAGATTGGTACCAGTCACCATATCGGTTTACATCATCTGGCTGAGCCACTTAAAAATTTTGTTCAGCATTTTCCTCAAGTCACCTTAGATGTCCATTTTGTCGATTCTGAGCAGGCTCATGAACAGGTATTGGCAGGCGAACTCGAACTGGCCTTTTTAACCTTACCCCCTGTCGGGGATGATCGGCTCAACTATGTCACTATCTGGAATGACCCGTTGGTATTTGTTACCGCGCCCTTCCATCCCTTGGCACAGCAAACTCAGCTTAAGCTCGAAGACCTGATAGCTTATCCAAGCTTATTACCAGCAGCACAAACCTATACCAGCCAGATTACTTTGGCGGAATTTGAAAAGAATAATCTCAAGCCCAAAATCACCATGAGTAACAATCCATTAGAATCCATCCGCATGTTGGTATCGATTGGTTTAGGCTGGTCTGTTTTACCCAAGACACTGGTCAATCAGGATTTAAAACAACTCGATCTACAGCTGGATATGCAACGTCAACTTGGTATGGTCTGGCATCCAGCTCGCATCCAGTCTAAAGCAGCTGAGGAGCTGATTCGGATGATGCAGGTAGGATAAATAATCCATCCTTTGCTGTATAAACATTGGTACGATAAAAAACCTCCACTTATGGGAGGTTTTTTATATTCTTCAAAATAGACAGGGATATAGAGACTTTAGATTGACCAGTCCTGAATTTCCCAAGCTTGCTCTTGCGCCAGTTTTTCTAAACGGTCATCTGGATTGACTGCAATCGCATGGGTCGCATATTCCAGCAAGAAACGGTCATTGATCGAATCTGAATAAGCCCAAGATTCATCTACGGTTCGTCCAGCCAGCCATTGATCCAGACGTGCCAGCTTACCTTTTTGATAACATGGAATTCCTGTGACCTTGCCCGTGTATTTACCATCAACAACTTCAGCACTGGTAGCAATAATTTCTGTAATACCAAACTCACGGAAAATCGGCGCGGTAATAAAATCACTGGTCGCGGTAATCCCCACAATGGCATGCCCGAGATCCTGATGCTTTTTAATCGCATCAAATCCTTTCGGGCGCATTTGTGGACGAATGACTTTTTGCATAAACAACTGATGTAATTCAGTTAAATAGTGATTATCGTGCTTGGTGAGAAATTCAAAAACAAATTCATTATAGGCAATCGGATCCAGTTGCCCTGCTTTATAGTCTTCGTAAAACTTGTCGTTCATTTGACGATGATGAACAGGATCAACCAAAGCTTCACTGACCAAAAACTCGCCCCATGAATGGTCAGAATCGGTATTTAACAGGGTATGATCTAAATCAAACAAAGCCAATTTCATATAAATGCTCATTTAAATGCAAATTAAAGAAAAAAAACGTAAATCTATTTCCGTAAGTCACTAAAAATTCGTTAAGATCATAGCAATTTAAACATTTTACTTTGACCTTTTTCGAGTTGGACATGGAAGATAGTCTGTCCCCGAGATCAAAGTCAACGATATAGATAAAATTTAGGTAGCCAAATGATCGACTCAGAAGGTTTCCGACCCAACGTCGGGATCATTTTGGCAAACGATGACGGACAGGTTTTATGGGCAAAGCGCATTGGTCACAATGCTTGGCAATTTCCACAAGGAGGGATCCAATTTGGTGAAACCCCTGAACAGGCACTTTTTCGTGAACTGAGAGAAGAAGTCGGTTTATTGCCCGAACACGTCCAGATTATAGCGCAAACAAAAGGTTGGCTGCGTTATCGTTTGCCACATCGGTACATTCGGTCAGATTCAGATCCGGTATGTATTGGACAAAAGCAAAAATGGTTTTTACTGAAGTTAACGGCCTCGCCTCATCATATTCAGTTAAACCTGTCAGACCCACCCGAGTTCGATGAATGGCAATGGGTGAGTTACTGGTACCCATTGGGTCAAGTGGTCAACTTCAAACGTGATGTTTACCGTAAAGCCATGATGGAATTATGTTTACAACTACCTCAGCGTTAATTGTCATAGAATCATCATTTTAAGCAATGATTTTTGGCAAGAGAGCTGTTATAACTAGGCCTATAACGATTCAATAAACTGGAGTAAACATCCATGTCAAACATGCAACTCGACACCCTTAGACGCATTGTGCAAGAAATTAATGCGTCCGTCAGTTTGCATGATTCTTTGGACATTATGGTCAATCATGTGGCTGAAGCCATGCATGTGGATGTCTGCTCGATTTATTTACTGGACGAACGTAATCGCCGTTATGTGCTGATGGCATCGAAAGGCCTTAAACCTGAAGCCGTCGGCAATGTCTCGTTAAATATCGGTGAAGGTCTGGTCGGTTTAGTCGGGCAACGCGAGGAGATTGTGAACCTCGACAATGCGCCGAAGCATGACCGCTTTGCTTATTTACCTGAAACAGGCGAAGAGCTGTTTAACTCGTTCCTTGGCGTGCCTGTGATGTATCGCCGTAAGGTAATGGGTGTACTTGTGGTTCAGAATAAAGAATCGCAAGACTTCAGCGAAGCCGCAGAATCCTTTTTAGTGACGCTATGTGCACAACTTTCAGGTGTCATCGCACATGCACATGCGGTCGGCAATATTGATGTGTTCCGCAAGCCAACCACTGGCTCAACTTACAAAACATTCCAAGGTGTTTCAGGTGCAGGCGGTATCGCACTGGGTCGCGCCATCGTGCTCTACCCACCTGCCGATCTTGCTGCCATTCCAGATCGTGAAGCAGAAGATATCAGTGAAGAACTCGATTTACTGGATCAAGCCATTGCTTCGGTTCGTCAGGAAATTCAGTCCTTAGATGAAAAAATGCAAGATTCCCTCATGTCGGAAGAACGGGCGTTATTTAGCGTGTTCTTACGAATGCTGGATGAAAATGCCTTACCAAGTGAAATTAAAGACCATATTCGTGTAGGAAGCTGGGCCCAAGGTGCAGTGCGTAAAGTGATCGACAAACATGTTGCGCTGTTTGCGCAAATGGAAGATGACTACCTGCGTGAACGCGTTTCTGATCTCAAAGATCTGGGCCGTCGAATTCTAGCCTGCCTGCAAGAGGCGGATTCAAGCCATCGTGAGCTCAGCCCTGACAGCATTCTGATTGGTGAAGAAATCAGTACCGCTGCTCTGGTGGAATTGCCAGTTGATAATATTGCCGCAATCGTCACCTCGGAAGGTGCAGCCAATTCACATATGGTGATTGTGGCGCGTGCATTAGGTATTCCAACAGTGGTCGGTGTTACCGAATTGCCAATCACCACGCTGGATGACATTGAAATGATTGTCGATGCTTATCAAGGCCGTGTTTTTGTCAATCCACCACGTCGCTTACGCCAACGTTATAAAGAAGTTCAGAAAGAAGAAGAACAGATCGCTAAAGATTTAAAGCAATACGAAACCAAAGATGCGATTACGCCTGATGGTATTTCTATTCCGTTATTCGTCAATACAGGTTTAATGATTGATGTGGTGCGTGGCGTTCAGCGTGGTGCCAAAGGTGTAGGTTTATACCGTAGCGAGATTCCCTTCATGCTACGTGAGCGCTTCCCCGGCGAAGAAGAACAACGTGCCATCTATCGTCAGCAGCTTAGCCATTTTGCCAATAAACCAGTGATTATGCGTACCCTTGATATTGGTGCGGATAAAGACTTGCCCTACTTCAGTATTGAAGAAGAAAACTCAGCGCTAGGCTGGCGTGGACTGCGTTTTACGCTGGATCATCCTGAGATTTTCTCTGCACAAATCCGTGCCATGCTCAAAGCCAGCATTGGCCTGAATAATCTGCATATCCTGCTGCCGATGGTGACCAGTGTCAGCGAAGTAGAAGAAGTGCTGTATCTGCTTGAGCGTGACTGGGTGGCGGTACAGGAAGAAGAACAGGTCAAGATTACCAAGCCTAAAATCGGGATTATGGTCGAGGTGCCAAGTGTCTTGCTGCAAATTGATGAGTTTGCCGAACTGGTCGATTTCTTCTCGGTGGGTTCCAATGATTTAACCCAGTACTTGTTGGCAGTTGACCGTAATAATCCACATGTCGCCAACGTGTATTCACATTTCCACCCATCGATTTTACGGGCCTTGAAACGTCTGGCAGAAGACTGCCATACACATCAAAAACCTGTCAGTGTGTGTGGTGAAATGGCGGGTGATCCATTGTCTGCGATTCTGTTAATGGCAATGGGCTTCAATACGCTATCAATGAGTTCTAGTAATATTTTGCGAGTACGCAAAGCAATTTGCCATGTGCCAATGAGCGATGCCAAAAAACTGCTTGAAGATGTACTGCAAATGAACAATCCGCTGGTGATTAAAAGCTGGCTTGAACATTATTTCAGAACCCACGGTCTTGCTGACATGGTGAAATCGAATCGTCTGGTCAGTGTATAAAATACCATTCACAAATAATAAAAAAGCGCCCTCCTAAAAGTGGCGCTTTTTTTTATTGCTAGATTTTTTTATTTTAAATAAACCTGTTGCTTTCCTTGACCAAGTCTCACCTTCGGAAATTGGCGGTCGTAATCAATCACAATGGCATCTTTAGCCGTTAGATTGTTGCTATCAGATTGCCAAGTCACATAATAACTAATCTCAGCATCATCACGGACTTGCGGTTGAATCAACTGACGATGCCCTACGGGCACACTAAACTCAACACTAAACGGCACTTGTGATACCAGCACTTTCTTTTGCTGAATTAAAGTCGCAGGCACATCAGCCATGCGACTTTCTACCGCATATAAACTGACTGTACCTTGCTGTGGCTGAACGGCATGGTTGCCTGTCCCCACAAACTCAACCGTCAAAGCGGTGGCTTGGTTGGTCTTAAATTCAGAATTCTGCGACATGGAGGTACAACCTGTCAGTAAAGTGAAAGATAAGCCAAGACCCGTTACTATTTTTTTCATTGTTTTTATCTCATCATGAAAGAGCTCAAACATAGCATACCTTGAATTAAAATCATGATGACTTACATATTTTCAACCTAATCTCTTATCTCAGACCTCTCTACGAGATGTTGCTCTTAAGGATGAACGCTTAAGTATTGACGAATCATTAAACGATTTGTGTAATTGAATGCTGTTTTACACAACTGCAACAGGTCAATTCCCCTATTTCTGCACCAGTCATCACCATCTTTCATTTCTTCGTTCAGCGATTTCCATGTAATTGAATGGTTGAGCAAAATTACAATAAAACTTTTATTTTTCATGAGTTTTTTGATTTTTTTAACAATTTTTATATCCAAAAATGCTCAGCTCAAGTTTAAGATTTAGACAGCTTCAATCGAATAAAGCATTTATGACATCAACTTTAATCCATTGGAAAAAAAGCTTTCATCAACCTAGAGTAAAAATACAAAGGATGTAATCTGATTCATTACAAATCTCAATTAGGCATCTGAAATTTTGATACCCAATTTGTATATGTCCCAGTGAAGCATTCATATCTTTGAACGGTCAAATGATTGAGATGACCAAGCTCACAGGTCATCTTGATGGAGATAGAACATGAGCCAAGACGAAAAAAAATGTCCTTATAGCCACCTCACCACTGATTTTGGTGCACCCGTTGTCGATAACCAGAACAGTATGACCGCAGGCGCCAGAGGACCATTATTAGCCCAGGACTTATGGCTAAATGAAAAACTTGCTAACTTTGTCCGTGAAGTGATTCCTGAGCGCCGTATGCATGCCAAAGGTTCAGGTGCATTTGGTACGTTCACGGTTACTCATGACATTACCCAATATACCCGCGCTAAAATCTTTAGCGAAATCGGCAAAAAAACCGAAATGTTTGCCCGCTTTACCACAGTTGCAGGTGAACGTGGTGCAGCAGATGCGGAACGCGACATTCGCGGCTTTGCCCTAAAATTCTATACCGAAGAAGGTAACTGGGATATGGTGGGCAATAACACCCCTGTATTCTTCTTGCGTGATCCACGTAAATTCCCAGATTTAAACAAAGCAGTAAAACGTGACCCGAAAACCAACATGCGTAGTGCAACCAATAACTGGGATTTCTGGACTTTATTGCCAGAAGCATTACATCAGGTCACCATCGTCATGTCAGACCGTGGTATTCCTTCAAGCTACCGTCATATGCATGGCTTCAGTAGTCATACCTATAGTTTCATTAACGCAGCCAATGAACGTTTCTGGGTGAAATTTCACTTCAGAACTCAGCAAGGTATTCAAAATCTGACTGATGCTGAAGCGGGTGAATTGGTTGGTCAGGATCGTGAAAGCCATCAACGTGATTTATTCGATGCAATTGAACGTAAAGACTATCCAAAATGGACACTCTTCGTACAAGTAATGCCTGAACAAGATGCGGAAAAAGTTCCCTATCATCCGTTTGATTTAACCAAAGTATGGCCACACGGCGATTATCCGTTAATCGAAGTAGGTGAGTTTGAGCTGAACCGTAATCCTGAAAACTTCTTCCTTGATGTAGAACAATCTGCTTTTGCACCAAGCAACTTAGTGCCAGGGATCAGTGCTTCACCCGACCGTATGTTGCAGGCGCGTTTATTCAACTATGCAGATGCGCAACGCTATCGTTTAGGTGTGAACTATCAGCAAATTCCAGTCAATGCAGCACGTTGCCCTGTACATAGTAATCACCGTGACGGTCAAGGCCGTATCGATGCCAACTATGGTGGTTTACCGCACTACGAGCCAAACAGCTTCGGTCAGTGGCAAGAGCAAGCTCAGTATAAAGAGCCACCATTGAAAATTAATGGTGATGCCGATTTCTGGGATTACCGTGAAGATGACAATGATTACTTCAGTCAACCACGTGCCTTGTTCGAACTGATGACACCAGACCAACAAGAGGCATTATTTGGCAATACAGCACGTGCCATGGGCGATGCCCTCGACTTCATCAAGTATCGCCATATCCGTAATTGCTACGCTTGCCATCCAGCCTATGGTGAAGGTGTTGCAAAAGCATTGGGGATGACCGTTGCTGATGCACAAGCTGCACGCGAAACTGATCCAGCGCGTCATTTACCAAGCTTTCTGTAAGCCTTGAAATACTAAATAAAAAAGCCATCTTCGGATGGCTTTTTTTGCTTGCATAACGATTTATGCAAGATTTGACTAGAACAACAACCATGACCATGGATGTATCAACTCACGCCAGCTTTTAAGCGCGGATAAAATGCCCTTCTCGAATGCAATAGAAAGGATTAACCAGTTTCGAAGAAGATTTCATGGCATGCTGCAATTCATGCTCAGGAGAATCACGATCTTCATCTGTCAACTGAAAGGTACGGTAATGAATCGCCAGTGAACGGTGCGCATGCAAGTCTAAATGCGCATGAAATGCATCTTGTGGATTCATGTGCACATAACGCATCAACATTCGCGGTTCATAGGCCCCTATCGGCAATAATGCGATTCGGGCATCGCCATAGCGCTCATGGATTTGTTTAAAATGCCCTGAATAACCAGTATCCCCCGCAAAAAAACAATGCCCTGTCTTGGCAAGCAAAGAAAAACCGCCCCATAAGGCACGGTTCTGATCGCGCACGCCACGTCCAGATGCATGTTGTGCAGGTGTATAGGCAATCTTTAACTCATCATGAAACGGGATTTCCTGCCACCAATCCATTTCAATCACATGCAAATGCTTCGGCAGGTAATAGGCATTGCCTAAACCGGTATAAACCGGCATTTCAAATTTATGATGTAACCATTCTAAAGTCGCCAGATCCATGTGGTCATAATGATTATGACTCAATAACACCCCATGAATATTTGGGAGATGTTCTAGTGCAATTCCAGCAGGACATACACGGCGTGGACCATTGCCCTGTTTCGGGCTGGCATATTCACACCAGACGGGATCAGTCAGAAAGTTATAAGGGCCGATTTGAATTAAAATCGTAGCGTGTCCCACAAACCAGATTTGCCAGTCATTTAAGTCCGCATGCGGACGGTTTTGAGGCAGTTCCAGCATTTGATTACGTAAATTGGACTCATGAACACGATCAACATTCCATGTATAGGACTGACGTGTCGCCAACCACTTTAGCAGCCCTTTTCGATCAAACGGCGTTAACGGTTTCTGCAAATTATAGAAACGGTCTATCCCGCAATGATCAGAAGCCTCATGTGGAAACGGAGGTTTCACCCAAGTATGACTCAAGCAAGATTGTGTCGGCAATTGATAGGTTAATGTCGGCTTATCTTTCATGTACTTCTTCTTTGGTGGAATCTAATCGCATGAGGTCCATTATGTTATATCCCTGTGATTATGGCGTGTTTTCAATGTTATCGCGTTTTAAATCATCATGATTTTTTGACTACAAAGATGACATTTCATCACAGCACAATCGGTCTTTGATCCTAACATAAGGTTTTTAGTTATGCTGATTTTCTAGAGCTGAGTCAACACAATTTTACTGAACTAATAACGCTCAGTGACATTTCCATCTAAACGTTAAACAAAGAGTTTTTCATTTATATTTTTTATTTTGATTTGATCGTTTATAGGCGCAAAAATTAAAAAAAGCCGAGCAAGTCGGCTTTTCAGGATGATGAGAATCTAAGCATTGCTAAAAAAGGCAGCAAATTTTTGATAGCTTGGACGCTGCTTAATATTGTCCAGATAGCGTTCAATTGCAGGATGAGATTCAACCTCTCCCATCTTAAGCTGCCAGAACAACATTGCGGCAACAGTTACATCCGCAGCGGTAAACTGCTTTCCACATAAATACGGATCAACTTCACTCAAGCCTTGTACAAAGGCATTATAGGCATCGTGGTAGTCTCCATATCCTACAGAACCTTTCTGATCGGGTTTCACCTCAACACCCAACATTTTATTGGTTGAAGCAGCCTCCCAAGGCCCTGAAATAAAGAACAACCAGCGATAATAAAGGCCGCGTTTTGGATCATTGAGTGCAGGTGCCAAACCTTTGTCAGCAAACTTATCGGCTAAATACGCACAAATCGCATCAAGCTCATACACCACGATATCATCGTCCACCAATACAGGCACTTTGCCAAATGGATTGATTTTTAAGTACTCAGGCGCTTTCATTTCAGTTTCAAAGGCTACTTCGATGCGCTCACATTGCACACCCAATTCGATGAGTAACCAGTCTACAACGACGCCACGTGAGAAGTTATTGGTATAAAGTTTAAGTGCCATGTTTATATTTCCTTAGTGAGTTATTCTTATTTCAATGTAATTGTTTAGATTGTCAGTTTCTGTCAGTAGTCGAACACACCTCTTGCACCCACCATTGTTGAAAGAGCTGCTGTTTAAATTGCGGATAAAGCTCCTGACTCAGGCTTAACTGTCGAATACGGTCAATCCGAAAGTGCCGAAAACTCTGTCGCAACTCACACCATGCCGCCAGCACAATCCGATCATTAAAATAACCTAAAGCAAAAGGCCACACGGTACGAGAACTGATACGTTGTTGTTCATCCGCATAATCCACGACTATTTTGACTTGCTGACGGATGGCCAAACGCACCTGTTCTACCAGATTTTCATCCACGGGTAACCAGGCATTGATTGAGCGTAAGGTGGTCTGTTCAAGTAAATGTCGACAATGTTCAGGCAATACCGCATTGAGTTTCGCCAAGACCGACGTCGAAGCCGATTTTAAAGCCAGATCTGGAATTTCACTTAACCAGTTTAAGGCCAAAAAGATGGCCTCAATTTCGGTTTCATTCAAGGTCATTGGTGGTAACAGGAAATCTTCTTTGAGTTGAAAACCCAAGCCTGCCGCAGCATCAATATTCACACCTTGGGCGCGTAATGTTTCAATGTCACGATAGACACTACGCTGACTAATCTGCAAGCGCTCCGCCAATACCTGTGCAGTGACTGGATAGCGATATTCTCTGAGTAGTTGTAATAAATTGAGCAAACGGATCGATCGGCTCATATAGTCCCTATTGTTATTATGGATGATGGGAAAGCGAACTCTCCCCTCATGATCATTTTATCTTAAGCAGCTTAACTTTCAGTTAAATCAGCAACCTTGAGAAGGCTTTGTAAATAACCATGCAAGTCCTGCACATTATGCGCGATGGTTAAAGGCTGATATTGCTGCAAAGTTTCAATACTGTGCACCCCATAACTGACCCCGATACGCGGCATACTCAAGTTTTGTGCCATTTCCAGATCGTAACTGGTATCCCCCACCATAATCGCGCGTTCAACCGCTACATCCATCTCGGCAAGAATCTCCTGCAACATCAATGGGTCTGGCTTTGACTTGGTTTCACTCGCGGCACGGGTAATATCGAACAGTGCATGGCTATTGGTTTGTGCCAATACACGGTCCAGACCTTTACGACTTTTGCCTGTCGCTACAGCAAGCTTGAGACCTTGCTGCTTTAAATCCATCAATAGCTCAGCGACACCATTGAACCAGACATCACCTTTCGAGTTTGCCACATAATGATCGGCATAGCATTGCAAAAGCTCCTGATGCAAATGCGGTACTTGTGGAAACAGGATCTGCATCACTTCGGGTAAACCTAAACCAATAATGCTTTTCGCGGCTTCATCAGTCAGTGGCTGCTCAAATTGTTGTGCTGCATATTGCAAACTTGCCACAATCTGGCCTACCGAGTCGAATAAGGTGCCATCCCAATCAAAAATGATGAGTTCGATATTCTGCTTCATTTCTGCTTTCTCAACTCGTCAATCACCTGCTGCATATCTTCGGGCATCGGTGCTTCGATCACTGGATAATTCGGAATTTCCAAACGCATGGCATGCAGGCACAAACGGCGTGCTGCTGGGCCGTTATACACTGTATTGTGTCCATACTTATCGTCCCCTACCAAAGGATGACCAATACTTAAACCATGTACACGAATTTGATGGGTACGACCTGATAATGGTGAGGCATGAACCAAAGTTGCTGTTTTAAAGCGCTCAACCACTTTCCAGTCTGTCTTACTTGGCTTACCTTCAGAAGTAACACGGACACGACGCTCGCCATTGGCCAGTTCATAACGCAACAAAGGCGCATCAATCATTTGGCGATCTAGACTGACTTGCCCTTTGACAATAGCCGCATACGTTTTCTGGATCTTATGTTCGCGCAGGAGATCCTGTAGTAATTTTAAGGTACTGCGCTTTTTACTGACCATCACCAGACCTGAGGTATCACGGTCAATACGATGAATCAGTTCTAAATATTTTTTACCTGTGGCAGCCCGTAGCGCTTCGATCAGGCCATAAGCCACACCACTACCGCCATGCACGGCGATACCCGAAGGCTTATTAATGACCAACAGGCCTTCATCTTCATAAACCACACGGCTTAATAAGCTTTGCGCAACGCTATCGCTTACAGGTGCAGCCGTTTCATCCTTTTGTTCATAACGAATTGGTGCGACACGAATCTGGTCGCCAATGCTCAAACGTGTTTCTGCTTTTATTCTTTTTTTGTTTACGCGTACTTGCCCTTCACGAATCAAACGGTAGATTCGACTTTTTGGAACACCTTTTAATCGGGTAAATAAAAAATTATCTATTCGCTGCCCGTCTTGATGCTCATCCACGTCAAACCAAGTGACACTTTGCCATTGTTGTGTAGAATTCATACGCTCGATTAATCCAAGATTTGCTAAATATGATTAAAAAATGATCATTTAGCTAAGTTATTTCACAAGAAACCTAAACTTAGCCCATAGGCAGATGCTGCAAGGTTTGGTATATTCAGCGCACGGATACCACCGTAAGTGAGCATCAAATCAGAAATTTTATTTAGATAAAATTTTAAATCGATGAGATATTCACCAATAACTCGGATAGGTCCTAAAGAATTATGCCGACGCCGAAGGCTTATTATATCGGCAAAATGGCAAACTGTTGCGTTTAATTGTGCATCAGCACATACAGTTTGTTCAGAAAAAATATGTCGCCAGCAATTTGCTGGTTATTAAACGTAAACTGATCCACATCAGACAATTTGCTCCCTGATGTCGCATTCAGGCTAAAGCGTTGATGCATTGGAACTGCCAAGCAGAGATACGATGATCATTCCGTATCAAGACTTCCAGATGGATCGACTTCAATGCTTAATGACAGTGAAAGTCACCATCCAATGCACCGCTCACCCGCCAGTGAAGCGTACAGGAAACTTTGATTATGTCGGATCTAGTGATATTTCACAGATGTAAGACATGCCATGAAATATCAACGGATTCAAGATTGAAGCAGTATTGCTAACATCGGAATAACCGAATCAAAGCCCCCAGCTGGATACTTACAGCCAGTGGTTTCAGAGCTTCCTACACAAAGTTGCTTCTGAGTCTTGATCGCGCCAATTTGATGTTTGCTCAAAAATATTGGGCTTATTGTTTGTGTGTATCACTATTAGGTGTCACACCCATGAAACGTATGTTGATTAATGCAACCCACGCCGAAGAAGTTCGCGTTGCACTTATCACTGGTAATCGCCTTTACGATTTCGATTTAGAGAATCGTACTCGCGAACAAAAAAAATCAAATATTTATAAAGGTCATGTTACTCGCGTTGAGCCATCTTTAGAGGCGGTTTTCGTTGAGTACGGCGCACAGCGTCAAGGCTTTTTATCAATGCGAGAAATTGCAAACTCGTACTTCAAAGCTGACCCTCGTCAAACTTCAAACATCCGTGAACTCATCACTGAAGGCACTGAATTACTGGTTCAAGTTGAAAAAGAAGAGCGTGGCAACAAAGGTGCTGCCCTATCGACTTTCATTTCACTTGCAGGCCGTTATTTAGTTTTAATGCCGAACAATCCGAAAGGTGGCGGTATCAGCCGTCAGATTTCAGGTTCTGTACGTGAAGAACTCAAAGAAATTTTAGCGTCTTTAAATGTACCGCGTGGCATGAGCGTGATCGTTCGTACCGCAGGTATTGGCCGCACTCAGGAAGAGCTTCAACTCGACTTGCAACACTTACTTGACCTTTGGGCACAAATCCAAGGTTCAGCAAGTTCAGGTCCATCACCAATGCTGGTACATCAAGAAGCAGGCGTGGTGACACGTGCCATTCGTGATTATTTACGTGATGATGTGGCTGAAATTCTGATTGATAGTGAGCAAGCCTATAACGAAGCCTATAACTTCGTAAAAGCAGTGATGCCACGTCAGCTTGATAAATTAAAAACCTATACTTTGAATGAGCCTTTATTTGCTCACTTCGGTATCGAAAGCCAAATCCAGACTGCCTATGAGCGTGAAGTAAAACTTCCTTCTGGCGGTTCAATCGTGATTGACCAGACTGAAGCTTTGGTATCAATTGATATTAACTCGGCGAAATCAACTCGCGGTCACGATGTTGAAGAAACAGCACTCAACACCAACCTTGAAGCAGCTGAAGAAATTGCACGTCAACTGCGTTTACGTGATATCGGCGGTTTAGTGGTCATCGATTTCATCGACATGACCAAAGACCGTAACCAGCGTATGGTTGAAGCCAAATTACGTGAAGCAACGCAAAGCGACCGCGCACGTATCCAGTTCGGTCAACTATCACGTTTTGGCCTGATGGAAATGAGCCGTCAACGTTTACGCCCTTCTCTTGAAGAAGCGACAGGTTACGTGTGCCCACGCTGTCATGGTACAGGCATGGTGCGTGACTTACGCTCATTGTCACTTTCGATCATGCGTAAGGTTGAAGAAATTGCATTACGCGAACGTCAAGGTGAAGTTCAAGTTGAAGTCCCTGTTGAAATCGCAGCATTCTTATTGAATGAAAAGCGTCACAGCCTTGTTTACTTAGAACAAACGTCAAATGTTCGTGTAACGGTATTACCGCATCCGCACTTGGAAACGCCGCACTACCAGATCCAGTTCAATCCAGATGGTTTTGCGCCGTCGAGTTATGAACGTACTGAAGCAACCCGTTCAAGTGAAAAAGAACTGGGTTATGAGTCTTCTGACTGGCATTTGGAAGATGCAGAGCATCACCATGCACCTGCACAAAATCAAGCAGCTGCGCCACAGAAGAAAGCAACACAAAATGCGGCAGCACCAGCAAAACAAGCTCAACAAGCTGTTGCACAAAAGTCAGCAAGTCCTTGTGCATGGTTAGAAAACCTGTTTGTTCAAAAGCAAGCGCAAACTACAGACCAATCTCGTTCTGCACAAAATGCTGCAGCTGCGATTGAGCAAATGGTAAATAATGGCGCAGTGAGCCGTGGCCAGTTTGGTCAGGTGAATGCACCTGTTGCCACTGAAACTGCTGCACCAGCGGCAAACAATGCCTATATCTCACAAAATCCTGTGAAACAGGAAACGCGTGAGCAGTTTGAGAAAGACGAAAAACCACATCGTCCGAATCAAAACCAGAAGAAACGTAAGCACAAAGAGCAACGTGAACAACACGCACATGCACATGAACAACAAAATCAAGTGCACGAAGAAGTGGTTCAGTTGTCACGTCAGGAACAGCGCCAAGAGCAACGCGAACTGAAACGTCAGCAAAAACGTCAGCAGTCGCAAGAGCCTCAAAACCAGCAACAGCATCATGATGCTGCTCAAGGCAATGAGAATGCGCCATTACCACGTCGTGACCGCAACCAACAGCGTCCGAACCGTCCAAACCGTCATCGTGACCAAAGCGTGTTGAATGAAGCACCTGCGGCTACAACTGCAGCGCCTGCGAATCCACAACAGGTTAAAGTTGATGTTGTTGATGCACCACGTTCAGAACCAATGAACACAGCATTGATCGTGAACATTGATCAAGGTCAAAGTGAAATTGTTGCACTGAATCCACAACAAGCACCTGCACCTAAAGCAAAAGCTGAGGTTGCTCCTGCTGTTGTTGAAAAAGCTGAAACAAAACCTGCGGCTCAAGCAGAACCAGTCGTTGCGAAAGAAGCACCTGCTGCAACTGCAGAAGAAGCGGTTCAAGCACCAGTAAAACGTGCCAGCAATGATCCGCGTTCACGCCGTCGTCAACGTGGTGCTCAAGCACCTCAGAAAGCTGCTGCACCAAAAGTTGCACCATCGCAAATTCCTGCGTTGGGTCAATACACGCTAGGTAGCTTGATTCGTCATGTGTATGGCGAAGACTGCACCATCTTGATTGAGCAGTTTGGTTTAATCACGACATTTAACCGTGCCCTACAAAAGTTTGCTGAGCAATATGCAAGCACTCTCGTTGTAGAAACAGTGGTTGAAGAAGAAAAGCGTCCTGTAACACGTGATGCTGAACTTCCGAGCAAGCAAGTCACTGAAGAAGCTGAACCAGCGCCAGTGTTAGCATTAACACCGCCTGAAGCATCAACAGTACGTGTTGCAAACGATCCTCGTGAACGTCGTCGTTTAGCAAAACTTGCTGCTGAGCAAGCCAAAGAAGCGCATATTGCTTCAAACGCGACTCCAGCTCCTGTCGAAAACACTGAATCGAAAGAAGAAGTGAAAACAGAAGAAGCAGTTACTCCAGCAGAAGAAACTGTGGTTGCAGCGCCAGAGCAACAACCATTAGAACTTGCGACTGAAACAGCTGCTGCGCCAGCAGAAACAGCACCAGTTGAAGCGGTCGAAGCACCAGTAGCTAAAGCTGAGGCGAAGTCTGAAGTAACGACTAAAGTTGCTGAGAAAGCCCAAGCTGCTGAAAAAGCAGAGCAGGCAGCACCTGCAACTGAAGCAGAGTCTGAAGACGAAGCTGCAAAAGCAGAAAAAGAGAAATCGAGCCGCCCGCGCCGTCCACGTGGACGTCCACCAAAAAAAGCTGCAGCTAGCAATGAGTAATTTGCTAAATTGCACTCAATAAGGCTAAGCCTAGTCATTTCGGTGACTAGGCTTTTTTGTTATTTTGTCAAATTAGGTTGATTGCTCTAGGGACTTACCATTACAAAACAGCATCAACGACAATGGTGTGAATGGTTGTGTTCTTACGGATAGCCATTTTTGGATTGATCGAAAAATAAACAGGATTGATATGAGCCAAACTACGCAGACCGATATTATTACTCTTGGTGATGTCGCTACTCGACTTCCAAACTTCATTACTAAAGTACCTCATATCCTTAATGGTCTTAAACAGGCATATTTACGTACGCCATCTTCTCCCGCTGGTTTAGGTATTGCCTTTGAAAAAGCAGTCAAGCGTAACCCTCAAGGCATCGCACTGTTATTTGAAGATCAAAGCTATAGTTATCAGGCCTTAAATGAATGGGCAAACCAGATTGCACATTACTATTTATCTCTGGGTGCAAAAAAAGGTGATGTGATTGCTGTGATGGTTGAGAACCGTCCAGAATTGATTGCCAGCATTGTTGCTTTAGCAAAAATCGGGGTCACCATTGCGCTTGTAAATACCTCTCAAGTCGGTAAAGTACTCGCGCATAGTATTAATCTGGTCAATCCAATTGCAGTGATTGCTGGTGAAGAAGTTCGTGCTGCAATCGACGAAGCACGTCAGGATTTAAAAGTTGCTCAAGACCGTTTCCACTGGTTTGCTGATCAGGAAACCCGTAAAAATGCAGGTGTAGCACCAGAAGGCTACCTCAATCTAGCATTACAAATTGACCAGTTCCCGAAATTTAACCCATCCACCACACGTACCGTGACGGGTAAAGATGGCTTGTTCTATATCTACACCTCAGGTACCACTGGTTTGCCAAAAGCCGTGATTTTTACGCATAGCCGCTGGACACTTGCTTACGGTACCTATGGTCATATTCTCAATCTTGGCAAAGATGATGTAATGTATGTCACCCTACCGCTTTACCATGCAACAGGTGTGGTGGTGTGCTGGTGTGGCGTGATTGCAGGCAGTGCAACGCTTGCGGTACGTCGTAAATATTCAACCAGTGCCTTCTGGAAAGATGTACAAAAATTTAATGCTTCTGCGATTGGTTACGTCGGTGAACTTTGCCGCTACCTGATTGATGCACCTGCGACAGAACTGGATCGTGCCCATCGTGTCACCAAAATGATTGGTAATGGCATGCGTCCAAATATCTGGGGCAAGTTTAAAGAACGTTTTGGTGTTGAAGAAGTCCTTGAACTGTATGCTTCAAGTGAAGGTAATGTCGGTTTCAGCAATATCTTTAACTTTGACAATACCGTCGGCTTCTCTCCTACGCCTTATGCCATCGTTGAGTTTGATAAAGAAAAGAACGAACTGGTACGCGACAAAAAAGGCTATTGCAAGAAAGTCAAAACTGGTGAAGTGGGCTTACTAATTGGTAAGATCACCAGTCGCTCGCCTTTCGATGGTTATACCGACCCTGAAAAGAACAAGTCTGTGATTATGAAAGATGTATTCACTCAAGGTGACTCATACTTCAATACAGGTGACTTGGTCCGTGATATCGGCTTCCGTCATGCACAGTTTGTGGATCGTCTAGGCGACACATTCCGCTGGAAAGGTGAAAATGTTTCGACCACTGAAGTTGAAAACATGGTGTGCGAGTATGAAAAAATCGCTGAAGCAGTGGTATATGGCGTAGAAATACCAAATACCAACGGTCGTGCTGGCATGGCAGCCATTACCTTGGTGGATGGTGTCGAGCTAAATGATGCAGATTTAAGCGAAATGGTGAACGTATTTAAAAAATGTTTACCTTCATATGCCATTCCTGTGTTTTTACGCGTACAGGAAAAGGTCGAAACCACAGGTACATTTAAATACCAGAAGAATAAATTGAAAGAAGACTCGTTCAATCCGAGCAAAACTTCTGAACGTTTACTGGTTTTATTACCTGGTGAAAGCAGCTATTGTGATGTAAATACTGAGATCTTTGACAATATTCAAAGCTATCAATACCGTTTCTAGTTTATTTTTTAGCTAAATAAGAGGAAATCGTGCTTTTTATAAACAATCATGCACATGTTTTTAAATTTCCTCTTGTGTTAGCTGAATAACTTGCTAGAATACGCAACATCAAAACGAAGACGCATTTAGAACAAATTAGTTTTTCTTGCGAAGCTTGTTGAAACACTTGCTTAGGGTCGTTAGCTCAGTTGGTAGAGCAGCGGACTTTTAATCCGTTGGTCCCGCGTTCGAGTCGCGGACGACCCACCATCTAATGTTTTGAGAGTTTGTAAAATGTATTTTACAAACGCCTGTAAGAGGTTAAGCTACAGAAAATCATAGATTTTCTCTTGCGCTCAGGTAAAACGTTGTTTTACTTATCCTCGCTCAGGGTCGTTAGCTCAGTTGGTAGAGCAGCGGACTTTTAATCCGTTGGTCCCGCGTTCGAGTCGCGGACGACCCACCAGATTCTAAAAAGCCTCATCATTTGATGAGGCTTTTTTATTTTGTCTTCGATATCTTTCCAAACGATGACAAAACCAAAATCTCTGCTTTAAGCTTCCCTGCTCAAAGCACACATACTTTTTAAATTATAAAAATTTTTCTAGAACCGAATTTAAAAAGATATGCCCCTGCTCTGTACAGGCAATTCGCTCTTCATCAGCAACGAGGAGTTTTTTCTCACGCAACTGATGCAATGTCTCATTCAAATCTTCCAACGCAAGCCCTGTACGCTGAGTATAAGACTCGGTCGCCACACCTTCATTTAAACGCAATGCGTTCATCATAAATTCGAAAGGTAATTCATCTGCTTCAATGCGTTTCATTTGCACATGTTCAGCAGGGACTTTAGCCAAATAATCTTTAGGTAAGCGGGTTTTCTGGAAACGATAGATTCCATCAGGACGCGTGACCTTGCCATGCGCACCAGCCCCAATCGCCAGATAATCACCAAATTGCCAATAATTCAGATTATGTGCCGATGGCTTTTCCTTACGCCAAGCCGAAACTTCATAATTCACATAATCATTGGCCTTCAAATATGCCTCACCTTGCTCCTGAATATGCTCTAGAACTTCATCTTGGGGCAATACTGGCTGGGTTCGGAAGAAAACCGTGTTTGGCTCAATGGTCAGCTGATACCAGCTAATATGCGTCGCTCCGTGCTCTACAGCCAATCTAAGATCCGTTAAAGCCTGTTCTTCTGTTTGCTGAGGTAAACCGTGCATCAAGTCTACATTTACGCGCTCAAAGCCTGCTTGTCGTGCCTGCTGAATCGCATCTAGTGCATTATTGGCCGTATGAATCCGTCCTAAACGCTGTAAATGTTCAGGATCAAAACTTTGTACACCCAAGGATAAGCGGTTGATCCCAGTAGCAAGGTAATCCGCAAACGGGTCATGCTCAACGGTTCCCGGATTGGCTTCCAGCGTAATTTCACAATCTGGCTCAAACGCTAAACGTGCTTTCAACTGTTCAAATAACCATTGATACCCTTGTGCAGAGATCAGCGAAGGTGTTCCGCCACCAATAAAAACACTGTGAATCGATCGGCCTTGGGCCATTTCAACCTGAGTTTCAAAATCTGCCACCAGTGCAGCCAGATATTGCTGTTCCAGATCTAACGACAATTGCCCATCAGGTACAGCATGCGAGTTAAAGTCACAATAAGGACATTTACGGACACACCACGGCATATGGATATACAAGGAAAGCGGAATATTTGCGGGGTTTAAATGGCTCAAGATAGCAGCTCAATGACAGAACCCCGCTATTTTAACATGACTCGCGCATTCGGCTTATCATCATCTACGTATTCAGTTAGACTGAGGACAACCAAGAACAATTAGACCGATAATATGATGAAAATTTCTAGCCAATTACTTTTTATTCTTCCCCTGACTTTAGGGATTGGCATTGCCATGGCCTTTCAAACCGCAATCAATACACAACTGCGAGAGTATCTGAACTCTCCCCTGCAAGCGGCTCTACTTTCTTTTTTTATTGGTACGATTGTACTGGCACTACTGGTCTGTTTTCAGAGTGCCAATAAGCCGAGTTTAAGTGAAATTTCACAAATTCCCTGGTTTCTATGGCTAGGCGGCTTTCTTGGGGTTTATGCGATTAGTTTGAGCATTTATACTGCACCCAAGCTCGGATTGTTAACGTTTTCAGGTTTGGTCATTTTCGGGCAACTGGTGATTTCGATGTTTATTGATCACTTTGGCTGGTTAGGTACAGAAAAAACACCGATTAACTGGCAACGTCTGCTCGGTAGTATCGTGATTTTTATTGGGGTGCTCCTCACCCTGCAACGCTGACTCCTCCTCATTTTAATAAGAGTATTTTTTTGTGTCCCATGTCACAACCAAGCGGTTTGAACTCAAACAGCTATTCCATTTGATGTTTCCCATCCTGATCACCCAGTTTGCTCAAGCGGGTTTGGGTTTAATTGATACCATTATGGCAGGTCATCTTTCTGCGACAGATCTGGCAGCCATCGCAGTCGGTGTCGGGCTATGGATTCCGATTATGCTGTTATTTGCAGGCATCATGCTGGCAACGACCCCATTGGTCGCTGAAGCACGCGGCGCAAAAACACCAGAGAAAATACCGACTATTGCCCGTCAGTCTTTATGGGTCGCTGTGATTCTAGGTACTGTGGCAATGTTGATCCTGCAATGTATGCCTAGATTTTTGCCGTTGTTTGGCGTACCTGAAAGCTTATTACCCAAAGCCAGCCTGTTCCTGCATGCAATTGGCTTCGGTATGCCTGCGGTGATGATGTATGCTGCGTTACGAAGCTACTCCGAAGCCTTAGGACATCCACGTCCGGTCACCGCAATCAGCTTAATCGCCTTGCTGGTATTAATTCCGCTAAACTTTATGTTTATGTATGGCTTCGGACCAATTCCGGCACTTGGTAGCGCAGGCTGTGGTTTTGCAACCGCCATCTTGCAATGGTTAATGTTCATTACACTGGCTGTCTATGTGTCAAAAGCCAAAGCCTATAAGCAGGCGCCTATTTTTACTAAATGGGAAAAACTTGATCCAGTCTGGATTAAACGAATTCTGAAACTCGGCTTACCGATTGGTCTGGCCGTTTTCTTTGAAGTCAGTATTTTTAGCACGGGCGCGATTGTGCTCAGCCCACTCGGTGAAAATGCGATTGCAGCGCATCAAATTGCAATTTCAGTCACCTCTCAACTGTTTATGATTCCGCTTTCATTGGCGATTGCCTTAACGATTCGTGTCGGCATGTATTATGGTGAGCAGAACTGGCACGCGATGCGTCAGGTACAAACCGTGGGATTGATTAGTGCGACGATTTTTGCGGCTTTCACGATGACGCTGATTGTTCTGGCACGTCCTTATATCGTGGCAATCTACACCACAGATGTAGATGTGATTCCTGTGGCAATGTATCTACTCTGGTTTGCAATGGCTTATCAATTGATGGATGCATGGCAAGTGAGTGCGGCAGGTTGCTTACGAGGGATGCAGGACACACAGGCACCGATGTGGATTACCTTAATGGCGTATTGGGTGATTGCCTTCCCGATTGGTTTATATCTCGCCCGTTATACCTCTTGGGGCGTGGCAGGTGTCTGGTTGGGCCTGATTATTGGCTTAAGCATTGCCTGTGTATTGCTGATCAGCCGTTTGTATTTAAACAATAAACGTTTGGCAAAAATGACGCTCACGACCTAATGACAATCCATTTTTAACAAGAAAAGTCATCAAAGGCGGCATGGACGCTGCCCGCGGTTGATCCTCCCGTCATTACTTTCAAAAACATGATTTTTAGATCATGCACCATATAGCCAGTACAGTTTGCATGCATACAGTTGCTGATCGCAGCCCTCTTATACCTGCTTACATCACTTAACATTTTGTTATAGGCAATTTAAGTTTTGTCACCTATGATCAAGGTATCACTTTGAAACTGGATCGTATGAGGTCAAGTCCTTATGGCAAAACATGCAAGCTCTCCCAGTAAGCGTTTTCTAAAACTGGCTGGTATGACCGCAAGTATTGCCAGCAAAAGCGTGGCGAACTCTATCCGCAATCTCACCGCAGATGAAGAACAGAAAAATGCAGCGCGTAGCCAGCTGTTTCAGGACATCGGTCTACAGATTGCCGATACCCTCGGAGAAATGAAAGGCGCAGTGATGAAAGTCGGGCAAATCGCCTCGCAATATAAGGATATTTTCCCGCCAGAAGTCGCCAAAGCCATTGCCAAGCTGCAACGTCAGGCTCCTGCAATGCCCTTTTCCGCGATTCAACAACAAGTTGAAAAAGAACTCGGCAAACCGTTAAACCAGATTTTTAACTCTTTTGAAACAGAACCTTTTGCTGCCGCATCAATCGGACAAGTCCATCGTGCAGTGCTGCCAAATGGGCAAGCCGTTGTGGTAAAAGTGCAGTATCCGGGTGTGGATCAGGCCTGTGAAAGTGACTTAAAACAAGTGCGTCTGGCTCTGCGATTAATGGGCGTCTTAAAAATTGACAAGAAGCTGCAAGATCAACTATTTCAGGAAATTCAGCACAGCCTCTCAGCCGAATTAAACTATGAAATCGAGGCACAAAATCTGGAAGTATTTAAAACCTTCCATGAAAAGCTCGATCCTCAAGTGATCATCCCAAACGTTTATAAAGACTATTCATCTCGTCGCGTACTAACCCTAAGTCTGGAACAAGGTGAATCGATCGAAACAGCAAGTACATGGTCAGTTGATACGCGTAATCAGATTGGACGTCGCCTGATTCGTGCCTTGGGACAGGAAATGTTTTTCTTAAAACGCTTCCACTGCGACCCGCACCCGGGTAACTTTGCTTTCCGTGAAGATGGCAGTGTGATTATTTACGATTACGGTAGTGTCAAAACCTTATCGCCTGAAATCGTTCAGCACTTTAAGGCGCTGGTCAATGCCGCTCGTCAGGAAAATATTACCCAAGTTGAAGACTTACTGGTGGAACTGCATTCGATTGTCGAAAAACAGAAATTCCCAAGTGAGTTATATACGCAATGGATTGAAATTCTATTGCGCCCATTAACGACCAATTATGATTTTGCAGAAAACTCATCACATCATGATGGCATGTTGCTGGTGAAAAAATCGCTTAAATACTGGGATGTCTTTAAACCTTCACCAGATACGCTCATGGTTAACCGAACTATTTCTGGACATTACTGGAACTTGATTCATCTCAAAGTGCATGACAATCTCAATGATTTATTTGAAGAACTAGTTCCAAATTAGTCTATCTAATGCCCTCTTGTGTTGTTGCAACAAGTCAGAGGGCTCTATCTACTTTGATCAATTTCTATATACAACTGACTTGAAAAGACATGAATTGACTTCATATATTGTTATGTTATAACATTTCTATTAACAATAGGAGTCATTCAAAATGCGTAAAGATATCCATCCTGCTTATCAACAAGTCTTGTTCCACGATACCAATGCCGATGCTTACTTCTTAATTGGTAGCACCCTGCAAACCAAACAGACCAAGGAATATCAAGGCAAAGTTTATCCCTACGTGACGCTTGATATTTCAAGTGCATCACATCCGTTTTATACCGGTGAGCAACGTCAGGCCAGCAATGAAGGTCGTGTTGCAAGCTTTAATAAACGCTTTGCACGTTTTAACCGCAAAGGTTAATTTTAATTTAAGTTTCACCCATTAAGCTGAAAGCATTAGAAGTCTAAGGTTAACTCTCCTCCACTTAGACTTCTTTTTTTATGTCTTGATTCCAGCTTCAGGAATCTGTCTTTTGCTGTCCCACCACACCAAACTCAATCGGTGTTTTCACATAGAACAGCGAAATCTCTTTAGCATTGAGATAGCTCAATAATTCAGTCGCTTGTTGCTCTGTTACCGCAAATTGAATCTGTACAGGTCGATCCGCCAATTCAAAGAAACTGGCAGAATGAAATAGGCCTTGATGGTCAACACCTTCCAGCCCAGCCAATACCGTCGCCCCACGTAAATTCATCTGTTTGGCAACGGCCAATAGCCATTCACTGATCGGCTGTCCCTGATAGGAACGATTTTGTGCGGTATAAAAGGTAATTAAAAATCCATTCATTACGATGACTCCCAATTATGCAGCACTGAGCCATTGATGCAGGCTCATTCCCAGAATAGTAAACAATAGCGATCCAACCACATGAATCACGATTGCTGCACAGGCATAGCCCAATTTACCACTTTGTAATAAGGCAATAATCTCGGCAGAAAATGTCGAAAATGTTGTGAGCGCGCCACAAAAGCCTGTAATCACAAACAGTTTATAATTGGGACTGAGTGAACTTTGAGAAAAATATGAAATGGCAAAACCAATAATAAAGCCGCCAACAAAGTTGACCGTGACCGTACCCAAAGGAATATTCGGGAAAATAGGATTGAGTTTTAGACCCAGAAACCAGCGCAACCATGCACCTAATACCGAGCCTAAAGCAATTGAAAGTAATGGATAGTACATGATTTACCCCAAGAACAAAGTTGGAGCGAAAGAATGATGAGACATAGATGTATAGCAATTATTCTGAAGATTTTTCATGGGCGAACTCCAAAAATGGGAACAGAGCACGCACGAACCTACGTCCCCTGTTCAGGGTAACGTAGGCATCATTAGCCATTCTGGCGGTTTGTAATAGGAGGAATGCCATCTCCTTTGCTCTAAAATAACATATTTTTTAGGCAACTCAATCGCTCTTTTTAAGCAGAATTGCATTGTGTATAAACATGAAGTTATCCACAATTCAGCCAGATGTTGCTAAAATTTTTCCCCAGCACCATAAAATTCTAAGGCAAGTACGACAAAAACAAAGGCTTATGCCTATACATTATTCATCAATACATAAATGACGACTTTGAACATAAACGGCGAATACACCAACGACTTCTCTTCTGCATTTTCAATGTTATGATGCTGCTATTGATTCAATCAACATGGAATTTTAGACATGACTCAAAGCTTATTGGCACAACTTAAAGATGGCTCGGCAAAGTTTGCAGATGTATTGGCATTTATCGAAGCGCGTTATCAACATACCCCAACTGCATTCCAGAACGGCGCGCAATCGAATGCTGCGACTGAAAACCAAGGCAGTGCCAAAGTACTCAGCTTTGCTAAAATTGAAGGCTTAAATCAAGCGGACACACTCAGTTTATTTGCAGAACATTATGCCTCTGTGTTGGCAACGCCTGAAGCAACAGACCATCAAAATATCCGTCAGTTTATGCAAAATGGCTGGGATGGCGTTAAGTTCGAAGGTGAAGCTTTAACTGCCAAATAATAGAAAAAGGAGGTATTTAACCTCCTTTTTTATGCTCACCTGTGGATGACACGACCGGTCTGGCAAGTTTTCGTAGATCGGTGGTTAAACTATAAAAATCGCCACCCATTTTGCCAACACTATCCAGTTGTTGCTGGTCGATCATTTGACCATCCCAGAGTCTATCATCGACATAGATTGATTTCACATCCAGCAAAGCCACCGTACCACCCGATGGAAGCGTACTCAGTTGCAGAACCTCTCTTAACTGACATTCATAACGAATCGGTGCATGTTTGACAGATAAAGCGGCCACCGAATGGCTTGGCTCAGACTCAATCTCGGCAAACTCAAATTCGCTTTGCGCTGGAGGCAATAACGCACAGGATAAATTCATCTTTTCCAGCAATTGTGAATTCACGATATGCACCACGCACTCTTGTGTATCCATCAGATTACGAATGGTATCTTTATCTTGCCCATTTCTGGGGTTGACCTGTGAATACCATAAAATAGGTGGATTACAGCTGGCAACGTTAAAAAATGAATAAGGTGCAATATTGGCGATACCCTCTTTAGAGAGTGTACTAATCCAGGCAATCGGTCGAGGCGAAATTCCACCGACCAATAAACGATAGATATCATTTGCTTCTAAATCAGAGGTCTCAAAAATCATCGTAAAAATACATCCGGTTTAAGGACGTTCAGCATATTGAGGTAAATCATCCCCAATACAATCCCACTCTGCTTTGGAAGCAGCGAAGATATGCATGCTTGGCTTTTGCTGTAATGGCGTATCCAAAGTTCCGATTCTTAAACGATAAAGCTCAGGCTGCGCATCCCGTGAACTGACCAGTGGAGAACCACATTCACCACAGAACCAGCGATACACCCCAGATGCAGCAAACTTTTTAACTAGCGCTTCACCTTGTACAATTTTAAATGCTGTACTGCTTACGGGTGCATTGGTGGCATAGGCCGTACCATTGGCTTTGCGGCAACGCTGGCAATGGCATTGTACGATCTCGCCGATTTCACCATGAATCTCATATTGAATTCCATTACATAAACAACTGCCACGATACACGGGTGAAGCTTGAGACATTGGTCATTCCTTGGATGATTTTTCCACTAAAAATATAGGCTAGATCTTGTCACCATGCAAATTACAAATCCTATTTATTCAGACTTTTTGGTCTAATACTTTTTGAGCGCGGGCATGATCGATATCCTTTTCCCAATGCGCAATTGCAACTGTCGCCACACAATTGCCGATCAAGTTTGTGCAAGCACGTACAATTCCAATGAACCAATCCACTGACAACAGTAAAACCAATCCAATGGTCGGAAGACTTGGAATGACGGATAAAGTCGCCGCCAAAATAACTAAAGCTGAACCAGGAATACCGTGCGCACCTTTTGAAGTCACTAAAGAAACCAGTAAAATTGCGAGTAGATCATGCATGGATAAATCGATATTGCAGGCTTGTGCAATAAAGATGACCCCGAGGGTTAAGTAAATAGAGAATCCATCTAGATTAAAAGAATAACCCGTAGGAATTACCAAGCCGACCGTCGAATCCTGAATGCCTAAATTTTTCAACTTTTTCATGATCTGTGGCAATACAGAATCAGAAGATGCTGTTCCCAATACGATGGAAAGCTCAGCTTTAAAATAATTGAGAAATTTGAATATATTTAAACCTGCAACCTTCAGGATTCCACCCAAAACAATCAGTACGAATAGAGTACACGTCACATAAAATAACAAGACTAAATAACCAAGCTGGATCAGCGAATCCACTCCAAATTTTGCAGTGGTGTACGCAACCGAACCGAACACTCCGATTGGAGCCAGACGGATAATCAAAGCCATCATTTTAAAAAACACTTCAGAAAATGCTTCAATTGCCTTGCAAACCAGTTCTGCTAAATGTTTTGGGATCAGTAGCAAGGCGACACCAAATAAAATCGCAATCAATAGAACCTGTAAAATATCACCACGGGCAAACGCATCTACAAATGTTTTAGGAATAATATGGAGTAAAAAATCTGATCCCGAACTGATGCTATGTGCACGTTCGGTATAAACATTTAAATCCTTGCCATCTAGCTTGGTGATATCAATATTCATCCCGACACCAGGTTTGAATATATAGGCAACCACAATCCCCAAAATCAGCGCAATACTGGTGACCACTTCAAAATATAAAATTGTTTTTGCACCAACTTTTCCCATTTTTTTAATGTCATTTGCGCCATAGATTCCCAGAACGACCACACAGAAAACAATAGGCGCAATCAACATCTTGATCAGCGCAATAAAGCCATCCCCGAATGGTTTTAAAGCTAAAGAAAAATCGTGAAAGCTAACCCCAATAACAATACCGAGAATTAATGCAAAAACAACTTGAGCAAATAGGCTGGACTTGAACTTTTGCAACATTGAACATTCATCAATAAAAAGATAAATATCAACACTGCAAAAAACTCGCCAATAGATAAGAATAAGGTGATTTAGAACATGAAAAATACAGAAATTTTAAATAACGCTTTTAAAAACATTATCTTGTCGGGGCACACTCTAATCGATCATGTACACCCTCTCCAGCGGCTCGCCCAGTTGCGAAGCAAGCTGTCAGCAAATAGCCACCCGTTGGTGCATCCCAATCCAGCATTTCACCACAGCAAAATACATAAGGGTTAGATTGTAATTGCAGTTGTGGAGATAACACCTCTTGCTTCACCCCACCCGCACAGCTAATGGCTTCCTCAATCGGGCGAAAGCCTGCCAAAGGAATACTGAGCTGTTTAATCTGCTGCGCCATTTGCTTGGCATCAGACCACAAGCTTTTTTCGACGATTTCCCGAAGCAGATTAATTTTGACATTGTCCAATCCTGCTTTACGCCAAAGATTGGTTAAAGACTGTTTTTTATTCGCCTGTAATTTCTTTTCTAATTGCTCAACGCTGACATCTGGCAGTAGGTCTAGCTGTAATTGTAGAGCTTGCTGTTGGGCAAGCTGTGCTCTGAGATCACGACCCAATTTATAAATCACACCACTCTCAAAACCATAACGGGTAATGATGATATCGCCATGCGTTTGCTGTTCAGGCCATACCCATGCATTGACACGCTTAAGCGGCTGTCCGAAACATTCTTGCATAAACGGCGACCATGTTTTCAAAACACCAGCATTGCTGGCCTGAAAAGGCGCGATTTCATTTTTTGAGAGCCATTGTTGCCACGCACCATCACTGCCCAATTGCGACCATGACACCGCGCCACAGGCCAGTACAATCGCATCATAACTGGCACTAAAACGTTGCGTCTGAGTTTCCAGAGTGAGTTGATTATTGGATAAATCCACACAACGATGGCGATAATGAAATTTTACCCCAGCATTCATCAAACGCTTTAACCATGCACGAAGTAACGGCGCTGCTTTCATTTCTACGGGAAAGACACGTCCCGAACTGCCAACATAGGATTCAATTCCCAGACCTTGCATCCAGTTCTGAATCCATTGTGCATCCCATTGCTTGACCCAAGGTCCCAGCCATTGTGTCTGGTCATAGCGCTGGATAAAAGTCTCAACAGGCTCAGCATGGGAAATGTTTAAACCTGTTTTACCTGCCATTAAAAACTTACGTGCAGCCGACGGTTTCTGCTCAAACACATCAATTTCATAATCATATTGACTCAACACCTCAGCAGCCATCAAACCTGCTGGGCCTGCCCCAATAATGGCAACACGCTTAGGCATCGCGGTTCTCTTGGGTATTTTGACCTTGCAACGGTGCAAAATCATCAAAACGGGTTGCGTAACCTTTTGGCTTGCGAATGATCAATTGCTGGCAAAGTTCGCCACGTTCCAGATATTTGATTTCAAAATGCGTTCGAGCTGAATCCGCTGCAATTTTTTGTTTTTCGTAAGGTAATTTCCATACTTCAATCAGTTGTTGCTCTGCTTCATCAATATATTCTGGAATATTACTGGCTAAGGTAATGGTTCCATCTGGCTGAAGGCGAGAAAGCAGGAATTCGAAAAATGGCATATTGAGCCAGCGCTGTGCTGGATTATGTGGTTCTGGATTTGGATAAAGAATAAAAAATTGTTGTACTTGTGCCGGGAACAAGGCGTGCACGACCCAAGGCAAAGCATCGGCATGAATAGGATTTAAATATTCCCGAGCTTCCAACTGATGCTGTTTTTGCATCGCCAAAAATTTTTCTTTGGTTCGCTCAATTGCATACAACGTGGTTTGCGGGTTTTGTCCCGTAAATAACAAGGCATGTTTGCCTTTTCCAGCACCAATTTCCACACAAATCGGGGTGTTAGAAATGGCCTTAAAATCGCGAGGGGCTTGCATACGTTGTGCTTGAAATTGACGAATCGACATAATCTCATCAAACTATCTAGAAATCGGCATAAGTCTAACAACTCACCTTACTTTTGCCTAATCTATTTAGTTTTTGTTTTAGGAATTTTCTATGCCACGTACATTCCCCTGCCCGCGTTGTGGTGAAACCAGCATTTGGGAAGGTAATGCGTTTCGTCCATTCTGCTCAGAACGTTGTAAGATGATTGATCTCGGTGCTTGGGCCAGTGATGAGTACAAACTGCCAACGCAAGATACACCACAAGCAGAGATGAAACGCCACGAAGATGATTATGAAGATTAATCATCTTCTATTCATGCGCTAAGTCCAGATTCGGTTCAGTACATTGAGCCAGTTGCCCCAGCAGATCTTCTCAATCAGTTCTTTTGAATAGTGGCGCTGTTGCATCGCAGCAATCAGTTGCGCTAAGCCCGTGACATCTTGCAGTTCTGTACTGATCAGCGCGCCATCAAAATCTGAACCGAAGCCAATATGGTCTTCTCCAAGGCGATCCATCATATATTCCAGATGATCTAGAATCAGTTCAAGTGGCGTGTCCGCATTCCGTTGTCCATCAGCTCGTAAAAAGGCCACATCAAAATTGACCCCGACCATGCCACCACTCTCAGCAATTGCCTTGAGTTGTGGATCAGTGAGATTACGTGCTTGGGGGCATAAAGCATGTGCATTGGAATGGGTGGCGACAATCGGTTGCTGCAAAATATTGACCGTGTCCCAAAATGCATGTTCATTCATATGCGATACATCTATCACCATTTTCTTTTCAGCACAGCGTCTTAATAAGGCTTTACCTGCTATGGTCAGGCCTGCACCTGTATCAGGTGAATGAGGAAAACGGGCATTTAAACCATGTCCAAATTGGCTCACCCTGTTCCATAAGGGGCCGATACTCCGCAACCCAGCCTGATAAAAAACATCAAGCAAGTCAGGGTTGTCCTGTAAAGCTTCCGCCCCTTCCATGTGTAGCACCACGGCCAGTTGACCTTGACTACGGCAATCCTGAATCTGTTGCACCGAGGTACACAGTTGAATCTGCTCGGAAGCTTGCACCATCTGCTGTGCCAGCTCGAGTTGCGCCAGACAGATCTGCTCAATCTGCTGTTGAGTGAAATCTTCGGCATTTTTATCCACGAGCTTATCGGGATGATGTTGTTTCACATAAGCAAATGGCGGTAGAAAAATCGCAAACATGCCGCCTACAAACCCTGCCTGCTGGCAGCGCTTTAAATCCAGTTGTCCAGACAACTGTTCATGTATAAAAGCCTGTACGGGGTCCGCTTGATCGCTGAGCCATAACCGTGTCAGCAGATCATTATGACCATCGAAAACTACAACTTTGTCGTGATTCAGGCCATGCGTCATGAGGAGGATTCGCCGGTAATGCTTTGCACAGGAATTTTTTGCTGAAGTGCCAATTGTTTTGAATTCTTGCTATTTCGAAATACCAGTTGCGCAAGAGATGAGGGCTGTTCACTGTCAAGGCGTGCTTGTTCAATCAGATAATGATCGCTAGATTTACCACACACAGGATCAGCATTGGCAGCATCACCTGTGAGCATATAGGCCTGACAACGGCAGCCACCAAAGTCCCGCTGTTTATCTAGGCAACTACGGCAATTTTCTGGCATCCATGCATCGCCACGGAAATGGTTAAAACCAGTGGATGTGTACCAGATCTCCGATAAAGATTGTTCACGAACATTCGGAAACGCAATCGGTAGCTGACGTGCTGCATGACATGGCAATGCCGTGCCATCAGGCGTCACCGTAAAGAAGATTTTACCCCAGCCATTCATACAGGCTTTGGGACGTTCCTCATAATAATCAGGAACCACAAAGATCAGTTTACAGGGATGATTCTGCTGGCGAAGTTTTTCTCGATAGGCATTGGTTACCTGTTCGGCACGCGTCAACTGTTCTTGCGTAGGCAATAAGCCCTGACGGTTTAAAAAAGCCCAACCATAAAATTGACAGATTGCCAGTTCAACTGTATCGGCATTCAGCTCCAGACACAGCTCAATAATCTGTTCAATCTGGTCGATATTATGTCGATGAATCACGAAATTCAGCACCATCGGATAGTCATATTGCTTGACCAGACGGCACATCTCATATTTCTGTTCAAAGGCATGTTTTGAACCAGCCAACGCATCATTGACCACAGGATCACTGGCCTGAAAACTGATCTGGATATGATCCAGTCCAGCCTGTTTGAGTTGAGCAATACGCTGCTCGTTCAGACCCATTCCCGAGGTGATTAAGTTGGTATAAAAACCTTGCTGATGCGCATGCGCAACCAGTTGTTCCAGATCTTGCCGAACCAGTGGTTCACCGCCAGAAAAGCCCAGTTGCACCGCACCCATCTGCCGTGCCTGATCAAAAACATCACACCATTCTTGCGTGCTCAGTTCATTTTTATGCTGAGCATAATCCAGAGGATTCGAACAATAAGGACATTGTAAGGGACAACGATAGGTCAACTCCGCCAAAAGCCAGAGCGGTAAACCAACGCCTTCGGTCATCGCAAATCAATCCAGTATTGTTGCTGCGCAACGCGCATATAGTCGACCACATCCTGCTCGATTTCTGCAATGTCACCAAACTGCTGTTTCAACAAAGTCACAATGGCAGCAACATTCTGCTGCCCATCAATATGCTGTCCAATCGCTCCAGCACTGTCATTCAGCTTGATCATGCCTTCTGGATATAAAATCACAAAAGCATTTTGTGCAGGCTCAAACTGAAAACGGTAACCTTGTCGCCAAGTCGGAATCAGGTTTAAATCAAATTCTGCATTACTCACGAAATAACCCCTTATGCCAGACAGGTTGTGTGGTCACGGTATGATACGGCGCTTGCTCATGCACATAGGCCAAAGTCAGCGCATCCAGAATACTCCAAAGAATGTCCAGCTTGAATTGCAGGATTTCCAGCATACGCTGCTGCTGTTCATACGTTGTAAATGAGTCCAGTGTAATATTCAAACCATGCTCCACATCGCGACGAGCCTGACTTAAACGCGAACGGAAATAGTCATACCCCTGATCATTAATCCACGGATAATGCTGCGGCCATGAATCAAGACGGGACTGGTGAATTTGTGGCGCAAATAATTCGGTCAGGGAACTGCTGGCTGCTTCACGCCATGTGGCACGGCGAGCAAAATTGACATAGGCATCCACGGCGAAACGCACGCCGGGTAACACCAATTCTTCTGAAATCACCTGCTCACGGGTCAGGCCAACGGCTTCAGCCAAACGTAACCATGCTTCGCGCCCACCACCATCAGGATATTCGCCATCCTGATCAATCATCCGCTGAATCCATTCCTGACGCACACGCTGATCTGGACAATTGGCCATGATCGCGGCATCTTTCAGTGGAATATTGATTTGATAATAATAGCGATTGGCAACCCAAGCCTGTATTTGCTGCTGGGTGGCTTTACCCTCGTACATCATCACATGAAAAGGGTGATAAATATGGTAATACTGCCCTTTATCCAGGATGGCCTGCTTAAACTGTTCGACACTTAATACATCAGCGCTTGGCATCATCATTTACCTCAAAGTTCAATCTGCATGCCATCAAAGGCGACTTCAACACCGTGGGCTTTAAGTTCAGCACATTGAGCCGAGTTTTCATCTAAAATCGGATTGGTATTATTGATATGGATCAACACTTTTCTAGGGCGGCTAAGCTGATTCAGATAAGACAATGAACCACCCTCGCCACTAATATATAAATGCCCCATCTCACGTCCAGTTTTGCTACCAACACCGGTGTGTTGCATTTCATCATCTGTCCAGAGCGTACCATCAATCATGACACAATCTGAATCACGCATGATCTGCATGATCTGTTCATCAATCTTTCCAAGACCTGGTGCATAGAACAACTGTTTTTGTGTTTTATGATCTCGAATGATCAATGCAATATTATCGCCCTCATGCGGATCGTGACGATGAGGTGAATACGGCGGTGCAGCACTTTGAATAATCAGTGGCATAAACTCCAGATCTTCAAAACCTGCTATCTTGAATGCCTGTTTAGGATCGATTTGCTGATAATTCAGACCGCCATTCCAGTGCTTCAACATATTAAATACAGGGAAACCTGTGGTCAGATCCTGATAGACCATATCGGTACACCAGACCTTGATTGGACAGCCTTCACGTAAAGTCAGCAGTCCAGTGGTATGATCCAGCTGGCTATCCATCAGAATCACATCACGAATACCGGTATCACGCAACTTACGGGCAGGCTGAGCTGCCTTAAAATCAAATAATTGCTGACGGATATCTGGCGAAGCATTGAGCAGCACCCAATCGATGCCATTTTCAGAAATCGCGATTGAGGATTGTGTGCGCGCCTTGGCCTGAATCGTACCCGTACGCACGCCATGACAATTTGGGCAATTACAATTCCACTGCGGGAAGCCCCCACCAGCAGCCGAACCTAGAACATGAATATACATAGCTTTAATTTCTTGTTAGAAAAAGATAAGCCCTAGGCATAACTAGGGCTTATCTTGAATTTGAATCGGAATGATTAACGTACTTCGAAGTACATGGTCACTTCAAAACCAATACGTACATCAGTAAAAGCAGGTTTAGTCCATTGCATGAAATCGTCTCCAATTGGTTTTCATCAGGTGAAATTAAGCAATTAGTTCAACATGAATAAAGCGTTTCACACCTGATTCTAAATAAAAATAATCGCTTTGTAGACCTACCCTGCCCAAGATATTGTTCGATAATTGTGAGTTTTGGCTAAATTTCGGTAAGTCACACTCAAATTCAGTCTCTCTGCTTAAAAATTGTCTACCGACAACGCTATTCTTAATAAAAATTTACACATTTTAAATATGTGATTCACATCACAGTAATTTACTTTTTCATGACCTTATGCAAATCTAGTGACAACTGTAGGATTGAATAACAAGACCAAACTACACATGACAACTTACACATTGTTCTGATCCAGTTTCGCACCGATTTATGTGGCATCAGCTTGTTCAATAAAAAGATTTAAATTTACCAGGATGTAAAAATGAATAACGATATTCCTTATCAGCTCAAGCTTTTGGCGACACAAATTGATCCCAATCTGGATGCTGATTGGCAAACGGCACTGATCACACTTTTTTCAGAACACACGCCTGAACATTGCGAAAAAATTTCCCAGCAGGTGCTGCAACTCAAAAAAATTCACTGGAATCGAAAGGACAACAGCTTTTCCTATTTGGCCAAACATGACTTTGATCTTCTCATTGAGAAAATTTATATCGCTCCCATCAAAGTGTTAGTGAAAAAAATTGCAGCGTCCCTAGAAAAGTTAAAAAGCTATCAGCATGCTTATGAAATTTCAGATTATCTGGAAAATATCCTGAGCCAGATTCATGCCATTGAAACCGAAGACGACTTTGATCTACAAGAGCAAAAGAAACTGATTCTAAAAGAATTTATCTATGCAGCGGCGCAAATTATTCTGGCAAAAGAAAAGATCATCCTGCCTGAAAATCAGCGACATATTGATACCGACATCATTAAAACCTTTATGACCGAGGTGTTTCTCAAACAACAGTTATTAAAATATTCTTTTAACCTTTTGCGTTCGCATCAACTCAGAGCAGAAAAACCTCATATCCTGAAATATTTTCTCTATAAACAACAAAAATCCAGACAACTGGATATCGTGAAAACCTCCAAATATATTTTTGCTTTGGCGCCGAGCAAGGAAGGAATGGTCAATACCTTTTCAATTCGACGTTTTTTACAAGAAGAAAAATTTGAAGGCTGTGACAATATTTATGTGAATTCAGCGATTCTGCATTTAGATAAAATCGAAGACATCCACCATCACGAACAATTCGAGTGGCAAATCAGCCGAATCATTACGATTGATAAACCTGTTAACCAGTATGTTTCAGATATTGTGCGCAATATTGAACTGTATACCAGCAAAACCCTAGTGCCTTTCCTACGAGAGCCTCTGCAACCCAATGGGGTATTTATGGAAAAGCTGGTAGAACAACGGCTGATTGATTTTGAGCAGAAACTCAATAGCAATATTCTTGAACCTGTTGCCGAAGCACTGAAGCATTCAGTGCATCATCGGGATGAATGTAATTATCTCTATTTAAGTGTCAAACAAACGCTGGATGATCTGATTAGCCATTTTATCGAGTTCCAGTCACAACCCTCTTTGATCTTTAACAAACAGGTTAATCTGTTTATTGCCAGACTCAAATCTTATGCCACCTTGCTACAGAAACGGCATTCGGATGTGTTCACCGTGTTTTCTTATGAGGAATGGAAAAAACATCATGCTGAAGCGCTAGAGCCAACCAATATTCTCAAAGACATTAGCTTAGCCTCTCTACAGGAATACAAAGATGCTTTTTCGGAATTAAAAGAGAATCAACGTCAGCTCAAACAAAGTGCTTCGTTTCTGAGCAAGCTTATGAATAAACCTCAAAAAATAAAAGACAATATTCTCAAGCTAAAACTTAAAACCGCGCAAATAAAAAAAGATGCACATCAGGAAATTATGCGGATTCAGCGACGTTTTCCATCTCTGATCGTTTATTTAGAATTTGAATCACTGATTTCAATTAACCACAAAGAACGCCATTACGCTTTTCCGACAGGAGAAAATGGCATTACCCGTCTGCCCATTCTGATTCAGATTCCAGAAGATAAAGCCTCTTTCGACTTGCAAAGCATTTGTAATAGTTTGAACTTTGATTTGAATCTGGCCAATCAAAAATGGCTGGAAACCATTTAATCTGCAAGAAACTGGCTTGTGTATAACACGCTGCTATACACAAGCTAAAAGGTGCAGTTAGCCTGCTTTGCTTGCCACAAAAGGATTAAATTGCTTTTCATAACCAATGGTACTCATCGGGCCATGACCTGAAATAAACTGAGTATCATCAGGCAAGCTAAAGCATTCGCGCTGAATCGAATCGAGCAACTGCTGGTGATTGCCTTTTGGAAAATCTGTACGACCAATCGAGCCTTTAAACAACACGTCACCTGTCCACAACAAACCATGTTTAGCGTTATAGAACATCACATGACCTGGGGTATGGCCTGGGGCAAAACGCACTTCAAATTCATCTTCACCCAGCTTTAAAACTTCACCACCTTCTAACCATTGATCCACCTTGACAGGCTGGGGAATTGGAAAGCCATAACGCGCCGAGACTTCCTGAATCATGTCCAGCCAGAACTGATCTTCCTTATGCGGGCCAATCACGGGGATCTGCCATGTTTCAGCAAGTTCACCGACTGCACCTGCATGATCGAGATGCCCGTGCGTCAACCACAGTGCTTTCACTTTTAGACCCAAAGCTTCCACTTCTTTTTTCAGCACCGCAGCATCACCACCCGCATCAATCAAAATCGCTTCTTTGCTTTCACTGTCCCATAAGATCGAGCAGTTTTGAGCAAATGCAGTAACAGGGACAATTTTGACTTGAAGCATAGCAACCTCTGGCGAAATAAAGCGTCGATTTAACGATGGGCTAAGGTATGAGTGAGTGCATCAAGATTAGCCTGAACCAGACCGGCAAGCAAATCTATATGGGCCTGATCCGCATTCAAGGCTGGAATATAGACATAGTCTCCGCCACCTGCATGCTGGAAAATTTCCTTGTTTTGCATGGCCAGTTCCTCCAGCGTTTCCAGACAATCTGCTGAAAAGGCAGGACTAATCACCTGTACCGATTGAACCTTTTGTTCACCCCATTGCTGTAACAACTGATCCGTATAAGGCTTTACCCATTCCTGCTTGCCAAAACGTGACTGAAAGCTGATCGCCCATTCATCTTCTTTGAGATGTAAAGCTTCTGCCACCAGACGTGCTGTGGTTCGGCAACGGTCTGCATAGGGGTCGCCTTTATCGGCATAGGGTTGGGGAATACCATGAAAAGACATCAACAGTTTTTCAGCTTTGCCATGTTGTCCCTGATAATGCAATACGCTATCTGCCAACGCCTGAATAAATAAAGGGTGCTGATGATAGTCCTTAATAATCGTCAGACCAGGTAAATGACGTTGCTGTGGAATCCATTTGGCAAACGCATCATATAATGGCGCTGTCGAGGTCGCTGAATATTGTGGGAACAACGGCAGTAAAATTACATGTTCTTGTGGATCTTTTGCCAGTTGCGCCAGTACATCATGAATACTGGGTTGACCATAAGTCATAGCTGGCACAACCGTCAGATCAAACTGATGATTTTCTTCTTGTAGGCGTTGCTTAATCAGCAGTGTTTGTTCCAGCACAATTTCACGCATCGGTGAGTCATTCGACCAGACCGAAGCATAGGCTTCAGCCACCCGTTTCGGACGGAAGGTCAAAACAAATAAGTGCAGGATGATCCACCATAATAATTTGGGAATCTCAATCACACGGGTATCAGATAAAAACTGTTTCAGGAAACGTCGTACTGCTGGCACAGTTGCTTCATCTGGCGTACCTAAATTGGCCAGAATCACAGTCACTTTTGGTTTTTGTGTCGCTAACATAGACCGCATCCGCTTTTCATTGGGTTCATACAATTACTTTAGCAGTTTTAACCCTGTTTGCTAAATTGGATTAATGCATGGTCTTAAATTGAAAAACTCGATTGCTATCCAGCATATTACTTTCCAGTAGTTTCTGTCCTTTTGCGGTGAGCTGCCACAGCATACGTTGACGGTCATCACGCCCAGTGGGCACAATCCATTCATTTTGACGCATTTGTAATTTGATCTCATGCAAGGCACGAATATTCACTTGGGCACGAGATACAGCATGCGCTCTTGGCATTTCCTTACGGGCATCGTCCAAACCTGTCTCATTGAGATATTCATTGATCCGCTTGGAAAAATATTCTTCTGGTGTCGGGATCACAAAGGCTGAACCGAGAACATTCAGTAATTGCGCCCATGTCATCTTGCGATGTGGCTTTACTTCCTTGAAATTGCCATCCTGATAGGCATGCATACGATATTCAAATGAATAGAGTTCATGCATCGAAACTTTGGGTACATTGGTCAGCGGATCGGCTTCACGATTGCCCAGTTCCGTTTCCAACTGTTTCACTTTGGCACGTAATGCATCAATTTCATCACGCAATACCTGCGTATTTTGTGGACGCACCCACCCCACCACAGGATAACGCTCTAGCATCTGCGGCATACTTGAACGTACAGCCAGCTCCAGATCTCTCAAGGTACGATAACAAAAAACCTGATCCACTTCGTGTTGTAGCTGTTTTCTAAATTCTTTGAATTTTTCTTTAAGTTCTGGCTTGTGATCATGCAATTTGGCATCACGAGACTCTGGGTCTTCATGCATAAATACAATCACAGGCTTTTGTTTGGTCATGGCATAAATATATTCCAGATGCATATAGCCGACACCTGAAACGGATTGTTCGCCATATTGGCTACCCAGCAAAATCACCACATAATCACAATCATCAATTTGACGGCGGGCAATCGACGTACTGAGCGGGGTGCGCTGTTCCAGCCCCCATGACAGGAATCCCATGCCAACTAATGTTTGTGCGAGAACCGCTCGCTCTGGTTGCATTTCATTGCCAGAGGTAGAAATAAAGACTTGATAACGAGTATCTTGCATAGGCTAGGCCCCAATTCATTGATCAATAATATCAAGTATTTATCTTGACTTTTTATTAACAACTAACCCCAATAAATATATAAATATGGCTCGATTTAGTGATTTCCTATCTCAATCTCGGCCAGATTTTGAATCTTCCATGTTAATTGTTCTGGTATAAGGTGCTGAAGAACGGGTTCTAGTTCGACCGCATTGTTACCACTGACATAACATTGAATACGGGTAATGTTATGACGCAATTTGTCACATAATAACCCATTTTTAATTAAAAGATAGGCAGTTTGTCGCGCAACTGCTTGTCCAGAATCAATTAATTTTAATTTTTCAGCAAAAATCTGACGAATCGCATCTTTCAGGAAAGGATAATGGGTACACCCCAAGACCAGAAAGTCAGCACCCTGCTCGACCACAGGTTGTAAAATCTGTTGTAGTACCTCGAGACACGCTGGGCTCATCTGCTGCCCAGCCTCAACAAATGGCACCAGTTCCAGACTCGTCACCGTCAACACTTTGACACCAGCAGGCTGTGCGAAGTTTGCCATCACATCTTTAATCAGCTGTCCACGGAAGGTGGCAGGCGTCGCTAGCACAGCCACGACTTTGGATTGAGTTTGAATGACGGCGGGCTTTAATGCAGGCACAAGACCAACGATTGGAAAACGTTCTCCATAATGATCGCGTAAGTAATCCAGACTAAAAGCAGAAGCCGTATTACACGCCACCACCGCAATTTTACAACCCTGACGGTAAAGCCATTCGATTGCCTGCGCAGTCAGCTGACGGATTTCCTGATCTGAACGCGCGCCATATGGAACATGAGCCGTATCTGCATAGTAAAGAATACGTTCATTTGGTAAATGTCGTGCAATCTCTTGTGCAACCGATAAGCCGCCAATGCCTGAGTCAAAAACACCAATGGGTGCATCGGCAGATGCGTGTGGCATTGGATCAAGTAAAAGAGGCATGGATTGAACGGCTGTCATATTACACATGGACACTGGTTTATTTACTCTTTTAAGCTTAAACCTCAGGTGCTCAAATGCAAGACCAAATCACCACTTTTTAGCGTTAAAACCGTGTCACCTTGCGCATTTTCAGACAAAGTTCCGTAGTTCACGAGATGATAAAAACTCTGACGCTGGATCAAGGCATTCATACCAAAACGGACATGCACATAAGGACGTAACTCACCTTCATATTCACGCATAAAAATAGGATGCGCTTCATCTACAATAATCACATCCTGATTGATGGTGGTGAGTTGCAGATAGGTTTTGCCTTCGATTTGCACCTGATCCGCCTGATTGATCAACAATGGTTCATCTTCAACTTCGATTTCAATCTGTTCCACAGGTGTTTTGAGGTAGAATTTGTCGTCCTCTTTCCACAAGACCTTACTGAACAGATCCAGAAGAGCCTGACGTTTGATCAATTGACCTTCGTGCCACCATTCTCCATTGGCTTTTATGCGTAGATCCATTTTGCCACAATGCTTTGGATGCCACTGGTCTAAAGGCGGAATTGACCTTTTGTGACTTTGCTGTACATCATTTAAGTATTGTGCAATGTTCATTAAGTTTTTATCATCAGAAAACATGATTTTTCCCTGATTTTCTAAAGAGTTTTGTGGAGAATCATTTTCATTTATCATAGTTTATGCCTTGCTGACGAGAAAATATGACCGCTCAGCCAATTGGCGAGATCAAGGTTTAAAACTATACTATCCCAAACGTTTGCAAGCACATACTATCATTTGTGTTTGGCAATTAAGAACACTCATGGCAGCGCCGAATCGCAATATTACGGTTGCCACCCTTAAAAATATGAGGAGTCCTACATGGAACACATCGAACGTGAAGCGATGGAGTTTGACGTAGTGATCGTAGGCGCAGGACCTGCGGGTTTATCTGCTGCGATTAAAATTCGTCAATTAGCGATTGAAAACAACCTACCTGACCTTTCTGTATGTGTTGTTGAAAAAGGCTCCGAAGTAGGTGCGCATATCCTTTCAGGTGCTGTACTTGAACCACGTGCCATGAATGAATTATTTCCAAACTGGAAAGAAGAAGGCGCACCACTGAATGTCCCTGTCACAGGTGACGAAACTTATTTCCTATTGTCTGATACCAAAGCGCAAAAAATGCCGTATTGGATGGTACCAAAATCAATGCACAACGAAGGGAACTATGTCATTTCTCTTGGTAATGTCGTGCGCTGGTTAGGCCAGAAAGCAGAAGAGCTGGAAGTTTCAATTTTCCCGGGCTTTGCTGCATCTGAAGTGCTTTACCATGAAGATGGTACGGTAAAAGGTATTCAAACAGGTGATATGGGCATTGGCAAAAATGGTGAGCCAACACATAACTTCACGCCTGGTTATGAACTTCATGCCAAATATACATTGTTCGCTGAAGGCTGCCGTGGCCACCTCGGTAAACGCCTGATTGCAAAATACAATCTTGATAAAGATGCTGATCCACAGCACTACGGTATCGGGATTAAAGAGCTTTGGGAAATCGATCCTGCTAAACATAAGCCAGGCTTAGTCATGCATGGTGCTGGCTGGCCGTTGTCTGAAACAGGTTCATCTGGTGGCTGGTGGTTATACCACGCTGAAAACAATCAGGTGACTTTGGGTATGATCGTGGATTTATCATATGAAAATCCGCACATGTATCCATTCATGGAAATGCAACGCTGGAAAACGCACCCAACCATCAAGCAATTCCTTGAAGGCGGTAAACGTATTTCTTACGGCGCACGTGCTGTTGTGAAAGGTGGCTTTAATGCTTTACCTAAACTCACTTTCCCAGGCGGTTGCTTGATTGGTGATGATGCTGGTTTCTTGAACTTCTCAAAAATCAAAGGCTCACACACTGCAATGAAGTCAGGTATGTTGTGTGGTGAGGCAGTATTCGAAGCGATTGCTGCGGGTGTTGCAAAAGGTGGTGATCTTGCGATTGCACGTGTGCTTGAAGGCGACGATCATTTCGACAAAGAATTAACTGCTTATACCGACAAATATAACAATTCTTGGTTAAAAGAAGAGTTATATAACTCACGCAACTTTGGCCCTGCAATGCATAAGTTTGGTCAATGGATTGGTGGCGCGTTTAACTTTATCGATCAAAACATCCTTAAAGTGCCATTCACGTTGCATGATCTTAAACAAGACTTTGCTGCACTTAAAACTGTAGATGCGTCAACGTTTAAACCAAACTATCCAAAACCAGATGGCAAGTTGACCTTTGACCGTTTATCTTCTGTATTCGTATCAAATACCGTACATGAAGAAAATCAGCCAGCGCATTTAAAACTGACTGATCCATCTATTCCAGTAGATGTGAACTTACCAAAATGGGATGAGCCTGCTCAACGCTACTGCCCTGCTGGTGTTTATGAAATCATGGAAAATGATGATGGTTCAAAACGCTTCCAGATCAACGCAGCAAACTGCGTACACTGTAAGACTTGTGATATTAAAGACCCATCACAGAACATCACTTGGGTAACACCAGAAGGTGGCGGTGGTCCGAACTACCCGAATATGTAATTCAAAATAAAAAATCCGAGTTTAGACTCGGATTTTTTATGCGCTATGCACTTTAAAAGTTAACAATAAAACTTAACCTTTCTGCACAAGATAGCGGTATTCAGTATTGCTGTTTTCATCCTGATTTTCTTCTTTGAGCAACAGCTCATGACCAAGATGCATACAGAATTTTGGAATATCCCATGATGTTGAAGGGTCTGTCGCCAATACTTCAACAATCTCACCTGACTTGGCTTTGCGAATGGCTTGGTGCAACATCATCACAGGTTCAGGGCAACGTAAACCTCGCGTATTGATTTGAACAGCGGGAAGTTTTGGTTGTTCAGACATCATAAAACTCAAATATTCGAATTTTCACATTTTAGCATAAACTGCTCATATAAAAATCATCTGGCCTGTTTTGGAAAACTGTACGTTTTTTACATAGTATTGTTGATGCATATCCGCTTTATCTTCGGTATGATGAAAATCATCTAATTGATATAGAGAGTCTTTAGGAAAGATCATGGTCGAGGAATCCAGTCCGTCGTGGGGTATGCGTGGCTTAAGAAAATGGTTAGGTACCGCACCTGAAACCCGCGATGAATTACTCAAGTTAGTTCAAGACTCACGTCGCTTTTTAGAGCCAGATACTGTTGCTATGCTTGAGGGTGTTCTTGACCTGCCAGCAACAAAGATTCGAGAAGTCATGACACCGCGTACAGCGATCATCAGTTTGCAGGAAGACGATCAATTACTTGATATTCTGCATGTCCTGATTGATTCTGCACATTCACGCTTCCCGGTATTCTCAGCGGATCAAAGCGATAATGTGGTGGGCATCTTATTAGCGAAAGACCTATTACCTTTTTTAACTGAGCGTAATGTCAAAGTTGATATTCGTTCATTGATGCGCCAGCCTGTGTTTGTGCCTGAAAGTGCACGTTCAGATCAGGTGTTGCGTATGCTGAAAAATACGCAAACTCATATTGCCATCGTGATTGATGAATATGGTTCAACCTCTGGTCTCGTCACCCTTGAAGATATTCTTGAAGAGATTGTCGGCGAAATTGAAGATGAACATGATATTGCGGATGAAGAAGCCTTATATATCGTTCCAGATAATGACCCGACCACAGCAAATACGTGGATTGTGCAGGCACTTACACCAATCGAACATTTCAACACTATTTTAAATGCAGATTTTTCTGACGATGAAGTTGAAACTATGGGCGGTTTACTGCTGCAAGAGATTGGTTTAGTGAGCGATTTACAAGGTCAAACCATTGAGCTTGGCGATTGGCAATTTACCATTATTGAAGCAGATGCACGCACCATTCATCTGATTCGAGCTGTCCGTCAATGAGAACCTATTTTGAGAAGCTGTTAAATTCGTCTCAACCACAAAAACAGCTCCCTTTTATTTTTCCACTTTTGATTGCACTCATTTCGGGTGCAATCTTTAGTTTGGCGCTCGCCCCTTATTATTTCTGGTGGCTTGCGATTTTGTCGCCTGCATTACTCTATGCCGTATTGCGCCAGCGTAGCCCACGTCAGGCCTTTGCGCTCGGCTGGGCCTATGGCTTTGGTTTATGGTTTGTCGGGGCATTCTGGCTCTATACATCCATCCATACCTACGGCGATACCAATGCCTTTTTAAGCGTGTTGATGATTGCCTTTATGGCGGCTGCAATGGGCTTGTTTACGGCATTTCAGACTTGGCTATATCGTCGCTTTTTCCCCGAGACGCCGCTTACTTTTGCACCCCTGTGGGTGCTGTTTGAGTGGGCAAAAACCTGGGTATTCACTGGTTTTCCGTGGTTATTCGCAGGTTATGCCTTCACTGAACGCCTATTAGATGGTTATGCACCTCTATTTGGTGTTTATGCTGTTTCTTTCGTTGTCATCGTATTGGCCTGTGCGCTGGTCGAGATTTTAAATCGTCGCTGGTTTTGGGCGGTGCCTTCCGCAGTTCTAGTTTTAGGTGCATGGGGTGCTGGATTTATTCAGTTTGTACAACCGAAAGCAGCCAAACCACTGAGTGTGTCTTTGGTTCAGGGAAATATTCCTCAAGACCTGAAATGGTTAACTGAATACCAGATTAAGACCTTAGAAATTTATGCCACGCTGACTCGTGCTGAATGGGGACGTGATCTGATTGTCTGGCCAGAATCTTCGATTCCAATGTTCCAGACCGATATTCCAGAATTTCTGGAGGCGATGGATGCTCAAGCCAAGAAAACAGACAGTGCCTGGGTGACCGGTATCCCGTATTGGGATATGGCGAAGTCACAGCAAGTCGGTGAACCATTGTATTACAACAGTATTATGGCTTCAGGCAGCGACTCACATGGCTTGTATAAAAAGCAACGTCTGGTGCCGTTTGGTGAATATATTCCATTATCGGGCATGCTGAAATGGGTACTGCCTGCGATGCAGAATGATGTCAGCATGAGTGGTTTTTCTCGTGGTGAATCGAACCAGAAGCCATTAATGGTTAAAGGTCATGCGCTGGCAGCTGCGATTTGCTATGAAGTGGCTTATCCAAACCTGACCCGCCGTAATGCATCGAATAGCGACTTTTTGATCACTGTTTCAAATGATGCATGGTTTACAGGGACTGCTGGGCCTTGGCAACATTTGCAAATGGTACAAATGCGTGCCAAAGAAAATGGCCGCTGGTTTATTCGTGCGACCAATACCGGTGTGACAGCATTTATCGATCAGAACGGTCATATTGTGAAACAGGCGCCAATTGATCAGGAAGCCGTGCTTCGTGGTGAACTGCCTGCCATGCAAGGACAAACTTTGTATAACCGCTTAAGCGATTATCCGATCCTGATTTTCTCACTTTTGTTATTGATCGTTGGCTGGATTTACCGCCCACGTAAAGTCGATATTTCATTTAAATCACGTCGATAAATCACAACAACTTTGTGCCCAGAGGAACATCAAACTCTGGGACGCAAAGTGCCACCTCTCCTTCCGCATTATGAAATCCTGTGACCAGACATTCTGATTGAATCGGGCCAATCTGTTTCTTCGGGAAGTTCACTACGGCAACCACCAGTTTTCCAATCAAGTTTTCAGGCTGATAAAGTTTGGTAATTTGCGCACTGGATTTTCGGATTCCTAATTCTTCACCAAAATCAACTTGCAAGATATAGGCTGGTTTTCGCGCTTCTTTAAATACTTCAGCCTGTACAATCCGACCGACACGCAACTCCACTTTGGTAAAATCATTCCATTCAATTTGTTGCATTTCTTGTTCTCTTCGATTTTAAAGTCATATGGAATATAGAGGATCTCTATTTTTAAATAAAGATGCTCATTTTTCATTCCCTATTCTGATCCTTCATGTTAAATTAATTTTGCTCTTTATAAAGCCGTAAACGTTTACGTCAATCAACGTGCCAACATATCTCCAACAACGTTTGGAGCTATTTGATCAAGATATTACATATTTGATCAGGCACTGGCGTTTGTTGGTTTACGGAGAAAAAAATGCAAAATTTCAAAGGGTCTTCTTTCCGCTTTCAAAAGATTCCAAATCGTTATGCCACCGTAGTTTTACCTTTGTTCCTATCTATCATCATGACCTTTATCGTATCGTGTATTAGTACTTTACGTAGCATGGGATTAGAACAGTTTTCTACTCACATCTGGCTATCCGCATGGGGAATTTCGTGGTTAATTGCCTTCCCTGTTTTACTTTTGGTCTTGCCAATCGTACGCAAAATTACCTTTCTGTTTGTTCACACTGGCTAAATTCAGGCAATAAAAAACGTAGATTTTAAATCTACGTTTTTGACGCCCAATATTTTAATCATTTAAAAGCTTATCGATAATTGCACGCTTAAATAGGCAACCAGACTGGATAAAAATAACATCGGAATATAACGATAAGCCTTAAATAAAAACTGCTCATATTTAGAAATCAGGTCAACATGATTCCAGACCGTGGTTTTCAAGGCACTTAAAAAGCACAAGACAAACCATGCACTTAACATGCTTAATGCAAAGAAACCAATCATAATCTGGCTACTTCCCTCAGTGGTTTGCCATAATGTTAAAGCACCTTCACTAATGGGTAATAAAGTTAAAATGAGCAATACAGATTTAAGCATTGCCCAATGAAACTGATTCAGTTCATCTAACATAAAGAATGCTTTCATCTGATTTCTCACACTTGGTTTCAATGGTCTGAATTTATTATGCAAAGCTTTGATCTAAAGAAAAAGTCTATTTTTCTGCATAATTTCTTTTTCTTGTAACTATTAAATATGGGAATAATTCTTATTATAACTCTCACATATTCAATATTTTATTCTATCTTTATTTTTCAATGATTTATTAATAAATTTCGAATTAAGAAACATTATCACTTCACTCTAGATTTAATAACTCAAAAGTGAAGTGATATTTTTATTCAATGATTAAGGCTGATAATAAATATCGGCATCATTGCCTTCGCCACCTTCTTTACCATCCGCACCAAACGAATATAAATCAAATGGACGGCCTTCACGACCTGGAATGACATACTGTAAATCATTTTCCCAACTGTCTTTTGGATAGCCACCTTTCACGTAACCACCAGGTAACCAGTTTTTCGCTGTTGCTGGCTGGTTGACCAATGCATCTAAGCCACCATCTTGCATCGATGGATAGCGACCATTGTCCAGCTTATATTGATCCAAAGCACCTGCAACACCTTTTAAGGTAATACTGGTAGTATCGACTTTGGCTTTTTCACCACGACCCATCACGTTCGGAACGATTAGTGCAGCCAAAACACCTAAAATTACAATAACAACCATCACTTCTATTAACGTGAAGCCAGATTGCTTCACATATATTTTTTGATTCTTCATATTCATCTCTTTCATGTCACTCATCAAATCATATTGTTCATATTAATAATTGGCAACATTACCGCAATCACAATCACCAATACAATTGCTGCCATAAAAATCAGCATCAGGGGTTCAAGCAAGGCCAGTAAAGTTGAAATAAAGGTGGTCACCTCACGATCCTGCATGGTCGATGCCCGATCCAGCATACGATCCAGTTCACCAGAGGCTTCACCACTTCGAATCATTTGTACCATCATCGGAGGAAAATAACCGCAGCGTTCCAGTTGTGTTGCCAAATTACCACCTTCTGTTACACGCTCCATCGCCACTTCAATGGCATCCCGAATTACCCAGTTATTACTGACTTCGGCACCAATGCGTAAGGCTTCCACCAAAGGTACACCTGAGCGGGTCAAAATGGATAAGGTACTGGCAAAACGTGCCGCATTTATACCACGCGAAAGTTTACCGAATAGTGGCAATCTGAGCGTTAATCGGTCAAATGCATAATGCCCTGCATTGGTTCTTAAGAATCGGGTAAATAAAATGATGGCAATAAAGGCAAGAATAAGCATGCCAATCCAGGTATGCCGAATAAAGGCACTGGCTTTCATTAAAGCAACCGTGATCCACGGCAAAGCTTCTTTACTTTGTTCAAAGGTTTTGACGATTTCTGGCACGACATAAGTCATCAGGCCCATCACAATACCGAAAGACATCAGCATCAGTACAATCGGGTAGATCATCGCACCCTGAACTTTCTTCTGCATGGCAAAACGGTTTTCTGTGTAGTCCGATAACTGATCCAGAATCAGATCAAGATGACCTGAACGCTCACCCGCAGCAACCGTTGCAATATAGAGCTCGGGAAAGCGTCCTGACTGCTGCATACTTTTTGCCAGTGAGTGCCCTTCCAGTACTTTGGAACGTACTGCAATCAATAAATTTCGGACATGCGCTTTTTCACTTTGTTTACTGACCGCGCGGAGCGCTTCTTCCAATGGAATCCCTGCCGCGACCAACACTGACAGTTGACGCGTCATCAATGCTAAATCATAAGCGCTAAAGCTTTTTTTAAACCATGAACGCTGTTGTTGTTTATCTTTTTGCTCAACCGCATCGACCGCAATTGGTGTCCATGCTTTATCACGTAACTGTTGGCGAATCTGGCGTGCGGAATCCCCTTCCAGCACACCTTTATGTTGCTTTCCTGAGGCATCGATAGCAGTAAATTGATAAGCAGGCATGGTTCTGTTCTAATTGTCCCAAAATAGTCGTTGTTAAGTGCATCCGTGTATGGCCTGAGGAACGTGGTTCCACAAGAAATTCATCGACATAACGCACAGCACTTTAGCATAATTCTATGAGATGCCGTCATGCCTTATTTAAGTTGTTTTAAGCGATCACACAACTTAAAAGGCTGAAAATATCAACATACACTTTACATGAATGAAGCCTATATGCCGACCCAAAATTCTAGCGCTATTGTTTACCGTATTCGCGTTGCCATACCTGTATATCTGTATGACACCTTTGATTATACGGTCAGTGCAGAGCAATATGCTCAGGCACAAGTCGGCGCGCGTGTTGCCATTTCATTTGGGCGGCAAAATCTGGTGGGTCTCATCACTGAAAAAGTTGATCCCGATGAAGTGTTTACAGGTCAGTTCAAACTTAAAGCCATCACGGAATTACTCGATCAGGAAGCGATTTTAGACCAACAAGTTTTAACTTTGTTGACATGGTCAGCCCAATATTATCAATTTCCGATTGGTGAGGTCATGCAAAGTGCCTTACCGGCGTTACTCAGACAAGGTCGTGCCTTAGATATCCTGTTCCATCTATGGAAAATCACACCACATGATGACCCAGCCTCTTTATTAAAGCGTTCGCAAAAACAATATGAAGCCTATCAGGTGTTAAAACTGCACCCGCATGGCACCACTGAAAATGTCTTGAATCTCAGTGGCGTCGAGACTTCGACCCTGAAAGCACTGGAAAAGAAAGGCCTGGTCGAATGCTGTCTGGAACCGCATGATTTTACTCCGACACCAGTGCAATTGGCGCAAGTTCCGTTAACACCGAATGAAGACCAGAAAAAAGCCATTCAACAGATTCTCAAGGCACAACATCATTATCAGGCCTTTTTACTCGACGGTTTGACAGGAAGCGGAAAAACAGAAGTCTATCTGCAAGTGATGCATGAGGTATTAAAACAAGGCAAGCAGGTACTGGTGCTGGTACCAGAAATTGGCCTCACTCCACAAACCGTTTCACGTTTTAAATCACGCTTTCATTGTGATATTGCTTTGCTCCATTCAGGTCTAAATGACTCGAAACGTTTACAGGCATGGCAACATGCGCAAACGGGCAAAGCCTCGATCATTATTGGTACACGCTCTGCGATTTATACCCCATTGCCAAATCTGGGCCTGATCATTTTAGATGAAGAACATGACCTCTCTTATAAGCAGCAAGAAGGTTTCCGTTACCATACCCGTGATGTCGCCTTATATCGTGGGCATTTGCAAAACTGTCCTGTGATTCTCGGCTCAGCCACCCCCAGCATCGACAGTTATCATCTGGTTGAGTCAGGAAAATTACAGCTCCTTGAACTGAATCAGCGTGCAGGCGTAGCCGTTTTACCGAAAATGCATGTGGTGGATTTAAAGATTGCGAAAAAGCAGCATGGGCTCAGCCAGACCTTGATTCAGCAAATTAAGCATACTTTAGAGCGCAAAGAACAAGTCCTGATCTTTTTAAACCGACGTGGCTATGCGCCCATCCTGATGTGTGAAAGCTGCGGCTGGCAAGCCAACTGTCCGCATTGTGATGCACACTTCACCCTGCATTCACAGCCTTACCATTATTTGCATTGTCATCATTGCGGTACCATCAATCGTCTGCCAGATCATTGTCCTGAATGCAAAAAACAGAGTTTGAAAACGATTGGCGCAGGAACGGCGAAGCTTGAGGAACATTTACAAGAACTCTTCCCGCACAATGAAGTGATACGGGTTGATCGTGACAGTACCAGCCGAGTCGGTAGCTGGCAGAAAATTTATGATCGGATTCAGCAAAACAAGCCAAGTATTTTACTGGGTACGCAAATGCTGGCTAAAGGCCATCACTTCCCGCATGTGACACTTGTTGCGATTCTGGATATTGATGCAGGTCTGCTCAGCGTTGATCCGCGCGCGCCTGAACGAACAGCTCAATTGATTGTACAAGTGGCTGGACGTGCTGGACGTGGCGAGCATAAAGGTAGTGTGTATTTACAAAGCTTACGTCCTGAGCATCCGATGTTGACCACACTGATTGAGCATGATTATCGTACCGTCGCCAAACAAATGCTGGCTGATCGCAAAATCGCCCTGCTACCGCCTTATCGTTATGCTGTACTGGTTCGGGTTGAATCTAAAGACCGTGATTATAGCCAACAATTTCTAGCGGATATTGCCCAGCAACTTAGAACAATGGCTGGCGATCTGGTTGATATTTGGGGCCCAATCCCTGCCCCGATGGAGCGTAAAGCAGGCCGTTATCGTGCGCACATGGTGATTTTGTCTACCGATCGGGCAAAACTGCACTTTTATTTGCGTCAATGGTGGCAACAAGTGGTACATTTACCTCGACAGCATCAACTCAGGCTTTCCATTGATGTTGATCCACAAGAGTTTAGTTAAGATACTTTAGTCATATGTTATAAAAGACACGTCACAGGATTGGTCTTTTTAACCTTTACTCATTTGAGTTAGTCTAGAAAGAATAGAAAAATTGAGGCATTCGATGTCCTTACTGCTACCCATTATTTTTTTACTGGCTGCGACTTTAATTTTTGTTCCATTGGCCAAGCGCTATATGGGCACTACTGTTTTGGGTTATCTCATCGCAGGGCTGGTACTTGGTTCCAATGTCTCAGGGCTGGTTGAAGATCCTCAACTGATCCAATCATTGCTCGAACTCGGTATGATTGCGGTCATGCTCTTTCTAGGTCTTGCGTTTCGACCAGTACAACTCTGGGTAGAGCGTCGAAGTATTCTTAAACATAGCGGCTTACCACTCGCAATCATCATTCCACTTTTAGTCGGTGCTTGTTTCCTACTATTGAATCAATTGCTGACCAGTCTCATTCTTGGCTTCGCACTGGCACTCTCCGCGGTTACTTTAGTGCAGCAACTACTACAGAAAAAACAACAACTGCATAACCAGTTGGGGCAAGCCTGTTTAGCCACACTGCAATTTCAGATTTTTATCACAGTGGTTCTGATTGCGCTTTTTCCTTTGCTAGAAGAAACCGCATCTACAAGACATGGGATTGCTTATTTTGCTGCGATTATTGCTACGATTTCAGGTCTGTTCCTCGCCAGTCGCTATCTGGTACGTCCAGCCTTCCGCTTTTTAGCCAAAAAAAATAGCATTCAACTTATCCCTGTGCTGAGTGCCTTGATCATTGTCTCGGTCATTCTGATTATGGATATTTTAAATATTCATGTCTTGATTGGTGCATTTTTAGCAGGCTTATTATTAGCAGAAACCGAATTCAAAGCTGAAGTTGAACGTATTCTTGAACCCTTTAAAGATGCTGCAATTGGGTTGTTTTTTCTAGCGATTGGTCTAGGTCTTTCACTTGAACCCCTAACTCAGACGCCATTATTAATCTTAGGTTCAATCTTTGGATTGGTACTGATCAAGGCGGGTGTTATTGCAGCAATCCGTTATTATCAGCAACGTCATGCCAGATTCAGCACCTTGTTTGCAATCACCTTGGCTCAAAGTGGTGAACTCACTTTTATTCTGCTCAAACTGGCAGAAAGTGAAGATCTGCTCAGCAAAGCCTTAATACAACCTGCCTTGCTGATTGTGTTCGGTTCGATGTTATTGACGCCTCTGCTGTACTGGCTCTTTGATGCAGAAATTTTGCCACGATTGCAGAAAAAAGTACCCGTTGCGCCTGAAGATGTGCCGCAACATCCGATTCTGATCGTTGGTTTTGGACGCTTTGGACAAGTGGTTGCCCGAGTTTTGCATGCGCAAGGCAAACAATTCAGTGTGATTGACAGCAACCAACCTGATGCTGATTTTATTGAACAATATGGACATCGTTTTTTTGATGCCGACGTGACTCAGGTCGACAACTTACGTGCTGCGGGAATCGAATACTGCAAGCTACTGATTCTCGCAATTGATGATGTTGAAGACAGTATGAATCTGGCACGTTATCTGCGTTTGAATCATCCCGACCTGACGCTATTTGTGCGGGCACGCGACCGACATCACGCCCATTTACTCAATGGTTTAGGCATCCAATATATGTGGCGTGAAACCTATGCCGCTTCGCTGGATATGGCACAGCAGGCTTTAGTCGAAACTGGCCTGTCAAATCTTGATGCACAAACGCAGATGGAACGTTTTAAGCAACAGGATGAGCTACTTCTTATCCAGCAACATTGGGTACAAGAACAGCAAGAGATTGTTGAACATTATCCAAGTGCGATTGCAGAACTTGAGTATTTATTTGAAAACACAAAAACTTTGCAGCCAGATCGCATGCGCAATGATCAAAACACACAAAGTGATGCAAATTCACTCAATGAAACATCTTGAGTTTTAGCAAACTGACACCATTATTGACTGCATACATGCACCTTTTTATAAAGCCTTAAGTGCTTTTCAAAGCAGCGCATTGCTTTGTTTTCCCTGTGCGGGATACTGGAGAAAAATATGTCTGATTTACGCCAACGCTTTTTTATTGAGGACTGCCCTGTTCGCGGTGAAGTGGTGCATCTGGAAGAAGCATTGCAAACCATTTTGGCGCAACGTGAATATATGCCTGCAGTACAAAGCCTGTTGGGCGAAATGTTAAGTGCCACAGCATTACTTGCCAGCACACTGAAAATCCGTGGTCGTATTAGCTTACAGATTCAGGCAAGCGGCACCTTCAAATGGGCAATGGCTGAATGTAACCATTTAGGTGAAGTTCGTGCTCTGGCTGATTATGAAGAAGATCCAAGATTTGTAGAAGGTCATGATAGCCGCACGGTACTTGCAGCGTTAACCAATCCGGTTCTGTTCATTAATATTGAACCTGAGCACGGCGAACGCTATCAAGGGATCGTACCGCTTGATCAACCGACCTTGGCAGGCTGCTTGACGCAATATTACGATTTATCGGCGCAGATCCCGACGCATATCGTATTGGCGACCAACAGCAAACGTTCAGGTGGTTTATTGATCCAATTACTTCCTCGTAATGATGAAGAAGAGCAAAAAATGGTGGACGAAGACCTATGGCCTCGTCTGACCATGCTTACTGAAACCTTAAAACCAGAAGAGCTGACCGATCTTTCAGCCAATGAAATCCTCTATCGTTTGTATAACGAAGAAAAAGTGCGTTTGCCTGAAATTGAACAGTTAAAGTTTGGTTGCACCTGCTCTAAAGAGCGTTGTGCCAATGCATTGATTCAGATTGGTGTAGATGCGGTACACGAAACTTTAGAAGCACAAAACCCGATCCAGATGGATTGCCAGTTCTGTAATACACGCTATGAATTTACAGCAGAAGAAGCTTTGGCTTTATTCGGTGAACATTTAAGTTAATTTACCCAATGTTCAAAAATAAAAAGAGACGGGCTTCCGTCTTTTTTTATTTTGTATTAAGGTCTACCCGATAAAACAATTTTCAAATCTCCCAATAATATCGACCTTATGATTAAGCTATGAATTACTTCGAATATTTGCTGTTTATTGTGAGTGTGGTGGTCCTCATTGCCACGCCCGGCCCTGTGATGATTCTGGTGGCCAGTGCAGGACTCAAAGGCGGTTATAAAAAAGCTTTACAGACCATTTTTGGTACCAACTTTGCCTCTTTAATCCTGATTTTTATTTCAGTGCTGATTCTCAAAGGCTTTCTGACCATTGATGAAAATTACCTGAAAGCCATTCGGGTATTAGGTTGCCTTTACATTGCCTATCTTGGTTATAGCATTATTAAAGAAGTCATTCAGGCACCGCATCCAACTGCAATTCAAACCGTATCGGCACAAAATGGTGGTTTTAAGAAAGGGTTTCTGGTCGGAATTTCCAATCCTAAAGATATTATTTTCTTCTCGGCATTTTTCCCGCAATTTATTTCAATTTCATCCAATATCAATTTTAGCCTCAGTCTATTGACCGTGACGTGGATCGTTCTGGATTTCTTGACCTTATCTTTGGTGTATCTGTTCTTCCGTCGCTTATCGCAAAGCAGTATTTATCCAAAAATTCTCGGTTTATGCGGTGCCTTGCTGGTCTTGATTGCGCTCTATGGTCTAATCGAAACCTTTATCTAGACGTTCAACCAAGCCAAATAAAATTATTTACACACTCTTTTCTGATTCAAACAGAACAAGTCTTATACAATCGAATCCATTGAAATCTCTTGGATTCGTTTCATAATGAAAGAAACACAACACTATTATATTTAAAGATCATGGCAAAAAATTATTATGAAGAGCTAGGTGTTTCCAGAGATGCCTCAGCAGATGAAATCAAAAAAGCCTATCGAAAACTGGCGCGTAAATATCATCCTGACATTAGTAAAGAAGCGGATGCGGAAGCCAAAATGCAGGCGATTAATGTCGCCTATGACACCCTAAGCGATAGCAGCAAGAAAGCAGAATATGATCAGATGCTGGATCACCCACAAGGTTTTTCCAACTTTGGTCAAGGCAACCAAAGCGGTTTCGATGGTTCGCAGTTCTATCGCCAGAGTTCAGGAGAAGGGGCTGATTTTAGTGGCTTTGAAGACCTGTTTGGTCGTTTTGGTTCAGGCTTTGGTGGTGGGCAACAACGCTCTCAACGCCAACAGCGTAGCTATCGGGGTGAAGATCAACATGCCAGTATTCAGGTCGATTTAGATATCGCCTATCACGGATCAACCCAGCAAATCACGCTACAAATTCCGACTTATAACGTCTATGGTGAGCCTGAGGTTCAACGCAAAACCTTAGAAGTTAAAATTCCAAAAGGAATGAAGGAAGGTCAGCAAATCCGTCTCAATGGTCAAGGCCAGAGTGGTATCAATGGCGGCGCAAATGGCGATCTTTATATCGAGATTCAGTACAAGGATACTGACCGTATTCGTGTTGAAGGTGCTGATGTATATCAAACCATTGATGTCAGTCCTTGGGAAGCGGGTCTCGGGCAAAGTATTGAAGTCGATACCCCTGCTGGGCAGCTCAAAGTGAACTTGCCGAAAAATGCCAAGAATGGGCAACAGTTACGTTTAAAAGAGAAAGGTATTCCGAATAAGACTGCGGGGCATCTGTACCTGATTATTAATATTGTTTTACCGCCAGCGCACAGTGAGCAAGAGCAACAGGCTTATCAACAATTTGCCGAAGCCTTTGCTGCATTCAAACCTCGTGCCTCATAAGGAGTAAGATCATGACAACGATTCAATACAAAGAAATTCAATATGACGGTCACTGCCAAGTTGAAATCATTGATGAACAATTGGCACTTGATCTTGAACACTTTGCAGAAGCATGTGGTCAAAGTACCGAATGGGTACTCAAACTGATCGATTATGATATTTTGCAAATCTCTGTCGATCCGCAAAGCTATCAGTTTATCGGTGAAGATGTCAGTCGCGCTCGACGTGCCTATCGGCTGCAACGTGACTTTGATGCAAGCCTGTCAGCTGTAGCCGTGATGCTGGATTTAATCGATGAAGTGCAACAGCTTCGCAAACAGCTCAAACATTTTCATTAACCAATGTTCTTAATTTAACGAACAACTAGATAAAATCTGATACTCGAGGGGGTCATCCACAACCTGAGCGAAGATAAACAAAGCACTGCTTTGTCTGAAGCGCAAGACGAACAGCTATGCTGTGAGTATGGTATCAAAAGTGAACCTTGCGGAGCTTTAGTCGCTCCTCATGTGGATGACGGTGCCTTTGCTCTTGCGAAGCTTTAAACGCTTCTCAGGGCGAAACCAAAGTAAGGCGAGCCTGAACGAACCAAAGCGATTAAAGCTTTGGTGAAGTGCAAGACGAAGTAGTTAATCCTGAGAACGGATGAGAACTCAGTATGACTCCGCTAAAAATTACTTTTTAACAATGAAATATTTGAACGAAATCTGTTATTTTAGCTTGGTCATTTTCTCCACCTCTTTCAGCGTTTGCTTAATCGGTTCATAGTCCAGAAACCATAGCAAATTCAGATTACGCTGCTTATGTTGCTGTGCTAACAAATCAATCACGCTCCGCTCACCGCGCCCAACCAGATGCTGACGATAGAAATAATATAGCAGCAACACAGTACTCATCAGCATTACGCCCAGCATGATCCAGAATCCGACAGGTGATTTCAACCCTGGAATAAACTCAAAGTTCATCCCATACACACCCGTTAATAAGGTCAATGGCGCAAAAATGGCCGTAATAATCGCCAAGATGCGCATGTTTTCATTGGTTTGATTGGCAATCGCAGAAAAGTGCAAGTCGATAGCCGACTGAATCGCATTACGCAAACGTAAGGTATGTTTCTGTACCCGTTCGACATGGCTCATCAGGTCATTCAAGCGCACCAGCAAGATGTCTTGCGCCTTATGCTTATGCTCACCCACGACATGATGATAATTATCCACCAGTTCATCTCTAAACTCCTGCAAGGTTTCAATCTGCTCCTCACATAAATTTTCGATTTGCTGGAATGCCATGTCTTCATGAAATAACTGATGCCATTGCTTAAAACGACGATTACCCTGTAACAACTGCTGCTGCCAATATTCAACCCGACGCGTTAACGGTGTGCGCAGATTCAGATAACCATCAATCATGCTGTTCAGCAAGCGCAAGCAGAGGTCTGCGGGCGTCGCAGGTAATTTACGTGGTTTATTCTGCTCGGCAATCGGACGTCCCATAATGGTCTGTAGACGTTGTATATAGCTTTCGACTGCCTTATTGCCCTGCTCGCGTACACTCACCAGAAATTGTGGCGTCAGGATAAAACTCATTGGCGTGGTGGCGAGCCCAAAAACACTCTCATGGGATTCCAGAACATTCTCACTTTCAAGAATCTGATCATCTGGGCTAATTAACTTACGGAATACCAAGAGATCGTATTCTTCAACCGTATCAAAAGCACAAGGATGCTCAATATTGAGTAAATCGCGCATATGGAATTCATTCAAAATCAATCCCGTATGCCGACAAATATCGCTTTGCCACGTCTCGGTATGATTGACCAGATCCTGTCTTAAACTATCGACCCATAAAAATTCCAGCGCGTGTTCTGCTTGTTGTTCTGTACTAATAAAAATTGTGTTTTCACTGTTATGGCGATAAAAATAATAAAGCTGCATAGGACAATATGAATTTGGATAGCTACTGAAATGCTGCCATGAAGCGTCGTAAAAAGCTATCGCTATTCAACCCGCTATTTCCTGCACAATAAAAAAGCCTCACATAGAGGCTTTTTTAACAAATAAAAGATTATGCATCTTCTTTAACGATACCGTGCTTTAACGCCAGATCGAGTTGTTCTTTATCTAATGCCTTATCCCATTTCGCAACCACGATAGTCGCACATGCATTCCCGACAAGGTTGGTCAATGCACGACATTCAGACATGAAACGGTCAATACCTAAAATCAGCGCCATACCTGCAACTGGAATTGCGGGCACGACTGAAAGTGTAGCTGCCAAGGTAATGAAACCCGCACCAGTGATTCCTGCTGCACCTTTAGAGCTCAGCATCGCCACCAATAAAATGGTGATCTGTTGAGTCAGCGTCAATTCAATATTACATGCCTGCGCGATAAACAAGGCTGCCAAGGTCATGTAAATATTGGTACCATCTAGATTAAATGAATAGCCTGTCGGAATGACCAAGCCAACCACTGATTTCTCACAGCCCGCCTTTTCCATTTTCGCCATCAATGAAGGTAATGCTGCTTCAGATGAACTGGTACCGAGTACCAACCAGAGTTCATCTTTAATATAACGAATCAGATCAATAATCGAGAAGCCGTTATAGCGTGCGACCGCACCTAGAATCACAATGACAAACAGTAAGGCCGTAATATAGAAGGTCGCAATCAGCAACATCAAATTACCAATCGAACTAATCCCATATGCACCAATGGTAAAGGCCATTGCACCAAACGCACCAATCGGCGCGAACTTCATCAACATCCCAACCAAGGTGAAAACTGGATTGGTCAATTGTTGAAGAAAGTCTGTAACTGGACGGCCTAAATCACCTGATTTTGCCAAAGCCAAACCAAATAATACGGCAACGAATAGAACCTGAAGAATTTGTCCCGATACGAATGGGCTGACCAAAGTATCTGGAATAATATTCATTAAGAAGCCAGTAATCGAAGATTCATGCGCCTTAGCTGCATATTCATCGACTTTGGTGCTGTGTAAGGTACTTGGATCAATATTTAAGCCATGACCTGGCTCAATCACATTTCCGACAATCAGACCCACAATCAAAGCCAAGGTTGAAAAGGTCAGGAAGTAAATCATTGCCTTCCCGGTAACTCGTCCAACACTTCCAATATTTTTCATCCCTGCGATCCCTGTTACAACCGTCAGGAAAATCACAGGAGCAATGATCATTTTCACCATTTTAATGAATGCTTCGCCCAGTGGCTTCAAGCTTTCACCAAACTCAGGAAAGAAATGACCGAGTAGTATCCCCGCAACAATTGCGAAGATCACTTGTACATAGAGAATTTGATAGAACTTTGGTTTCTTGGGAGGTTGTTGGTCATCTTGACCTGCGGCTACATGATCGACAAGCATGTGCAATATTCCTTCATATTGAGATGAACAAATAGACTTCCGACTGTCTATCTAAAACCACATAAATACGGCAGGCACGGAAATTTGGGGAATTCTACGTTAGTTGTTGGGCTCAGATTTAAAGCATTAGACTAATGTCTAATATAAAGAAATTTTATGTTTACAGTTTCAACTTTTTATACTTATAACAATCATTAACTTAATAAAAAAAGCGCATTGTTTGTACAATGCGCTTTTTTTAGTCGAAAGACTGAGCTAGCTTATGCTTGCTCGATATCTTTCATTGTCAACTTGATACGACCACGGTTGTCGACATCAGCAACTTGTACTTTAACTTCCTGACCTTCTTTCAATACGTCAGTCACGTTCGCAATACGTTCGTTTGAAATTTGCGAAATATGAAGAAGACCATCAGTACCCGGCATGATGTTGACGAATGCACCGAATTCTACAATACGGATTACTTTACCGTCATAGATCTTACCTGGTTCAACCTCAGCAGTAAGTGCTTGAATTTTTGCAATCGCAGCACGAGCAGCAGCTTTAGTTTCACCAAATACGCGAACTGTACCGTTATCTTCAATATCAATTGCAGCTTTAGTTTCTTCAGTAATGGCACGAATCGTTGCGCCGCCTTTACCAATAACATCACGGATCTTGTCTGGATTGATGTTAATCACTTCAAATGTCGGTGCATTCGCACTGATTTCTGCACGCGCACGTGAAATCACTTTATTCATTTCATTGAGGATGTGCATACGACCAGCAAATGCTTGGTTTAATGCAACTTCCATGATTTCTTCAGTGATACCTTCGATCTTGATATCCATTTGAAGTGCAGTAATACCGTTTGCAGAACCTGCGACTTTAAAGTCCATATCACCTAAGTGATCTTCATCACCCAAGATGTCAGAAAGTACTGCGAAACGCTCGCCTTCTTTCACTAAGCCCATTGCGATACCCGCAACTGGTGCTTTAAGTGGAACACCTGCATCCATAAGTGATAATGAAGCACCACATACAGAAGCCATTGAAGATGAACCGTTAGATTCAGTAATATCAGAAACGATACGAATTACGTACGGGAAGCGGTCAGCCGCTGGAAGAACAGCTTGAACACCACGACGTGCTAAACGGCCATGACCGATTTCACGACGCTTTGGACCAGATTCACGACCAGTTTCACCTACAGAGTATGCAGGGAAGTTATAGTGCAACATGAAGTTGTCAGTTTTCGTACCTGAAAGGGTATCAACCATCAACGCATCACGCGTGTTACCTAAAGTTGTTGTAACCAACGCCTGAGTTTCACCACGTGTGAATAACGCAGAACCGTGTGCACGGTCTAATACGCCAACTTGTACGTCGATACCACGAACAGTTTTGGTATCACGACCATCAATACGCGGCTTACCAGACAAGATGTTGTCACGTACTGTACGGTATTTAAGGTCTTCAAATAATTCATTTACTTCGTCAGCAATACCCGTTTCGTCATTTTCAGGAACGAACTGAGCAACCGCTTCTGCATAAAGTGCATCAAGTGCCGCATAACGGTCTTGTTTGATTGCAATCGTATATGCTTCAGAAATCTTCGCTTCGAAAGCGGCTTTTAATTGCTCAAGAAGCACTTCGTTTTTGCTTGGAGCAACCCAAGTTGATTCTACTGCGCCCGCAGCAGCAGCAAATTCTTTAATCGCTTGAATTGCGATTTGCATTTCGTCATGACCGAAAAGAACAGCACCAAGCATTTGGTCTTCTGAAAGCTCTTTCGCTTCAGATTCAACCATTAATACTGCAGATTCAGTACCAGCAACAACAAGATCAAGATCAGATTGTGCAAGTTGTTCGAAGTTCGGGTTAAGAACGTATTCACCGTTAATTAAACCAACACGCGCACCACCGATTGGACCACGGAATGGTGTACCTGCAATTGACAATGCAGCAGATGTACCGAGCATTGCAGCAATATCGGCATCCATGGTTTTGTCAGAAGAAACAACAGTTGCTGTTACTTGAATCTCGTTGAAGTAACCTTCTGGGAACAACGGACGGATTGGACGGTCGATCAAACGTGAAATTAAAGTTTCAGCTTCAGAAGCACGACCTTCACGCTTACCGTAACCACCAGGGATACGACCAGCAGCATATTGTTTTTCTTGGTAGTTAACAGTCAACGGGAAAAAGTCTTGACCCGCTTTTGCTTTAGGTTGGGCAACAACTGCAACCAGAACAGTCACGCCACCCATGGTAACTAAAACTGTATTGGCTTGACGTGCAACACGACCCGTTTCTAAAACAACTTGATGTTGACCAAATTGAAATTCTTTACGAATGATATTAAACATTGACATGTATTATATTTTCCTAGTTTTATTCTAGTGAGACCCCTAAGGTTTGGCATTCAGACCACCACTAGCGTGTGGATAAATGACAAAGCTTAGAAGCCATCGCACTAGATCAAAAATTTTTAAATAAAAGTTAAACACAAAGAAGGAGCGAACAAGCGCCCCTTCTAAACTCACCTAACGGAAATTAGGCGAAACTCTCTTTTCAGCGATAAGGCATTGCAACATGCGAAATAGCGAAAACAAAGTAAAATCGAATTAACGACGTAAACCTAATGCGCCGATCAAAGCAACATAACGACCGTGATCTTTACCGTTTAAGTAGTCAAGTAATTTACGACGTTGGTTTACCATACGAATCAAACCACGACGGCTGTGATGGTCGTGTTTGTGTTCTTTAAAGTGACCTTGCAAATCATTGATTTGAGCAGACAATAAAGCAACTTGTACTTCAGGTGAACCAGTGTCGTTTTCAGCACGAGCAAATTTAGCGATGATCTCTGCGCGATCTGCGTTAGTTAAAGCCATTCGATTTCTCCGAGATGCTTAAAAAATAAAATGATATTGATCAGTTGAAAACAACTGACTGCCGTGCATCACTACAGCAAGGCGCTATTTTAAGTGATCTATCGCTATATTGCAAAATTGTTTTATGTTTGCTGGCATTTCGGCAGCTGACAGCATTGCACAAAATAGGCACACTACCCTTGCTCTGTTTAGATTCATGACGGAGGAAAAAAGAAAATGAAAAAATTGCGAGGGATGCGTGAAAATTTTATCAACCAATACTTGCTACGTTCCACATGACCTCAATCAGGTGATTCGCACCAAAGATGAAGTTTCGGCTGAATTGGGTGGCATGACAGAAAAGCAGATTCAAAAAATCTGGAGCAGTGTCGAAGCGCTCTATAAAACGGGGAATTATCCACTCATCACTTTATGTTTACGCCGACAGGGACAAATTCTGTTAAACCGCAGTATTGGCTATGCGCAAGGCAACTCGACGGAAGGCTTAGCACCTGATGCCAAAATTGCGACACCAGATACACCTGTCTGCCTGTTTTCTGCATCTAAAATGGTGACAGCCATGTTAGTGCATATGCTGGATGAGCGTGGCGACCTGAATTTACTTGATCCGATTAGCTATTACATTCCTGAATATGGTGTCAATGGCAAACGCCGTGCCACGATTTTTCATTTACTTTCGCATCGTGGCGGTATTCCTCGTATTGATAGCGAAGTAACGCCAGAGCTACTCTTTAATCAGGAAGAAATCTTAAAACTGCTTTATGCCGCGAAACCAGTTTCCCCTTCAGGTACGCATCTTGCCTATCATGCCGTAACTGCCGGTTATATTCTGGGTGAAATTGTTCAACGTGTGACAGGACAAAGTGTTCGCGAATTCCTCGCCGAGCACATCGAAAAACCGATGGGCTTAGACTATTTCAACTATGGTTTAAAACAAGAATATCGCGATGATGTTGCCTTGAACTATGCGACAGGGATTCATCCAAGCTTAGGCACAGATTTTTACCTCAACCATGTATTAGGAGGTGGTCTGCAACTGGCAGTGGATGTCACCAATGATCATCGCTTTATGGATACGATTTGTCCTGCGGGTAACATTTATACCAGTGCTGAACAAGCGGGACGATTTTTTGAAATGCTGCTCAGTGGCGGCAAATATCAAGACAAGCAAATCATGAGTGAAAAAACCGTATTCCGCTCAACCTTACCGACCTCTGGCATTAGTCTGGATCGAACCCTGTTGGCACCAATGCGTTATGCACTGGGGCCAATGCTGGGTAGTAATCCTGTTGGCTTATTTGGTCCAATGACAGGTCAGGCGTTTGGTCATATCGGTTTCTCAAATATTTTGTGTTGGGCTGACCCTGAACGTGATATTAGTGTGTCCTTGCTTACCACAGGTAAATCAGTCGTAGGTACACATCTGCCTGCACTGGCAAAAACGTTGTACCAGATCTCCACAAATTGTCCAAAAATTCCGAAAAACCAGCGCCGTTCACTGTTTGCGACAGATCGTACTGAGGCGGATCTGGTTTAGCACTTAAATTAAGAAAAACATCAAAACAAAAAAAGCCCAAGTTTCAACTTGGGCCTTTGCGCTGAGGTTTTATTATTATCATTTTGCTTTATTTTTCTTGTTAACTCTTCTTCTCCTTTCACATTCATACCCTCTGAATGATCTTACACACATCATTGTCTTTATTATCTCGTTCTTGTGTGTGCTGTTTCTATACTGACTATTCTGTCAGAATCAATTGTGGAGAAAAATAGCATTTTTCTTATCTCTGTGTAAGATAAAACGTACAAGTCTGTATAACATTTAACTTAATAATAACAAAAAATTGTTCTACAACAGAATTCTCATTTCTTCTTTTTATCTGACTTGATTCAACACACACAAAGTGACAAAAACATGAATATTCACGTTTTTGAGTGGATTATAGAAATAGATTGATGGTGAAAAATTTGACGTGCTGAAACAGTAAAAATAAAAAAGCCCTGTAGTCTCTCCCAAAACTACAAGGCTTAGCGGCTGTAAGTTTCCTCTCTTATCACTTACTTCACTGTAAGTTCGCTGTCATCACGACGTTATTATTATATTTTTGCGATTTACCTAGCTTTCCGTGCTAGGCTCTTTGTGGGTACATAATCTCAAAAAGCTTTAATTTGCTCTAGCGACAATATCTCGAATCTTTGTAAGCTTTTACTTACAAAAGCTCATATTTTGTAGAATAAGTTCACAATATAACCAAATTGATCTTTTGCACTAAACCACTGCGGCGTACTGTTCGTGTTGTGAGCGCCTGTTGTAACGCATTTGGATCAGCCAAAATACTCACCACTTTTTTCGCTCGAGTGACCGCTGTATAGATCAGTTCCTGACTCAGCAATTTCTCCGCACTTGCATCCAGTACAATCGCGGTATGAGTAAATTCGGAACCTTGAGATTTATGGATCGTCAAGGCAAACGCTGTTTGCATATTTCGTGGTAAACGATGTGCCGCAATCCATTTGTTCAGGCTGGGGAAAAAGACTTCAAACTGCTGAGGTTGGGTTCTATGTTTGAAGCAGATCCCGATATCCCCATTGGAAATACCGAGTTGGTAATCATTATAGGTCATCATCACTGGACGTCCGATATACCAGTCCCCTACGGCAATTTGTTTGAGTTGCTGGTTCAGCCATTGTTCAGCATGACGATTCAGCTGTTCGATCCCCAATTGTCCGTGGCGAATCGCGGTTAAAATACGATAGTCATCAAAGGCCTGTATCACCTGTGAGGTATATTGCTCGGGTTCATCTGCCTTTAGATATGTTTTTAATGCCTCGACATAGCCTTGAAAACCATACATTAATTTCTGCTGTGCCGTCGTAATATCAGCCTCATTCTGTTCTGGCAGATACTCAAGCTGAATCAGGTCAGGCATATCTTTAGATAAGACCACTGCTTGTAAAGCTGTTGCTGGTACGATCTGACTTTCCAGATTTTCCAATACAGAAGCAGCTTCTGCCTGATTGTGCTGATCCTGAATAAATCTTGCCAATTGTCCAATCTTGGCCTCCCCAGAGAAACGACGACTGGTTTGCAGTTGCACCCGATTCTCCGCTAGTGCAGGAACTTGCTGTAAATCTGCCAAGACTGCCCCAACATCAACCGAAGCCAACTGATTGGCATCTCCCAATAAAATAATGCGGCAAGCATCAGGCACCGCTTCAAATAAGGCAGTTGCCAGATTTAAATCCAGCATTGATGCTTCATCGACCACAATCACGTCATAAGGTAAAGGTTGCTTCTGATTAAAACGAGGAATCTTGCGATTGCCCATACCCAATAAACGATGCAGAGTTTGTGTATTCTGATGCCGTAATTCATCGGTAATCAGTCCCGATGCCACCAGTTTTGGATCATTAAATGAGTTCTGTAATGCTTCCTGCATACGTTGTGCTGCTTTGCCTGTCGGTGCCGCCATCGCAATCCGAATATCAGGAATCATCTGATTCAGGGCAGCAATAATACGTGCCAACGTATAGGTTTTACCTGTACCCGGCCCGCCTGTAATAATACTCAGCCCTTGTTGCAACACCATTTTCAATGCCGCCTGCTGATGTTCATCACTCAGTAAGTCTTGATAATCCTCAGCCTGAATGCTCTGAATCGTTTGTCGCTTTAATCGACAAATCTGATGAGCGAGGCGTTGCTCTAGTTGCCAATATCGGTATAATGCCAAGCCCTGCTGATCATAGACGCACGGCGCCACCTGAGTGGTTGCAAGCTCACTAGAAACAGCAAGATCTCCGAGGGCTTCAAGCTGTAGTGGATTGACTTCAATACAACTATCGCCTTGCAAGCTGGCCTCAACCAGTTGCTGTAATACTTGTGCAGCGCCAACGGATTGCGATGATTGAGAAAATGTTGCTTGTGTGAGGTAGTTACTCCACATATTCAACCAAGTCATTTGCTCAGGCTGATTATCCACTAGCTTGTCCACAGAGTTATCCTCAAACTTACCCACACGCTTGTCCACAAGGTTATAAACATATTTATCCACATGATAAGTTTTTGTTTAGTTTAGCTTCATACATTTTATCTACACCATTTTTCCTGCTTTATCCTCAGAGAAATATCCAAGAATTGCATCCAAACGCAAGATAAATTCGTCCTCAGGTTTCCAGTACAGACAGCCTTGTTGCGCCTGTCCATTCATCCCACGTAAATATAAATAAGATGCCCCGCCCAAATGCTGCTCTATGCTGTAGTTCTGCAATTTCACGCCCAGATAACGGTGCAACGCGACCAGATATAAAGCCGCTTGTAGCCAATAACTAGAGAGCGACATACTTTCTGCAATCTGCTCATGTTGGTAATCGGCTTGGTCCGTACCTAAATAATTACTTTTATAGTCGGCGATATGGTAACGCTGACCATCGAAGTAAACCAAATCGATTGAACCATTCAGATAACGGGCAGACTTGGCCTCCAGCAGTTCAGGCATCTGTATCTCATATTCTTCAAACAGTTGCTGCACACGCTGCATCGCCAGCACCCGATCCGATAAGGCCAGATAGAATGGACATTCCGATAGATATTGCCCCGCGAGCAGTTGCTTTAATTGAAAGCCCTGATTCAGTGGCGTTACCAGCACATCCTGTAACCATGCCGCAATCCATTCATACAGTTGCTGTTCTGGTTGCTCCTGCGCTGGAAAGTGCTGCTGATATTGTTCGAGTAAATCGCCCCATAAACTTTGATAGGTATTTTTAAAACGACGGCGAATTTCCTCAATCCACGTTTCAGGACGCTGAAAATCAATCTGCTCAAGAATCTCATGCAGAAAGTTGCCCGCCAGCGTACCTTTAGGAAAGAATTGCTTAATCCATGCGATCGGTTGAGAGGTTGCTAAACTCTGATGACTGGCAAGATTGAGTTCATCTTCGGCCTGTTCAAAATCGGGGTCGATATTTGCCAGTCGGTCAACGCGATTGGCCTTGTGCTTGAGATGCTGCGCTAAATAACTGAAACTGGTCTTACCACGTGCATAAAAGCGTTGCTCAGGCAAAGGCTGGGCAGCAAGCTGAAGCTTTTGTTTGTCTTGCTGATGATAGGCGGCATACGGTCGTTCAAGTACCAAAGCTTCATCTGCACAGCAACGATGCTGGAATAGCTCACCCTGATTTTTCCAGAATGCCAGACCAGAAAACTTATTTTTATCCCCTTTTTCAGGTTCAAATACCGCATAAACCCGATGGCTGGCACGCGTCAGCGCCACATACCATAACCGGTTTTGCTCAGCTAAGGCGCGTTGCTGATGTTGATCTAGCTCATCCTGCTGTAGAAAGTTCTTATCTGCGACAGCAACCACCCGTTGGGTACGGATCTGCCCTGTTTCTGGATGCTGAATTTCCGCAGTCGAAAAGTTTAGACTCTTCTGCATTTCAGCAAAGGCTTTATTGGCACCAAGCAGAAACACGATTTTATATTCCAGCCCTTTGGACTGATGAATCGTCATCAACTGTACGCCGGCTTCACTGGACAGCTTATGTTCTAGCTCCCATTCACGGTCACTAGGCGAATGCAGTTGTTTGAGATACCAGTGATACAGATTTTGTATACCTTGCACATGTTCGCTGTGCTGACTCAGAATATCGGTGAGATGACGTAAATTGACCACCGCACGCTCATTATCTTTACTCTGCGTTGCCACCAGTTGCTGCCAGATGCCAAACTGGTTTAAACAACGTTGCCACGCCGCCAGAAAACCTTGATTGAGCCACATTTCCCGTATTTCGTCCAGTTGCTGGATATAAGCACTTAAGCCTTCTGGACTTTGCTCAAGTGCCAACAAACGGGTTAAATCAAAGCCAAATAAACGGCTCAGTAAGGCACGCTTTAATTTGGCCTCATCATAAGGATTGAGAATGGCGGTTAACAACGCCCCGATATCCTGTGCAATCGCTGAATCAAAGACACTACGTTTGGAAGGACGGTTGACCCGAATTCCCAAACGTTCCAATACATATTGCACTTCATCGAGTTGGCGATGGCTACGGGAGAGTACCGCAATATCATCTTCGCAAATGGCTTGAGGGGCTTCACCCTCCAAATACAATTGTGTTGCATGCGCCTGATTGAGCAGGGTCTGTATTTTCCAGGCCACTTGGGTCGCTTGTTCATTGCCATCCTGTAGTTGCAACCAGCGTAATGGTGCGGGATTGATCTTGTTATTTTCAATCAAGGCAGGATGTGGACGCGATCCCGCCTGAATCGGGTCATACAATACCTGCTCACCAAAATCTGTCTGTCGCTGGAACAGGACATCCACCACCTCGACCAGCTCTTTCACTGAACGATGGTTATGAATCAGCTTATAGACACGCCCCTGCTTTGCCATAATATCCTGATGGGCATTCAGGAACGTCAGCATATCACCGCCACGGAAACCATAAATGGCCTGTTTACGATCCCCGACCATGATCATGCAGCCCTTTTTATAGCGCTGTGGATGTCGCCAGATACTGCCTAACATATCATCCTGATCTTGGTTGGTGTCCTGAAATTCATCCACCAGAATCAGCGGATAACGTGCCTGTACAAATACGGCAAAACGTTGTCCCTGCTCACCTTTTAATGCTTCAGACAAGGTTTTAATTTGCTGGGAAAATGTGGTTTCGCCCTTTTGCTGCAATACTTGTGGCAGCCTTTTTTTGACTTCAATACACAGATAGGCTTTTAGATAGACCTGTAATTGTTCAAATTGTTGCTGTGTGTGTTGTAATGCCTGACCAAGCGTCTGTAACTGCAATATTGCGGGATGTTGATAAAATCCATCACTAATGTCTGCAGGACATTTCTTAAAAATTTTCTGATTATCGAGCTTGTCTAAAAATTTAAATAAGGCATCGCGATCTGCCTCAAAATAAGCATCAAAAACCTGTATCGATGCAGGTTGCTTTAAAGCGTTTAATAGCGCAGGACAATGCACTGTAAACAGCTTATTAAAAGCATGGTTGCGGAAAGACGTACCATTAATATGGGAATAATGCGCGCCATCTAGATGAAAATATTCAGCCAACTCAGCCAATTCAATCTGTTCAGCTTGCTGCTGCCATTGCTGTAATTGCGCTAGTTCAATCTCAGGCATGGCTGGCAATTTAAATTGAGCTGAACTAAAGTTGAGAGAACTCTCGACCATCGAGACAAAATGGTCGACACTCTTGAGACCGCCGACGCTATAAAGTGCATCAATCACTTGTTGTGGTTGAGCCTGAATCCACTCACGCAACACATCATGAATCAATTGACGAGTATAGCTTTTTGCATCATCAGTAATCTGTGCCGCTTCGATCTTGCCACTTTCAAAAGCAAACTCTCTGAGCAACTTCTGGCTAAAACTGTCCAATGTTCCGACAAATAATTCATCTAACTGATCAATCACCAGTTTCAAACGTTCACAGGCGTAGGCAATACGAGGTGCAAAAGTCTGTAGAACTTGCTGTTTGAGCGGATCCGACTCTTGTACAGCCAATGCCTGAATATCCTGTTCCAGTACGGTACGTAACGGTTCCAGATATTGCTGCATCTCCACCAGACGTAAACGGATACGGCTTTTTAACTCGGCAGCGGCGGCACGGGTAAAGGTGGTTGCAATGACCTGATTAGGCAGATATTTCTCCAAGAAAATACGCACCATCAAGCTGGACAGTGTATAAGTCTTGCCTGTCCCCGCTGAGGCTTCAATCAGATGTAGACCTTCGAATTGAATATCCCGAATCGGTTGAAAAGACGTATTTTCTATAGATGACATAAGCCCCATACTCTGAAACTAAAACGATGCACAAAGGCATAGCAAGCATTTTTAATCATAACTGATTGTATTCGAACTTTCACAGCCGTTGTGCTGAGTCCACATCTCTCCGAATAGATGTTATACATCTATATTTCATCGTATTTCAGGATCTATCGCGATGAATATAGGCGATACGGGATATGTAATAAATAAATTCGAAGGAAAATAAATCTATGAAAAATATTATCTTTCTATCTGTCATTATTGGGGTAACTTTAGTTAGTGGATGTAGTAAGTCAAATAATAGCTCGGCAGCCCCGAATCATAGCGCCACAGCAGATACAACAAAAGATGACATTTCAGGTCATGATGACACAAATCACTCATCCAATACTTTTGTTATTCAAAACATCCCCATCTCAACCCATCAGTTTGGAGAATTTCCCTTTTTTAATCTTCCAGCAGGGTTGATCACCACGAACCCACCGATTCAACGTAAATATGACATCGTCTACTTTCCTATTAACGGAGTGATGACGCCCATCGAAGGCCGTGTATGGAAATCTCATATTTCTCTAGAGAAACCAGAAAATGGGGGCTGGTCTCTGCCTTACTTCTTAAAAAGTTACGATGATGCAATCACTGCGGTCGGTGGGAAAAAGATATTTGACGGAAAAATCACAGATCAGGAATATAAACGCTATCACGATCAGGCACCCTATTTAGGTGAAGATGGCTCGATTGGCTACGCGGATCAGGACATTAGAGTCTATATTATTCGCAGGCCAGATGGCGATGACATCTACCTTCAACTGACTGGTGATACAGCTTCTGGCCGCATCAATATTTTACAAGAAAAGCCATTTAAACAGACCATCACATTACTCCAGTCAGAGGAGATCCAGCAACAACTGGAAGATACAGGTAAAGCCATTCTATATATCAATTTCGACAGCAATAAAGCGACCTTAAAACCTGAAGGCATGGTCAGTATTCAAGAGATCAAGGAGGTACTCGATAAAGATCCTCAACTTAAACTTGAAATACAGGGCTATACAGACGATATAGGCAGTGCTGAGCATAACCAGAGGTTGAGTCAGGCACGTGCAGAAGCCGTCAAGAATGAGCTTGTTAGAGCCAACATTTCATCTGATCGGCTTCAGGCAACAGGCTTTGGGCAGAGTAAACCGATTGCAGATAATCAGACTGAGCAAGGAAAAGCGAAGAATAGACGAGTCGAGCTGGTCAAACTCAATGCTGACTAACAGTACCCATCCACCAACGCTTGTTGATATAGGAGAATCAAGATATTCCTACACTCAATAAGCGGGTGTTGCCGATGTGCTATTCCACACGTAAAAATTCAAAAATAGGTTGGTACAAGCAATAGGAATAGTGATCACAAGCATATTGCAATAACGCGGCTGCATCCTGTTCTTGCAAAATAAACTGCCAGTCACGATGTAACTTACAGGCTTCATTCTGGGTCATATCAAAGCCAGAGAAATCGCCTGTATCATTCCAATCTTTCAGCACCTGCTTTTGACTGTCTTCAACTAATACCTGCTTTGAATCCAGCTCAAACCATTCGTATTGCTTAGCTTTTTCTAGTGGCTTTAATATCAAGGCCGCAGGTAAAACCACAGGCTGTTGTTGTGCAGTTTGCCAAAGTTCCAGCCACGCCTGTAAATAAGTCTGTGCTTGCTGGGAACTTAAGCCTTCACAAATCACGGTCTGATCACTAAACACCACGATACGGCGTTTTTCAGTTGCAGCCTCATGATTCAATACCGTGAGCCACAACAGATACTCCAGCCAGACCTTGGCAAGACGCTTGGCGCGTGCGCTTGAGGCATCCAGACTAATCCAGTCCTGCCCGATGTGTTTCGGGGTCATACAACTGATCTGTAAATGTTTCGACACTCGCCAAACACGCTGTGTGGTTTCTGTCGGCGCTGGGGCATATTGCTGCAAACGTTCCAGTAAACGCTGTTGCTCTAAGCGGCTTTGCTGCCAAGCACTTTGCTGGACTTTGCCAACAGGCAACTGATCTTGTAATAACTGAGGTGAAGTCTTGTCATCATGCTGCTGTAAAAAATGACGAATGGCATATTTACCCAAGCCATCTAGCAATAGAGGCTCAGTTTGATCAACGAGCTCTGTTGCACTCAGGTTTTCTACACCCAACGTTTTTAAGTACAAACGGGCTGGGAAAGTAACATCCTGAATCCATTGCTGACCATCCAAAATCAGCATTTCATTATTTTCAACGGGATAAACGGTATTGACCCAAGCCGCTCGTTCTCCTTTTTCCTGCTGGATTTGCGAAGCAACTTTAAACCATTGATCTTGAAAACGAATATGGCCTTGTTCTGCCATAAAGCCTAATGGATCAAAGGGTTGTAAGCGATGAATATAGAAAAGTGGATACAACTGTATCGGGAGTTGCAAGGCTGCAAATTCTTTAGAAAAGTCCTCCATAATCCCCGAGTCACCCTTTTTTAAAGATGGGCTGAGAGCAATTTCCCCCAATGAAGTCTCTTCCTCTGAAAGAGATTTAGAGAGGGGTGGCTTTATAATCAGTGCCAAGTGATCACGGAAATTTTGTAACACACTGGATGGCTCTCGTACTTCACCATCATTCACATCAAAACCATTATAGAACAACCATAATTGTTCCTGCGCCAACAAGACCGCATCTAAAAAAGCGCCCTGATCATCTTCCAGACGAGAACGATCCCCCAATTGCTGACGTAACGCATCCATCAAATCAAAAGGAATATGACTATCACGATTTGGAAATTTTCCTGTATCCAGATTCAACATCACAATCAGTCGATAAGGAATGGGGCGAATCTGACCGATCTGGCTAAAGGTAATTTGCCCTGTGGGTTCAACCTGCGCTGACTGGCTTTCCAGCGTCCGTTGAATTTCTTCAATGATATAAGGCAGGGGCAAAGAAATCTGGCGTAACTGGCTTTCCATATCTTCATAATAACTTGCCAGCGTCAGCATCCGCTCCTGCTTTTGAATAATCTCACGCACAGCTTTTAAGGCCACAATATCTGCCTGCTCAAACTCTTGAACATCTGCTTTCAGGCGTTTTAGCCATGTCTCTACTGGTAAGCGCTGGCCTTGCTCATGCGCCACCAGCCAGTGACGTCGCACCGACAAATCCTGATATATCTGGATCAGAATACCAACCAGTTCAAAATCACTTGGTTGTACCCCTGCATAACTTAAAGTTTGCTGCACCATTACATGCGCAGGCACGGCAATGCCTAAAGCCAAACGATCTAAAGCAAACTTAAAGCTATAACGGTAGTCTTGATCATCAGCACTTAAACTATGCTTGAGATGCTCCTCATCCAGACCGCGTTTAAAACCCGCTTCATTGAGCAAGGTCAGGATGCGTTGTGCCTGACTATAATCCAGTCCATAACGCTGTTGGGTTGCTGATAGATTCAACCAGTCAGCAAAATCATCTTGCGTCATTCGGGTTTGCGTCAGTTGCAAACGCCCTAGCACTGCCCGCCAAGCATTCAGTGCATCGAGCTGGGCCACACCTGCAATTTTAACGGGTAAGAACACATCATGATCATTGGGTACTGAAGGGAAAACACTACGAATCAGCGGCTCAAGCTCAGCCAGATTCGGGGTAAGAATCAGAATATCGTTGGGACGACGTGGTGATGAATCTGACTGGGAAAGCCAATGCAAGAGCTGTTCTTTTAACACCTCCAGCTGTCTGAGGCTCGAATGACAGACATGGAACTGAACCGATTTATCTTCGGCTGCCAATTCATATTGCTCAGGTAATGGCTCTGCCAGATAGAAAATATCCGACTGGATTTTGCCCAGTAAGGTCTCGGGAAAATAATCTTCAAATGCATCAACCCATTTCCCCTCCTCGCCTGTTGCAAGTTGCGATAACAAGGAAAAGTGATCACGCGCCTGCTTGCCTAAACGGGTGAGTAAAGGATGACGAGATTCACGATTTAGAGCATTAAAACCTAAACTGAAACGCTCAAAAAAAGCAGCAATTTCTGCATCGGTTGCCTTGGGATGCTTGGCAATAAAACGTTCTTTCACACCTAAGTCATAACGTTGCTTCCACAAGGGATCGACGCTATCCGCCCAATATTCTTGTGAAGGGTTATAGTGCAAAATCACCACATCAAGATATTGACCTAAACGGCGTAAAAACTGCAGCTGGCTGGGTGGCAAATCGAGCACAGTAAAAACGATCACTTGATTCGGCAATTGTGCTAAAGCTTTTGCCCGTGTCTGCTCATTGTCTAAAGCCTTCCAGAAATCGGCATCAATCCCCTGCATTTCAATAAAGTCATCATGGAAATAGTTTTGCCATAACCAGCGTTGCCACGCTTCCAGTTGTTCGGTCTGGTTTAAGCTAAAGGCTGAGGTCTGCTGATCCGTCTTGGCGATCAGCTGTTCAATATCCAGTGCTTTATTTTGCCCCCAAGTCGAGAGCCAGTTCGTTGTGCAACTGCATTCACTACGACAGCCTTTTTGACAATGACCGCGATAAATCATGTAGTTATTAAAGAGTTGCGACACCTGCTCCGCCACCCAATACAACATGCTCTGCTTTTTTAACTGTTTTTCTGTGCCCTGCGGTAATTGGGCCGCACTGTCATAAATGCGCTGCACAATTGAATATAAAGGATGATCTGTAGCGAGATCGAGCTGATCAGCACGGATAAAGGGCTGCAAGGCTTGGTGAATACGCCATTTTAAAATTAATCGTGGAATATTGGCCTTTCGCACCTGCTCCTTATTTTCAAGCACCTGCTGATAGGCATACCACTGAAAACCACGAATACGCTGATGGAATTGATAATTGGCGGTCATGCCTTGCTGTTCAGCAATCTTCTGTGTTAACCATTGTTCTTGTGCAGGACTCGGGACAATAAAATGCTGGGTTTTAAACACCTGAAAAGGTGAATCACTGGGCTGGGTAATTGATGCCATCACGCCTTGTAATAACACTTCAAGACGTTGACTTTGAATAACATGAATACCCATGTATTAATATAACCTCATCAAAAAATGATCATTTTGTTGCACGAAAACGTCCATAATAGTCACTATACAACATTCAACTTCATATCATGAAGTCACGTTAAATACACAATCCAACAAAAAAATTGTTTTGAAATTCACCATTCAATACGATTGAATGTACTATCAAGGGATAGACTTTAGGTATAACTTTATGAAAATTGAAAAAATTCCTGATTCCATTGACCCAAGTTTAAACTTGGAACAAATCCGTGACGAATGTTTAGAACTCGCTAAAAAACGTGCATATTGGTCCGCAGGTGCAGCAATTGTACCGATTCCATTCTTTGATGTGGTGGTTGATTTGGGCATGCTGACCCAGATTATTCCCGATATTAATGCCCGCTTTGGTTTGGCACCTGAACATATCAGTGTTTACGACCCTGAAACTAAAAAAGTTCACTGGGACGAACTACGTAAGCGCGGATTTGAGTTTTCAGGTTTTGTGGTGGCGCGTACCGCGATGAAAAAGTCGTTTAATGGCTTTTTCACCAAAATTGCCACCAAACAGGTGACTAAATTTATTCCTTTAGGTGGACAACTTGTGGCAGCCAGTCTCGGCTATTTCATGATGCGCAAAATCACTGAAGCGCATGTACAGGATTGCTATAATCTGGCAAAACGGATTCAGCAAAAAAGCCGTAATACCATTGTTGCTTAAATCAAAAACGAGCAGGTATCGATTTAAATACCTGCTTTTTATTGGTTTAGTCATGTGAAATGAAAAACTGAAAATTGCCCCTATTACTCGACCAAATTCATGTGTTATTTACTTCACACCTCAAGAGTCCTGTTTACATCACACCAACATATCCATAAAAAAACACCACAATTACGTTAATATTCACTTAATTTTTTAAGCTTTCATAAAGATTGTATTTTTAATCTCCACATCTCGATGATAATTAGATGATGGAGCGTCGTTGTGCAAACTAGCCAATCACCTTCTCGTGTCCGTGCGATTTTTAACGTGACCAGCGGGAACTTCCTTGAACAATACGACTTCTTCCTTTTCGGTCTCTATGCACAGGCGATAGGCGAGACTTTCTTCCACTCCGACAGCAGTTATGCGGCACTGATGAAAACCTTTTTGGTATTTGCTGTCAGTTTTCTGATGCGCCCGATTGGTGCATTGGTACTTGGTCCTTATGTTGACCGGATCGGCCGCCGTAAAGGTCTAATGGTGACCTTGAGTATTATGGCTTTTGGTTCTTTAATCATTGCATTTACCCCAAGCTATGCCAGTATCGGCTTTGCAGCCACAGTCCTTATTTTCGCGGGTCGGCTTGCGCAAGGTTTCTCTGCTGGCGTTGAACTTGGCGGGGTCTCTGTTTATCTGGCAGAAATTGCCGAGCCACATAACCGTGGTTTTATCACCAGTTGGCAATCGGCGAGTCAGCAAGTCGCGGTGATTTTCGCTGCTGTGTTGGGCTATATCGTCAGTGTCATTTTCACCAAAGCTCAGGTTGATGCATGGGCATGGCGCATTCCCTTCTTTGTCGGTTGTGCCATCATTCCATTTATCTTCTGGCTACGTAAGTCATTGGCTGAAACGGAAGCCTTTGCCTCCCGTAAAGAACATCCAAGCACTCGACAAATTCTCAGTACTTTGGCGGCCAACTGGAAAATTGTGCTGGCAGGTGTCTGTATGGTCGCCACCACAACGACAATGTTCTACTTTATTACTGTCTATACACCGACTTACGGTAAAGAAGTACTCCATTTAACCCGCACCGAAAGCTTAATCGCCACGATTATGGTTGGACTGAGTAACTTTATTTTATTACCGATTGGCGGACATCTTTCTGACAAATTTGGTCGAAAACCACTTTTAATCACCACAACCTTGTTGATCTTTATCAGTGCTTATCCACTACTGACTTGGCTAACCCATACCATTAGCCTGTCGCATATGTTGATGGTGTTGTTGTGGTTCTCTTTGCTGTATAGCTTCTACAACGGCGCGCTGGTGGTTTCACTAGCGGAAATGATGCCGAGTTCAGTCCGCATTGCTGGTTTCTCCGTGGCTTATAGCTTTGCCACCTCGATTTTTGGTGGACTCACACCGATGATTGCAACCTATCTGGTACAGACCTCAGGCAATAAGAGCATGCCTGCTTTCTGGCTAATGTCTGCCGCGATCACCAGTTTAATTGCGACACTGATCGTATTCCGACAGCATCGCAGCTATAGCGCCCAATTGGCGAGTAACAATTAATTTAATTGAACTTAGCGAGAAGGCGGATTAGTCCGCCTTCAGTTGTTGCAAAATTGCTTTTAAAACCTGAATCCGCGCTGAATATTTATCATCCGTCGCGATTACATACCACGGTGCATAATCGGTATCGGTTCGTTCAAACATATCCGCTGCTGCCTTGAGATAATCATCCCATTTTTCGCGATTACGCCAGTCTTCTTCTGTGATTTTAAAACGTTTATGTGGTGTTTGTTCACGTGCCTTGAATCGGAGTGCCTGCTCGTCTTTACTAATTGCCAGCCAGATTTTGACAATCACCGTCTGGCTATCCACCAGATTTTCTTCAAAACGATTAATTTCACTATAAGCTCGTTGCCATTCTACTGTAGAAGCAAAACCCTCAATGCGCTCAACCAACACCCGCCCATACCAGGTACGGTCAAAAATGGTAATTTTGCCACTATCATTTAATCTATTCCAGAAACGCCATAAATAAGGTCGGCGCAACTCATAACGTTCGGGTGCTGCAATGGTATGGATTTCATATTCTCTCGGATCGAGTTTTTTGACGATGCGTTTGATCGCACCACCCTTACCTGCTGCATCCATCCCTTCAAAGCAAATCACCACTTTGCGCTCATCAAAACGCAGCTTATCCGCCACTTTTTTGGTCAGCTTACTTAGTTCTTCTTTATAATCTTCTTTTTCCAGATTGGCTTGCTCTGGTTCCAATAGGCGCTGTGGGATTTTTGCCTGTTGCCACTTCTGGGTCACTTTAGTCTGGTGTTCTGGCAACTCTTGCAAGGTTTGCAAAAGATATTGTGCGAAACATTGATCACGCAACTTTTCATCTTCGCCATTAATAATAAACCAGTCATCGGTAAAGCGTTGGCTCAAGCCCTGCAAGGTATCGTATTGTTTTTTATTCCGCCAATCTAGACCGTGTAATTTATGCCAACGTTGTTCCGAAGCATCGATTTGGTCCAAGCGTTTTTGTAGTGATTTCCACGATAAATCAAACCAGACTTTAACAATATGTACATGATTATTTTGCAAATCATGTTCAAAAGCCCGCATTTGTTCAATATAGGCATCAAACAAATTTTCATCCAGTGGCTTGGACACATGCATCGCGGTGGTAAGCAAATCGCTATACCAGTTACCAAACATCACCACAATTTGCCCTTCAGCAGGAATAAAACGGGTGTAAGACTGCCAAAAAGGCTGGCTATTTGTTAAAAATTGCGGTGCGTCGGCCTTGACTCGTAAATAACGAGGATCTAGCCATTCACGTAACTGTTTCACGGCCTCACCTTTACCGGCCAGCTCAATACCACTCACCAGAACCAGAACACTTTTTGCATTTTTCTTATCACGGCTTTCTTTTAATGCATATTGCGCCTCAATCAGCTCTAAAGAGAGTTCATCTTCGTCACGTAATTCAAATGTGGGTTGTTGTTTACTCATGTGCTGCTCTAACTGGCTCATTATTAAAATTAAAATTGCTATTGTTCAAACTATAAATGTTCGCAGAAAAACCCGTGTACAGTTTATGTTGACTGTACCGACACGGCTATAGTGACTAATTATTAAGCATTTAAAGTTTATGCTGTCATGGTTCTCCGCTATGATGATGCCTATGATTTTATCGTTTTATTTTCTTTGAGTTCGAACATGTCAAAACTCGCTGCATTTGATCAACTTTTATTACAATATCAATCTTTGAATTACCACCAGAATCCAGCGATTGCGCAGAGATTGCATGAAGTACAGGCATGGATGAAAGCACGTATTGCCGAGACGCATGCAGAGTTCTTTGCCGAACCCAAAAACCAGCTTATGGCAGCGTACTTTTTAAATCGCTTATATGGTGGGCCAGACTTTGATGCAATGGCGCAACAAATCGAACGTCTGCTCAAATATGCACATAAAGCCGAAAGCCTCCTCCCGGAAAATGCGATTAAAACAGGCACTAAATCAGTGAGCTTAGCGGTACTTGCAACACGACTCGATGAGCAAGTTGCCCAGCAACTGTTAGAAGATTATCCCCTCGAAACGCCTTTAACAGATGAGATCATGCGCCAGACCTTGATTAAACTCGATCAGGGTGAAGCGCGTTATGAACAACTCCAACTGCTGGATGAATTAGGCGTGACGCTGGATAAATATATGCGTTCAACCATGATGTATGCCGCCTTTAAAATGTGCAAAGGCATCGCACATAAATACCAGTTTGATGGCATGTATGAGTTTATTCAGGAAGGTTTCGCTGCGATGAAACCCATGAAATCTGCGGCAACCTTTATCAAAACCTTCAGTGAAAAAGAGCGTGAAATTATTGATAAAGTTCACGCAGGACACCCAAATCCATTCCGTGACTAGGATAAGTCTGCTTCTATTTCAGCCACGCACATGATGGCTGAAATAGAAAAATGAGTCTTTTCAAATCTTAAGAAAAATTAAAACCCTTTTGAGAAAGTGACTTTCTGTATATTATTCATATCAATTACATGCGAAACCCTGTAAAAAGATACAAAATCTGTCATCATGCTTGCTGATTCGTGCCGCTAGAGCGAAAGTTTAGGAGAAAACAATGTCTAACGAAAACCAACAGCCTACCCCAGAAGTTGAGCAAAACCCAAGTTCAGACAAAGTCAGCCCTTTCTTAAACACGCCTCTTCCACAAGGCACACCACAAGGTCAGCAACAGTCTTTACAACAAGATGCAGCGCCGAACTCAACAGGTTCAATCCCAAAATATAATTTGCCGCGTGGTGCCAATACAGGCAACGTTGGTGCAACCACACACTTCGGTTATCAAACCGTGAGTAGTGATGATAAGGCACAAAAAGTTGCCGAAGTGTTCCATTCAGTTGCCAGCAAATACGACATCATGAATGACTTGATGTCATTTGGTATTCACCGTCTATGGAAACGCTTTGCGATTAATATGTCAGGCGTTCGTCGTGGTCAGCACGTACTGGATATCGCTGGCGGTACAGGCGATTTAGCCAAAGTATTCAGTCGTGAAGTTGGGCCGCAGGGTCATGTTGTTTTATCAGACATCAATGAATCAATGTTAAATGTCGGTCGTGATCGTCTGATTGATGCAGGTTGCACCAACGTTGATTTCGTACTTGCCAATGCTGAAACTTTAGAACCATTTGCAGACAACAGTTTTGATTTAGTCACCATCAGCTTTGGTCTGCGTAATGTGACTGATAAAGATGCTGCATTACAAGCCATGTATCGCGTGCTTAAGCCAGGCGGCCGCTTATTGATTCTTGAGTTTTCTAAGCCAGTGTTTGAGCCATTCTCAAAACTGTATGACCTTTATTCATTCACAGCATTGCCGATCATGGGCAAACTGGTTGCCAATGACTCGGAAAGCTATAAATATCTGGCTGAATCGATTCGTATGCACCCAGACCAGCGTACCCTGAAAGGAATGATGGAAAATGCAGGCTTCCAAAGCTGTGACTATCACAACTTAACTGGTGGTATTGTTGCAGTTCATCGTGGATTCAAACTTTAAGGTTTAAGATATGTGGTCGATTTTAGCACTCGGTGCAGTCGAACGTATCATTCATCATGTGATTGATCTGGATGCAATTACACGCATTCAGCTCAATCAACTACAAGGTCAATTATTACGTGTTGTGATCGATAGCCCACAACTCTCGGTTGATGTGTTTTTTGATGAGAATAAAGTTCGTCTCGAACCGACCGTGACGGGACAAAGTCAAAGCCCTTCTATTTTTGAACAACGCCCCTTTGATCCTCAACATACCCTCAAGGATGCAACTGCAACCTTACATGTTGAAAATACGGTTGAGCTGGTTAAATTATTGCTCAGCGACATGGATCAGATTGGCAATATTCCATTGCAAGGTGATTATCACTTATTGCAGGATATTCAAAAAATCATGCAGCAAGCAGAGCCAGATCTCGCAGCGCATTTATCCCCGTGGATCGGTCCACAACTGGCACATGAGTTGGGTAAAGTGCAACTTGCACCGAAACAGTTAAAACGCTCACTACAAAGCCATTTATTTTTTGTTGAAGATGCCTTAAAAGAAGATAGCGGTTTATTTGCCCCACGTTGGCAAATGGATGATCTCAATCGAGAGACCCGCCAACTCAATCAGGAAATTGATCGTCTGGAAGCCAAGCTTCAACAGCTGAATGCTCAATTCAATCCACAAAAGCAACCCACATAAGACTAGGTAAGACTTTATATGATTCCGCATGTTACACGGTTACACGAACTCTGGCGTATCGCAGCACACTATCGCCTTGATACCCTGTTCCCTGCGGAAGAATTACCTGTTAAAGCACGTCATGCATTAAATATCATTAAAATGCATCCGGCGGCTTGGTCAAGCCGTGAAAAGAAGAATCCGCTTAAACTGAAAGAAGCACTTGAAGAAATGGGGCCGCTGGCGATTAAGCTGGGACAACTGCTGTCTACACGCCGCGACCTGATTCCACCAGAAGTATTATCGCAGTTAGTGTTATTGCAAGATCAAGTCAAGCCCTATGACACCCAACTGGCAAAACAACGGATTCAGGAATCACTTAAAGCAGATGTGACCACCCTGTTCTCTCGCTTTGATGAACAACCGCTTGCTGCCGCTTCGATTGCACAAGTGCATACAGCAGCTTTGCATGATGGTCGCGAAGTCGTAGTGAAGGTCACTCGTCCTGATATTCGCAGTCAAATCTTACAAGACTTTGAAATTTTGGCTTGGTTAGGCGACTGGCTGGAAAACCGTTTGGAAGCGGCTCGAGCCTTGCATCTGACAGAGATCATTCAAGATTATCGTCAGATTATTTTAAATGAGCTTGATCTAAGTTTGGAAGCCGATAATACCCGTCGTATGCGTCACTACTTTACAGGTTCAAGCATGATGTACGTGCCTGAAGTCTATATGGACAGTAAAGACGTTATGGTGGCGGAACGTATTACTGGCGTACCGATCTCTGACATCGCAACCTTTGACCGTTTAGGCATGGATCGTGCGGATCTGGCAGAAAAAGGCCTGACCATTTTCTTTACCCAAGTATTCCGAGATAATTTTTTCCATGCAGATATGCATCCGGGAAATGTCTTTGTCGAGACTATTAATCCAAGCAATCCACGCTTTATTGCGCTGGACTGTGCCATCATGGGTGAACTGTCCAAACATGACCAGATGACGGTTGCACGTATGTTGCTTGCCGTGATGAACAGCAACTTTATGCAATTGATTCAAATCGTGCATCAGGCAGGCTGGATTCCACCGGGTACGGATCAGGATGCATTATCGCGTGAAATGCGCCGTACTGTTGGGCCAATGGTTTCAAAGCCAATGGATCAACTGGATTTTGCAGGTATCCTGATCCAAGTCATGGATATTGCCCGTCGTTTCCATCTGGAAATTCCACCACAACTCATGCTACTGCTCAAGACACTGGTGCATGTGGAAGGTTTGGGTACTGATCTTTATCCACAACTGGATATCTGGAAACTGGCAAAACCGATTCTGACCGAATGGGTGAAAGCCAATATGAACCCCGTCAAGAATGTGAAAGAGCTCGGACAGCAAATCCCAGATCTGTTACTTGGCGCGCAAGACATTCCAAGCCTGTTGATTGATAGTCTGAATGGATTAAAAAACCAGTCTGCATGGCATGACAAGCAACTCCGTGAAATCCAGCACATGCGTTTGCAAATGCAACAACAGCAACGTCGTAGCTGGATGTTTGGCAGCACCATGCTGATTTTGCTGACCATTGCCATTATTACACCATGGTTTATTTCCATTGTCCTGATTGTGCTAAGTAGCCTGTTGGCGCTTTGGCGTATTGCGAAATAAATTCTGCTTTAAATCAAACAAAGGCTGTATCGATAGATATGGCCTTTATTTTTGCCTTCAAATTCATTTTTTCTTAAAACCCTGCAAAAATGCAGCCAATTTTCAATTTAAAAATCATTTCAGGAGAATTTTATATTGAACTTAGGCCATCCTTACCTAAGCCCTTTTCCTGTTTTGAGAAGTAGATAATCATTTTTTATTGATTGCTCATCGAAGTTACGACTAAGGCAATCAAATTAAAAAAACAGATGTGAAAGGATGCAAATTTGAGTTTAAGGAATAGCGCAGAGAATTACGGCACAATTGCAAAATGGCTACACTGGGCCACAGCATTGCTATTTTTATGTGCCTATTGCAGTGTTTATTACCGCCATTGGTTTACCGAAAAAGGTACAGCTGAAAACTGGACTGCTCTACAAATGCATCTTTCTGTCGGCGTAAGTATTGCAGTGCTTGTTATCCTTCGCGTGATCTGGCGTCTCAGCAATCCACAACCGAAGTTAGAACCTGCCAGCCCGCTCATGACTTTTGCAGCGCATGCAGGACATTTTGCCTTATATGCCATTATGATCATTGCACCATTAACAGGCTATTTAGGTACTAGTGTAAATACAGAATTCTTTTTCCTGTTTGAGATCCCCCAATTTGAGCATACAGCCCTGTTCCAAAGCTGGATTTCACAAGGCTTGGGCTTAACCTTTGAAGAATTTGAGCAACCGATTGATTTTATTCACAAGCAAATTCTTGGACAATGGCTAATCTGGGTTTTAATCCTCGGGCATGCAGGTGCAGCGCTGTATCACCACTTTATCAAAAAAGACCGCACCCTCCTCAAAATGACCACTGGGCAAGATCAACCTAAATAAACCCATCCATTATTTAAAAAAGCGCTTAGATTTTCATTTTTAAAAAGTCGTGCAGATCAGTTAAGATCATCACTGAATGCTCCAATAAAGACTTTAAAAGAATAAGCAATGAAAACTCCACACTTTGCGATTGTCGGTGCAGGTACTGCTGGACTTGCCACAGCCATTTTACTTGTACGTGCAGGCAATCAAGTCACGCTATTTGAACAGGTTGATGAACTTTCCCCTGTGGGTGCAGGTTTACTTTTACAACCCGCAGGTTTAGCCGTATTTGAACATCTTGGTGTACTTGAATCTGCACTAAAATTAGGCGCGAGAGTCACAGGATTAGAAGGTCAGCTTGCAGATAAACGACTGTTGGTAAATAGTCATTATCGTGAGGCGGGCAGCAATCTATATGGACTCGGCATTCATCGTGCAACTTTATGTCACGTTCTCACCCAAAAGCTGGCTGAATATTCTAGTCATGTCACTTGGCGGATGAAGCACTCGATCGACCAGATTCAGGAAAGTGCCCATGAAGTTCGGCTATTCGGCACGTATCAGCAACAGAAATTTGATGAACATTTTGATGCGGTACTAATTGCCAATGGTGCGCGTAGCCAGTTACGTCCTAAAGCATGGGTAAAAGTGGATCAGGCTTATCCGTGGGGTGCGGCGTGGAGTATCGTGCCAGAATGCCCAAACTTAAATCCTGAAATTTTGCATCAATTTTATGACCGCTCGAAAATCATGATGGGTGTGCTGCCTACAGGTGCAATACCGACCGCTCCACAGCAACGCCTTTCTAGCGTGTTTTGGAGTTTGCCTACCCCGCAACTGGGCACTTTCCTAAAAGATGAATCAGCGAAACAACAATGGTTAAAGCAAGTCGGCGATCGTTGGCCTGAGGTTGGAGAATGGCTCAAACAGCTTTTGACGAATGAACAGAATCAACCGCAATGGCTTTCCGCTCAATATCGTGATGTGGTGATGTCACAATTTGGACAAGGTCGAATCGGTGTGATCGGTGACGCTGCCCATGCCATGAGTCCACAACTGGGACAAGGTGCCAATATGGCTTTACTGGATGCATGGGCCTTTTCTCAATCCTTACAGGCTGCAACCCATCATCAGCAAACTGACTGGCCGATGCTCTGGCAACACTACCATCAACATCGACGTTCTTCGACCCAGTTCTACCAGTTTCTCAGCCGATTATTAACGCCATTGTATCAATCTGATCATTGGTGGGCGGGCGGCATACGCGATCTGACTTTCCCATGGATGTATCAAATCCCCTATTTCCGTAAAGAAATGGCAATCACCATTTCAGGTCTAAAAACAGGACTATTTCAACAACTGGATTATCAGCAAGTGGCACATTATGCTGGATCAAACCATGCATTGAAAAATACCAATGCATCTGTCCCTGAATATGAATAAGCACAGTGAAATATGAAAATTAGTCATCTAGATCATTTGGTTCTGACCGTTGCCGATATTGAGACAACTTGTAAGTTCTATCAATCAGCCTTGAATTTTGAAGTCATTGATTTCGGTGAAAACCGCAAGGCACTACAATTCGGCACTCAAAAAATTAACCTGCATCAAGCAGGCAAAGAGTTTGAACCTAAAGCATTTCGACCGACCGCAGGTTCAGCCGATTTATGTTTTATTGCGGAAACACCACTCAATGAAGTGATTGCACACCTTCAGGCACAGCAGATTGAAATCATTGAAGGTCCTGTGCAAAGAACAGGTGCAATGGGCAAAATCCTTTCGATTTATTTTCGTGATCCAGATCAGAATTTGATTGAAATTTCAAACGCTCTTTAATGCCCTATCCACGATTTTTTAACCCACAAGCATAGCCAACCCCAGCCACAAACGCTACACTAGCTGCTTTCCACCCAATGGATTTTCACTCATGTCAAACTGGTTAGATGAAGTTAAATTTGATTCCAATGGTCTTGTTCCTGCCATTGCACAACATCATCAAACTGGTCGAGTGTTAATGGTTGCGTGGATGAATCGTGAGGCTTTGCAACTCACTGCTGAAAAAAATCAGGCGGTGTATTACTCGCGTTCACGTCAAAAGTTGTGGCACAAAGGCGAAGAGTCTGGGCACTTTCAAACCGTGCATGAAATTCGTCTCGATTGCGATGCTGATGTCATTATTCTACAAATTGAACAGCATGGCGGCATTGCCTGTCATACGGGCCGTGAATCTTGCTTCTATCGCAAGCTCACCCCACAAGGTTGGGAAATCGTAGATGCCCAACTCAAAGATCCGACAGCGATTTACGGCACATCTGCAAAAGTTGAAGCACATGATCACGTTCAAAGTGAACAGGTGGATGTACTTGCTTATCTCGGGCGTTTGATGCAAGAACGCAAAAATGCCGAAGCAGATAACTCTTATGTTGCCAGCCTGTACAAAAAAGGCATCAATAAAATTTTAGAAAAAGTCGGTGAGGAAAGTGTCGAAAGCATTATCGCTGCCAAAGATTATGCAGTACATGCCTCACTAGAAAATAAACACGATCTAGTTTATGAAGTCGCTGATCTCTGGTTCCACAGTATTGTCATGCTGGGTTATTTCGACCTTGATCCGCAAGTGGTGCTGGATGAGCTGGCACGTCGCCAAGGTTTGTCTGGTTTAGTTGAAAAAGCGAACCGTAGTAAAGAAGCGTAAATAGAGCCTGTGTCAAATATAGAAAAACCAAAAGCCACCTATGAGCAAGCGATTGCCATAGACAATGCCCGTTTAGGTCAATCTTTTAAAGTGATTGCGTATGCTGGCACAGGTAAAACTACCACTTTGCAAATGATCAGTGATGCCATGCCCGAACGGCGTGGTATGTATCTGGCCTTTAACAAGGCGATTGCTTCAGAAGCACAGAATAAATTTCATGGCAACGTAAACTGTCGTACCTTCCACTCACTGGCATTTCGCAGTGTTCCACGTGGAGTCACCGACAAGTTACGTCTGCCCCGTCTTAGCCCAAGTTTTATTGCCAAAGAATATCGCTTAGAGCCAATTACTCTGCGCCGCTTGATGGGCGGACGTTATGAAAAATATGTGTTGATGCCCAGCCGTCTGGCCAGTCTGGTGGCCAATGCGGTGAGCTACTTTTGCTCAACCAGTTCCCAATACCCTGCACCACGTCATATTCAGGCACCGAGCTGGTTACATCTGGATGATATTGAAGCCTTACAGCAGCACCTTTACCCTGCGGTAGAACGCCGTTGGTTGGAATCGATTGATCCGAATCATCAAGCTGGTATCGGGCATGATATTTACCTGAAACTATGGGCTTTATCAGAACCGAATATTCCTGCCGATTATGTGCTGTTCGATGAAGCACAAGATGCAGATCCATTGATGCTGGGCATTTTACTGCGTCAAAAAAGCACCCAAGTGATTTATGTCGGTGATGCGCATCAGCAAATCTATGCATGGCGTGGTGCAATCAATGCCATGCAACAAATGCCTTTGCCTGAAAGTCGTCTTACCACCTCTTTCCGTTTTGGTGAAGCGATTGCCGATGTTGCCAACAGCTTGCTCGGTGCATTGAATGAAACCGTTCCTCTACTCGGCAATCCAAATGTAAAATCGAGTGTGGTGAATAAACCGCACACCAAAATGCGTGATGCCATCCTCTGCCGCACCAATGCCCGCGCGATGGAGTTATTGCTTTCTGGTTTGGTGCATGGTGATAAAGTCAGTCTGCAAGCCGATCATCAAAAACTCAGCCGCTTTGTCGATGCCGCAAGTTTGCTGAAACAAGGTAAACGCATTACAGATGTGCCTGAACTGGCTTGGTTCAACTCATGGCATGATGTGCATGAATATTGTGAAACCAATGATGGTAGCGATATCAAACCATTAGTGAAGCTGGTTGATGATCACGGTACTGAACCGCTGAAAAAAGCATTGGCAAAAATTACGCCGATTGAACAGGCAGACTATGTCATTTCAACTGCACACAAAGCCAAAGGTCTGGAATGGAATCGGGTTCATATCGAAGACGATTACCAATTTAAAATAAATGGAATGGAACATAAAATTACAGATGAAGAGTTAAGACTACTTTACGTGGCCTGCACGCGTGCTAAAGTAAGTTTAAATATTCATCATTTATACGACTTAATACAACAATTAAAACAGCGGGCGCCCTCAAGTCTTCGTCAGTCAGCAGGTTAAAGCGCTCATGATTGAGGTCAGCTTATGCAACTTGAATCGGTTCTATTTAAACACATCGGGATGTTTCGGGATTTAAAACTCGATTTCTATCCTGAACAACACCCCATTACCTTGATTCTGGGTGATCAGGCTACTGGTAAAAGCACGATTTTAAAGAATATCTACCAAAGCCTGACCTGGTTTTCTGCACGCTATAAAGATATACGCACCGCTGGGGTCGTGATTGCCGATCAGGATATTCTGTTAAATCGACTACAAGCCAAAATCCAGATTCATGTCCGCATGAGCAGTGAGCTGAATGGCGCTTTGCCTGAAAGTAGTACTGCACAGACCGAAGATACACAAACTTGCATGTGGAAATTGTACAAAACCTTCAATGCACAAGGTGTTGGCATCAGTCAGGTGGAAACCCAGCAACTCGACCAGCTGGTAACGCTGTACCAGAAAACCAATCAGCAGGATCCTCTACTCGGCTTGCCATTGATCGCCTATTATCCCGCTGAACGCTTTGTACAAGATATTAATTTACAAAGTAAAAATACGCCGGGGACTTTGCAGGAAATTGCCGCCTATGATCTAACAGCAATTCCTTACACCACTTTTGCGCGGTTTTTTGAATGGTTGCGTGAAATCAGTGATGTGGAAAATGCGCATTCAGCTCACATTGTCAGACGTTTGATGGGCAACGATTTTAATCAGCAAAACCAGTCAGAAATTTTGCAAGAATTGCAGCAGGAACTGGTCAATCATCCCAAACAGCTGTCTGCACCGAATTTGTATGCCTTGAAAAGCAGTCTGCAAACTGTTTTTCCCGAACTGAATGATATTTACATTCAATACGTTCCCAAACTTCAGTTAATGGTGCGATATCAGGAAAAGACGCTGCCATTTCAACTGCTGTCTGCTTCCATGAAAGCATGGATTGCGCTGGTGGGAGATATTAGCCGACGATTGTGTTTATTGAATCAGCATTGTTTTAATCCCTGTCTGGAAGGTGAAGGCATTTTGCTGATTGATCAGATTGATCATCAGCTCGACCAGCATATGTGTGCTGAAATTCTGGCGCGCTTACATGAAGCATTCCCTCGCCTGCAAATTATTAGCACAGGCAACCGTGATGCTTTGCTGGAGCATGCTGCGCAATACCAATGCCTGAAACTGGATCAAAAAGGCGTTTATGAAATCGATCTGGAAGCATCCCAACAGCAACTTTCTGCCTTGTATCAAGAGTTAGCGCAAGCAGAAGAAATGAGCTTAATCGAACAACAAAATTTGCTCCAAGCTGATCCTTTATCGAACAAAGTGGATGATTTATTTCATCAGATTCAGAGTCTAAATGAACAAGAAAAAAGCGATTTAATCAACTTGCTCAAGATAGATGACACCCCTCAGGAGAGCCCACTTTAATCGATTGCCCGAACTGGATAATTCTGTGGTTTAAAACAAAAAGTGTTGTTATTTTCATGTAATAACATCAGATTTTTATTGATGTTTTGTAGTAAAATAAATCTCATTTTTTATTTTCAAGTTGTGCAATACAACTTGCTGCCTCCGTTAACTTGATTGGGCTTCAAGATTTAAAGTTTTTGGTATTCTCTTTGAGTGCCTGTAAGTCTTGAAAAAAATTCACCCTTAGGTCTCGACCTAAATCATCGACATGGATACCAGTGTGCTACCGATTATTATCCTATTACCGCTCATACTCGGCACCACCCTTGTCTCACAATTGCAACGTATTTCACGGGGCGTGACGGCACTTGGGGCGATTGGCATCAGCCTTAGCTGTTTTATTTTACTTCTTACTCAGGCAGAAACGGTTCTTCAGGGCAATACCCTGCAACAAAGCTGGGACTGGCTTCCGCAGCTTGGAATCAATCTTAGTTTTCGCCTAGATGCATTAGGTTTATTGTTTGGTCTGCTGATTAGCGGTATCGGCACACTCATTTATATTTATGCCTATTATTATCTCAGCCCGAAGAACTCGCTCAGTAAACTCTATCAATTATTAATGCTGTTTATGGCAGCAATGCTCGGGATTTCACTCTCCAACAACCTGATCCTGTTATTGGTGTTTTGGGAGTTAACCAGTATTTCCTCTTTCCTGCTGGTCGGTTACTGGAGTCAGTATGATGCTGCCCAGCGTGGTGCCCGTATGGCACTTACGATCACAGGAATGGGTGGTTTGGCAATGCTGGGGGGCTTTGTCTTACTGGGTCAAATCACAGGCACCTATCAAATTGATCAACTGGTGCTGATGAAAGATACCATTCAGCAACATGAGCTTTTTGTTCCGACCTTACTGTTAATTTTACTTGGGGCTTTCACCAAAAGTGCGCAGTTCCCGTTTCACTTCTGGTTACCCAATGCCATGGCGGCGCCCACGCCTGTTTCGGCCTACCTGCATTCGGCAACAATGGTTAAGGCAGGGATTTTCCTGCTGGCACGTTTAGCGCCTATTTTTATTGGTGCTGCGCTATACCACAACATCGTTACTTTTGTCGGTTTATTCACGTTGTGTATGGCCGCAGGTTTTGCGATTTTCAAAGAAGATCTCAAAGGACTACTGGCTTATTCGACCATTAGTCATTTAGGTCTGATTGTCTGCTTACTCGGTATCGGTTCACCGCTCGCAGTTGCAGCGGCTGTATTCCACATCATTAACCATGCCACCTTTAAAGCGGCATTGTTCATGATTGCAGGGATTATCGACCATGAAACGGGTACACGTGATTTACGTAAGCTGAGTGGCGTCTGGCAACTGCTTCCATTCACTGCAACCTTGACCATGATCACCGCTGCATCTATGGCAGGCGTTCCACTGACCAATGGTTTCATCTCCAAAGAGATGTTCTTTACTGAATTACTGGCAAATCTATCTGGCCCAGTCATGGTGATCTCAGCGATCGTTGCGACCTTGGCAGGTATTTTTGCGGTGAGTTATTCGATTCGTCTGGTTCACGGCGTCTTCTTCGATGGCCCACTTGGTAAACAGGTTCCAAATAAAGATGCGCATGAACCACCATTAGGCATGCGCTTGCCTGCAATCATTCTTGCGACTTTGTGTATCTTGGTCGGTATCCTCCCTGCCCTACTCGCTGGCACGCTCGTGAATAGCGTAACGCGTGCAAGTCTGGCTCAACCTGAATTTGAAGGTGTGCATCTTGCGATTTGGCATGGGATTAATGCACCGTTGCTAATGAGTGTGATTGCCTTGATTGGTGGGGCATTGTTCTATTTCGCACTAGCCAAAGACGGACGCATTCGCAAGATTGATCTTGATCCTCATTTGGGTAAATTTCAGGGCAGAGTCCTATTCGATCTATTCCTGAAACATTTACTGCTCAGCAGTCGCCGCATGAAGCAGACCACCGAAAATGGTTCTCTGCAAAGCTATCTGCTCTGGATTGTCCTGTTTAGTATTGTCATGGTGGCACTGCCGCTGTTGAATCAGGGACTCACCACAGGTACACGAGAGCTGACACATGCACCGTGGGTTGCTATCGTTTTATGGCTCACTTTGTTCTCTGGTTGCTGGATGATGCTTTGGTTCCATCATGAACGAATCAAAGCGGTTCTAATCAGTGGTGCGGTTGGTTTAGTTGTGACAATGGTTTTCGTGACCATGTCTGCACCTGACCTTGCATTAACACAAATTACCGTAGACGTTGTTACGACGGTTTTACTGTTAATGAGTCTGTCATTATTGCCGCAACTGACGCCATATGAATCAAGTCGTTCACGTCGCTGGAGAGATGCAAGTCTGGCAATCGCAGGCGGTTTAGGGATTGGCTGGATTGCATGGTTGTTACTGACACGTGACCATAATTCAATTTCATGGTTCTTCATGCAACAGGCGATTCCACTTGGCGGTGGATCAAATGTCGTCAACGTTATCCTAGTGGACTTCCGTGGATTCGATACCTTCGGTGAAATCACCGTATTAGGCATCGCAGCAATTGGTGCGCTGTGCTTGATGGATGGCATGCGTGCGCATGGCACGACCATGACACAAGGCCTGACTTATCGTTTTAACCCATCTCCACTGATGTTACGTATTACTGCGTCATGGATCTTGCCGCTTGCGCTTGTGGTGAGTGTGTATATTTTCATGCGCGGTCATAACCTTCCAGGTGGTGGCTTCATTGCAGGCTTAATTACCTCAATGGCTTTGGTAATCCAGTACATCGTGCTGGGACAAGACCAGACTGAACAGATGATCAAAGCCAAATCTGGACGTCTTTATGAATTGTGGATTGGTTCTGGTTTAACCATTGCTGGTTTAACTGGTATTGCAGCATGGTTCTGGGCACGTCCATTCCTCACCAGTGCACATATTTATGTGGAAGCACCTTTACTCGGAAAAATGCACCTTGCATCGGCTGTTGCCTTTGATACTGGTGTCTATATTACCGTTGTAGGGGCTGCCATGTTATTGATCTCGGTCTTGGGGGACTCACGTCACTCCAGTATGTCAGGCCCGATCCCAAGTGGAGATAAAGAAAATGGTTAGTATTGAATTTTTACTCGCTTCAGGGATTGGTTTATTAACGGCAACAGGTATTTATTTAATTCTACGTGCCAGAACGTTTCCTGTTGTGCTTGGCCTTGCCATGATTGGTTATGCGGTCAACTTGTTCCTGTTCGCAATGGGGCGCTTGCAAATTAACGCCCCTGCTGTTTTGACGCAAGCCACTAAAGTCACCGATCCATTGCCACAGGCACTGGTCTTGACGGCTATTGTCATTGGCTTTGCAACCACAGCATTTATTGTGCAACTTGCCTTACGCAGCCGCTATGAATCAGGTACTGATCATGTCGACTCGAAAGAAGAACCCACCTTGACTTATGACCCACGTGAGGATGAGCCATAATGTTTGATTTTTATACTTTCTGGCACGCTCACGCTCCGATTATCAGTATTCTAATTCCGGCTTTTACCAGTTTTATCTTGATTTTACTGGGCAATCCAGGTGCAGGTTCTTTAAAACGCGATTGGCGTCAACCTTGGCGTCGCGGTATCAGTCTGGGTTCAGCAATTTTAGGTCTGATTACCGCAATCAGTTATCTTGCGATTGCCAGTACCGGCCAAATCACGGTTTATCAACTCAGTGAATGGTCTGCACCTTTTGGTATTGTTCTGGTTCTCGATCAACTCTCTGCATTTATGCTAGTGCTCACTTATCTTCTTGCCGTACCTGTAATCTGGTTCGCAAGCGATAACTGGGACACGCGTGGACGCTATTTCCATACCATGGTGCATTTCCTGCTGATGGGAATCGCGGGTGCATTCCTCACAGGCGACTTGTTCAACTTATTCGTATTTTTTGAAATCCTGTTGATGGCTTCGTATGTGTTGCTATTACACGGTCAAGGTCGTCCACGTTTTCAACTGGGAATTCACTACGTCACCATTAACCTGCTCGCCTCTGCCCTGTTCCTGATCGGTTTAGGGATGATCTATGGCAGTGTAGGTAGCTTAAATATGGCCGATGTCGGTCGTCTTGTACCAACCTTGGATGGTGATCAGCACAAACTTGCAATTGCAGGTGGTTTTTTACTGTTTGTGGTATTTGGTATTAAAGCAGCCATGCTACCTGTCGGCTTCTGGTTACCAAAAACCTATGCCGTTGCCAGCACACCTGTTGCAGCACTGTTTACCATTATGACCAAAGTTGGCATCTACGCGATTTTACGGGTCAATGGAACCGTGTTTGATGATGCTATGGCACAGAGCATTTTCAAGAATTGCTTACTGATTATTGGCTTGATTACTTCACTGTATGGTGTAGTTGGCGCAATTGGTGCTGAACGTCTCCGTCGTTTTGTCGGCTTTATGGTATTGTCATCGATTGGTACCTTGCTGATTGCAATTGCCATGTTCAATACAGCAGCATGGGCTGCGGCACTCTATTATTTGGTACACAGTACCTTAATCGCAGCCGCATTCTATTTATTCTGTGGCTGGATGACATCTCAACGTGGTTCTTTCAAAGATCATTTGAAAGTTGCACCTAAAATCAAACAGGAAAAAGCAGCAGCATTTACCTATTTCATCATTGCGTTAATGTTGGCTGGTTTACCACCTTTCAGTGGTTTCTTGGGCAAAGTCTTTATTTTGCAAGCCACAGCTGAAACGCCATATCAAGGCTGGATCATTGCAGTCATCTTGATTGTCAGCTTGCTCAGCATTATCGCGCTGACACGTGTTGGTTTTATTCTGTTCTGGCGTGCAACACCTCCAGAAGAAGACCAGAAAGAAGCTGCTTATGCTGAATATCAGGCCTTACCTGAAGTTGCACCAAAACGTAATGACAAGGCGATCTACATCCTGCTTGCCAGCTTGATGGCCTATGTGGTTTTTGCTGCGCCAATACAAAGCTATACCACAGCAACTGCTCAGCAAATCCAGAACCATGCATTGTATAACCAGACCATTCTGAAAAATGATGCACAAGGTCGTCCAATCAGTGTTCAGCCTTATGATCCAAGCTATTTACCTGAAACTAAATATGGTGGTGAAGTAGAAGATCATAATGCAGTATTGATTCCGGATATTATTTCCAAGCCGACCTTACAAGGTGAACATATTTCCGAATATAAACAGCGTCAAATCGCTGGGCAGGTTTTAGAAGCACCGACCATTCCAAATAACACGCAGTTAAAGCCAATGGAGGATCACTAATGCAAAAATCATCTTTGCTTGACCGTTGGTTCCCACATCCATTTGTGTCTGTTCTGATTTTCCTGAGCTGGCTAATGCTGGCTCACAGTCTGGATGCAACTGATATTTTAATTGCCGTGATTCTGGCAGTCGGGATTGCACGTTTAGTGAGTCCATTTATTGCCAGAACACCACATATTCACTGGACGCCTGCCATTAAACTGGTTTTTGTGGTGCTTTGGGATATCGTGATCTCTAATTTCCGTGTTGCTAAAATGGTACTCGGACCAATGGATCAATTGCATCCTAAATGGTATCGCGTTCCATTGGACACCGAGCACGAACAAGTGAATACCTTGCTAGCAATGATCATTACCACCACACCAGGTACGGTTTCGGCGGGTATTGATCAGGAACGTGGTGATATTCTGGTGCATGCGCTCAGTACCGATAATGCCGAGCTGGATATTCAGGACATCAAAAAGCGCTATGAAATACCTTTAATCGAAATCTTTGACGTGAAGATTACAGCAGAAGGAGCAACCAAATGACTATTTTACCTTATGCATTGGGTATTGGTTTAATTGCGATTACCATCTCCATGTTCATGTGTTTGATTCGTCTGATTGTCGGCCCTTCTGTGATTGACCGCTTGCTGGCACTGGATACACTCTTCCTGAATGCCACCTGTTTAATCGTGGTATTGGGCATTTATTGGGTCAGCACCAATTTATTTGAAGGCGCACTTCTGGTTGCAATGCTGGGCTTTGTTTCAACCGCTGCCCTTGCCCGCTATTTCACAACTGGTCATGTGATTGATTAAGGAGCTCCAGCATGCAATTGATTTTTGAGATTATCATTTCATTCTTTGTGGTGTTTGGCGCATTCTTTATGTTGGTCGGTTCGATCGGCATGATCCGCCTGCCAGACTTGTTTATGCGTCTACATGCACCAACCAAATCCAGTACGCTGGGCCTCGGGAGCTTCCTGATCGCTGCGATGATCTTCTCAGCGACACAAGGCCGTTTCGGTTTTGCAGAGCTGCTGATTACTTTATTTGCATTTATCACTGCACCAGTATCAGCGAATTTGATGGCTCAAGCAGCCATCCACTTACGCTTACGCTCAACCAGTGGTGATGTACCAGAAGCGTTAAATCGCCCACTTCCTTGGCAACGCTACCGTCGTCATCCATTGAAGAAAGATTAACACTTTTATTCAGCATATAAAAAAGCCACCCGAAGGTGGCTTTTTTAATCACTCATAATTTTAAAACCATAAAAAATGATTTTTATTATTTTAAATTTCTATGAGCCACCTATCATAAACCCCACTAGTAAGTTCATGGCTTCAACCAGATTAGTATTTCCCTATAAAGCTAAATTACGTAGATATATAACAAACCTACTTATAATTTACTAATATGGCATGACGATAAAAGTCATATTTGCAACACCAGCATTATCGCTGTAGTAATTAAAGTTATCGTTCATATACCAATAATAATTTCTCGTTGTTCCACTGTCGTTTATGTAATACCAAGTTCCACCTTTAGACTGATCAAATTTCTCCTCATAACCAACCGCTGAGTATTCTCCATTGCCCAAGCTACACAACCCCATAAGTTGCGCACGTCGAAGCCAAGTGACAACTTGTTCATTTGGCTCAAAGTCCCAACCATAAAGAGGACGATTAGAGGAGGTATCCTTGTTATCAGTCCAAAGCGAGGAGGTCGCCGAGGCCCAATAGAAAATATGACCAGGTGGAACCACCAGAGGTGGATGAGTCGGATTAGTGAAGAGCGGCTTATCTGTAGCTATGGCCTGCAAAAAGATGCTTTGCGCATTTTTTGGAGTGATTACTGCTTTTGCATCAACCTGTGTCGTCTCATTTGGAATGACCTTATCTTTATGCTTAACTATGTCTTTATCTTTATCAAGACTAGGGTTTGGTTCTTTCCACTTTCTTGTATCATTCATTTCACAATCTCCGTTAAGTCAAATAATTAGAATTTATTATTAATAGTAGCGAGTCAGAAAACCAAAGATTCTACAAGACAAACAACTCATCTTATTTGTCACCACCAGCACAAGATTCTAAATATTGATATAGAAGTCAGATTTAAATTCATCTAAAAATAATGCAATATTTTGTTTATTTTTTAACCACAACTTAACACTAATACTCCATTCAAATAGAGTCAAGAATCCAATATATCAATCCGACAAGCAGTGTTTCTTGAACAAACAAGACCATTTATTTTTATAAAAAATTAAATATTTTCATTACAGATACTCCAGAATATGAAAAAAGCCACCCGAAGGTGGCTTTTTTATATCAATTTACTTTTGTTCATCTTGCTCTTGTTCAGGCAGATCTTTAACCGCTTCAGCAATCAGACCAAACATATAGTTACCATAGGCATTGGTCTTGTCGTAATGGAAACGCAATCTTGGCGTAATACGTGTCTTGATACGACGACTCAACTCATGACGCAGGAAACCAGATGCTTTATTCAAGACATCCAAGGTTTCTTTATTTGCAGCTTCACTTTGGTCATCACCCAGTTCACGACCCATTACAGTGACATATACTTCAGCATATCCCATATCTGCACTGACTTTCACGGCTGAGATGGTCACAAGACCACCCAGACGTGGATCTTTAAGCTCCTGACGGATGAGCTCGGACAACTCACGTTGTACCGAATCCGCCATGCGCTTTAAGCGTTGGCTACCCGCCATTAAAGACTCCGTTTAATCAATTGAACATCATACACTTCGATCTTGTCTTGTGCCTTGATGTCTTTATAGCCTTTGACTGCAAGACCACATTCCATACCAGCACGAACTTCTTCAACCACTTCTTTATAGCGACGAAGAGATTCAAGCTCTCCTTGGAACACAACCACGTCATCACGTAATACGCGAATTGGCTTGTTACGGTGTAATACACCTTCAAGTACCATACAGCCTGCTGCTGCACCAAACTTACTTGAGTGGAATACTTCACGCACTTCAGCAACACCCAAGATTGTCTCACGGTGTTCAGGTGCAAGCTTACCGCTCATTGCAGCTTTTACATCATCAATCAATTGATAGATGATGCTGTAGTAACGAATATCGATACCATCTTGGTCAGCTTTTTGACGTGCTGTATTGTCCGCACGTACGTTGAAGCCTAACAATACTGCTTCTGAAGATTCAGCCAACGTTACGTCTGACTCGGTGATTGCACCTACGCCAGAACCGATTACACGGACTTTAACTTCATCAGTTGCAAGCTCATCAAGTGCAACATGCAATGCTTCCAAAGTACCGCGTACGTCAGTTTTGAGTACCACGTTAACTGTTGGAACATCTTTTTTGCCCATTGACGCCATGATGTTTTCAAGACGCATCGAACTTGCACGCTCAAGACGTTTTTGACGTTCACGGTCTGCACGAGCATCAGCAACTTCACGTGCTTTCTTCTCGTCATTAACCACAAGAACTTCATCACCCGCCATTGGCGCTTCTGGTAAACCTAAGATTTCTACAGGAATTGATGGACCTGCAGAAGTGATACGTTGACCATTTTCATCTGACATTGCACGTACACGACCATACGATGAACCTGCCAATACAAGGTCACCAATGTTCAATGTACCGTTTTGTACAAGAATCGACGTTACTGCACCACGGCCTTTATCAACACGTGCTTCAATTACAACACCTTGTGCCGCACCTTCAGCAGAAGCTTTAAGCTCCATCAATTCAGATTGAATCAGGATCAGGTCAAGTAAACCATCGATACCTTCACCAGAATGTGCAGATACTTTAGCGATTGGAACATCACCGCCCCACTCTTCAGGTACGATACCTTTGGTGGTCAATTCGTTTAATACGCGATCTGGATCAGCTGATTCTTTATCCATTTTGTTGATTGCAACAATGATTGGCGTACCAGCAGCACGCGCATGGTCAATTGCTTCAGCTGTTTGTGGCATTACACCATCATCAGCAGCAACAACAAGTACCACGATATCAGTTGCTTTCGCACCACGTGCACGCATAGATGTAAACGCTGCGTGTCCCGGTGTATCTAAGAAAGTAATAATGCCTTTCTCAGTTTCAACATGGTAAGCACCAATGTGCTGAGTAATACCACCCGCTTCGCCCGCTGCCACTTTAGAGCGACGGATACGGTCCAACAATGACGTTTTACCATGGTCAACGTGACCCATGATTGTAACGACTGGTGGACGAGTTGTTTGCTCACCACGTGCTTCTTCAGCTGCAACCAATAAGTTATCTTCTGCTTGTGTATCAGAAACTAATACTGGGTTGTGACCCAATTCTTCAACGACAAGTACAGCGGTATCTTGATCAATCGCTTGGTTCTGAGTAACAAGCTCACCCATTTTCATGAGAGTCTTGATTACTTCACGAACTTTAACAGCCATTTTCTGTGCAAGATCGGCAACAATGATTTTCTCACCGATCTCTACATCATAAACCTGTTTCTTCACAGGCTTTTCAAAACCATGCTTGTTGGCTTGGCTTGTTTTCAAGCCGCGCTTGTGATGGCTCTTGCTAAAGCTTTGTTCAGACTGAGCATCGCCACCACGACCGCCTTTCTTACCACCACGTGGATTTGCAGTCGCACCACCGCGTTTGATTTCACGGTCTTCCTTATTGAAAGAATCTTCATATGCCTGACCAACAAGACCAGCAGCTAAAGGTGAATCATCAATCACACGAATGGTTGCAGTTGCATCATCATTTGAATATTTTGATGCCATCTGACGCATTTGCTCAAGCGTACGTTGCTGCGCTTCTTCAGCTGCTTTACGACGTACTGCTTCTTCAGTCGCTTTCAACTGAGCAGTTTGCTCTTCACGTGCTTTTTTCTGTTCTGGTGTTTCTGTAGGGCGAACAACAGGTGCTTTAATGACCTTGTCGCTATTACGCTTTTTCACCACAACAGCTGCTTTCGCAGTGGTTTGACCTGAACTATCAGAAGTGTGTGCTGCACGCATTGCTTCTAATGTTGCATTTGCTTTTTGTTCAGCGCTATGACGAGCTTTTTGATCTGCTTCATCACGTACTTTTTGTTCAGCACGTACTTTAGCATCTGCTTCTACACGCGCTTTTGCTTCAGCTGCAAGTAACTCTGGATTTGGCTTAGCAAAAACTTGTTTCTTGCGAACTTCAACATTAATGCTTTTTGCTTTACCTGAAGTACTTGTAACTTTAGCAGTACTCGTTGTTTTACGTTTCAACGCAATCTTTCCTGTGTTACCACTTTCCTGACCATGTACTTTTTTCAAGTGATTGACCAAAGTATCTTGCTGTTCAGTGGTAATAATGTCATCTGCTTTACGCTGTGGTAAGCCTGCTTCGCGAACCTGTTCCAGGAGTTTCTCTACAGGACGTTCTACACTGAGTGCTAACTCTTGAATCGACTTGTCCGTCATCTATTATCTCCTAGTTAAACCATGATTCACGTGCTTTCATGATTAACTGACCCGCTTTGTCATGACCTAAACCTTCGATATCAGAAATATCGTCAGTTGCTTGGTCTGCCAAATCATCAACAGTAACCACACCACGCGCCGCCAATGCATACGCAATCTCGGTTGTCATACTTTCCATACCGAGAAGTTCTGCACTTGGCTCTTGAATATTTTCTTGCTGTTTCAATGCATCCGTCAAAGCAGCTTCTTTCGCACGACTCTGTAGCAATTCAACTAAATCAGCTTCAAGCTCGATTTCGTCAAATGTTTCAGCTGGAACGTAAGCAATCTCTTCTAATGAAGTGAAGCCCATTTCAACCAATGCCATTGCCAAGTCTTCTTCAATATCAAGACGTGTAATAAACATGTCTAAATATTGCTGTGCTTCATTTTGCTGACGAGCACGATACTCTTCTTCTAACATCATGTCGAGTTTATAACCCGTCAATTCAGATGCTAAACGAACATTTTGCCCTTGCGAACCAATTGCACGCGCTAACTGATCATTGGTCGCAAAGATGATGTCAGCACTACGTGCATCTTCATCAAGGACAATACCTGATACATCAGCTGGCTCTAACGCACTTGCGATATATTGTGCTGGATCATCAGACCACACCACCACATCAATACGCTCACCGTTCAACTCTTGCTGTACAGCTTGGATACGTGTACCACGCATACCAATACATGCACCTACTGGGTCAATACGATGGTCATTGGTTTTCACTGCAATTTTAGCACGAACACCCGGTTGACGCGCTGCTGCTTTAATTTCGATGATTTCTTCAGAAATTTCTGGAATTTCTTTCTTCATCAATGCAATCAGCATTTCAGGACGTGCGCGAGACAATAATAATTGTGCGCCACGACCTTCACGGTTTACATTGTACAAAATTGCATTGATACGCTGTTTAGGACGTAAAATTTCTTTGTGAATGGTTTCTTCACGCGCCAAGTAAGCTTCAGCGTTGTCACCAAGATCAATGATAAAGCCATCTTTGGTTTGCTTTTTCACTTCACCGTAAATCAACTCACCGACTTTAGATTCATACGCATCTGCAACCAGTGCACGCTCTGCTTCACGAATCTTCTGTACGATCACTTGCTTAGCGATTTGCGCAGCAATACGACCAAACTCAATTGATTCAACTTCAAGCTCACGTACATCACCGATTGACCATTTCGCAGGATCTACATCAGAAATTGCGTCTTGGCATGCTGGCATTTCATGATCTTCATCCGCAACAACTGTCCATTGACGGAAAGTACGGTAATCACCAGTTTTACGATCAATCTCAACACGGAGTTGAGCTTCTTCAGAATGTGTGCCTTCGTAAAACTTTTTCTTCGTTGCCGCAACAAGTGCTTGCTCTAACGCTTGGAAGATCGCTTCACGACTAACACCTTTTTCATTACTAACCGTTTCTGCAACGGTAAGAATTTCGCGGCCCATAAGTCACCTACCGATTTCTTATAAAATTAAGTTAATATTAGTCTTGATAGATTAAATTTGCTTTATCAATATTATTACTATCAATTTCAAGCACATGATTACCTTCAACTTCGACCTGAATGATTTCATTTTCCAAGTCTACAGAAAGTAATTTCGCCTGAAATTTGCGACGGTTCTCGACAGCAGCAATTAATCGTAAAGCCACTTGTTGCCCGATATAGGCAGGTAATTGATTAAGTTGGAAAAATGGACGATCCCAACCTGGTGATGATACTTCTAAAGCATATTCACCCGAAATTGGATCATGGACATCAAGCATTGCACCCACTTGTTGTGTTACCAGAACACAATCCTGAACGCCAATACCACGCCCGAGTTCAACTTCACCATCTTCATTGAGGACAGGTTCAGCATTTTCATCTACGACTTTATCGATATAAATACGTAGTAAAGAACGCTTACCTTGTGGCAGGAATTCAATCCCCCACAGATCTACACCACACGCAGCTACAGCTGGAGCAATAAGATCATGCAATGCTTGAGATTTATTTGATAATTTCATGTACTCTCGTCGCTCTTATACGAGCCAATCAATCTTAACCGTATAGTGAAGCACGACTATTTGACCAATTGATGTCGAACAACTACACGATAGCTAAACAACCAATAAAAAAGGGCGTAAATCGCCCCTATGTTACACAGAAAAGCTTAGCCCACTGTGCAAAAAGGCCCACCTTATTGTGAGCCTCTTTTTAGAAACTTGGTAGCGGGAGCTGGATTTGAACCAACGACCTTCGGGTTATGAGCCCGACGAGCTACCAGACTGCTCCATCCCGCATCAACGTGCAAAAATTATATACAAATATGAAAAAAAGTCAATTTAAGTTTTCTTCATATCCGTCTGATTAAGTTGCACCTTAATCAAATGGTAGCGGGAGCTGGATTTGAACCAACGACCTTCGGGTTATGAGCCCGACGAGCTACCAGACTGCTCCATCCCGCAACAACACAAACACTGCATACACCGTACTTAACTGGTTATTAAGTTTGGTGCGGAAGGGGGGACTTGAACCCCCACGCCCGAAAGCACTACCACCTCAAGGTAGCGTGTCTACCAATTCCACCACCACCGCAGTTTGTGGGACGCATTCTATTCCTTTAAATACAAAAAGGAAAGTCCTAAATCGACTTATTCAGCCGTTTTAGGTGCATTTGATGAAGTTTCAGGCGATGTTGCCGGCGCAGATGTCGTCGTTTGAACAGTTTTCAAACTATATGCATCTGTGGTTTGTTTCTTTGCAAACACAGCGAGTGTCAAACTGGTGACAAAAAACAGCGCTGTAAAAATCGCAGTCATACGAGTTAAAAAGTTGCCTGCGCCTGAAGCACCAAATACGGTTGCAGCACCGCCACCACCAAATGATGCGCCTGCTTCTGCACCTTTACCTTGTTGTACCAGAACCAAAGCAATAATCAAAATTGCTAGAATGATGTGTACAACGAGTATAAAACTATACATCTCTATTCCTCGTTATTTGCTTTGCGCAAATGCTTTTGCGATTTGGTAAAAAGATTGCGCATTTAAAGATGCACCACCCACCAAAGCACCATTAATATCTGGACATGCCGCCAATTCAACCGCATTTTCAGCTTTTACACTACCACCATACAAGATCGCAGTATTTGCGCCAAATGCAGTAATCTGCTTTAAGCCTTCACGAATTTTTGCATGCATCGCCTGAGCATCTGCGGGTGACGCGGTTTTACCCGTCCCGATAGCCCAAATCGGTTCATACGCTACCACAATATTTTGCCATTGTTCAGCTTTTACCACCGCTGCAATATCACAAATTTGTTGTAATACGACTTGCTCTGCTGCACCCTGCTCACGTTGCTCCAAGCTTTCACCGACGCAATAAATCACGGTTAAACCTGCGCTTAAGGCATTTTGCAGCTTTGCTTTTAATATTTCGACATTGTCACCGAATAATTCACGGCGTTCTGAATGTCCAATCAATACATATTCAATCTGACTGTCTTTTAACAGTTCCGCACTCACTTCACCTGTGTAAGCACCTGTACCTGCCACACGAGAAAGATCCTGAGCCACGGTATAAACAGCTCTGGCTGCATCTTTTAACTGGGCGTGAACACCCGTCAGCGCAATCGTCGTTGGCGCTACACCAATATGACATTGCTCAGGAGAAATATTGTCCTGCTGTAATAACTGCTTAAATTCTTCTATTAGTTGGAAAGCATTCGCATGCATTGGATTCATTTTCCAATTGCCAACAACCCAAGGGGTAATGGTCGAGTTCGACATACTTCGCCCGCCTACTGTTAATTTTCAAAAATGCTGCATATTTTACACGGATTTTTATAAAATTCAGTTTTTTTCTATTGTTTAGATATAAATCAATTTAAAATTTATCTGAATCTAAAATACGCTTTGTTTTACAACGTATATCGCACTCGTATTTATTTGAAAACAAGAAGCTTCTGGCTGGTAAAAGTATAGGATCAATTTAGAAATTAACGTATTACATAAAATTAATTTGTAAAAAAACTCGATCAGTTCAAAGTTTAGCGATGAATCAAGGCAAAAACGACACTTTCTCTAGTGGCATTTTTGCCTAACAAAAGTATAATTTTTAGGATACATATTATAAACATTTATTGTCATAAGGCGGACAGATGTCAGGATTACATACGTCTCCAAAGTTTTCGGGGTTTATTCGACGGTTAGTTGAAGACAGTCATATGTCTGCTACAACCATGCAATCAGCGATTGATGCTGCTAAAAGAGCACAACAAGACATCGTCGCACACTTAATTGAACATCATCGTTTATCGCCACTTACCATTGCTGAAACCATTGCAGCCGAGTTTGGCGAACCTCTGTTTGATCTGGCGGTCTACGATACTGCCTTGCTGCCGCGTGATCTGGCTGACAACAAACTGATTCAGAAACACAGAGTCGCTCCCCTACTGCAACGAGGCCAGATCCTGTACGTTGCCACTAGTAATCCGACCAATATCGAAGCACTGGATGCAATTCGCTTTAACACCAAACTCAATATCGAACCGATCATTGTTGAACACACTAAATTAGAAAAACTGATTGAACAGCAATTTGGGGATTCGGGGAGTTTTGACTTTGGTGATAGCGAAGATTTTGATCTGGATATTGATGTAAGTCAGGATCCAGCAAAAGAAGAAGACGATGCCCCACAAGGCGATGAGTCACCGATTGTTAAATATATCAACAAATTACTGATTGATGCGATTCGCATGGGTGCATCCGATTTACATTTTGAACCTTATGAAAAAATGTATCGGGTTCGCTATCGCGTTGATGGTGTACTCCGTCAAATTGCCAATCCTCCTTTACAAATGGCAACGCGTTTAGCGTCTCGTTTAAAAGTTATGTCGCAAATGGACATTTCAGAAAAACGGATGCCTCAAGATGGTCGTATTAAATTAAAGCTCTCTAAAACCAAAGCCATCGACTTCCGTGTGAACTCACTGCCTACGCTGTTTGGTGAGAAACTAGTTCTACGTATTCTTGATCCATCCAGCGCCATGCTCGGAATCGAAGCACTCGGTTACGAAGATGAGCAAAAAGCTTTATTCATGGAAGCGCTGGATAAGCCTCAAGGCATGCTTCTGATCACTGGCCCAACGGGTTCTGGTAAAACGGTCTCGTTATATACAGGCCTCAATATCCTAAATACTGAAGATACCAATATTTCTACAGCCGAAGATCCTGTCGAGATCAATCTGGAAGGGATCAATCAGGTCAACGTCAATCCTAAAACGGGTCTCACCTTCTCTGCCGCATTGAAAGCCTTCTTGCGTCAGGACCCAGACATTATCATGGTGGGTGAGATTCGAGATCTGGAAACAGCAGAAATTGCCATTAAAGCTGCCCAAACAGGCCATATGGTAATGTCGACACTGCATACCAACAGCGCACCTGAAACCTTGACCCGTTTACGTAATATGGGCGTACCATCCTTTAATATTGCCACTTCGGTGAATCTGGTGATTGCACAACGCTTGGCACGTCGCTTATGCTCTCAGTGTAAAACACCGATCGACATACCGAAACAAAGCCTTTTAGAGCTTGGCTTTACTGAACAGGATATGGCTGATCCTGATTTCAAAATTTTTCAGCCTGTGGGTTGTTCTGAATGTCGTGAAGGCTACAAAGGCCGCGTTGGTGTTTATGAAGTCATGAAAGTCACGCCAGAAATTTCTAGAATTATTATGGAAGACGGCAATGCCTTACAAATTGCAGCCGCATCAGAACAAGCAGGTTTTAGTAATTTACGTCGTTCAGGTTTAAGAAAGGTGATGCAAGGAATTACCTCTTTGCAGGAAATTAACCGCGTGACAAGTGAATAAAATCAATAAAAAGGATTAATAATCATGGCAGCTAAAAAAGCGCAAATGATGCCAACTTTTGCTTATGAAGGGGTCGACCGGAAAGGAGCAAAAATTAAAGGGGAATTACCAGCTCGTAATATGGCTTTGGCGAAAGTCACCTTACGAAAACAAGGCGTCACCATTAAGAATATTCGGGAAAAACGCAAGAATATTCTTGAAGGTCTGATGAAGAAAAAAGTCACGACGCTGGATATCACCATTTTCACCCGTCAATTGGCAACCATGATGAAAGCAGGCGTACCACTGGTACAAGGCTTTGAAATCGTTGCAGAAGGTCTGGAAAACCCTTCTATGCGTGAAGTGGTATTGGGGATCAAGGGTGAAGTTGAAGGCGGTAATACTTTTGCTGGCGCCTTAAAAAAATACCCGCAATATTTTGATAACCTGTTCTGCTCGCTGGTGGAATCTGGTGAACAATCAGGTGCGCTCGAAACCATGTTAGACCGCGTTGCGATCTATAAAGAAAAAAGTGAGCTGCTCAAACAGAAAATTAAAAAGGCCATGAAGTATCCAGCCACCGTTATTGTGGTGGCTGTGATTGTGACCATTATTTTGATGGTTAAAGTTGTACCTGTATTTCAGGACTTGTTTAGCTCTTTTGGTGCAGACCTGCCTGCGTTCACCAAAATGGTCGTGAATATGTCCAAATGGATGCAAGAGTACTGGTTTATCCTGATTATTGTGATTGGTGCAATCATTGCAGCCTTTTTGGAAGCAAAAAAACGCAGTAAAAAGTTCCGCGATCTTCTGGACAAAATGGCATTGAAAGCGCCTATTTTTGGGGATCTGGTTTATAAAGCGATTATTGCGCGCTATAGCCGCACATTGGCCACGACATTTGCCGCAGGCGTACCGCTGATTGATGCACTAGAATCAACTGCGGGTGCGACCAATAACGTCATTTATGAAGAAGCGGTCATGAAAATTCGTGAAGATGTTGCGACAGGTCAGCAACTACAATTCGCCATGCGTGTTTCAAACCGCTTCCCTTCGATGGCGATTCAAATGGTCGCAATTGGTGAAGAGTCCGGTGCTTTAGACAGTATGCTGGATAAGGTTGCCACTCATTATGAAAACGAAGTCGACAATGCCGTAGATGGTTTAACGTCTATGATGGAACCGTTAATCATGGCTATACTTGGTATTTTAGTCGGTGGCCTCGTTGTTGCCATGTATCTACCAATCTTCCAAATGGGTTCTGTGGTCTAATACGCATGCAACAAATTATTTATTATTTTATTGAAAACCCAACTGCACTTTATCTTGCGGTTGGGCTTTTTAGTTTATGCATCGGCAGCTTTTTAAATGTTGTCATCTTCCGCACCCCAAAAATGATGGAGCAAGAATGGCATCAGGAATGCCAGATGCTACTTAATCCAGAACAGCCGATAATTGACCAAAGTAAACTGACCTTGAGTCAACCCGCTTCGACCTGCCCCAAATGCGACTCTGCGATTCGCTGGTACCAGAATATTCCTGTTATTAGCTGGTTAGCGCTGCGGGGTAAATGTGGAACCTGCCAGAATCCAATCAGTATTCGTTATCCATTCATTGAACTGCTGACCATGCTGTGCTCGCTGGTGGTGGTTGCTGTTTTCGGCCCTACTCTAAAGATGCTATTTGGTTTAGTGCTCACTTGGGTATTGATCACACTGACCTTTATTGATTTTGATACCCAATTGCTACCAGACCGCTTTACCCTTCCCCTAGCCGCCTTAGGTTTAGGGATCAATAGTTATGCCATTTATACCTCTGCCAGTCTGGCAATCTGGGGTTATATCATTGGTTTTTTATGTCTCTGGATCGTGTATTACATTTTCAAATTAATCACGGGTAAAGAAGGTATGGGCTATGGCGACTTTAAACTGTTAGCCGCCCTAGGTGCATGGATGGGGCCAATGCTATTGCCTTTAATCGTGCTACTCTCTTCAATGGTGGGTGCGATTATTGGTATTATTTTGATGAAAATGCGTGGTGAAAATCAGCCATTTGCATTTGGTCCTTATATTGCAATTGCAGGCTGGATCGCCTTTTTATGGGGCGATCAGATCATGAAGGTTTATTTAGGTGGTTAATATGAGTTTTATCTTGGGTATTACAGGCGGTATTGGTAGTGGGAAATCGGCTGCTACACAATGGTTTGAATCCCAAGGTATTACGGTAGTCGATGCGGATATCGTGGCAAGAGAAGTGGTTGAGCCAGGTCAACCTACATTGCAAGCGATACAACAGGCCTTTGGCGACTGGGTTTTATTAGAAGATGGCAATTTAGATCGCAGAGCGCTGCGTGAGCATATTTTCCAGTTTCCAGAAGCTCGTCAAACGCTGGAAAAAATTACCCACCCAGCCATTCGCCAGTCTATTATTCAACAGTTACAACAGGCCGAAAGTCCTTATGTGATTTTGGTTTCACCTTTACTTTTTGAAACCAACCAGCATGAACTCACGCATCATACCTTGTTGGTGGATGCTGATGAGCAAACCCAGTTACAACGGGCCAGTCAGCGTGATGGGCAAAGCGAAGAACAAATTCGTAAAATCATTGCAGCACAAATGCCCCGCGCTCAAAAACAACAGCTTGCCAATGATATTGTCATCAATGATGGCTTATTAGAGCATCTGCATCAGCAACTTAAGCCATTGCACTTGAGTTATTTACAACGCGCAGAACACGCCTTCTAACGCTGTTTTTGCTGAGCCAACTGCGCAGCCAAGCTGTCTTTACGGAACCAGCGCCATGGCTGTAATGCGCCAATCCCCATCCCGATCAGGCCACAAACAATCGCAGCATTCAATGGTTCATTCAATAAAGGAACTGCAATAATCGCAGCAATGAAAGGTGCCAAAGTGACAATACTGCCTGTTTTAAATGCACCTAATCGCTCAATGGCAGCCACATAAGTCAGCGTTGCCACAATCACAACCAGCACACCATGAAAAAGCCCCTGAATCAATAAATGTGCAGGCGTTGCCTCATGAAAATGCTTGGGAATAAATAGAAGATAAATAGGGAGATAGATGATTGCAGACCAGATCACCACCCCCGCAGTTGCGTGCCAAGCAGAGAGCTTCCACTGTTTCAGTAAAACAGTAAAAATCCCCCACCATATTGCACTAACAAATAGAAGTAGATCTCCGATGCCCAATCCCGAGGCTTGATCATGCAGCATCAAATAGCTCATGAGTACCAAGGCACTCATCATGATGATTAAGCTCGCCCAAGTATGTTTATCAAAAGGTTGTCTAAATAAGATATAGGCAGCGACAGCGGTACACAGCGGAATACAGCCATTCAGAAAAATGGCAGCATGTGCGGCTGGTGCATGTAAAAAGGCGGTATAGACTGTAAGGCAATACACCAGTCCACCAATCAGCGCCAAAATAACGGGGCGTGGATTCCATAAAAAGGCGAGATCTTTTTTATAGATCAAAACTGGCAATAAAATCAGGGAAGCAATGGCAAAACGCATGGCCACCAGATCCCAGACACTGACATGCCAATGTGCATTGAGGCGGGAAAAAATCGTAAATCCGCCCCAAATACACATCGTGATCAGGACAAAGAAATAGCCTTGCGTACGAGCAGTCATCTGGGCTTACATAGAACGATATGAGCTTAAATTATACACCACGTTGACGGCAGGCTTCATACAATGCCATACCTGTTGCCACACTGACATTTAAACTTTGCAGGTCACCCGACATCGGAATATAAACCGTATGATCACATTGTGACTGGGTAATCGGTCTTAAACCCGTATCTTCAGCACCCATGACAATCACGACAGGACCTTTAAAATCACATTGATGAATCGGCAATGCTTTTTCATCCAGCATGGTACCAATCACACGGGTGTGTGTGCTGTCTTTCAGATGTGCCAAGGTTCTTGCCAGATTGGTCACTTGAATAAACTTAACTTTCTCGGCACCACCCGCTGCAACCTTACGCGCTGTCGGCGTCAAGCTTGCTGAACGGTCACGTGGCACAATCACTGCCTGCACCCCCATCGCTGCCGCAGTACGAATACACGCGCCAAGATTGTGCGGGTCAGTCACCTGATCAAGCGCCAGTAACAACGCATCTGGAGACTGCTGCATGAGTTCATCCAGATCTTTTTCATTCAAGGTCGGATGTGGACGAACTGCGGCAACCACCCCTTGATGGAAAGGTAAACCAGCCAGTTTCTCCAGACTGTCACGACTGGCTTTTTGAATACTGATGCCAAAAGGTTCAGCAAGCTGCAAGATTTTTTGCAAACGCTGGTCATCTCGACCTTTTAATGTAAATAAAGTCAAAACGCGTTCAGGCTCTAACTCCAACAATGACTCCACCGAATGAACGCCATAATAATATTCAGGTTTTGCCATGAACGACCTCGTTTAGCACTTCCTCTTTTACAAAAAAGAGAATTAGGAATTTTGAAAAATAAAAATCCTGCAAAGTGACTTTACAGGTGAGGAGCGATTATAGCTCCGCAAGAGTACTTAATAAAAAAATCCTGCAAAATGTCTTTACAGGATTTTTATTGACTCTAGTGTACTCGATTTAGAAAGGAATAGGTTAGCCTTCTAAATGACAGACATAATCAAGTACATCGTCTGCTTCAATCAGAAAGGTACTATTGCCAGGGACATAGAATGACTGACCTGCACGGAATAATTCACTTTCTGTACTATCTGCGATTTTTACACGACATTCACCAGAAATAATTTCCATACGCTCTGGTACATGTGTTTCAAAAGTTAAAGGCTGTTCAGTGGGTAAAATTACACCTAAAGTCTTTTTTGTACCATCTTCAAATTGTACTGTATGGCTGATACATGCCCCACCAAAATACACATTCGATTTCTTGATGACCGTTACATGATCAAACTGCACTGAACTCATGCGTACTCTCCAAATAATGCCGCATTTATATTAGGTTATGCTGGACGTAGTTTAATTGTGCCGTGACAACTAATCAATCCATTTTCTGGGCTAAACATAGCAATTTTCATACCTGAGCCCAGATTAACAAAGCAAAGCTTTGTCTGGGCGCAAGACGAACAGCTATGCTGTGAGTAAAGAGGAAAAAACAAAATGAAACTTTGCCTGAGCGCAAGACGAACAGCTTTGCTGTGAGGAACGACTCAAGTTCCGCAAGAAGACGAGCAGCCAAGCTGCGAGTGGAGAGAAACATTAATATATTTACCCATATAAATGTTGAAGAAAAAGCCAAGAGGTCAAACACATAACAAAATAATCTTCTATCCATACAATAAATAAGGAAAATCCTACATTCAACTCTTGTAGCAACTTTAAAACTTCTCTATCTTTAAGCAAAAGATTCTGTGCATTGGATGCATTTATGCTCACCCATTTAACTTTAATTAATTTTGCACTCGCTGACCATTTGGCTTTAGATATTGAACAAGGCTTCAATGTGCTGACTGGTGAAACTGGCGCGGGCAAATCATTATTGTTAGATGCGCTCTCTGCATGTCTTGGCGAACGTACTGATACCAATTATGTCCGCTATGGGGCTGACAAAGCCGATGTCACAGCCGTATTTAGCTATCAAGCTGACAGTGCCGAAGCACAATGGCTCGCCGAGCATGAACTAGATGATGATTCTGGTGAGATCCATTTAAGACGTGTGATTTTTGCCACAGGCCGTAGCAAGGCCTGGATCAATGGCCGTCCGAGTAGTTTGGCCGAACTCAAGGAAATCGGCCGTTTACTGGTACAACTCTATAGCCAGCACAGTCAACAACAGTTATTAGAGCCGCCTTATCCAAAACGCTGGCTAGACCGTTATCACAATTTTGCAGAACCTTCGAATGCCGTTCGTGAAGCATATAGCACGTGGCAAAAGAATATTCGCCAGCATCAAGCCGCTTTGGATGCGCAAGCAACACGCATTCAAAAAATACAAAATCTAGAATCTCAAATCGAAGAACTCGAAGAAGTCGTTCAAACCGATTATCGGGAAATTGAGCAAGAATTTGATCGTCTTAGCCATCATGAACATATCATGCAGGATTGTAGCTATAGCCTGAATGTCTTAGATGAAGCTGAGCAGAATATTACGCAGGAAGTCGCATCGATCATTCGTCGTTTAGAATCTCATGCAGGCCGTAGTGAGCAATTGGCCAATATCTATAATGCGTTGTTAAATGCGCAAAGTGAAATCGATGATGCTACGGCGAGCTTACGTCAATTTATTGACCGTCAAAGCTTTGATCCAGAGCGTATGGAACAACTGAATGCGACGTTGGAAGTATTCCATCGCTTGGCCCGCAAGCATCGCACTCAACCCGAATTGCTCAAACAAGAATATGAAAGCTGGCAGCAAGAACTAGAACAGTTGCATCAACTGGAAGATCCAGAAACTTTGGCGGAGCAAGTTGAAGTTTCGTATCAGGCGTTTATGCAGAAAGCACAACATTTAGATGAAATTCGTCGTGCAGCAGCGATTCCGTTAGCGAAGCAACTCACGGAACAGGTCAAACCATTAGCATTACCTGAAGCTCATTTTGAATTTAAGTTTGAACCCTTAGAACCTGCCAATGCAGAAGGTTTAAGTTTCATTCAGTTGCTATTTACCGCCAATAAAGGGATTCCGCCTCAGCCGCTGGCACGTGTTGCATCAGGGGGCGAACTTTCACGTATTGCTCTGGTCATGCAAGTCATGAATGCGGAAAAAACAGATGCTGAAGTACTGGTATTTGATGAGATCGATGTGGGGATTAGTGGTGGTACCGCTGAAGTTGTTGGTCGCTTATTGGCTGATCTGGCACAACATGTTCAATTGTTATGTATCACCCATCAGGCTCAGGTTGCAGCGCAATCTGACCAGCATCTGCTGGTGAAGAAACAACAAACAGATCCGGCCAGCAGTACCATTATCGAACTGGGTGAAGAGCAACGTATTTTAGAACTGGCACGTATGTCTGGCGGGGTCGAAATTAGTGAGACCACTTTGCAGCATGCAAGACAGTTACGTCAGCTTAAATTTCAGTCTGCCTAAGTAACAGCACAAAATATTAGAAAATAATTGGCGAAATCCGATCAACTCTTGTATGTTGATAAAAAGAACCTATATAGATAGATCAGCACAATACATTGAGGGAGAACCGCCTAGGTGACGAAACAATATCTAACTCACCGTTGTCTAATCGCCCCACCAGACATGGCCGATGACTTCTTTGCCAATACAGTCATTTATGTCGCTCGCCATGATGAAGACGGCGCTCAGGGCATTATCATCAATCGTCCTTCTGAATTACAGATCAAAGAATTACTCAATGATTTAGAAATTGATGCCGATAATGTGCATCCGCATGCCGTATTGCAAGGCGGGCCATTACGTCCAGAAGCAGGATTTGTGTTACATACAGGCCAACCAACATGGCATTCATCTATTGCTGTGGGCGAAAATGTCTGTATCACCACCAGTAAAGATATTCTGGATGCGATTGCGCATAACGAAGGTGTGGGTCGCTATCAAATCGCCTTGGGCTATGCCAGCTGGAGCAAAAACCAGCTTGAAGAGGAAATTACCCGCGGCGACTGGCTGATCTGTGAGTCGGATATGGATTTGATTTTCAATCTGCCTTATGGCGATCGTTGGGACGCAGCCTATAAGAAAATTGGTGTAGATCGCACTTGGTTTGCTTCCGAGATAGGTCATGCCTGATATGCAAACAGCTCAATCCATTATGGCTTTTGATTTTGGTACACAGAAAATGGGGATGGCAATCGGTCAATCCAGTATTGAAAGTAGCAATCCCCTGCCATTATTTGCCATGAAAGACGGTATCCCAGACTGGGATAAGTTATTAAAGATCGTCAAAGAATGGCAACCGACCTTATTTTTAGTGGGCTTACCGCTGAATATGGATGATAGTGAATCTGAATTGTCAGCTCGTGCACGGAAATTTGCCCGTCGTTTACGCCATCAAACCAATATTGAAACGTGGATGGTAGATGAACGTCTGACCACACGCGAAGCAAGAGAAGAACTTGAATCCTATCAGAGCAAAGGTCAGGCCAAGCGATTATCGGCTGATAGTTTTGCTGCTGCATTATTAATTCAAAGCTGGTATCGCGATTCTGTCGGGATTACACCTTAAAGAAATCTATAACTTTTTATCATTTAGCGGCGTTCCATGCCGCTTTTTGTTGTCTCATTCTTGAATGAATTAGACCACTTGGGAACTACATGGATTATTTTTCAATAATTCTCACTGTCGCGGTACGTCCAGAAACAAAGGCCAGTGGATTATGCGGTTGCTCATCCAGTACGATTTTTACTGGTACACGCTGTGCCAGACGCACCCAGCTAAAGGTTGGGTTCACATTTGCCAATAAGTTTGAACTGCCAGAGCGCTCACGGTCTTCAATCCCTGATGCAATCCCCTGCACATGACCACGAATCTGTTGACGATCACCCATCAACTGTACGGTTGCAGCATCACCCACATGAATACGATTGAGTTTGGTTTCTTCAAAATAACCCACTACATAAAGCTGTTGACGGTCTAAAAGTGCAGCCACGGCTTGCCCAACCTTGACGTAGTTACCCACACGTAAATCAAAGTTCGATAATGTTCCATCCGCAGGTGCAACCACTTCTGAACGATGCAGATTTAATTGCGCCAAATGCAGCGCGCTGTTTGCAACCTCAATCAAGGCCTGTTGTTGCTGAATAGCAGCATTGGCTTGTTCAATATTGGCAGTCAATTGCTCTTTCTCTGCGACAGCTTGATCACGCACAGCAAAGACCTGATCCTGCTCCTGCTTCGAAATCGCACCCTCCATTAAGCTGGCATAGCGAGCCGCATTTTTATCAGCTAATTTTTTGTTTGCTTCAGTTTTGACCAAACTGGCTTTAGCACCTGCCAGCGTGGCATGCGCTTGTGCCAAACCAGCTTTGGCTTTGGCTAAATCTGATTTGGCCTGTTCCACATCCAACGCCTGACGTGCGACATCGATTTTAAACAGCACCTGCCCTTTTTTTACGGTCTGGTTGTCTTGCACCAGCACTTCAGTGACCAAACCATTCACATCTGAAGCAACCTGAATCACATCACCACGAATACGGCCATCACGGGTCCACGGTGCAGCATTGTAGTAATTCCATAAATGCACAACCGTATACACTGCAACCAGCACAGCCAGTAGCAATACAATTGGACGTATGACTTTTCTCACATCAAATGCATTCATGTTCATTACCTTTACCATTTATCTTTAAATCATTAAATTTCATAGACACTTTATTCAAAACACTTAAGCCCATAACCACACGAACAACCAGTGCACCAGTAGCATGAGCCCCAAGTAAAAGCACAAATTAAAAATACTCGGAAGTGCAATCCAGCCTTTACTGATCAGGCGATCTAGCAATGGGCCAGCGAGCTTAAACAAGACATAGGCAATAATGGCCTGTACCAAAAGAATGGGAATATAAATGCCATAAAGATTAAGTTCACCCATGAGATACACCTAAGCCATACATGTCTGAATAGCGCTGTTCTGTGGAAATATGACCAATGCTTTCGCAAATATTATTGAGCGAAATCAAGAGTCGTTGACGTAATTGAGCATCTTCAATCTGTGGTGCAATACGCTGCAAACGCGCTATTTGCTGCACAATTTCTGCTGGGAAATGATGAATTGAGAGCTGTTTCTCTTGTGCCTGAAAATACGCTGTAAGTTGCTGTTGCAACGCATTCACTTCTTGTTGTAGCTCTACCATTTGCGGTAATTTTTGGCTAATTTCTTGCAAACGCACCAGGTCAACAATCGAGCTACTTTCAACCAGCGCATTTTGAATTGCGGTTTTAATTTCTGGATTTTGTACCATCTTGGTATTCAACACGCCGACACGATCTAACATACTGCGTAAATGGATTTTGAAGTCACTGCCATAAGGCAGATGTAATGCCTGTCGCATCGCTTGATAATGCAAAGCTAAAATCCGTGTCGCACTGGTATCTGGAGAAACGGCACGTACTAGATCAATCACAATCAGGGAGACCATTACACCCAACACCATTGCAAATGAACTGTCCAGATAAGACACGGCATCCATGGTGTATTGGTTATGCAGATTCAAGCCCATCATGGTGTTAATGCCCAATACCATGCCAATTGGCATCAACATCTGATTCGCCATCATGGTCACTGCCACCAGAAATACAGGGAACAATACCAATGCCAATTGCCAGAAGTGGGTGACATGCGGGAAGATACCAAAGGCGTATAAAAATACCAGCCCTGCCGAAACAATACTGCCCCAGATGAAAATGCGTAGCACAGGCACAGGATTATCCAGCGCTGTCAAAATACAGGCGGTGATTGCGCCCATTTGTGCCATCATGAAGCCCGCTTTCCAGCCCGACAAAATCCATGCACCTGTAACAATAAAAGTGATCAGCACAGCACTAATTCCGCCACGAATCGCAATACCATGATCTCGGTGCAAACTCGGATATTTCGTAGTAATCGACGTAATTTCAGCAGGAATGTCTTTTTTACCTTGTTGAATCTGTTGCCAGATCAGTTTTACCGCCAGAATATTGGCAATAAAATGACGAACATCCATTTTCAATGCAGCCAGCACAATTTGCTGTTCAGGAGTTGCAATCGAAATCAGCTCAGCAAAATCTTCTTCGAAACGAGCAGGCAAAGCTTGTAAATCTGCTGGACTTAAAACTCTTTCCTGTTTTAGAAAGGTCAAGGTGTCCTGACGAATCCGATCTAAATGTGGGGTCAGATTGGTCACTTGCATTTGCCCGAGCTGTTTCACCCGTTGAGACAAAGCCACCAGATTCGCCACCACCAATGAAACCTGATGCAGCATTTCCTGCAACGGTTTGGTCATGCCATTTAACTCACCTTTTTCATAAGCCAAATGCACAGCCAGCGCATGAATATCTGATGCATCGCGGGTAATTACCGAAAGCACCTGCGTGTAATTTTCTGGCTCTTTCTGAACCGTAATCAAACGCTCAAAGGTATTTTCCAGATCATTCAGGGTCTTATTGACACGTTGCTTGATCATGGCCCCGACATGAACAGGGAAAAATGTTGCAGAAACAACTGCTGTCGCCACTACCCCAATCGAAATTTCCAGCACCCGCGCCAAAGCGATATCAAACATATTGTAGGTATCGATATAGGTAATTGCGTTATACACAATCATTGCGGTGGAATAACCCGCCAGCATGAAGACATAACTACGTGGCGTACGGTCAAGTAGCGACACATACAAGGCAAAACCCACCCATAAAGACAGGATAATGGTAAAAAGCCACGGCGTATTAATAAAATGCGGTGTGAGCAATAACGCAATAATTGCACCCGCAACAGTTCCCACTAAACGATACACACATTTGGAAGACACCATACCTGAATAGGGATTGGCAATGATCAGGACCGTACCGATTGACCACATCGGGTTAATCAGATCCAGTTCAAACGAGATAAACAATGCCAGCATACCTGCTACAAATGTTTTGCACGCAAAGATGATGTCGAGTCGACTTGGTCTAAAAGCCAACAACTGTTTAAATAGCATGAACATGTCTCAATTTAGGGTCAGCTTGATCCTCATCACATCCATAAAAATGTGACGACTCGTCCAGACTGATCTGAAGAATTCAAATCAGGGCAATCGATAGGAATAAAACTGGATATTGGGAGTGATATACAATGCTTGTGCTTGGTATTTTTAGAGAGATTTCCCTAAAAATAATTATCCAAATAAGACATTGTGGTGTTAATTTTTTCAAAACAAAGCGAATTAGTCAACATAAATTATCACTATTTGATAATTTTTAATTTTAATCTAAAATAATAACGTTAATATTTCATCATTTTCTCAGCATCAGACTCTATTTCCTCACAGAAGAAGAGCAAATTTAAAATCCCATACACCACTTAAGCCTTTTCTGTTATAAAGCAATAAAAGTTCGGTTTTCACGTTATTTTGTAAGGAGTAGACAACGCATCATGGCAATTTCGAGTTTTGGTAAAATTCTCACCGTGCTGGATTTATTTTCAGTTTCACGTCCGATTATCAATGTCGATAATATTTGTGATGAGCTTGGTCTCTCCAAACCAACTGCCTATCGTTATTTAAAAGAACTGGTTTCTGCCGATATCCTTAAGCGGATTAGTGGCACATCAGGTGACTACACACTTGGTTCTAAAATCGCAGTTCTTGACTATATTTCGCATAGTACTGATCCACTGATTCAGATCAGTATTCCGTTTATGCGCGATATCGTAGAACGTACCGAGTTATGCTGTTTACTCACCTATTTAAATCATGATTACTGTATCGATCTGCATCATGAAACCTTCAAGGAAGCTGAACTGATTTCCTATGGTCGAGGCTGCCCACGCCCTGTTTATGTCGGTGCTTCCCCGAAGATTGTGATTGCGCATTTAACCAAACAACGGATTCAGGCTTACTATCAACAGTTCACGCAGGAACTGGCGCAGGTGGGTTTCGCCAATAATGCAGATGAATTTATGCAACAGATGCGAAAAATCAAGAAACAGGGCTTCTATTTATCACAAGGTGAGATTGACCCAATGGTATGCGGTCTTTCAGTGCCGATTCGCTTCTCAAACAAAGAAGCCCCTATCGCCTTGACATTGGTTGCCTCAAAGAACCGCTTTGATTTCCTGAATATTCAAAAGCTCATCGAAATTCTACAAACCAATGCGTCTCAAATCGAACATAAGTTCGTTACGCTTTCTGAAAACCAGAATAGTCAAATTTGAGAATATTAAAAAACATTTACATTTTTCACTGTTGTAAATACCAACAAATTCTCATATTATGATTATGTTCTTCAGCATACTCTCCCAAAGAGCATGACTTTCCTCAGAGAACTAAGCTCATCGTTTTTATGGGCTTTTTTCTTGCCTTAAATTTTTCATCCCATAAAAAAAGCCCTCTCAATAGAAGGCTTTTCGTATGCAAATCATGCTTAGGGCTGTTTTAAATATGGCCAAGCTGCTTTCATATAAATAAACATCGACCATAATGTTAAAATAACCGCAGCATAGAGCAAGGCATAGGCCCAGATCTCTAAAGGTTTCCAGTTCAATAAGAAGACACTGATCGCGATCATTTGAAAGGCTGTTTTATATTTTCCGACTGTTGAAACCGCAACACTGGTACGCGCACCGAGTTCCGCCATCCATTCACGCAAGGCAGAAACGGTAATCTCACGGGAAATAATCACAATCGCAGCAAACGCCATAGAAATGGTCGGTTGCCATTGCACTAGAACGATCAAAGCCGCTGCAACCATTAACTTATCTGCCACTGGATCAAGAAAGCGCCCAAAAGCAGAAGTTTGATTCAGGGTTCGTGCTAAATAGCCATCAAACCAGTCGGTCACCGCTGCCAAAACAAAAATTGCAGTCAGTACCATATGGCGCATCATTCCCCCATGATGCTCAGCAATTCCAATTGCTGGTGGCCAATAGGCAATCACCAAAAACACGGGAATCAGGGCAATACGTGCCAAGGTTAAGATATTAGGAATGTTCAGGATTTGCCCTGTGCTCATAAACACCGCCATGTTGTTCGCATCAAATGCAGTTTGCACAAAGGATGTGCTGAGATTGTATTCATGTGTAGGCAACTTTATACGAAATGCATCGCAGTGTCGACTAGGCAAAAACCGCAACTGTTTGTCTAAGCACCGCAATTAAACGGTTTTCACGATTCCAGAGATAGGCATATTCGGTGGAATAACCATGTTCTGCGTACTCTGTCACAACTTTATATTTAAACCAGTCTTGTATCTGCTCCGCCACAGGATGTAAATAAGTAATCTGCCAGGTCAATGAACTTGCGGGTGCAGGTGTCTTGAACATCGGTAATACACCGGGTGGCCATACATCCATTAATGCAAACAGATCAGGCAATTGCATCGCACGGTTCTGATGCAAATCTGGTGAAAAACGACTCCATCCACCGAAGTCAGGCACTTTGCTGCCTGCCATTGGATAACTGCCTTCAGCCCAGCACAATTCGAAATGCTGTAAACATTCAGGCATGAGTCCTTCAATATAAAACGTTTTATCGAGTTGCTCAGGCGTAGGATAATCAGGCACTTGCGGCAAATTTTCGACATGAATTCGGGACTCGCGTGGCGAACCAAAGCTGGCAACCAAGATACTTTGCACCGCTTCGTCTTGCCACAATCTTACTTCAAGCGTAGTCACGGACTTACCTTCACGTAAGACTTCCGCGGTAATTTTTGCTTGTCCTTGCTGTACAGGCCCCACAAAAGTGATATTACAGCTGAGCAGTTGCTTTGCCGCATCTTGTACGACCGATAAAGCTTTCTGGATCAGAATGCCTGCGACCAGACCGCCAGACACCGTGCGACCTTGCAGCCAGCCTGACGGGATATCAATCCATTCTTGTTGTTCAACCTGCTGATAGAGCGGAAGCAATGACATCATTTTCCCTTCATGATCCAAACATCCTATCTTTGAATGTTTTTAGCGATTTGTGAATGATCATTGATACAACCTCATCAGGACGATTGAGTCAATTGAACCTTTTATTCATGCAGAATTTTATAAATTGTTCGCGCCATCACTTCACCTAAACCCGGAACCAGCATTAACTCTTTTTCAGAGGCTTTTAATACCCCTTGAATACCACCAAAATGGGTGAGCAAATCACGTCTACGTTTTGGTCCTAAACCGGGAATGGCTTCCAATACTGAACTACTACGACGTTTATCTCGCTTAGCCCGATGTTTGGTGATCGCAAAACGGTGGGCTTCATCGCGAACCTGTTGAATCAGATGCAATGCTTTATGATCTTCTGGCAATTGAATCTTGGTGCCATCGGTAAAATGTAGCGTTTCCAGCCCTGGCTTACGTCCTTCACCTTTAGAAACACCAATCATAAAAGCATCGAGTTGCAGTTCCTGCATCACGTCCATCGCCATATGCAACTGCCCTTTACCACCATCAATCAATAGTAGGTCTGGCAGCATATTCTTCTTATAACGTCGGGTCAGAGCTTGGCGCATTGCAGCATAATCGTCCCCACCAGTAATATCCTGAATGGCAAACTGACGGTAATCGCGTTTTCTTGCGCCGCCCTGATCGAATACCACACAAGAAGCAATCGGTGCTTCACCCATGGTATGACTAATATCAAAACACTCAATACGATCGATTGGGCGTCCGACCACCTGCTCCAATTGATGAAACCGCTCATTCAGTTCCAGATGATTACTCAACTTGCCTTTAATCGCATGCTGCACATTCATTTGCGCGAGCTCAAGCCATTCCGCCCGAGTTTCACGCACTTTATGCTTGATCTGGACCTTTTTATTAAAGGTTTGCTGCAAAGCCTCTTCCAGCTGTGCCTTGTCAGGAATATCGATATTCACAATCAATTCAGACGGCACTTCATCTGCCACCTGAAAATAAAAGTTCGCCATAAAATCACTGAGCATCTGCCCCAAATCATCGCCCAGCATATCTGGAAAATAACTTTTTCCGCCCAGCATACGCCCATTACGCACATGCATGATCTGCACACAGGTCACACCAGCCTGATAAGCAATCGCCAGAATATCGGCCTCACCCTTAATTTTAAACACCGCTTGCTGAGCTTGGACTTCACGCAATAAGCCCAAACGATCGCGGTAGAACACAGCTTTCTCAAATTCCAGTGCCTCTGCCGCCTGCTCCATTTTCCCAATCAGTTCCTGATTCAGCTCTTTGGTATCACCTTGCAGAAAACGAATCGAGTTATCGACATCTTCTTTATAATCTTCAGGACTAATCAAGCCCACACACGGTGCAGTACAGCGTTTAATCTGATATTGCAGACATGGGCGTTTGCGCTGTGAAAAATAGCTGTTTTCACACTGACGTACATTAAATAGTTTTTGTAAAACTAGTAAGGTATCTCTGGCACTATAGGCACTGGGATAAGGCCCAAAGAACTTGCCAATCTGATGCTTGCCTTTCCCTCGCCCACTGGCGATCCGTGGATAAGGTTTATCCGCAGAAACAAAGATATAGACGTAAGACTTATCATCCCGCAACATAATATTGTAGGGCGGGCGGTGCAGCTTAATCAGGTTTTGTTCGAGTAATAAGGCTTCCGTTTCAGAGCGAACCACCAGCGATTCAATATCATAAATACGCGCCACCAAGGCCTGCGTTTTAGGATGATCAATGGTTTTTACAAAATAGCTCGAGACACGATTTTTCAGGTTTTTGGCTTTGCCCACATACAGTAGCTCACCATCCTTACCTAGCATTTTATAAACGCCAGGTAACTGGGTCATATGCGCCAATATTTTTTCAATATGTTCTCGAGCGTTTGGGTTCACGGCATGCCTATTCTCTCTATTTACACCACATGATGTGATGCTTAGGAAGATTTTTTCAAGTTTTAAATGTGAATATCCTGTAAGTACAACGCTTATCTAGAAGTTGAACATGTTTTATTAAGTGCCTTGCAGAAAACATCTTTATCTTTAGGTGAAATCAAAATATGACTTGCCACACCATTTTTATGATAATCAATGCGCAAACGGTCTAAAGATAAAGCAGGAGATGAAATGAGGTTATGACTTTCCGAGATTTTGGTAATGTCTGACTGATTGATTTGCCACTTAAATAACATTGAATGAATCATTAAGTGCTGTTCTGTCACGATATAGCGTGTATTTAGAATTGGCCACCATAACAATGCAATGGCTAAAAAATAAAGTAGCGCATGTTCAGGATATTGCTGCATCGTTCCTTTGATATACATGGTCCACAAAAATTGGAGCAATAAACCTGTGGTTGCGATGACCACACCCCAGAACCACCAGTCGATTTTGGAACGGAATACTTGCATATGGGCTTCCAAATAATGTTGATGAATTCAAATATCTTATCGCAATCCCCCATAAAAAAACGCCCTTACGGGCGTTGATTTAATTCGAGCTTAAAATACATAAGGACGAATAAAAATAAGGAAGAACAAACCAAGCATAATGAACCACTTCAAGAAGTAGTACAGTGAACGATTCGACTTCTTCAAGGCTTTGGCTTTAATACGGATCTGGTAAATATAACCAAATGCCTTATTTAAACCACCTGTCTGGTCACCCGCTTCATTTGGTGAACTCGCCGCCGTCATCACTTTTTTACCAAACCAGTGATTAAACTTTTCCATAAAACGTGTTTTTAATGGACGTTCAACATCAGCAAAGAAAATGATACGGTTTTGATCCGTAGTGTTTTCAGCATAGTGAATATAAGTTTCGTCAAACACGACACTTTCACCATCACGCCAAGAATAACGCTCACCATCTACATCAATAAAGCAACGGTCATCATTCGGTGTGATTAAGCCCAAATGGTAACGCAATGAACCTGCATAAGGGTCACGATGGCGCACCAAACGGCTGTCTGGCGCAAGTTCAGTAAACATTGCAGCTTTAATGGTTGGTAATGTTTTTAATAAAGCCGTTGTTTTTGGGCAAAGCTCAGCTGCTGATGGATGTGCAGAGTCATACCATTTCAAATAGAAACGTTTCCAGCCTGTTTTAAAGAATGAGTTAAACCCCAAGTCATCATAACTACTTGATGCTTTAATTCCACCTTTGTCATACAAGGCTCTTGCTTCATCACGAATCATTTCCCAGTTTTCATCAAGGATTTTTAAATCCTTAAAATGCTGTGTGTCGATATACGGCTGATTCGGCACTTTGGAAAACATGTACATCAAAAAGTTAATGGGCGCGAGAATCGTCGAATGGTCAAAAAATTGACGATAAAACGAATGTTTCACTTTCCCACGACGCTGAATATACAATGCAGAAATGATAAAAATCGCTAATATGATCCACTTAATCATAGACTATTGCTTTAGCTTTAAAAAAATCAGCGCTATTTTAACACCGTATTTATTGATTCAAACAAGAATTGCATAATTTAAATAGATCGACAGGTATACGGGTGCTCCACATACCTGTCTAAATAGAACTTATTTTTTGACTTTACTTAGAACGCTATCCATAGATTTAGCAGCTTCTGCATTGTAATAGTCACATTGGCTACGCATTTTTGCATCTACTGATGCCATGAACTGATCTTCTTTTGCTTTACCTAAAGGAACAACGACACTTTTAAACCACTCTGTGTCCCTGAATTGTTTTTTCAGGTCTTCTACGAACTCATCGGTATTCCATTCTGGTTTTTGCGGATATGTGTGGTAGACCTTGCCCTGGTATTCAAGTGCAAACTGATAATATTCAGGGGCTGAAGGATCATCATTATGCTCTAAGAGTGAACCTATTTTAATTTTTCCCCATACCTCGACATCTGGTACTGTTTGCTTAGTATAGCCAGCATCAAATACTTTATCAGCCCAGTCCTGTAAGACTTTGGCATCCAGAACTTCAAAAGAAGTACTCGGTTCAAACTCGAAGAAAAATTGATTAGAGCTAAATGCTTGTGTCTGTATGCACTTTGCCCCTTTTGGAAATTTATCAGAAATCTTCACCAATTGGCTTGATACTGCACCCATATCAGGCGAGCCTCCATTATTCACTTCAAACTCGTACATAGAGATCAGTGCTGGAGCAAACTGATCAACGATTCTTCCCCCCTGAAGATCAATTTCCTTCATCTTCTGAGTAAATTTCAAATCGTTAAACCCAGCTTGGTTATAGGGTGAAGTTACCCAAGTCGTTGAGGTCATTGAATGAATAAAACTATCGCGAATGCCCCGATCTGCACGATAGCTTTGTTCCGTTTCGGGAACGTATAAGCCATTGGTTTCAGTTACGTAGTGATTAAAAAAGATAGGATTTTTTGTTTTCTCAAGCAGAATTCCCTTCTCAATATTCCACTCTGATTTATCAAAGTCGAACTTTTCTTGTTTATAGTCAATATCAACTGAATATCTAAATAATTTAGCTTCCCCGTTCGGGAAAAGCTCAGCCTTGACTTCGTTAGAGTTAGAATTATTACTATTAGAGTTTGAGTCATTACTAGATGAAGACCCACCACCTCCACATGCACTAAGCATCAATGGAAGCATTGCCAAAACAACAAATTTAATTTTTAACATAATATTACTTTCTTAAACATTTTTATAACATAAAGTTTATCTAAAGAGAAAAAAATAGACAAGTCTTTCTGTCCAGTGTTTATAAATTGACCTGATTTATTTAATAAAGAACTTTTCTTTGTTATTTCCTACTCATAAATAAGTCTAAATTTATATAAATAACGCTCGATTTAGCTCGCTTATCTACATCGTTAAAAACGACATATTGTTAAAATATCGCAGCGGTTTTTAGGAGATAAATAAAGCTTCATAGAAGCCTAAAAAATGAATAAGAAAAAGATAAAATTAATTATTTTCAAAAATATAAGATTAAAAACAGAATAACAAAAACAAATGATGACCCTAGCGTCACGGCTTGATACAACTTGTTATGTCCTTTTTGGATATAGTTATCGTAAGATTAGCGAAGCTTTTTTGTGTGCCGAACTGCACATACGCTTTATGACATCCACTTAGAATCCTCCACAACAAGGGAGATCAGGCATGATCCACGCTGGCAATGCCATTACCGTCCAAATGCTTGCGGACGGAATTGCAGAATTCCGCTTTGACTTACAAGGTGAGTCGGTTAATAAATTTAACCGTGCAACCATCGAAGACTTCCAAGCAGCAATTGCTGCAGTGAAAGCCAATAACGATATTAAAGGCTTAGTCGTAACTTCTGGCAAATCAACATTCATCGTTGGTGCTGATATCACTGAATTTGGCGACAACTTCGCTGCTGGTGAGCAAGCGATCGTTGATTGGCTTATGCCTGTACATGAAATCTTCAATAGCTTTGAAGACTTAGATCTACCTAAAGTTGCTGCAATCAATGGTACAGCGCTAGGTGGCGGTTTTGAAATGTGCTTGGTGTGTGACTATCGTGTGATGTCAGAACAAGCGCAAGTTGGTTTACCAGAAATCAAACTCGGTATCTATCCTGGTTTTGGTGGTAGCGTACGTTTAAGCCGTTTAATCGGTATCGACAATGCCGTTGAATGGATGGCAATGGCGAATCCGAAAAAACCAGCTGCTGCACTAAAAGATGGTGCTGTAGATGCGGTTGTTGCTGCTGACAAATTACAAGAAGCTGCGGTTGATTTAGTTAAACAAGCCATTGCTGGCCGTTTAAACTGGAAAGCAAAGCGTCAAGAAAAATTAGATGCAATCAAATTGAACCCACTTGAACAAATGATGGCGTTCAATACGGCGAAAGGTGCGGTCCTTGCGAAAGCAAACCCTGCTCAATACCCTGCTCCAAAACTATTGCTTGATTCTTTACAAGCAGGCGCAAGCTCAACCCGTGATGACGCGTTAAAAGCAGAAGCACAAGGTTTTGCAAAAGCTGCGATTACTCCACAAGCAGGTGCATTGATTGGTTTATTCATCAATGACCAAGTCGTGAAGAAAACTGCGAAAAAATATGAGAAAGGTGCTCATCCAGTCAACCAAGCCGCTGTTCTAGGTGCTGGTATCATGGGTGGTGGTATTGCTTACCAAGCGGCAAGCAAAGGCACACCAATCATCATGAAAGACATTGGTAATCCACAGCTTGCATTGGGTATGAAAGAAGCGAATGGCTTGCTCACCAAGCAAGTTGAGCGCAAGAAAATGAAACCTGCGCAAATGGGTGAAACACTGGCTCGCATCCGTCCAACTTTAAGCTACGACGAGTTTAAAGAAGTGGATATCGTGATCGAAGCGGTGACTGAAAATCCAAAAGTAAAAGAAATCGTACTTGCTGATACTGAAAAGCATGTTCGTGAAAACACGATTATCGCGTCTAACACCTCTACGATTTCAATTACACGTTTAGCGAAAGCTTTACAGCGTCCTGAAAACTTTGTAGGTATGCACTTCTTCAACCCAGTACACATGATGCCATTGGTAGAAGTGATTCGTGGTGAAAAGACTTCTGAAGAAGCAATCGCAACAACTGTAGTTCTTGCTCAAAAAATGGGTAAAACACCAATCGTTGTTAACGACTGCCCAGGTTTCTTGGTTAACCGTGTATTGTTCCCTTACTTCGGTGCATTCGACCTTCTTGTAAAAGACGGTGCGGATTTCCAGCAAGTGGATAATGTAATGGCGAAATTCGGCTGGCCAATGGGCCCTGCATACTTGATCGACGTTGTTGGTATCGATACAGGTGTTCACGGCGCAGAAGTGATGGCAGAAGGTTTCCCTGACCGTATGAAGCCAGACTACAAAGGTTCAATCGAAGCAATGTACGAAGCAAAACGTCTTGGTCAAAAGAATGACGTTGGTTTCTACAAATACGTGTTAGATAAGAAAGGCAAGAAAGCGAAAACTGTTGATCCAACAGCATACGAAATTATTGCACCATTCGTGACTGGTGAAAAACGCGAGTTTGATAATCAGGAAATCATTGACCGTATGATGCTTGCTTTCTGTAACGAAACTGTTCGTTGCCTAGAAGACAAGATCGTTGCAACTGCTTCTGAAGCAGACATGGCAATGATTATGGGTGTTGGTTTCCCTCCATTCCGCGGTGGTCCATGCCGTTACATCGACCAAACAGGTGTTGCTGAATACGTTGCGCTTTGCGACAAATATGCACACTTAGGTAAGGCTTATGAAGCGCCACAAATGTGCGTG